>Ga0105046_10003642_pt1 | contig 24479 bp, 21 predicted proteins | sample MAT03_FD_78385 | JGI IMG/M metagenome (GOLD analysis project Ga0105046, IMG submission 78385) | Freshwater microbial communities from Lake Fryxell liftoff mats and glacier meltwater in Antarctica - MAT-03 (megahit assembly) | ecosystem: Environmental > Aquatic > Freshwater > Ice > Liftoff...
GCGGCGGCAGTTGGGCCGACAGTGAAACGCGGCTCGGCACGGTCTACTACCGCAACTTCACTGCCCCTGATACAGCGCAGCCCACCGTTGGCTTTCGCTGCGCGGGTCCCGCGCGCTGAGATGCATCGGCCGTGGCAGCCGGGAAGCTAGTACATCGTCCAGTTAGTTCTTCGTAGTATCTGCTTTGGCCTTCCGTCGTCGTGGTGGCTTGGGATGGGTTGCCTGGTAGTGCTTGGCGGCTTCGATGATGCGCTGGAAGTGTTCCGGCCCTTTGGTCCAGGTGAACGGCGTAGGATGCTCGCTGTATGTCTTGAGGTATCGAAGCAGCCAGGCCTTCAAGTCCTTCTTGGACCGTTGCACGCTCTGCGTGAGGGCCTGCCGGGTGAGGATGCAGGAGCCATTGTTGGGCGGCCTCGTTTTTGTGAATGTTGAGATTGTCGAGCACCACGTGCAGGTCGCGAACGGGATAGGCTCTGACGACGTCGTCCATGAAACGCAAGAAGTCCACCGTCGTCCGTCGGTCTCGAATATGCGCGACCACCGTGCCGGTCGCGATCTCCAGGGCGGCCAAGAGCGTCTGCGTGCCGTGACAGACGTATTCGTTGGTCCAGGCGCGGGGTTTCTTGGCGCGCAGCGGCAACAAGGGCTGGGTCCGATCCAGCGCCTGAATGCCAGGTTTCTCGTCTACACAGAGCACGAGCGCATTCTCGGGCGGGTTGAGATAGGGCCCGACAGTGTCCAGTAACTTGGAGGGCGAGGGAGCGCCGCCACTTCCCGACGGTGATCGCCGGTATCTTCAACGCGGCGGCGCTCTGCTGGTTGTTCGATCCCGCGGCGGCGGCCAAGACAATACGGCTGCGAAGGGCCAATGCCTGGGGCGTCGAGGACGACCCGACGAACGTGTCGAGCGTGCGGCGCGTCTGCGCGTCGAGGTAGAGGGGGAGCGCCACACGAGGCATACCGCCGTAGATCGCCGGCACCTTCGAACCCATCCCGCGGATTCGCCTGCGTCAGGCGCCGCCGGCCGTGTGCAATGCGATCTTCTCGGCCACCGGGGTGAGCGGTGGCAAGAGCGCCGGGTCGAGGAAGTTGGCGTCGAGGCGTACTCACGGGTGGGTACACCGTAGACGATACGGTTGCAGCACGTGAACGGGTTGGTGGTCTGCCGGTGGAAGCCGTGCCAGTGGTTCGACAGCGCCACCACCGTATCGGCGGCAATCTGGGTGGCCACGCTGTTGCCGGTCCACCGCCGCTGCGTTCCAATCGCCCTCGCGCTACACCGCGTTCTCGGCCGCGATGGTCAGGCCCGGGCGGCACGTTCCCGGAGCCGCCGTTGTAACTGGGCGTGGCGCCGTGGTCGGTAGCGGCCACGAAAGCCAAGCCCTCTGTATTTGGGCCAAGACGAACGGCACCAGCCACCATGTGGACTGTGCCTGTTTTATCCAGTGAGATTACGCTTTTGGCTAGCCAGTTCGGCGATCGAGGCACTTCAGCCAACTGTTTCGCCAAGAAATTGGCGACTCAGAGAGGCCGCGGACTTACTGATTTGGCCGCAGAATCTGCCGGAACTTCAGCGTGTTGATGTCCCGGAACATCGGCGTGCCGGGGGGCAGCAGCGGCGGACTCAGGAAGTCGGAATCGAAGTTGTAGCCACGAGTCGGCGGGCCGTAGGTGTTGGAGTCGGCGCGGTAGATGCCCACGGCCTGGCGGCTGAAGAACAAGCTCACCATGGAGCCGCGATAGTTCAACGTGCGCCCGCCCCAGGCCTCGAGCATGCGCATGAAGTTGTGCACACCGCCGTCGGACCCCAGTTCCTGCACGCCCCACCCGGGTTTGGGGAACGGAACGGTCTTGCCGGTGATCATGGCGAAGCGATACGCCGTGTTCGTGGCGACGCGGCTGGCCGCGTTGTTGGGCTCGCGGAACGACATGGCATCGGTCCAGGCGTTCGAGAGCAGCGTGATGCTGTCGCCGATGAGCGCCGACGGCACGTTCGGTTCGGCCGCGGCATCGGCTGCCGTGGCGTTGTAGTTGCCCTCGATGAAGATCGGGTTTTCGCTGGTTACCGTGAACCCAGCGGCCGGCAGGCTGTTGACGCCGCCGACGATGCCGCCGTTGGTGACCTTCAGCGCGCGGCGGAAGAGCACCTGGCGGGCCGCCCGGCCCCAACCCGAGTTGTTGAACGGAATTGCGGTCCACGGCCGTGTGGCCGCGTTGAACTCCGTGGCTACCGGGAACGCGCCGCCATAGACGAGCGGGTGCGGCGTCTCGCCGTAGGTCTCGAGGGTGAGGTTCTCGTTGAAGTTCTCGCCGGCGTCGAGCAGGTTGTTCTTCGCCCACGCCGCCACGGCCGGGTTGATCGAATCTTCGAAGCCGTATTCCCCTGTTTCGGGGTCGCCGAGAATCGCCTCGTTGTGGTCGCCGCGACGGTCCGAGAAGTAGACGATGTAGCCGTTGTTGTTCCAGGCCTGCGAGCCGGTGGCGCCGATGGCGCCGGCAAACCAACGCCGCAGGTTGTTGGCGTCGAGCACGACGAGCGAGAAGATGCCACCGGCGTTCATGCCGGTCGTTCCCGCCGGCAGGAGCTGACGCGAACTGCCTTCGCGCGCATCGAAGAGGTTGTTGGGCCAGAAGTCCGAGGGCAACAGCGACGTGCTGTAGTTGCCGGTAGCTGCCGCACAGGTGCCGCCCTGATAGCCGTTGTCGCGCAGGCGCTGCAGGCGGATGACCGCGTTGGGCGTCGGGTCGGCGCACAGGTCGCCGTGCTGATTCTGATCGGCGAAACCGAGGTCGAGAAGTTCGAGCGTGACGTCGGTCCACACCCCGGCGGCACTCTGCCGCTCGATCTTGATGAAGCCGCCCAGCAGCGACGTGTTCAGGGCGTTCGTGGCGCCGTTGTAGACCGGGTCGTTGTTCGAGAGCGTGCCGCCCGCGGCCACCGTGCAGCCCAGCAGCTGCGTGGCCGAGTAGGCGGTGCAGGTCACCGCATCGGGTCCCACGAAGATCGTCTTCGACGCTTGGAACAGGCGCTCGGTCGAGAACGCGTTGACATCGATGGTCAGGCTGTTGCCGGCAGCAGCATTCCGCAGCGTCGTGTTCCTCACGACGCCGTCGAGCCCGGAAATCACCACGTTTGCGCCATTGGCGAAGGCCACGTGAGCGCCACAGCCCGTGAACTGGTTGCGGGCCAACACGATGCCCGAGCACGTCACGGGCACGCCTGCGATGACGATGCTGCCCGGTGCCAGCGTCAGCCACGGCGGCATGCCCGCGGCCCACGCCGGTGGGACGAACTGCCCCTGCATGGTCAAGGTCCAGATGCCCGCGGCGTTCGCCACCGCACTGGCGCGCGACGTGATCGCCTCGGGTCCAAGCGACAGCGCCACCGGCGGGCGGCCCGCGCCGACGACGTAGCCGGCCGGATTGCCGTCGAGCGACAGCGGCGCGCCGGCGATGCCGGGCAGACCGGTGATGTCCGCGGCGCGATCCGACAAGAGGATGCGCAGACTGGCCTGCGAGTAGTAGCGCTGGCTCAGCACGGCCGGCCTGGTCACGTTCTCGTTGAAATCCGGACGCTTGATCAGGTCGATCGGCGTGGCCCCGGCGCTCACGAGCGGCAACGTCAGGCGCTTCGCGCCGGTGGTTTCCGTACGGATGATCGTCTTGTATTCGCCCCGCGAGAGCGTGAACCACCCCGTCCATGGCAGCAGGGTCGTGCCACTACTCTCGGTGCTCAGCAGGCTCCGGAACGACGATGCTGGCAGCACCCTCGGAATGGTGACGATACCCAGGTGGCTGGTATTCGAGATCAGGTTACCGTTCGAGATGCGGTTGCGGACGACCTCGTCGAAGGCCGTGAGCTTGTCGCGGAACGTCAGGGTTGACCCGTTACCTGACGCCAGGAACAGCTTCTCGTTGGTGTGCACGCGTCCACCGAAGTCGAAGTTGGGACCGGCATGGAAGCCAATAGACTTCTCGCCGAAGATGCCGAACTGGAAGACTGGCACGGCCACCGTCTGGATTTCGCGGCGCAGCCGCACCTCGGAGTTGCCCGTGCTGGAGCGGGCCGTCACCGTCACCGTGTAGGGCGTGATCAGTCCCTTCAGGCCTTCGAAGGGCCCGGTCGTGATGTCGAGATCGGGAACGGGGCGGGGGTTGCCCACATTACCTGGCGAAGTATCCGGCGTGAACGACACCACGTAGCCCGACCCCACCGCGCCGCCAGGCGCCGTGAACTCGAAAAAAGGAATGGCCGGCGCCACGTCGTCGATGGCGTTGACCTGCGCCGCGCTCGGGCTGAAGTCGGCATCGAAGAGCGTGCCGAGGTTGGAGGTGAGCTTTTCCAGACCGGCGTGCGCCGCGGCGTAGGCCTGCGTCTGGTCGCGATCGGTCGCGTGCGACTTGGCGTCGGCGAACACCGCGGCGAACATGCCGGCCAGCAAGCCGCTGGCCAGCATCAGCACCAGGATTGCCGTGATGATGGCCATGCCCGACTCGGAGGTGCGTGCCTGCGATTCCATCTCGTGCCTCGATTGCGTCACTGCATCCATGGTGGTCACCGCTGCTGACTCTACGACCGGTACTTGTCGAGGAACGCCATGCCGCGCAGACTCACCTGCGACGACAGCGTGTTCTCGAAGAACTTGTTGCCGGGGGACATCCGGTTCTTGGAGCGCCCGGTCGCGACAACGTTGACCTTGCGGATGAGCGTCGGGCCGCACGGATTCGGGCTGCAGGCGCCGGTGCCGGCCAGGTCGGCGGCCGTCATCTCGACGTTCCCAGGGTTGCCGAGGCCGTTGCTGACGTCGAAGGCGAACTGCAGATTGACGGTGTCGAACGCCACGGCGGTGCCCAGTGCGTCGTTGTCGAAGACGAGCGGGTCGCCGTTGTTGATGCGCCGCACCAGCCGGGGCCGGGCCGCGTTGGTGTTGGCGTCGATATAGTAGGAAATCATCCGCACCCGTGAGATGCGGGTGCTGGCGGCCGAGTTCACCGGGTCGACCGCGTTCAACGCCGGCAGCGATCCGGAGACCGCGGCCGACTGATTCAGTCGTAACGAATCGCCATCGGCGAAGGTGAGGCGGCGCGCGGCGTAGTCCACGCTCGTCACCTGCACCAACGTGGTGCCAGACCCCTTCGAGACCATCATCAGCTGCCCGGCCAACACCCGATCGGGGCCGGTGTCGAGCACGGGACCCGCGGCGACCACGACGCTGTCGGCGGCCACAGCCGACAGGCCGACCGACTCGAAGGCGTTGTCGGCCATCATGACCGTGAGCACGTCCGTCGCCACGCCGTTGATGGTCGGACCGACGCCCGGGCGGGGCATCACGGCCGGCAGCGTAAGATCGGCCGCGGTCGTGAGAAAAGTGCTGCCAGGAGGTCCGGGAATGCGGATCGGCTGAGAGCCAACGCCGCTTGGAATGGTGATGGCGTGCGACGCGGGCAGACCCGATCCCACCTGCAGCAGGTCGCGCACCATGAGGTCCATGCCACCCCGCAGGGTGTTGTTGGTGCTCGACACCATCAGCACGTTCTGGTTGGCCTTCATGATGTCGGAGAGCCCGCCGAGCGTGGCGCCCATGATGACGGTGAGAATCGTCATCGAGATCACCATCTCGATGAGCGAGAAGCCGGCGTCGGAGCGGAGGTGCGGAGGGGTGTGCGACATGGTGACACTCATGACGTTACGAGTAGGACGAGACATAGGTAGTCATCACGTAGGTGCGCCAGCTGCCGTAGACCTTGTAGGAGACGGTCACCTGGACCTCGCGAAGGTTGGGATTGACCGCTCCGCCGCCGTCGAAGTTCAACGGGCTGATGTCGATCTCCCGCAGGTACTGGGCGGCGGGCAGCTCGGCCGCCGCGTCATCGGCGGTGTTCACCAGGCCGTCTGCGCCCGGCGACTTGATGGCCTGCGGGCCATCGAGGAAGATGCCGCCGTCGGACAAGTTGCGAATGGTCGGCCATGACGCCTGTTCGGTGTCGCGCGCCGCATGCACGCTCTCGATGGCTTCGCGTGCCTTCTCGCGGGCCACCAGCATGGGCGTCGAGGCCGACATCTGCTTCACGCCGATGGTGAACATGCCGACCAGCGGCAGCAGGCCCGCCATCAGGATGAACATCGCGGCCAGCACCTCGATCAGCGAGAACCCTTGCTGATCGGTCGACGCGGCCTCGGCGCGATCGTAGGTTTGCATCATTCGATCCACGCCGTGCCTCGCCATCTCCAGCTTTGCAGCAAGCCGGTCACGCCAAAGACGGTGATCGCCCTGGCCGTTTCGGGTTTGTTGGGCTCCGCCACGAAGACCGTGCCGTTGGTGACGTCACCGGCCGAGTCGATGAGCGAGCCATCACTCGTGAACATCACCGGCGTTGGCCCGGAGAACTGCAGGGCCGTCGGGTACGGGCCGAAGAGGTCGGGCGTGTCGGGCACCGCGCCGAACTTGTAGTACTCGTTGGCGCCTTCCAACGTCAGCTCCGCCACGAGCGTCTTGGCACCGCTCGGCACCTCGACGCGAAGCACGCGCAGGCGGTTCGGCGCGACGAACTCCAGTTCCATGTTGCGCCGCTCAGCCACCGCACGGTCGCGGGCGGCGTCGACAAAGGTCTCGATGACGACGAGCGCGCTGTCGCTGGTGGCCCGCTTGACCATGCTCAAAGTCACCGGTATGGCCATGGCGGTGCCCACCGCGATGAGCGCGGACACGACCAGCAGTTCGACGAGCGAAAGGCCTCGGTGGTGTGCGGGGATGCTCCCGGTCGGTGCCATACCCGTAGGCTTTGCAAGCGGCCCGCCACAATCGACGCGCACTCCTAAACTGCTTCTGTTCAAGGAGATATGCGTGACAAGGTGGGCCTCGGTGGCGCGGCGCCTGTGCTGTTGCTGGACACCAACTGACAGAATTGTAACGTGCCGGGACGACGGACTGGCGCCTCGCCGTGCCGCCTGCCGACGGCCGCGCCGCGCGACTGATCAATCGCGAGACAGCGCGATTTCGGATCTGGTGCGCGGCAGACGCGTGGCGAACTCGCGTCTGAGCAGCCACAGACTGAGCGCCAACTGCAGGGTGACCGACACGACGGTCAAGTACCACACCCACGACAGCCGGAAGCCCGGGAAGGTCGACAGGACGAAGACCGGAATTGCCACCACCACCACGCGCACGCCCGACGCGATGAGCGACGGCCTGGTGTTCCCCATCGCCTGGAACATGCTCGCCGTGACGAACACCAGGCCCGCCGCCAGGTAATTCCACGACACGATGCGCAAGTACTCCTCGCCCACGGCCACCACCACCGGATCGGGCGAGAACACGCGAATGAGGGCGGCTGGAAAGAGCTGACAGATGGCCACCAGCACCGCCATGCCGCCGAGCGACAACCAGGCGGCGATGCGGAAGGTGGCGCGCACGCGGTCTGGCAGGCGCGCGCCGAAATTCTGTCCGGCCACCGGCGCCACGGCGAAGCCGAGCGCCACGATTGGCATGAAGCCCGCCTGGCCAATCCGCTGCCCGATGCCGAAGCCCGCCTGCGCGGCGGCGCCGAACGGCTGGCTCACGACGTAGACCATGGCGATGTAGACGGCGATCAGTCCGAACTCGACCCCCGCCGGCAGGCCGATGCCGAGCAGGTGCGACCAGGTGGCGGCGTCGGGCGCCATCTCGGCCCGGCGCACGCGCAAGACCGAGCCTGGCCGCTCCGCGTAGAGATAGAGCCAGGTGACACCGACGGCCACCGCCACGAGCGACGCCAGCGCGGCGCCGGCCACACCCATGGGCCGGCCCGTACCCCAGCCGAAGATGAAGACCGGCGCGAGCGCCATGTTCAAGGCCACCGTCGCGCTGCCCACGATCATGCCGGGCTTGAAGTCGCCCATCCCGCGCAGTGCCGCGGACACCGCGATGAGCGCGAACTGCAGCGCCATGGCCGGCACGAACAGCCACAGGAACTGACGCACGAGCGCGGCGGTAGCGGCATCGGCGCTGAACACGCGCGCATAGGTGGGAGTAAGCGCCAGGCCCACCACCAGAAAGCCGGCGCCGGCGATGAGCGAGAGCGACTGCGCCTGATTGAACACCCGCCGCGCACCGTCGGGGTCTTTCCGACCCACGGCGTGCGACACGAGCGTGGTCGTGCCTACGCCGAGCATCTGGGTGAGGGCGAGCACTACGAACGTCATGTTGCCGGCCACGCCGACCGCGGCCACGGCTTCCTTGCCGAGCCGGCCGATCCAGTAGAGGTCAGCCAGGAAGTACATGGTCTGGAAGACCATCGTGAACAGCATGAAGCCAGCCGTGGCGAACAGGTGGCGCGCGAGCGAGCCGGTGGTGAGGTCGTTCATCGCCTACGGCCGGGGGCCGCGATCGAAATCGAGCGTGGCATCCGAGCTGAAGTTCACGCGCCGCTCACGTCCGCCGTTGCGGCGCATGTAGAAGCGCCCGCGGGTACGCGCGTCGACGCGGTCGCGGTTCACTATCGACTTCACGGCGCCGGGCACGCGCAGGTAGTTCAGGTCGAAGCGCGACGACATGCGAGCCTCGCCGAAGCCGGCCACTTCCACCGGCTGCGTGATGAACCCGTCGCCCACGCGCACGCCGTTCAGGATCAGGTCGTAGTGCACGCGCTCGATGGTGATGGGGTCGGGATTGGGATTCCGCACGTTGAACGTGACGTCGAGCGTCGCGCCCGAAAGGCCCGCCTGCGGGCGGCCGAGCCGCTGCACCTGGATGCGGGGCGGCTGCAGCGAGGCGCACCCGCTGGCGAGAACCGCGATGGCGAGCAGCAGAGCAGCGAATGGGCGCAAACGATGGGTCACGGGTACTCCACCAGCAAATGTGGGTCGGGTGCGGGACGGCAGGGGGTGGCCATGATCATGACACGGCGCGCCGTCCGCGACCCGTTCGCCCCTACGCGCCGTGGGGCTCGCGCACCAGTTTCACGGTGAGCACGGCGGCGCCCAGGAAGGCCATGAACAACATGCCCGTCCAGTGGGTCTTGTTGATGCACTGAAAGCGCACGTGCTCGCCTGGGGTCACGTCGAATTCCACCGTGTGCCGCACCAGGGTGTTGTTGGCCTTGAGCGTGTGACGGCCGGGCGCAATCTCGCAGGTGAGCTCATGGCCGTAGTAGAGCGTGCCCCAGTCCGCGCCATCGAGCGCGATGTAGACCTGCCGGTCCTGCGCGTCCTGCCCGTCGGTGCGGCGCACGGTGAGCATCGCCGGTCCGCGCGGCGCCGCGACGTCGGCCACGCCCGTGCCACTGCCCACGCCGGCGTCTTCAGGAGACCTGGCCGGGCGCAGGCACAGCGGCTGGAGCAGGGGCCGAACCCACGAGGTCGTCGAGAGACGAGCCGTCACAGTCGCTGATCGTCGCACATCGCGGGCGGCTCAGAACCCTAACAGCGCCGGCAATTCGTCGACGCTCACCTCGCGCGCGACGTCAATCACGCCAGCGAGATGCGCAGCATGGCCGAGCACGCGTTCCGGCGTCCAGCCCGCCGCCCGCAGCTCGCGCACGCCCGTGTCGCCGTCGGCCTTGCTCAGTTTCTGCGTGGGCGACTTCATCACGAGCGGGTGGTGCAGGAACACGAGCGGGCGCGGCCGGCCGAGCAGGCGGGCGACCAGGATCTGCCGGCCCGTGGACGCCAGCAGGTCGTCGCCGCGCACCACCAGGTCCACGCCCTGCGCCATGTCGTCGACGGCGACGGCGAACTGATACGTCCAGTTGCCGCGGCGATCGCGCAGCAGCACGTCGCCGCACTGGGCCGACGGATCCTGGCCCGAAGGGCCGTGTACGGCGTCGTCGAAGCGCACCACGCCTGGATCCACCACGAGACGCCAACCCACGGCGCCACCGAGCGAGCGCCCGCGCGCGCGGCACGTGCCGAGGTAGCGCAGTTCGTCAGCGGACCTACCACCCGCGGCTTCGACCTCGCGCCGGGTGCACGTGCAGCCGTAGACGAGCCCTTGCGCGATCAGGGTCTGCGCGGCTCGGTGGAAGTGCGCGAGGTGACCTGACTGCCGCCCCTCGCACGGGCCGGACCGATACGCAGCCGTGGGAAACGCGTCGGGCGCGAAGCCGAGCCAGTCGAGGTCGTCGAGCAGCGCCGCCTCGTACTCGGGCCGGCAGCGCTGACGGTCGTGATCCTCCACGCGCAGCAGCACGCGGCCACCGAGGGCCCGCGCCGTGCCCCAGACGAAGATGGCGTTCACCACGTGGCCCAGATGCAGATAGCCGGTGGGCGCAGGGGCGAAGCGCGTCAGCGGCGACGGAGGAAGACGGGCGGCCAGCGCCGCAAGAGCGATGGGCGACCGTCTCGAGGGTGCGGACACACCGGGATTGTTGATCACAGCGGGCCCGAGCAAGCTCGCCGCCGTGAGTCACGCCATGTCGCACCGTTTGGCGCCGCGGTCAGCAGACGCCTTCGCCCTCTGCGTCGCTCTCGCGCTCCTGGCCGCGCCCCTTCCCGCCGCCGGACAGCGCCTCATCGTCAGTTACTCGCCCTGGTGGCCCTTTCACGCCGCCGGCGACACAGTCCTGGGACGTCGCCACCGGACGGCTCGAGTGGTCGCGCCCGGGGCGCGCGGAGAGCGGATCCGTCTTCACCGCGGATGGGCGTTACCTCGCAGGGCGCATCTCGAGCGGCGCAACGCCGGTGCTGACCGTGGCCGATGCCCTCACGGGCAGTGCCACCGAGTTTTTCATCGACTTTGCGCCGTCGCGGGCCCACCCGCGCCGGCTCGAGTTCGACGGGCTGACGGCGATCCAATCCAGCGGTGCGGGCACCGCAGCGCGGCTCGACCTGAGCAGCCTGCATCCGTATGGCGGCTGCGCGACCGCCACGACGCAGGCCCTGGATCTGACGGTCGACGGCGCGCGTCTGCTTGCCCTGTGCCGGTCCGGCGACGTCGTGGTGATGGCCTATCCGACTGCGAGTTCATGCCTTTCCGGCACGATAGCCGGGACCTCGCCGGACCGCCGGCTTGTCGCCATCGCGCGTGCAGTTGGTCTGCGAGTTCCAGCCCCCCCGGGGGGCCGTCTTCATACACGGTCCGCACCCGGCTCCTCGACATGGACACGCTCACGTGGGGCATCGATCTGGACGTCGCCTACACACCGACCGACGTCGTCTTCAGCCCCGATGCCCGCACGGTCTTCGCCCGCAGCTGGCATCCGAGGGGCTTCAGTCAGTTTCAGGTCATCGACACAGGCACAGGAGTGACGCAAGCCGCATACTCCGGCATGACGTTCTCGCTGGCGGCAGCTTTCGCACCGCTGGCGCCTGCGCTTGGGGCGGCGGTTGCGGGCACGCGCCTCGACCTCACGTGGTCCCGGCCCATGCACTCGCCCGACGCCACGCGCTTCGTGCTGGAAGCCGGCACGGCACCAGGGCTGACCGACGTCGGCACTCTCGCCCTCGGACCTGGGCAGACGCTCTCCATCCCCGGGGTGCCGCCCGGCAGCTACGTGGTGCGGGTGCGTGCGGCCAATGTCACCGGAGTGGGCGTGGCGTCGAACGAGGTCGTGGTCACGGTACCGCAGCGGCTAACCGCCGCCGCGGTCAGTGCAGCGGTCGATTACCATCGGCCCAGCGCTCGCGTATTCGGTGCCGATGCGCTCGAGGCCTTCGCCTCTCAAGCCGAGGGGCTCCAGCCCGAACGCCGGAATCCGAAATCCGCCGACCGCAGCGGCCGCCGCGCGAACCGCATCGTTACCGGGGTACTGGAACCACAGGTCGATGTCCTAGGTGCTCACGGGTGCGCCCTGCAGCACCGCAGCGCCCAGCCCGTTCACCAGAGAGCGGACGTCGCGGGCGTTGAGCGCCCCGAGCAGGTCAGGGCGAGACAGCGAAGCGCGTGATATGAGGTCGGAGACGTCAGACAGCGGGTGGAGTGCCGCGATGCCATGAGCCCACTGCCACAACTGCTCCGATTGCAGTGCCCAGTCACGCTGGGCCGAAGTCAATCCGGCCAACGCTGGTCCTGCGTCGTCCCCTTCTGGCGCCAGGTCCGCATCATCCCAATCGTCGGCCGCCCAGGCGCGTCTGACCACCACTCGAGCGCGGCTCCCCGCCGCCCGCCCGCTGCCGCCGACCGCCGGCCCACCGGGAAGCGTATGCTCCTCATGACGGCTCATGGCCACCACCACCGCAATCGTCTTCCTGCTGGTCTACGTGCTCGGCGCCTTCGCCTACGGCTCGGCGTTGACGCTCTCGTTGCGTCAGGCCCGCTCGGTGTGGTCGCCGCACCGCAACCGCGACGTGGCCGGACGCACCCGTCTCGACGCCGCCAGCATCACGCTCTTTGCCTGGTCGGCGGTCTGGTTCGTGGTGTTGGGACTCGATCAGTTCTCGGACATCGTCAGCGGCAGCAACCAGCGCGGCTGGCTCGACCGCCTGCAGTTGCTGCTCGTCTTCGGCTTTCCGCCGCTCATCATGCACACGATGTATCGGGAAGTGCACGTCGAAGACTGGACCGGCGCCGCGCGCGCCTGGGCCGCCCGCGTGCTCGTGGCCGGCTACGTGGTGGCGCCCCTGGCGGCGGTGGGCGCGTTCAGCCTCGTGTTCGGCCTTGTGAGCATCCCGAACGAAAGCGCCTGGATCGGCGGGGTGATTGCGTCGCTCTTCGCCGTGGCCAGCGTCTACTCGGCCGTCGTGCTGAACCGCAATCCGCGCCGCACCGCCGCCCCCGACCAGCACAATCTGCGTTACGTGTTGAACGGCCTGTTCGTGTTCCTCACCCTCATGAACCTGGTGCCAGCCTTCACGAACCGGGAGACCTTCTCGTTCTCGGTGTTCGGCCGGGTGATGAGCGTGGCCCCACTGCTCTTCCTGTCGGCCACCACCTACTACGAGAATCGCTTCGAGTTCTACGACCTGCTGGTGAAGCGCGGGGCGATGCTGCTGGCCACGCTCGTCGCCCTCGGCGCGTTCTTCGCGATCGCCCTGCCCTGGCTCGACGGCCTGCCGAGCGATGGCGCGCGGCCCTGGCTCTTCGCGCTCGCCGCCGTGCCGCTGATGCTGGCGGCGCCGCGCCTCTCCGGTCTCTTGAGCCAACAGCTCGATCGCGCGTGGTTCGGCCGGCACTACACGCCGGTCTCCGCCGTCACCACCGTGCTCGCCTCGCTGCAAGTCGCCACCGATGAACCGAGTCTGCTCGCCTGTGCCGAGGAGAGCCTCAAGGAAGTGCTCGGCGTCACGGTGAAGCTGAGTACGAGTGCGCCCGACGACGACACGGCGCCGGTGGTCTTCACGGTGGAAGGTAGCGCCGCCGACCAGAGCCTGTGGGTGCGGGTGCCGCGCGTGGCGGGCGAACGCGTGCTGCTCAGCCAGGACCTCACGCTGCTGCGCTCGCTGGGTACCGTGATCACCTATCTGGTCGAGAACCTGCGGCTGCAGCAGCGCCGCCAGGAGCAAGACCTGCTCGAACAGGAACTGCGCGTGCAGACCAGCCAGTCGGAACTGAAGGCGCTGCGCGCGCAGATCAACCCGCACTTCCTGTTCAACGCGCTGAACACCGTGGCCTCGCTCATCCACAGCGATCCGGCGCGTGCCGACCGCGCCGTGGAGCAGCTCTCGGAGGTGTTCCGGCATACGCTGCGCCGCTCCGAGAACGAATGGGCGGCCCTCGACCAGGAGCTGGCCTTCGCCGCCGCCTACCTCGACGTGGAAGAGGCGCGCTTCGGCGCACGCCTGCGCTACGCCATCGAGGCCGATCCGGCCGCGCGCCGCGTGCAGGTGCCGGCGATGCTCGTGCACACGCTGGTCGAGAACGCGGTGAAGCACGGCATCGCGCAGGTGCGCGGGCACGGCACCCTCGAAGTCACCGCCCGGGTGGCCCACGGCCGGCTCACGATTGCCGTGTGCGACAACGGGCCCGGCCCGTCGCAGGCGCCTGGCCCATCCGACTTCGCGCGCCGGGCCGGCGAGCAGTTCGGCCTGCGCAGCGTGCGCGACCGGTTGCGCGGCCACTTCGGCGACGACGCCGCCTTCACGCTCACCCGCGACGACGCGCGCGGGCTCACGCTCGCCACCATCAGCATGCCACTCGTGGCGCCCGACCCGCGCGGGCCGATACGTGAGCTACCGGCGTGATGCGCGTCGTCGTGGTGGACGACGAGGCGCCCGCCCGGGCGCGGCTCACGGCGCTGCTGCACGAGCTCGGCGGGGTGCAGGTCGTGGGCGAGGCCGAGAACGCCGATGCCGCCCGCGCGGCCGTGGCGGCGCTGGCCCCCGACGTGCTGTTCCTCGACATCGAGATGCCGGCCGAACGCGGCACCGAGCTGGCGGCGACGCTGCCCGAGCCGCGGCCGTTCATCGTGTTCGCCACCGCCTACGAGCGCTTCGCTGTCGATGCGTTCCAGTACGACGCCGCTGACTACCTGCTGAAACCCGTGACGCGGCAGCGCCTGCAGGCCACGCTCGATCGCCTGCGCCACAAGCTGAGGGCCCGCCACGAGGCCGCGCGTGAAGTCGACGACGCGGTGCGGGCCCAGTCGTTTCTGCTACCGCGCACCCTGCCCGACGTGCCCGGCTTCGCCGTGAGCGCGCGCACCCTGCCGGCGCGGGCCGTGGGCGGCGACTTCTACGACGCCGAGTACGTCGACGACGAGGTGGCCTTCGTGCTCGGCGACGTGTCGGGCAAGGGCATGGCGGCTGGCCTCATCGCCTCGAGCGTGCAGGCGCGCTGGCAGGCGGCCATCCGGCAGCGCGATCGCTCGCTTGCCACCATGATGACCGCGCTCAATCGCGATGTGATGGCCTCCACCGAAGGGTCGCGCTACGCCACCCTGGTGCACGGCGTGCTCACCCCGGCCACCGGTGACATCCTCTACGTGAACGCCGGGCACCCACCCGCGGTGCTGGTGTCGCCCGACGGACGGTGGACGCCGGCCCTGGCATCGACCGCGCCGGCCGTGGGGCTGATCGAGGGGGCGCTGTTCCCGTCCGCGTCGCACCGGCTCGAACCTGGGGATACCCTGATCGTGATGAGCGACGGCGTGTGCGAAGCCCGCAACGGGCGCGGCGACGACTTCGACCTGGCGTGCCTGGCCGACCTGGCGTGCGTGCACCAGGCCGATGTGGCGGCGCTGGCCGCGGACATCGTGCGCCTCGTACAGCGCCATCGCGGCGCCGATCAGACGCAGGACGACGTCACCGTGTTCATCGTGCGGAGGTCGTCATGAGCCTGCGCGTGCTGCTGGTCGACGACGAGGCGCCGGCGCGGGGCCGCCTGCGCCAGCTCCTGTCCGAGCGCGCCGACGTGGCCATCGTGGGCGAGGCCGAAGACGGCATCGAGGCCATCGAGCGTATCCAGGAACTCTCCCCCGACGTGGTGTTCCTCGACATCCAGATGCCTGGGTGCAGCGGCCTCGACGTGGCGGCGTCGCTCGGCCCGGCGCGGCCGGCCATCATCTTCTGCACGGCCTTCGATCAGCATGCCGTCGACGCGTTCGAACTGCAGGCGGTGGACTACCTGTTGAAACCGGTGACGCGCGCGCGCCTCGACGCGGCGCTCGCCCGCGTCACGCCGTCGGCCCCCGCGACCCCCGCGGCACCTGCCGCCGGTGACGCCGGCGCGGCCGAAGGCGCCACGCTGCCCGGCTCGCCCACGCGCTTCCTGGCGCGGCGCGGCGCCCGCTACAAGGTCGTGCCGCTGGCCGAGGTGGTGGCCTTCAGCTTCGACGAGGGACAAACCCGCCTGCACACCGCCACCGAGCAGCTGCTGATGCAACCTACGCTGGCACAGCTCCTGCGCCGGCTCGACCCGGCGCGCTTCTTCCAGGTGTCGCGCGCGGCGGTCGTGCACCTCGACGCGGTGCGCGAGGCCAAGCCGCACAGCGATGGCGCCGGGCAGGTCGTGCTCTCGAACGGCACCGTCGTCGAGGTCTCCCGCCGGCGCTGGCGGCCGTTGCTCGACGAACTCGAGCGCTAGTCGGGCCGTCGCGGGATCGGTGCGAGCCGCGTGCTAGCATCGCGCCATGCGCGCGTGTGCCTCCGTACTTCTTGCCTCGGCGCTGCTCCTGTCGTCGGCGGCACCGGCCGTCGCCCAGACCCGCCTGCGGATCATGCCGCCCTCCGGGGCCACCTTCGCCGTCGGCCAGCGGTTCGACCTGCGGGTCGAAGCCACCAGCGAGACCGTCTCCCCTCGCGGCCTCGTCGTCACACTCGACGGCATCGACATCTCTGCCCGCAACGTGCTCGCGCCTGGTCCCAGTGGCGAGAAGGGTGCGGGTGGTACGGGCACCCCGGCCGGCGCCGCCGTGCGGCCCGCCGTGCCAGCGCCAGCCACCTCCACGAACTTCCTGCTGCGCGACACCAGCTTTGCGCGGGCCGGCCGCCATCAGGTGGCCGTGCGCACGGCTGACGGCGCAACCATGACCGCCACCTACGAGGTGGGCGCGTGGCAGCTCGCCCGCGCCGGCGCGCGTCCTGCGCGCAACGTGATCATGCTGGTCGGCGACGGCATGGGCATCCAGCACCGCACGGCGGCGCGCATCGTGTCGCGCGGGCAGACCTACGGCAAGACCAACGGCCCGCTCGCCATGGACACGCTCGGCGTGACCGGGCTCGTCATGACCTCGTCGCTCAACGCCACGGTGACCGACTCGGCGCCCGGCATGTCGTCGTACGTCACCGGACACAAGGCCAACAACAACCAGGTGGGCGTCTATCCCGACAACACGCCCGACCACTTCGACAACCCGCGCGTGGAGTATTTCGGCGAGCTGCTCAAGCGCACCCGGGGCGCCGGCTTCAACGTCGGCATCGTCACGACCGCGGCGGTCATCGACGCCACCCCCGCCGGCAACGCCGTACACACCTCGTTTCGCGACGCCTACTACGACATCGCCACGCGCATCTTCGACGAGCGCGCGGCCAACGGCGTGTCCGTGCTGATGGGCGGCGGGTCCACCTACTTCCTGCCGGCCTCGGCCGGCGGCACGCGCAAGGACGGTCGCGATCTGGTGCGCGAGTTCACTGGCGCCGGCTTCGCCGTGCTCCGCACAGGGGCCGACGTGAAGACGATGCTCGCTGGCGCGCCGCCGAAGGCGCTGCTCGGGCTGTTCCATCCGCGCCATATGTCGGTGGCCTTCGACAAGGTGGGCGCGGGCCGCTACAGCGACGAGCTTGCGCTCGAGCGCAACCAGGACGTGCGCGACCAGCCGATGCTGCCGGACATGACGCGGCTGGCGCTCGCGTCGCTGGCAGCGCACTCGCCCAAGGGCTTCTACCTGATGGTCGAGGGCGCCTCGATCGACAAGCAGTCACACTGGTCGGAGGCTGACCGTACCATCTGGGACACGATCGAGTTCGACCACGCCGTGCAGGTGGCGCTCGATTTCGCGCGCCGCACCAACAGCGATACCGACCCGGCCAACGACACGCTCGTCGTCGTCACCGCGGACCATGAAAGTGGCGGCTTCGGCATCATCGGTGTGGGCAACGAGCGCTACGCCCCGTCGGTCATCGGCAAGTCGGTGCGCGACTACGCGGCCACCTTCCGCTTCGCGCCGGCGCAGACGCTCAACTTCTTCACCAACTACACCGTGGACGCGCACGGCTACCCGACCGATCCGGATCCGACCCGCAAGCTGCTGATCGGATTTGCCGCCGGACCGGACCGCAACGAGAACTGGCTCTCGAACCGCCTGTCGCAGGTGGGCACAGTCGTCGATCCCGCGACGAGGGTCGCCGTGGCCAACCCGAGCCGCGACGGAGTCGGTGCCGGGAGCGACAACCTCGGCGTGGACCGCAAGGCGTATCCGGGCTTCCTCATCACTGGTTCAATCGAGAACGGCGCCACCGGCTGTCCCGATCCCCGCGGCTGCCCCGACGACACGGCCGCGACGCCCGAGGACGACGCCGGCCACACCGCGAGCGACGTGCCGCTGTCGGCGGAAGGTCCCGGGGCGTGGCAGTTCACCGGCGTGTTCGACAACACCGACGTGTTCCTGAAGATGCTGCGCGCGGCCGCCGGCGCCTATCCGCGGCTGCCACGCTAGCCGCGCGGTCAGCGCCGCAGGCCGGCGCGCGGTGGCTATAATCACCGTCATGGCACTCATCGATCCGCACACGTTGTCGCGTCGGGAACTGATGGCGCTCGCCGCGCAGCTCGGCACCGGCGCCGCTGCCGCCGCGCTCTGGCCCACCGATCTGGCGGCCCAGGCGCTGCCGGGCAAGGACGCGCGCCTCGTCGCGCGCTCGGTGCGCCCGCCCGATTTCGAGACGCCGGTGGCCCTGCTCGACAGCTTCCTCACGCCGAACGACGTGTTCTACGTGCGCTGCCACATGCCCGTGCCCGCGCAGCTCGACGAGACCGCGTGGAAGCTGGCCGTGGGCGGCGAGGTGGGCTCGCCGCTCGCGCTGTCGATCGCCGAGCTGAGGCAGATGCCCTCGGCCTCCGTCACCGTCACGCTCGAATGCGCCGGCAACGGCCGCGCGTTCTTCGACCCGCCGGTGGCCGGCATCCAGTGGCGCAAGGGCGCCGTGGGCACAGCGAAGTGGACCGGCGTGCGCCTGGCGGACCTGCTGAAGCGCGCCGGCGCCAAGCCCGGCATGACGTACGTGCACGCGAGCGGCGCCGATCGTCCGCTCGGCACGCAGCCGCCATTCGTGCGTCAGGTGCCGATGGCCAAGGCGCTCGACCCCGACACGCTCGTGGCCTACGCCATGAACGATCAGCCGATTCCTTCGGCGCACGGCTTCCCGCTGCGGCTCGTCGTGCCCGGCTGGGAAGGAGCGTATGCCATCAAGTGGCTGAACACGCTCACCGTGGCGGCGAAGGAGCAGGACGGGTTCTGGGTGCAGACCGGCTACCGCTATCCTACCAAGCGCGTCGCGCCCGGCGCGGCCGTGGACGCGAAGGACATGGCGCCGCTCACCGGCCTGGTCGTGAAGTCGCTCATCACGCGTCCGCTCGAAGGCGCCGTGGTGCCGCCTGGTCCCGTCACCGTCGCCGGCTTTGCCTGGGCCGGCGATCGCGACATCAGCAAAGTCGACGTGTCGGTGGATGCGGGCGCCACGTGGCAGCCCGCCAAGCTGGCTGGCCAGCCCGTGAAATACGCGTGGCGGCGCTTCGAGTTCACCTTCACCGCCACCACCGAAGACTCGCACACCATCCTGTCGCGCGCCACCGACAGCCGCGGCGGCGTGCAGCCGGTCGTGCCGGCGTGGAATCCCTCGGGCTACCTGTGGAACGCGCCGGATCAAATACGCATCGAGGTGAAAGCATGACGGCCGGCGTGACCGCGCGCGTGCGGAGGTTGGCGGGCGTGAGCGTGATCGTCGCCTCCGTGGCGGGCGCGGGCGCCCTCGGCGCTCAGGCACCGGCCCAGGCGCCAGTCGCGCAGGTGGCCTCCTTGCCCCAGAGCCCGGGCGCGGACGTGGCCACGGCGAAATGTATCGGCTGTCACCAGGCCGATCTCATCGTGTCGCAGCGGCTCTCGCCCACCGGCTGGGATCGCGAAGTGGCCAAGATGGAACGCTGGGGCGCGAAGCTCTCGCCCGAAGAACGTCCGGTGCTCGTCGGGTATCTCACGCGCGAATTCGGGGTGCGGCCCACCGCCTCCCACGACGTCACGGCCGTGGCGGCAGGCGAAGCGGTGTTCAAGGAAGCGTGCCGCGTGTGTCACGACGACGACCTCTCGGAGCAGCAGCGGCTGACCGCCGCCGGCTGGGGCCGCGAGGTGGACAAGATGGTGCGCTGGGGAGCGAAGGTGACGGCCGACGAGAAGGGCCCGCTCGTGGCCTTCCTCACGTCACGCTGGGGGCATCCCTAGTGGACCTGCTGACGCCCTCTGCAACGGCCGTGGCCCCTGGCGCGCTGCTCGTGTGGGTGGCGCTCGTGGCCGCCTTCACGGTGCTGTGGCTGGCGTCACTGCCGCTGAAGAACGCCAGCATCGTGGACATGTGGTGGGGACCGGCCTTCGTGCTCGCGTCGGCGGTCTACGCCACCGCGCACGGGTCCATTGGCCGGCGCGGCCTGGCGGTGATGGCCTTGCTCACGCTGTGGGCCGTTCGGCTCGCCTGGCATATCGGTCGTCGCAACGTGGGTCACGGCGAGGATCCGCGCTACGCCACGTGGCGTACGCAGCACGGCGCGTCGTGGTGGTGGTTCAGTTGGGTGAAGGTGTTCCTGCTACAGGCCACCGTGGCGTGGATCGTGTCGTGGGTGATCGGCGCGGCGATGACGGGCCCGGCGGACTTCCCCACGGCATGGGACATCACCGGCCTCGCGCTCGCGTTCAGCGGACTCGCGGTCGAGGCCACGGCCGACGCGCAACTGCGGCGTTTCAAGCGCACGGCGGCACGCGGCCAGGTCTGCGACGTAGGCCTGTGGCGCTACTCGCGCCATCCCAACTACTTCGGCGAGTCGATCGTGTGGTGGGGCCTGTTCGTGGTGGCCGCCGGCGTCGGCGGCTGGACCACGATCGTGAGCCCGATCGTGATGACGTGGCTGCTGCTGCGAGTGTCGGGTGTGACGCTGCTCGAACAGGGCCTGGCACACTCGAAGCCGGGCTACGAGGAGTACGCGCGCCGCACCTCGGCGTTCGTGCCCTGGCCGCCGCGCGCCTGAGCACGCCGGGCCGTGCCTGCACCGGGTGGCGAGCGCGTCAGCAGGCCCAGAACTGCACGAGCGCCAGCAGCGATAGTCCGGCCGTGGCCTTGATCCACAGCGGCAGCGACGCCGCGGGCTGCTGTCCGTAGCGGGCCGGCGGTTCGTCGCTGGCCTCGCCGCGCGGGCTGACGCGCGGCGGCAACACGCGCGCCGTGGCATACGCGTCGCGGAACGCCGGCCGCCCGGGCGCTGGCGTGGATGCCGAGAGCGCCGGGTCGTCGGACACCGGCACGAGCACAGCCGCTGGCTTGGGTTTGGGGCGGGCCGGCAAGGTGGTGGCAAACCGTCCGAGATCGCGCAGTTCTTCCGCGCACATCACGCACAGCGCCAGGTGCGCGTCGATCCACTCGCGATCGAACGCCGTGAGCGTGTCGTCGACGGCCCCACGCAGATGATCGAAGCCGAGGTGCGGACTCTCCGGCCGCGTCTCGGGCGCGGCCAGTGCGCGGGCGAAGGCCTCGGCGCCAAACGACGCGTCGGATTCGCGCGCCAAGGCGGCCCGGCAGGCCGCACATGCCTCGAGGTGATCGTCGATGCCCACGAGCGTCGACGGATGGAGTGCGCCGCGCACGTAGGCCCGCACCTGCGAGATCGACAGATGTTCGGAGACGCTCATCGACCGTCCCTGACGGCCATGCACTTCAACAGGCGCGAGCGCGCGGCCGTGCGGGCGTTGAGCACCTGGATGCCCGTGAGCCCGAGGCGCCGGCCCACGGCGCGATCGTCCCACGGCAAGTGCGCCCAGATCGCCGCGGCCTCGTCGGGCTTCATGCCCAGGGCGTCGGCCACGCTGCGCAGCGGCGTGACGCCGGCGCAGTGGAACACCGGCAGTAGCGCCGTGCCGTGCTGGTCGCGCAAGGTCAACAGCAGCGCCGTGCGCATAGGCAGCGGCATGGCCAGCAGTTCTCTCCAGGCACGGTCGAGATAGCCGCGTGCGATGCTCAAGTGGTCGGGCCCCGAGCCCGCGTCGAGCACGGCCAGGTCGGGTTCATCGCCCTCGGGGCTGGCGTCGAGGCGCACGTCGCTCTCGTTCGCGCCCGTGATCTCGAGCAGCAGCGACGCGATCGCATCGACGTAGAGCGGCGCGCCGGTCTGCTCCTGCAGGCGAATCACGGTGGGCGTCAGGGCCGGACCATCGGTGGACGCGTGCGCCTTGCCCCACCACGCCCTGGCCCGACCGGTCCACGGGAAGGGCGGCTCGAGCGGCACCTGATCGGTCCACGCCGGCAAGCCGATCACGTGGCGGCCCGTGGGCGTCGTCCAGCCCACCAGGCCCACGCCGCGCGCCGACAGCAACCGGATCCGGTTGGCGAGGCGGGCCGCAGAGGGACGGATGCGCCGCAGGTAGTCGCGGCAGACATCGGCGGCGCACGCGCGGGCGAACTCTTCGAGGTCGGCCACCGGCACCGTGCGCTCGCCCCGTCGCACCGCCCGAAGCAGCAACCCCAGTTTGTCGCGGCACATCGCCGACACATCGGCGCGATCGGCCGCGGTGAGATGCGACAGATACGTCGTCGTGGCCGCCCGCACCGCTGGATCGATCACGCGCGTGGCCAGCGCCGCCATCCGGTCGTCGGCGCGCGCGGCATCGCCCTCGACGAGCGCCTTCAGGCGCGGGTCCCACTCCTGCAACAGCGCATCCACGGCCACGGCGTTTGAGACTATCACGCGTGAGGTGTGCGTTATGCTCACGCGGTTGGCGATTGCGCGCAGCTCCCGCTCATCGCGTGTGCCCTGGGGCGTCGTGGCCGGCGCGATCATCGGCGGCGCGTTCCTCGTGTGGCTGACGGGCCCGCGTCCGCTCGATCCCACCAACATCAACTGGGTGATGACCGGCGACTGGGTGCCCCACCACTTCGGCTGGGCCTACTTTCGCGCCGAGCCGTGGCACTGGCCGCCCGGCACGGTGCGCGGCTACTACGCGCCGCTCGGCACCTCGATTGGCCTCACCGACTCGATTCCAATCGCCGCCTACCTGCTGAAGCCGCTGGCGGCGTGGCTGCCGCAGCCGTTTCAGTACCTCGGTCTGTGGCTGCTGCTGTGCTATGTGCTGCAGGGCGCCTTGGCGGCGCGCTTCGTGTCACGCTCGAGCCCGTCGGTCGTCGTGCAGGCGCTGGGCGCCACGCTGTTCGTGCTGCTGCCCACGCTGCTCGCCCGCGTGGGGCACGCCGCCCTGTGCGCGCACTGGCTCATCCTGTGGGCGATGCTGCTGGCGTCGCGCTCTCCCGCACTCCCTCCAGGGCGCCGGTTTCCGGTGGCGCAGTGGGCCGCGCTCGGACTCGTCTCGGGCATGACGCAGCCGTATCTGGCCGCCATGGTGCTGCCCGTACTGTTCGTGGCCACGATCACGGGCGCGGGCGTGCCGGTCGCGGCACGGAGCGCAGCGATGGCGTCGGCCGTGGCGGCCACGCTGACCGGATTCTGGCTGTCGGGACTGTTCGTGTTGCAGGGCGCAGGATCGCTCGCCAGCGGCGGACTCGGCTACTACTCGATGAACCTGCTGGCGCCCATCTCGCCGTTTGGCTGGTCGGCGGTGATGCCCGAGCTGCCGATTGCAGGCGATGGCCAGGCGTATGAAGGATTCCACTACTTGGGTCTCGGCATCCTGCTGCTGATCGCGACTGCGGCGCTGCTGTCCTGGCGCGCGCGCCGCGACCGAGACACGACGCGCGACGAGCCAATCCCCGCCCGGTTGTTTGGGCCGGCCATGGTGGGCATCTGTCTGCTGATGGCGGCGTTTGCCGTGAGCCCGACGATCACCTTCGGCCACTGGGTGCTGGCCGATCTCAATGGCCCGTGGAGCGCGCCGCTTGCCACCTTCAGGTCGTCGGGGCGCTTCTTCTGGCCCCTGGCCTATCTCACGCTCGCGTGGGCCGTGGCCACGGTGGCCACGCGGCTGTCGCGGCCGGTGGCCATCGCCGCCATGAGCGTGGCGGTGGTGGTGCAGGCCGCCGATCTGCACGCCATCCACCAAGACCGGCGCCGCACCACCCGCGGCACCGAGTTCTACGCCTGGACCAACCCGTTTGCGTCGAGCCGCTGGGCGGCCATCGTGCCGGGCTACGCGCACCTGACGCTCGTGCCGCCGCCGCACTGTGGCGCAGCCCCGCAGCCCTACGAAGCCGCCATGCGGCTGGCGTCGCAGCACGGGCTCACGCTGAATGCCGGCGTCATCGCGCGCGGGGATGTCGGCGCGCAGCGGCGCTACTGCGCCGACCTCGACGCCCGCATCGATGCCGCCACGCTCGAGGCCGACACGTTGTATGTCGTGTCGGCAGCCGGGGCCGCCGCCCTGACGAGCGTCGCCGGCGAACGCGTGGTGTGCGGCCAGGTGGATGCGGTGTGGGTCTGCACGACGGCCCAAGCGCATGCGCGCTGGCCGGCCGCCGCGCCGTTCGATCCGTGACGGCCGGCTTGGTGGAGCACGGGCGTCGCCGCCCGTGAACTGCCGCCTGATTCAACGAATTCGGCCTCCGACATTCCCGGCACGATTCAGTCGTCACCTGGCCGAGGGCATCCGTCACTGCGACCAGGCGCACCTGGCCGTCGTAGGTGAAGGTCAGGGCGTGCCCGTGCGCCGCACCGACAACACGCTGCGCGCGGCGGGGTCCAACGTTCTGGGGCGGCCGCGCCCGATGTGGGTGCCCGCTCAGTGCTGCTGCAGCTCGACGACGATCACTTCGATCGGCTCGGTGCCGTTGTTGACGTCGGCGTGGGTGGTACCGGGCGTGTCTGCGGTGAGCCAGTAGGCCTTGCCCGATTCCCACAGGTGCCGCTCCGACTCGCCGCTCTTCTGCACGATGTCGACGTTGCCACCCTTGATGGCGATGAGCGCCCGCGGATGCTCGTGGCGGTGCA
>Ga0105046_10003643_pt1 | contig 24469 bp, 19 predicted proteins | sample MAT03_FD_78385 | JGI IMG/M metagenome (GOLD analysis project Ga0105046, IMG submission 78385) | Freshwater microbial communities from Lake Fryxell liftoff mats and glacier meltwater in Antarctica - MAT-03 (megahit assembly) | ecosystem: Environmental > Aquatic > Freshwater > Ice > Liftoff...
TAGTTAAATATTTACTCTACCACCAGTTTCTGGGTCCTGAATAAGGCTCCGTTTTGAATCTTTATCAGGTAGAGTCCAGATTTCAGATTCTTGATTGACAGAGACTTTGAAACGGATTCACCATGCGAGATTATGTCCTCTCTTATCAAGGACCCTTTCAAATCTAAAATTGATGTTTTCAAAACTCCCTTTTCACCAGAATATTCAACTTGCAGGATGTCTTTTGCAGGGTTGGGATATATTCGGATTGATCCATCGTCCTCAAGTAAACCCGAAATCGAGGTAAACAAGTTGGCAGTTGTATTCTGACATCCAAAATTATTTCTGGATATGAGGTTTATATTGATGGTGTTCGCAGGAACCACCAAATAACTCAAGGTATCTTTCGCATTCACAATCCCATTGATCCTCCACGAGTAGTTTACATTTGGAGTTACATTTTGCACTTTTAGCGTATCACCAAATCTTAGTACAATGGCAGCGGGAGGTAGTGCTTCAAATGAAAAAATCCTGATTTGATCTGAAACTGAGCAATTGTTGATCGGATCAGTGAGTGTAACACTATATTTCCCTGGTTGAGAAATTGCCAAAGTTGAATTGGCTCCGATTTGATTGCCAACACTATCCCTCCATATATAACTCAAGCCAGAACCAAAGGCCGCATTTAAATTCAGGTTACTGCCACACCCATACCGATCTTGACCTAGTTCTACCACAGGCAAAATTCTTGATGGTCGGGCAAGGGCATTTATAGAATCGGCGCCAGTATAGGTAACATTGACCCAAACACGTTGTTCCCCATTTGTATCCAATGAATTCTTAGCTCTGAACTGATACCATCCTTCATTGGATGGAGTAAATATTTTTGTAAGTGCTCCCGTTCCTTTTACAGAGTCAAGAACAATTCCACATTCATTTGTGAGCAGTAGGGTCAGGTTTCGATCCGTAAATGAAGGCAAAAGCTTGTATGTAATTGCGGTTCCTCCCTCAGCATACACTTTGCCTGCCCATCTGGTTTGGGTAGAATGTTTTGGCAATGCGCCTCCCTGACGCAAAGACTTGGGATTGCTATCGCCAAGATCATCAGCAAGTTCCCATTCGTGTGTGGTGGTTCTATTGGCCAAGGGAAATGGTTGATTAAAAAAAGTCTCCAAGCTAGCTGGGGCGAAAACAGCTATACCTTTATTAAGTGTATTGTTTGCAATTCCATTGCACCTAGGAGCTTGTACTCTTACACGGCCTCCCGGGCCATTTTGGCGGGTTACCACAGTAACATTTGGAAAATTTCCTGTGTAATCCTTTAAAACTGTACCCACCGCAAAATCGCAATCAATCCAAACGGCCTGATTGGTGGTAAAATTGTCAGTAACAGCTATAATTGCCTTGGCTGATCTTTCAAAAACGATTACATCCTGTGCTGAGCTTCCATCAAAAAAAACGTTCGCCTCTGAAGATCGAACTCGGTACGCACCTGATTTGAAGTCAAATTTCTTGTGACATTTAATCAGATTGGCAATTGACTGCCTCAATGGTAAGTCTGTTTCATTTTGCGGCAAATGGGTATATCGTTTTCCAGTGGTTCCAACATCAAATAGATCCTCGAAAAATATGTTTGGATGACCGTCCATGCTCATCATAATGCCATATGCTGCTGTAAGTCTGGATTCTCTAGGATCGATATTTGGAGAAAGCTCAGAGTTGGAAGTCCATTTTCTTGGATTTCCATTGGTTTCTACCGGATAGTTTCCGTTTGCCTGCAAGGAAGCGGAACCGGTGGCTGGTTGAGTAGGCCTAAAAGTGTCATGATTGTTAATAAAAGGAGCTGTTCTATCTCTTCTATTTTGCTGTAGTCCAGGCAGGTTGGATAAATCATAATTTCCAAGACCATAAACCATACCATAAAGTCCGGGAGTTCCGTTAAAACCCCTCAATCCGAAATCAAAGGTACCAGCCCTGCCTTGCACCGCATCTACCCATGCATCCAGTTCTGTTTTTCCTCCTACCCACTCGCCAACCGTAAACATTTGATCTGTACCATTGGCAAAACCTGCATTATTCTGAACATTCCAAATAATGTCTTCATTTACTGCGGCTGGAAAATGCTTGATTGCATCTAACCTGTACCCATCAACCCCTGTTTGTTTTTTCATCCAGATCATCCAGTCCCTCGCTCCATTTCGCATGTAGTTTGTTTCTTGAATTGGATTGAAAGTTGAAATGGAACTAAGTCCGATAGAATTTGGATAAAAGGCAACATCCGGACCAAAAGTGATTCTTGAAAGATCGTCACCAGAAAATCGATTGTCACCAGGCCCTGGATTGAAGTTTTGCCAATTTTTTGGCCATCGCCCTGATCTGGCCAAGTAGTTCGATCGCAATTCACTGGAGGCTGGCGTTTTATAAGATACATACCTGAAGTTTTTATTTCCTCCGGTAGGATCTACCGCAATGTCTTGATAATTCGAACCTGGCCTATTTGTATTATAAAATGTAAGACCGACACTGTCTATGGCTCCAGATCCGTCTCCAGATCCAGCCCCATCTATGTGATTCAAAACAATATCCTGAATCACATCAATTCCATTTCGATGCATCAGGCCAACCATTCGAAGATATTCGTCCTTGTCCCCAAATGGTGTTTTAAGATTTGATTTCTGAAATTTATCCCCCAAATCGTAATGGTCAAAAGGGCTATAACCAACCGATTGGGGATTTGCATTTTTCTGATTGACTGGAACCCAAACGGCATCAATTCCAATTTTTCTCAATCTTGGTGTCAAATCAGAAAGATAATTTGCCCAACCCTGTGGATAATTGTTGTTTTTAAAATCCCACCAAAATCCTTGAAGGATAAGCTTCTTTTTGTCCTGAGCTAAGCTTAATAAGCTCTGATTCAATAGAATAATGCTTGAAAATAATAAAATCCGAAAAAGGAATTTCATGAAAACAATTGGCTAACGATAAATGTAGAATGTATTAAATGCTATGTAAGGAGCGGTGAAATAACAACAAACACTCTGCTTTTAAAAATGTGAACTCCAATGAAACTACTGGATTCACATACATTCTAAGGTAAAGGAAACTGATTCTCAAGCTCTTTAATGGCAAGCTTGGCCAAAATGAAAACCTAAAAATTTAAGTTTTTTTTAAATATATTTTGTTGGTGGAAAAACAAAATTAGATATTCGCATTAAATAAATAAAAAACCTTTACTTTTTTAATTAATCGAAGAAAAAATATGAAAAAATTAGTACTGTTGGCTTTTGCCGCTTGCGCATTTGCTGGTGCGAATGCTCAAACAACCATTGAATTCCAGGTAGATGCGGATGCATTTGTTACAGATGGTGGTATTTTGAAAAATGGAATTGCTAGCATTGCTGGTAATTTCACGACTAGAAGAGGTGATCTTCCAGATTGGGTGCCTTCCGCTGGCGCCATGACAGATTTGGGTAACAATCTGTTTAGCAAGACTGTAGTTTTTACCGCCCCTTCACTAACAGATTCCTTAAATTGGAAATATGTTCAAGGATCTGAATGGCCTGATGGTGACGAAGGAGATGATTGGACAGGCGTACCCAACACTGCTGGTGCAGGTCCAAGAACCTGCACAAGTCCAGACAACAACAACAGAAAAATTATTTTACCTGCGTCAGGTAGTTGGTTAATTGAGTCTGCATGGGGAGAATGTGCAACGCTTACTACTTCAAACCTTCAGTTGCTTCGTGGACTTGCTGTGAATATGGGTCCTAATCCAACCAGCTCAACTTTAAATGTACGATTTGCTGGTTCAGCAAATTCCATCATCAAAATGTCTTCTGTTGACGGTCGGATTGTGAAAACAATCAGAACTGCAAAAGCTGGCGATACTCAAAATGCTGTAGATGTTTCTGACCTAAGAGGTGGAATCTACTATGTAACTGTAGTTGATGGAAACAAAGGATTTCAAGCTCCTGTCGTTATTGTAAAATAATTGAACTTGACCTTTTTGAAAAGCACCTTCCTTCGGGTTGGTGCTTTTTTTTTGATCTCAATTTTACTCTCAAGTGAAATACTAATCAAACCAAAAAACCAATGAAGTACCTTGCGCTTGGAGATTCCTATACAATCGGAGAATCTGTGGATCAGAAACTTACATTTCCATTTCAATTAATTGATGGCTTAAAAACAACGGGCATTCCTATTGATGAAATAAAAGTTCTTGCCAAAACAGGCTGGACAACTGGTGATCTGTTAAAAGGCATTCAAAGTGCAAAGCCAAAACCAGACTATGATCTTGTCACCTTGCTTACTGGGGTCAACAATCAATATCGGGGATACGCCATCGAAGAATACAACGCAGAATTGCAAATCCTGATCAATCAGTCTATTAAACTGGCAAAAGGAAATCCAAAGCATGTCATTGTGATTTCAATTCCCGATTATGGCGTAACGCCTTTTGGAATGGAGATGGCAAAAAAGATTGACAGCGATCTTCGTTTGTTCAATCAAATAAACAAAGAGCTTGCTCATAAAAATGGCTTACATTGGGTTGATGTCTTTGAAATATCAAAGCTGGCAAGCATAAAAACCGAATTGATTTGCAATGACAAACTTCATCCTTCAGCTGAAATGTACAGTTTGTGGGTAGATGCAATTTTGCCGGTTTCGAAGTCAATTCTTGAGGCGGAAAAGTAAATTTTATACCAAATAGACATTTCGAATCTATAGATGTTGTATGTTTGGTAGCAAGTTTTTAACTCCTATTAATCAATTTATTTTATGAAAGTTGTCATTTTTGGTAGTACAGGACGTACAGGAAAACACCTCATTCACAGTGCCTTGGAAGCAGGTTTTGATGTTACAGCTTTTGCCAGGATTCCAGATCGAATTTCGACAAGACATCCAAGGCTTACGCTTTTTCAAGGCGATGCAACTGTGGCAACTGAAGTAGAATCTGCAATTGTTGGAAAGGATGCAGTTATTTCAGCGGTTGGTTCAGATTTAGGACAGACCAATTTGAGGCAAAAAGCAATGGAAAACATGATTTCGGCCATGCAGAAACACCATGTTAAACGCATTATTGGAATAGGTGGAATGGGCGTTTTGCAAGCCAATGAAGAAACACAAATTTTTGAAACCCCTGGTTTTCCCCAAGAATATATTCCTGTAAGTCAGGATCATAACTCTGCCTATGAAGCACTAAATCGGTCCGGTTTGGATTTTACTTTTATGTGTCCGCCTACCATTATTGATGGACCAAAAACAGAACATTATGCAGTTGAGGCGGATTTTCCACCAAAAGGAAATTTTCAGATTTCGACTGGCGATCTTGCTGATTTTATGATCAAGGAATTGCAAGAGGGAAGATTTCTTAGAAAGAGAGTAGGTATTGCTTCACTTTAGTATTGCGTTTTTTCGCTCATGCCATTTTCCTCAAACTCGAATTTAAAAACCAAAGCGCCAGAGGGATGGGCAGGAACACCATTGGACAATAGCGGAAGATTTGTAAACATAGATCATCCATTTCAACCAGAATTTTCGAAATTGTTGAAATGGCAAACGCAACGAAACCCGCAGAAAGAAGAAAAAAAGGCCGAGAAGTGGCTTCCAGAAGTGCTTCTGGATGGTGCCTTTATGGATTCGAAAGCTGATTGTCTCGTTTGGCTTGGCCACAGTTCTTTTTTCATCCGGCTGGATGGAAAGGGGATTTTAATTGATCCGGTAATGGGCAATGTTTCTCTTCTGAAGCGAAAAGTACTTTTTCCATATCAAGATCAAATCGGAAATTTAGCAAAATATGTACTGATAAGCCATGACCACAGAGACCATTGCGATCTGCCAAGTTTAAAAAAAATTGCGCTTCAAAATCCAGGTCTAAAAGTGCTTTCAGGTCTAAGAATGAGTTCCGTTTTATCTTGTGTTTTTTCGAAAAATCAAATTCAGGAAGCTGGTTGGTATCAGCAATTTGATCTGGTAGATGGTTTGGAAATTTGGTTCTTGCCATCCAGGCATTGGGGTCGAAGGTCAATCTCAGACACCAACAAACATCTTTGGGGCGGATTTTACATTTCATCCGCTTCAGGCCATTCATTCTATTTTATGGGTGATAGTGGCTATGGAAATCATTTTTCTTCCTTTTCACACCTATTTCCAAAACCATCTTTTGCCATTATGGGCATTGGAGCCTACAGTCCGGAATGGTTTATGCACAGCAGCCACATGACCCCTGAAAGTAGCTGGAAAGCATTTGAAGAAACTGGTTCAGAACTGTTTATTCCAATGCACTACGCAACATTTGACCTTGCTGATGAGCCACTTAGCGAGCCACTGCAACGCTTGAAATCAATAGCACCAGCTTCTAAACTTTTGATTCCTACCATAGGGCAAACCATTTGGATTTGATAGCAACGAGATTCCAAATTGATCCAGATTTTTGGGGTAAAGTATATTCCTGGATTCAAAGCTTTCCTTTTTCATGTATTTTAGACGGAAATGGACACGAAATTCCCTTTGGATCTGCTTTTGGAAAAATTGCAGCTGTAGGAAGCACAGAATTAAAATGGACTCAACATCAATTTTTCAGCACATTTTCTCAATCTCAAAAGGCGAAAAATGTTTTTGGCTTTTTGAGTTATGAACTTAAAAATGAGATTGAAAATTTAACATCAGGAAACCAGAATACATTGGGCTTTCCAGATGCCATCTTTTTTCAACCCGAAGTTGTAATTGAGGAATTGAATGGAGCTATTGAAATTACTGCGGTTGCGCCAGGCGATATTTTTGAGCAAATTTTGAAATGCTCAGTGTTTCAACCCAAAGATTTGAAATCCGTTGTTTTCTCAAAAATACTAGAAAAAGAAACGTATTGGGAATCCATAGAGAAAATCAAAGAATTGATTTCCAGTGGATTGGTTTATGAATTGAATTATTGTCAGTTTTTTGAAACCTCTAAGGCATTTTGTGGCCTTTCGGCTTTTGTAGAGCTCAAAAAAAATTTACCAATGCCATTTTCTGCTTGGTTTAAGGCAAATGAATTTGAAATTGCTTCGGCATCTCCCGAAAGATTTCTCAAAAAAACAGGTTCTAAACTTCTTGCCCAACCCATGAAAGGAACGGCCAAAAGAGGGGAAAATGGTGTGGAAGACAGACTTCAAATAAAGGCTTTGTTCGAATCTGAAAAAGAGCGGGCAGAAAATTTGATGATTGTTGATCTTGTTCGAAATGACCTTGCAAAGGTGTCTGAAACTGGAACTACGAAAGTAGAAGAACTATTTGGAATTTATCCATTTCCAACTGTATTTCAGATGGTTAGCACCGTTTCTGCCCAGTTGGATCCAGAAAAAACATGGCTTGACGCAATCCAAGCTTCGTTTCCGATGGGCAGCATGACGGGAGCGCCAAAAATAGAAGTGATGCAGCAGATTGAAAAGTTGGAAAACAGAAATCGGGGTGCATTTGCCGGAGCGCTTGGTTATGTTTTGGCCAATGAAGATTTTGATTTCAATGTCTTGATTCGCTCTTTATTTATCAACCATAAAAAAAATAAAGCAGGTTTTGCGGTCGGTTCTGCAATTACAATCGACTCAAACCCAGAAGATGAATGGACAGAATGCCAAAATAAAGTGGAAGGAATGCTGACGCTTTTTGGAAGCTCATGGGAAGAAATTCAATCGTAAAATGCTATTCTTCAAAGTCAATCTTTGGTACGAAGGGGCCGCGAAGTTTTATTGGCCTGGATTTCTTTCGCATTTTCTGATTCAGAAACTCCACAAGTAAGGCGAAAACCATCCCAAAATAAACGGTCGCTTTTGGCACATGGACATCGAAAGCTTCGGCAACCAACAAGGCACCAATCATAATCAGAAAACAGAGGGCAAGCATTTTTAAGGTCGGTCTTCTGTTTATAAAAATGCTGATGTGCCGGGCATATATCATCATGATGGACATTGAAATTACCACCGCCGTAACCATAATCTCCAAATGGTTGGACAATCCAACTGCCGTTAAAATGGAATCGAATGAGAAAATTATGTCTATCAACACGATCTGAAGCAGGGTTGAAGCAAAACCAACTTTCTTTTTCCCTTCCTCCGATTCTTCATATTCGCCTTCGAGCTTTCCATGAATTTCGGAGATGGTTTTAGCCATTAAAAAAAGACCTCCAAAAAGCAAAATCAAGTCTCTTCCTGAAAAGCCATTCCCCAGAATCGTGAAAAGATCTGATTTCAAACTGACAATCCAATTGATACCAAAAAGGAGCAATATGCGCACAAGCATTGCAAGCAGCAGACCAATTTTTCGAGCCTGATTTTGTTGACTGCCAGGAAGTTTAGCGGCTATTATTGAAATAAAAATAATGTTGTCAACCCCAAGAACGATTTCCAGAAGTGTAAGCGAAAAGAGGCTGACAAGGTTGTCGGTCGTTAATAAATGGTCCATTGTGCGTGGCTTTCGAAAAAATATTCAAACTTGACTTTTATCACAGCCCAAACAAGCCTGCGTTTAACAGCTGAAGTGTTTGCTTTTTGTAGCTGGAAGGAATCAAAAGCGAAATGTTATGAGGGCTGCCTCCGTAACTCACCATCGTAACCGGAATGTCTTTCAATGCTTCAAAAAGCAAGTGCAAAACTTGGTCCGTTTTGGCAATTTCATTGCCCACAATGGCAACTATGGTTTGATCATCTTCTGAATCTACAGTTCCTAGCGAAGCCAATTCTGCCAAAATCTGCGTAAGAAATTGGGTAGAATCTATCGTAACCGAAACGGCTACTTCTGAGGTAACGATCATATCTATTGATGTTTTATACTTTTCAAAAACCTCAAAGACCTTTCTTAAAAAGCCATAAGCCAAAAGCATCCGGCTGCTTTTAATCTTTATGGCAGTTATTCCATCTTTGGCTGCAACCGCCTTAACGCCAACACTTCCAGCTTCTTTGGTAATCACAGTTCCTGAAGCTTCCGGGTCCATTGTGTTGAGCAGCTTTACCGGAACATTTTCTAGTTGAGCAGGCCAAATACAGGTTGGGTGTAAAATTTTTGCTCCAAAATAAGCAAGCTCTGCAGCCTCGTCGAAGCTCAACTGCTCGATCGCAACTGTTTTGGAAACAATTCTCGGATCGTTGTTGTGCATTCCATCGATGTCGGTCCAAATTTCGCAAACTTCCGCATTCACGGCAGCCGCCACCAGCGAGGCAGTATAATCGCTTCCCCCCCGTTTTAGATTATCAACTTCTCCTCTTGTGTTTCGGCAAATATAACCTTGGGTTACAAGAATTTTTTTATCTGCAAAACCCTCTAAAAGTGATTTTAAATTGGTTTCGATGACACTTAGTTGAGGTTCTTCGTTCTCATCAATTTCCATAAAATCCAGGGCTGGAAGCATGGCATGGTCAAGCTTTTGCTCTTCCAGATAAACACAAAAAAGCTTGGTGCTTAAAAGCTCGCCTTGCGCCAAAATATCCTTATTCAAGGCTTCGCTAAATGAGATTCGAAGGATAATGTTCAGAAATTCAAAATGTTCTGAAATCACCCCAAGTGCTTTTGTTTTGTAATCGGCATTGGAAAGCAGCTGATCAACAAACGTTTTATAGTGTGCATGCAATCGTTCAATTTGATCTTTGGCCGCAGAGCGTTTCCCTTCAGACAGGCTTGTGCTGATTTCCACAAGTGCATTGGTTGTGCCACTTAAAGCACTTAAAACAACTATTTTACGATCGTTATCTCGAGATATCAATTGGGCTACTTCTTTCATTCGCTCCGGCCGGCCTACGCTGGTGCCACCGAATTTCATTATCTTCATTTATCGAAACTATTTTATAAGGTTATTATTCAAAACGGGCCGCAAAGGTAAAAACTTGAATTAGGTTTTCTTACTGAAGTCAAAACTTAACAATTGATTTTTTCAATTCCGTTATTGAATATCTTGATCAGCAAACATTTTTAGCGATGCTTACTCATTTAGCAACTACATGGATTTTAAAAAACCGCCATCGATTGGAATGCTTGTGCCATTTATATAAGCAGCAAGATCGGACGCAAGAAAGGCAACCAGAAAACCAAATTCCTCTGGTTTTCCAAACCTTCGGGCTGGAATATCGGCATGCATGTTGGTTGCAAACTGGGCATAACTGATTCCCTTTTTTGCCGATTGGGTTTCAATTATTTTCTGTAGCCGCTCGGTTTCAAAATATCCGGTGAGCAAACTATTTACTGTAATGCCTTCTGCTGCAACTTCTTTTGCCAAGGTTTTAGACCAACTGAGCACAGCAGATCGAATGGTATTGGAAAGCACCAAATGGGCCAAAGGTTCTTTAACCGTGATGGAAGAAAGATTGATGATCCGCCCATAACCATTGACCTTCATGCCTGGCAAAGCTTGCTGGCTGATATAGGTAACGGTTTGAAACAACAAATCGAAAGCGGTTTGGTAGTCTGCTGGTGAATTGTCCAAAACACCGCCCATTTGTGGCCCTTGGGTGTTATTCACCAAAATATCTACCGTATGGTTTGTGAAATAATTTGTTATAACTTCCCTGAAATGAGCCAAATCCGAAAAATCCACCAGAAGAAAACTGTGCTTTTGCCCCTGGTTTTTTGGAAGTTCATTCAAAAGCTGGCTCAATTTTTCTTCATTTCTGGCCATCAAAGTCACCTCGGCACCAGATGCAGCAAGTTGGATGGCGATTGCTTTGCCAAGTCCTTGCGAACTGCCGCCAACCAATGCCTTTTTTCCTTTGAGCGATACAAGCATTATTTTACAACATTGATGGTAGAATTCTCTAAATCAAACTTTTCCATTCCTGTCTCTGAGGCATTTACCTGACTTAGATCGACAAAACCCTGATTCAGATTTTTCCCCCAAAATGCTTTGAAGGCAGGCTTCATCTCTCCAGACCTGATCTTTGCTTCGTTTCCTTTGTACCAATCTGGTTCCAGCATGCGCCATTCGGTTTTGAGTAGATTCCAGTTTTCTGCCACAGGATATTGTGGCCAGCTGATTCTGAAATGATCGAGATGAAAGCCCTTTACATTTTTAACCCCAAAAGCCGCAGCTGCTGTTCTCAAATCTGTAGAACCCTTGAAAAAACCAGCATCGTTTTGGGCTTTTGCGCAAAGCTTTAAACAATTGTCGATCATGGCATAGCGGAGGTGAATGTTGTCGAAAAAGAGATTTTCGAGGACCATTCCATCTTTGGCACAGAGCAAGATTCTGCCATCGGTTACAATGTCGAAATCTGTAATTGAAATGTCCCGAATCGCTCCTTTTTTGAGCAAAGGTTTTGGCTTTCCGAAATTGGGATGTTCCTCAATGGCGATTGCGTACGAATTGGGCACCTCATTCAGATCGATCTCAATCACCCTGTTAACCGGCCAGCCTGAGTTTGTGTAACCTGTAACATGGCTGATTCTAATGCGCTCAATAACTGCACCTTCCACACTTCTTATATCCACAATTCGAGAACAATTTTTGACAATGAGGTTGCTTATTGTCACATCCCTAATGTCTTGCCGGCTCTCGAAACCTACCCGAACCGCAACACAATTGGTTTCCAAAATACAGTTTGTGACCGTAATGCGTTCACAAGGGCCGGAGTCTTCTGTGGTCTTTAGGGCAATGGCGTCATCGCCGCTTTTGATGTTGCAATTGCTGATCAACACATCCTGGCAACCTCCTATGTCTATGCCATCGGAGTTGGGGCCAAAAAGATTGTTGTCAATCGTGATGCCCGTAATTTTCACATTTCTACTATTAAACGGATGCAAGCACCAACCGGCAGGATTGCGAAGGGTAATGTTCTCAATCACAACATTTTCGCAATTGGTGATTTCTACCATTGGGCTTGGGCGGATTTCAATCTCCCTGTAGAAAGCCCACTCATGTTTGCGGTCCTTTTCCCAGAAATTATGACCTGCTCCATCGATGCTGCCCAAACCTGATATTCTGATGTTTTTGGCCTTGTCTGCCACCACCAAATGCCAGGGTGTGCGGTCTTCGTGGTGCCCCCAGGTCAGTTTGGTGTAATCTTCTATTTTGGAAGAACCGAGCAAAACTGCGCCTGCCGATAGCTCCAGATTTGTATTGCTCTTGATGAAAATACTTCCGGTCAAATAAATCCCTTTGGGAACCAACAAAGTGGCTTCGGATTGAGATGCTGCATCTAATGCCTTCTGTATGGCTTTGGTATTGAGTGTTTTTCCATCGCCAATTGCTCCGAAATCTTTTATATTAAAGATGGTTTTAGAATCGGATGCCAGGCCGGATCTGGACTGTGGTTCTGATTTTACTTGTGCGCTTGCCAAACTGCAAACTGCCAGATAGAGGGCTGTGAAAGCCAAACTTTTTCGCATGATCTGTTCTGAAATTCTGGTGATTTTTTAAAATACAAAAGTGTGTTTCTGATTGTTAATTTCTCAAAAAAAGAATTTTGAGCCAGGCGCTCATTGGGTTCTTCCATTTGGAGGGATAAAAAATGAAGGCGTTCTCGCTGGTTTTTTTTATTGAAAGCCTACCGAATTGGTAGATTGTTATACATTTGCAGCTTTATAAGAAAATATTTTAATACCATGAGTTTAAGACTTGGCGACATAGCTCCAGATTATACTGCCCAAACAACCGAGGGCGAAATATCATTTCACAAATATTTAGGAGATAGCTGGGGTGTGTTGTTCTCACATCCAGCCGATTACACACCTGTTTGCACCACAGAACTTGGCCGGACAGCTGCCTTAAAAGCCGAGTTTGCTGCAAGAAATGTGAAGGTTTTGGCCGTTAGTGTTGATGGACTGGACAACCACAAAAGCTGGGTACACGACATCAACGAGACCCAAAAAGTGACGGTAGATTTTCCAATCATTGCCGATCCGGACAGAAATGTGGCTACGCTCTACGACATGATTCACCCAAATGCGTCTGAAAATTTCACAATCAGATCTTTGTTCATCATTGGGCCAGACAAGAAAGTGAAACTGATCATCACCTACCCTGCTTCTACCGGACGAAACTTCGTAGAAGTGCTTAGGGTGATTGATTCTCTTCAACTTACGGCCAACTACAGTGTTGCCACGCCGGTGGACTGGAAAGCAGGCGAAGATGTGATTGTGGTTCCTGCGGTTTCAACAGAAGATGCGATCAAGAAATTTCCAAAAGGGGTGAAGGTTATAAAACCATACCTGCGCTACACCCCGCAACCCAATCTGTAAAAGCAGATTGAACAAAATAGAAAACGAGCTCAGTTTTAGGACTGGCTCCTTTTTTTTGTGCTGTTTGACTTCTGACTTCCTTGGGGCTGAGGCTGTTGCAACGGTATAATACAATCATCCATGTTCATAATACAATTTTGATGACTCGGGATGACGATTGAGTGATTGGGGATGCCGATCTATAAGGGCGGAATGCAATTTCGTATAAACGCAGTGCAATTCTGATGACTCGGAAAGGCATTTGGTACTTTGTTATTGGCAATCTTTAATGGCGGAATGCAATTTTGTATAAACGGAATGAAATTTTTGCTGTCTGGCCCCTTAAAGCCGCTCAAGACTTTGGTGCAGGTTAGAAGGGGCCTATAGACTTTGTGCCCACAATGATTTAGCAATTTTATTAAAGGAATTTTATCAATGCAGCCAAGACGGCTACTTGCCCAATCATGAAAGCAAATATCCAACGAATGATTCTGGTTTCTTGTTCTGCCAATTAGGCTCTTAAGATTTCTCTTGACACCCACTCCTTTTTAACTTGTTCTATAATTGGTGTCTATCACTTTTCAAAATTATCCAACATCAACAATCAATTCATTCCCTTCAGAATATTTGTTAAAAGCCAGTTCTGCCATCTTTTTTCCACTTTTCAGAATCTGATATTCGCCAAAGAAAGCGCTCAGCTCAAATTGGCCATTTGCATTGGTTTGGAAAGATGAATTGGTTTGCCAATCACGACCGATCAACTTTTCAAGCACTTTTAGTTTCGGTCCGGCATCCCCGTTTGGCATAAAAAGATCGCCGCCCCAGTAGGTAAACAATTCCATTTTGGGATGGCCAAAGCCGATAGTATATGCATTTTCAATATATTGAAGCGCAGCCACATCTGCTTCGGCCTTTTCGCCCTTTGTTCTTGCCCAAAATTCCGTAATCTGAAGCGGCAGGTTTGCCTTTGCCAGGTGATCGAGCGTGGTTTGAATTTGATTCATGGTAAAAGGCTCTGCAACATGGCATTGGGTACCAATCGCATCGGGGGCTATGCCTCGCTTTTGCATTTCCAATACAAGCTGAACATACCTTTCTCTTTGCTCTTTTGCGCTTATCTCGGGTCGATAGTTTTTTTCCAATCCATAGTCGTTGAGCACAAGTTTTGCATTGGCATCTGCTTTTCTGGCCATACGAATGGAAGGCTCCAAATACGTAAGTATTTCATTGATGGATTCAATGTGCGGCCATTTCCGCTGTTCGGTATGTTTGAGTGAGGGCTCCCAAAGAAATTCATTGCAAATATCCCAAAACGCAATTTTGCCTTTGTACCTTGTCATCATATCTTCAACATGATGCAGCAAAATTTCGAGTCTCTTTTCTGCCGGATATGTATTCAACCACTCGGGCAATGCCTTTGGAACCGTCCAAACCAAGGGGTGGCCTTTCACCTGCATGCCAAGCTTAGCGGCTTGCTCTATTTCGGCCTCAAAGAGGGTGTAAATTCGCTCGTTTTCAATCTTTTCTATGGGTTGATGCCAGCGCTCATTCCAGTAACATTTCGCAGTAAACGTGTTGAACAGCCGCTTGATAAGTTCTGCCTGATCGCTAAAAAAGTCGACTTTTGATTTGCCTGGCAATTGAGCCAAACCAAATTTGAAATCATGCCGGACTTGCTTTATTTCAAAATCAGATTGTGCAACAGGTTCGCCCCTGGCAATCAATTTGACTTTCAGATTTCCCTTCCTTATTTTCTGAATGTTCTCTCTGGCAATCTTCAATAGATCCGCATCAGCCTCATCAAATTCTGCTTTTTGATTGCGATTCGTTTTCCATTCTTCGCCTTTCACCACCAAATGGTTACTCAGACAAGAAGATCCCAGGCCACTGATAAATGGCAATCCTGCCAAAACTCTACATAGCTCTCTGCGTTTCAATTGGTTGATGGAATGTGTTTGTACTCAAATAATATGGTGTATTCAATCTCCCATTTTCCTTTTTGCAAATCTAAAGTAGAAATGCTACTCCCATTCTATGGTGGCAGGCGGTTTGGAACTAATGTCATACACCACCCGATTGATTCCCTTTACATTGTTGATGATTTGGTTGGAAACCTCCGCAAGAAAAGAATGGGGCAGATCGACCCAATCTGCCGTCATGCCATCGGTGCTGCTCACCGCCCGTAAACAAACCACCTGTTCGTATGTCCTTTCATCGCCCATCACCCCGACACTATACACAGGGAGGAGAATGACGCCTGCCTGCCAAACTTTTTCATACAAACCATGATCTTTCAATGCTTTGATAAAAATGAAATCTGCCTCTTGCAGCATGGCCACTTTTGAAGGTGTGATGGCGCCGAGAATTCGAATGGCCAATCCGGGTCCAGGAAACGGGTGCCTGTTTAAAATCTGTGGATCAAGACCCAAAGTCCGGCCTACCTTTCGCACTTCGTCTTTGAACAAGCTCCGCAGGGGTTCAACGACTTTCATTTTCATCAGCTCCGGCAAACCTCCAACATTGTGATGAGATTTAATGGTAACCGAGGGGCCATTGACAGAAACGGACTCAATCACATCTGGATAAATGGTGCCCTGACCAAGAAAACCAGCATTTTCAATTTTGTGGGCCTCTTCTTCAAATACCTCAATAAAAATTCTTCCAATGGCTTTCCGCTTAAGCTCAGGATCAGAAACTTCATCCAAACCTGCATAAAACCGATCCTTTACATCAACCCCTTTAACCTGCAAACCCATGTCACGGTAAGAATGGAGGACATCCCGATATTCATTTTTTCGCAAAAGTCCATTGTCCACGAAAATACAATACAGCTGACTGCCAATGGCTTCATGCAGCAAAAGGGCAGCGACCGAAGAATCTACTCCACCAGAAAGACCGAGAATAACATTTTCCTTGCCAACGGTTTGTCTTATATTTTGAATGCTGTCCTGAACAAAATTATCTGGAGTCCAGGATGGTTTTATCTTACAGATCTCGAAAACAAAATTTCTAAAGATGTGCAAACCATTTTCAGAATGAACAACTTCGGGATGAAATTGTACGCCAAGAAAAGGCTTCGTTTTGTGCGCAAAAGCAGCCACTGGAATGGAATCTGTCTTTGCCAGGAGTTCAAAATCGGGAGGAATTTGACTAATCGTGTCGCTATGTGACATCCAAACCTGACTCTGATTTGGCAAACCATCGAACAATTTGCTTCCAGAATCAAGCAGGAGTTGAGCTCTTCCATATTCTCTGACTGCACTTGGAGACACTTTGCCACCAAAATATTGGGCCATCCATTGGGCACCATAGCAAATTCCTAATACTGGAATTTCTAGATCAAAGAATTTTGTAGAAGGGCCAATGGGGTCATCTTCCCGCACAGACTTAGGGCTGCCCGAAAAAATCACACCTTTGATATCGGAACCAATATTTCCAGAAAAATTGTAAGGTACGATTTCACAATAAACCTCTAACTCCCTGATTCTGCGTGCTATTAACTGTGTATATTGAGAACCGAAATCTAAAATGAGAAGCTTGTCTTGCATGGGCCAAAGTTAGTGGACTGTTTTTCTTTTGGCAAGGTTTCTATTTTATGTAATAAACTGATAATATTGCATAGCTTTATTAAAGTGATTTAATATCTGTAGAACTGTTTACCAGCCTGTTGGTAAGGCAAAATGGAACAAGTTTAAATTACAAACAATTGTTATCTTATGTACCATTTACATACTAAAAAGAGTTCACTCGATTTTGAAACATACAATTTTGTTTTAAATCAAAATTATGGGTCCGAAATTGAAAAGTCGGCTGCCCAAACCAAGCGGCTTAGAGAAATAGCAGATCAATCCTTTGATTTACTTTCCCAGATTCAAAAAATGGATAAGCTTTCCAAACTTGGTCATTTAAGCACTGCGGAACAATCAAGTTTTAAATCTCAAATCAGGTTGGTTGGCATCCTGATTCATACCTTGAAGCAATATGGCTACAACGATAACGAAATGATGATTGCACTTGTGAATAGATTTAACAAATTTGAAAAGCAAGCTGAAAAAGAAGCAGCTGGCTAGTTTTATTTCGTTTCTGGCAATTTGTTTTAAGCCCAAACAGACATTCCTTCCGTACAATTCGTACAAATATCAATCTCCTTTCGTGATTTAAGAATTGAAGCCCTAAACTGCTGATATTCTTTGCCTTTCCAAATTTCTGCAAAAGATTCTTTTTGTGAATTTCCCAAAGTATGGCTGGCGTCTTTGTCGAAACAACACGGAACTATTTTGCCATCCCAGGTAATTACACAAGACTGCCACATTTGCCAGCATTGATTCAGCAAGGCGTTCTTAATGGCAAATTTTCCATTGACTAATTTTTTATATCTGCTATACTTCTCTTGTTTGGGAATCAGATCTGATCCATTCTCAAAATCATAAATTTGAGCAGTTTTTAATTTCACTTCATCCACTCCAAGCTGGTTGGCCAAGGCATACAAATCTTTGATTTCATGCTCGTTGTGCGCCACAACCAAAAACTGGAATATAATGTGAGGCGTATTTGATTTTAGCTCCTTCTTCCATTTCACAAGATTCCTGGTGCCTTCAATCACTTTTTCCAGGCTCCCTCCCACCCTATAACTTTCATACGTTCCTTGCTTGATCCCATCTATAGAAATGATAATCCGGTGCAAGCCAGATTCCACTGTCTTTTTTGAAATCTCATCTTTCAGGTAGTGGGCATTGGTTGAAGTCGAAGTATAAATTCCTTTTTCTGCGGCAACTTTAACCATATCCAAAAAGGCAGGATTGAGATAGGGTTCACCTTGAAAATAAAAGGTCAAATAGGATAGGGTTGGAGCCAATTGATCTATAATCCGCTGAAATAGGCCACTTTCCAGCATACCTGTTGGCCGCGTAAAAGACCGCAAACCGCTGGGGCACTCCGGACATCTGAGGTTGCAACTCGTGGTCGGCTCAATAGAAACGCTAAAAGGCAATCCAAAATGAACAGGTTTCCTTACCAATTTCGATAAGAAAAACCCTATCAAGAGTTGAACATAATTGAAAAGTTTCCTGGCAGAAAGCGTTCCAGATAGCACTTTGAATTCCTGCCACTTAGCCCAAATAAATTTAGTTTGATTCAAAATCTTTCCCTCAGAATTATTGCTGTGCAAATATCCTTTCTAATTTTGGAACTTCATTCTATTTCTTCGACCTCTGCTTAAACGATTACAAATTCTTGTTTGTGGATTTTTTCTTCACCACTTGTGCTATGCCCAGGCACAAATGTGGCATTGCGCTGATTTAAAAGGCAAAATCAAGTTCTCGGTTCTGGCCGATACAATATTCCAACTTGATAAAGATTTGTATTGCATCCAGACAGGAAACCGGCACATTCTTTTTGAAAATGATCCTTTTCATCCGGTCTTTGGGTTAAAGGACTTTAAAATCAGGAGAGGAAACTCTAAATATTACCTTGCGGAGAAAGGCGGAATTGTAAGTTTAATCTCATTAAAAACGCCTTCTAAAATTTCGAAGCTTCAGTTTCTTGACATCAAAATTTGGCGAGGCCAAATGCTTGGTAAAACTAATTCCAACTGGATTTTTCAACCCGGGGAACCAGAAGAAATCAAAGCCGATTCGTTTCGAATTTTGAACGATGCACTTTTCCTTTTTACTGAAAATGGCCTACTCAAAGTTGATTCCAGTCTGAAAAAAAGATTCATACCCGTTTCGGGAAATAAAAGAATATTGAGTCCAAATGGCAAGTTCGCAAAACTCGACAATGTCTGGATCCCGATTGAAGGAGGCCTTCCGATTCAGGAACGAAACAAAAGCTTTTGGTGGGGCGACTGCATCTTAATCAATTCCATAAAAAAGACCATTTACGTTGAAAGTCAGTCCTTTTCCATGCAATTTAAAGTGGACTCAATGTTTGTTATTGATCAGCATTTTATCTGCATTCGAAATCAAAAAGAATTTAGTTTGGTTTCCAGCTTAGGAAAGAAAATAATGATTCCCAAACCTTTGGCATTCAAATCATTAAATGATACAATTTGCGGAATAAAGACTAAAAAAAGCTGGTTTCTGTTTGGCATCTCAGGTCAAAAATGCAAGGTAAATCCATCAGTATCTGAGTTGGGGATGATGAAAAATGGATTCATAATGGCCAAAGCAGGAAGAAGATATGGTTTTATAGACGAGAGTGGCTTTATCCGAATTGCCTGCCGATACGATTCTTTACTTGATTTTAATGATGGTCTGGCTGCTGCAAGATTGGGAAAAGTCTGGGGCTTTTTGGACAAGTATGAGAGACTTCAAATTCAGCCGCATTACACTACAATTGGTTCTTTTTTTAATGGAAATGCGATTGCTCAAAAAGACGAGAAATATGGTATCATTAATAAAACAGGCATGCCAATTGTTCCCTTTCAGTATGAAAAAATAAGTATTTCTAAGAATGGTGGATGGTATGTCCAAAAAAATAAATGGCTTGGATTTGTAAATGAAAGTGGAAGTATATCGATACCTCCACGATTTTTTAATATTATTGAGGCGCCGTTATATCTAAACATAACGATTCGGGATGGAAAATCTGGTTTGATTTCCAATTTAGGAGAGCAGATTCTACAACTGAATTGTAAAAAAATAATAGTTGAACCAGATTTTTTAACCCTGTTTTATACATATTAATGATCTTAAAATGAGCGCTATTGGAGGTGTTTTTTCAAGCACAAAATCAGACAAACCCATTCAGGATTTTGTTTATCATATTTTATCCAAGCTCGAGCACAGAGGGAGCAAGGATGAAGGGTTTGTATTTTTTGATGAAGAAGGATTTACCGCCAACGCAAGTGATTTAACTCAATCCAAATTTGTCCAAAAATTAAATCTAAAAGACCAAAATGAGGTTTCAGAAAGTGCGTTGCTCGGATTGGGGCACAAACAAGGAACTATTGAAAATAATTTTCAGCACCAGCCACTTCAAATTTCGAATGGTAATTATTCCATAGTATTGGATGGTGAAATTCTAAATGCCAAGCAGATTGCAAAGACGCTAAGAGACCAGGGCGTAAATATTGAGACTGAAGATCAAACGGAAATCTTATTGACTGCGTATCAATTTTGGAAAGAAAAGATCCTTTCAAAACTTGATGGTTCGTTTGCTTTTGTAATTTATGACAGGGTAGAAAATAAACTCTTTGGTGCAAGAGATCCATTCGGTATCAGACCATTTTACTATTTTCATAATGATAGATATTTTGCTTTTGGATCAGAGCTCAAAAGCTTGATCAATCTTCCATTTGTTTCGAAAAAGGTAAGTAAATCTGCTGTTTATGACTACCTGATTTTAGGTCAATCCGAAACCAGTAGCCAGACAATGTTCAGGGGACTCTCGGAACTATTGCCCGGTTCTGCGTTTTCTATCATGCTGCCAAGAGGAAGTATGAAAATCTGGAGTTTTTTCACCCTAACCACCGATTCAAAACTAGACAGATACAGTAGAAATAAAGTATCCACACTTGCGCACAGACTACGCAAGTCCATGATTTCAAACATAAATCATCACCTAAGCCCAGAATTTAAAACGGTATATAATTTCAATACTAGCCTGGAAAGTCTGGCCTTCCCTTACCTTCTCAAAGAATCTATCGCAGAATTAAAGTCAAACGATAGACCAAAACTTTCAGAAATCTTTTCAGGCATTTTTAATGATGTAAATCTAGAAGAAGAAGAAGAAAACAACCATGTCTTCGAAAATTCGCAAAAAATAGCCAAAGAACTTGAAGTAGAACTGATTCGCTCGGTTTGTAAATTTGAAGATTTTCAGGAAAACATTAAGAAAGTTTGCTACCTGCAAGATGTTCCATTTACCAGTCTGGAAGTTTTTGCGCAGTTTAAGATGCTTGAAGTCGCCAAGGCCAATCAGGTCCAAATTGTGATCGAAAATACCGGTGGCAATCAGCTTTTTTCAAATAACAACTACCATTTTCACCAATACACAGAAGATCTACTCGCAAGCGGTCAATATAGACTGTTTATGGAGAATTTTATGAATTCATCTGCCTCACAATCAAGCAAATGGAACTTACTAAAGCATCTGAGTAAAAGATGGATTTTCAGAAGCACAAACAATGATCTTAAGGAAACACTGATCAAAACCAACCAGGAAGAATTTGAATATATAAAGGTTGATTTTGTAGATCGATACTCCAAAAATCTTGAATCCAACATCAACAACATTCCAACTAGTCTGAACCAAATGTTGCTTCGAGAGCTTTCCGGACCTTTGGTAAAAGAGAAACTTAGAACCACAGATAGAAATTCACAGTTCCACCAAGTGGAAGTACGAAATCCATATGTATCTGATAGAGAACTTGCTGAATCGATGCTCAAGGCTAGTTCTGTTTATAAAATAAGAGCTGGGGTGTCTGGCAATCTTTTAAGAAAAGCCTTACGAGGTGTTTTCCCAGATCATATTTTAAATGGAAAACAGGGCATTCCGGATCGGAGAGACAACCATTGGCTTCTTTACGCCAAAGAAGAACTAAAAGAATATATAACTTCTGACTTGGATGATTTCATAGATTCCAAAAAAGTAAAGAGAGATTGGGACCAATTGGTGCTGATGGCCAATAAAGAAAGCAATGATTTTTTATGGCGGATTGTAAATCTGGGAATTTGGCAAAACGCCTATTTTCATTGATCAAAAAGCAAATTAGAAAAGACCTTTGGTTTTCGATAAAGAACTGATTAGTTTTGCACCGCAATTGAAGGAGGGGACAAAAAGTCCCCTCTTGTTTTTTTCAATGACATCTCAGCAGATAAAAGATCAAATAGAATCCTTCATCAATCAGAATTTGGAATCTGAAAGCCATTTTCTTTTGGAGGTAAATATTGGGTCTGGCAAGGTTAGAGAAGGAAAAGTACAAGTGTTGATAGACAGTGACTCTGGAATAACCATTGAAGAGTGCTCAAAATACAGCAGAAAACTTGGGGCTTTTCTTGAAGAATCAGATCTTTTTGAGCAGGCATATACTTTAGAAATTGCATCGCCGGGCGTGGATTTTCCATTAACCAGTGAAAGGCAGTTTTTAAAAAATATCAACCGAAATCTTGCCGTTGAAATAAAAGGCAGCAGTACGGTGATTGAAGGAAAACTTCTTGCTTATCAGGAAGATAAGATACAACTAGAAGTGTCTGAAAAGTTGAAAGGAAAGAAAAGCCAATTGAAAATGATAGAAATCTCTTTAGAAAATATTGTTAAAGCAAAAGTGACAGTTTCGTTTAAGTAAAAATGGATAGTAGAACGCTGATAGAGTCGTTTTCAGACTTCGCAAAACTCAAGAACATCGATCGTCCCACCATGATAAAAATCCTGGAGGAGGTTTTTCGTTCCATCATTCGCAAGAAATATGTGGAAGATTCCAATTTTGATGTCATTATCAATATTGATAAAGGCGATTTAGAAATCTGGCGTTTCAGAGAAGTAGTTGATGATGAGTCAGAAGACATCTGGGATTATGATAAAATTCCATATTCAGAAGCCATCAAACTTCAAAGTGATCTTGAGGTCGGTGAAGAATATGCCGTTCAGATTAATATCGAAGAAGATTTTGGCAGAAGAGGTATTCTCACTGCCAAGCAAACTTTGGTTCAGAAAGTAAAGGACCTTGAAAAAGAAAATCTCTTTCAAGCATATAAAGATAAGGTAGGCGATCTTCTTATTGGTGAAGTTTATCAGGTAGGCAACAGAGAAGTTTTGCTAATCGATGGTGTCGGCAATGAGCTGATCCTTCCAAAAAGCGAACAAATTCCTAAAGATAGATACCGCAAAGGAGATAATATTAGAGCTGTTGTTCACAGGGTAGAGATGATCAATGGTACACCAAAGATTATTTTATCAAGGACCTCCCCAGTATTTCTGGAGCGTTTGTTTGAATTGGAAGTGCCTGAAATTGATGACAATGTAATTGCAATCAAGAAAATTGTAAGAGAGCCCGGAGAAAGAGCAAAAGTTGCCGTTGAATCATTTGACGAAAGAATAGATCCTGTCGGTGCTTGTGTAGGAATGAAAGGATCAAGAATACACAACATTGTTAGAGAACTCGAAAATGAAAATATTGATGTAATCAATTATACAGACAATATGGAGCTGTACATTTCAAGAGCTTTGAGCCCTGCCAAAATTACGAGTATCAGAATTGATGGTCAGAACAATAGAGTTTCTGTTTTCTTAAAACCGGATCAGGTTTCGCTGGCAATTGGAAAAGGAGGTCAAAACATTAAATTGGCTGGCAGATTGATTGGAAAGGAGATAGATGTATTTAGAGATTCTGATGGGTCGGAAGAAGAAATTGATGACATAGCCCTTGAAGAGTTTGATGATGAAATAGATACCTGGATATTGCAGGAGTTTAAAAAGATAGGTTTAGATACAGCAAAAAATGTTCTATCAGTTCCGGTTGAAGACTTGGTCAGAAGGACAGATCTGGAAGAAGAAACAATCAATGAAGTACTCAGCATTCTAAAACAAGAATTTGAAGATTAAGTAATATTTTTTCACCAAAATAGCCCGAAAAAGAGTCGTTTACAGTAAATCAAAGTATGTCCGAGGAAAGAGTTTTTAAAATACGTCAGGCAATGCAGGAATTCAACCTTGGTTTGGATACCATTGTAGAGTTTTTGCACAAAAACGGCTCAACAGTTGAGAGAAGCCCTGTTGTAAAACTTACCGGAGGTGAGGTAGAATTGCTGCGAAAAGAGTATTCTTCATCAGCACAAGAAAAAAAAGAAGCTTCTGGTATTTCAATTGGGCACAAGCACAATGAAAAAATTGTAATAGAACGAGATTTACACAAAGAAAGAAGACGACCGATTGAGGAAGATATTGATGACGCCCCTATTGCAAGAAGGCCGATTCAAAACTTTCAGTCACCTTCAAGGCCTGTTCCTCCCTTGGTTCAACAAGAAAAACCTGTAGAACCAAAGTTACCTGAGATTCAAGAGCCTGTTCAAGAGGTAGTTCCACAACCTATAGTAGTTGAACAAAAACCTGTAGTTGAAAACAAAGCCGTTGAACCGCCTGCCGTTGAACCAGAAGTTGTTTTACCTGAATTAATTAAAGCAGAAGGACAAGTTCAGGGCTTAAAGATTTTAGGAAAAATCGATCTCAATCCGAAGAAAAAGCAGGTTGCCAAGGTAGAACCACCAAAGAATGATCCTATTCAAGTAGAAATTCCTAAAGAAGTTCCAAAACCAGTTGAAGAGGTTAGAGCCATTGAGAAGCCTTTTCAAGAAGTTCCAGCTATTCCAAA
>Ga0105046_10003644_pt1 | contig 24467 bp, 20 predicted proteins | sample MAT03_FD_78385 | JGI IMG/M metagenome (GOLD analysis project Ga0105046, IMG submission 78385) | Freshwater microbial communities from Lake Fryxell liftoff mats and glacier meltwater in Antarctica - MAT-03 (megahit assembly) | ecosystem: Environmental > Aquatic > Freshwater > Ice > Liftoff...
CCTGAGCCTTGTCGAATTCGTTGAGCCGTTGGCGTGTTCTGGCGACGGCTTCGCGTTCGGTGGCGGCCTGTCGCTTGATCTCGGTGCCCTTAAGGAAGATTTCTCGCATCACGGCTTCGAGGTCGGATGTCATCTGACCACGCGGGCCGTTGCCGATCTGGTCGTAACCCAGGATTTCGTCGCGCTGACGCTTGATATCCTGGTAAGCGGAGTCGGGGTCGGTGCGGAGCAACTGGCGGGCACGGCGGATGGTCGCGTCCACGAGCACCTTGTAGCGTTGTTCTTCGATCTGGCGGCGGGCGGCGGCGTCAAGCAACGGGTCGGTCGCGGCCTGCGGGTTACCACCGACGGGCGGGTTACCACCCACAACGGGCGGCACGGGGTCTTGCTTCCCGCCAATCGCCTGGATGACGGTGCGGGCGGCGGCGTCCGGGGCGGCCTTCAGGCCATCCACCTCGGCGGCGATCTTCTTCTCGATGTCCGCGCGGGTGACCTTGCCGGAGCGAAGTTTCTCAAGCATCACGAGGCCGGCAGCGGCTTCGCGGTCGTTCGGGTCGATCTTTTGGGCGGCAGCGTAAAGCTTACCGGCATCATCCCAGTGGGACGACGTGATGGCCCACACGGCCTGGACGAGGAACTCGTCGCGGTAGAGTTTCACCTGCGTACTGGCGAGCGCGAGCGCCCGGTCGGACTGGAGCATGGCCGGCGCGTCCTTGTGAGGCGCGGCACGCCATTGATTGACCATCATGTTCAGGAAGAAGTGATCGACTTGCGGGGCCGGGAGGTTCTCGGCGAATGTCGCGTTGGTCGCGCGACCGGCAACAGTCCCGGTGACGGACAGCGAGACACCACCGATGACCGGCTTGGCCATCTTACCCATCACGAGCGTGGTGCGGTCGGCTCGCAGCGGCGGGAGTTTGGTCGGGTACACTTCGCCGACTTCCTCACCGAACTTGAACTTGTTGGCTTTCAGAACCGGCGAGTCGAGGGCTGCCATCAGGCGGGCGACGAACTCGTTCAAGTCGTCCTGGATGCGGACCACGGCACCGCCGGTGAGCGCGGCCAAGCCGTGCAGGTTCAGGGGGTGAACCCTGAGGCCGAGCGGAACGGCGAAGAAGTACACGTCGGAAGTATCCATCCGGCCACCGAGTTCGAGGCGGTCTTCCTCGGTCACGGGGTTGAACGCGCTTTCGCCGTCGCCGAGGAACAGCACCAATTGCTGCCGGCCACGAGCCGGGGCTAGCGTGGCAAGCGGCTTGTTGAGGGCATGTTTGAGGTCGGTCGCACCCGAGCCGTATTCGACTTCGGTGAGAGCAGCGGCGGCCTCGCGGACTTCGTCACTTCCTGGGGCGAAGTAGCCCTTGGTCAGCGACCGCGTGGCGGCCGGGGTGCTGGCGATCCACACATTCACCCGGTCGGCGGGGGTGAGTTTGCCCGTGAGGGCGGTGAGGATTTGCCGAGCTTGTTGGAGCGGCCTGCCGGCCTGGCTGGCGCTTGTGTCCACAACCACGAGCACATCGCGTGGGCGAGCCGGACCCGCTTCAATGGTCGGCTTGATCTGCCAGGCGAACAGCATCTCGCCATCGCGGGGCTGATACGTCAGCGCGGGGAGTTTGCTGAATTTATTGATTGCGAGGTCTTCAACGATTCGTCCGCCTTCAGGGCGGTTGGGGTCGCCTTTGCCTGGGTTTGCACCCGGCTTTGAGTCGCCGAACAGGGATGTGCCGAGTGCGGCCAGGGTGGCAATCACCCCGAGCACGACTGGCAGCACCCGGAGGCGTTTCAGGAAGGTCATGCCCGCTGCTCCTTCTAGCTAGTGGGTAACACGGGGTCGCGCCCGTTACCCAGGTGAATAACAAACTAGAGCCTGATTGTACGACGAGGCCCGGCGCGAACGCCACGGCAAACTGCACGGAACCGGTTCTCAGGGTAGAGTGGCCACCACCTAAAACGGCATTTGCGGCACGATCCGCGTCTGACCATTGCCACCTGTAGCCAGCCCCCCCGGCAAGTCTACCCTCTGTAACGGCGCAACTTCCTCGCCGTTTGTGGGTTCCTCACAACTGGCTTCGGCACCCCGGCATACCCGTCGTGCAACCCAAATAGCCCACACCACTAAACCTTTACTCGAAGCTTTCGATTTGACTTGTGTGTTCCGCAAAGTAGGCTCTTTGAGGCCGGACAAAAGGATTATTCGGCAGGGGAGTTGTAAGTTCCGACCCCCCATCGGGTTACGCCATCCGAGCCTACCATGATGATGACCGCGATCATGACCGCGATCATGACCGCGAACGCCGGATGACCGACCCCGCCCTCCATCAAGAGCCTGCGCATGTCGAACACCAACCCACCGCCCGAACAAATGTCCGCCATCTCGGCGGCCGACCTCCGACGCCGTTTACTAGCGTCCACACCACCACCCATGGCCGCAATGGCCAGCACACCGGACGCGAACGAGATCGCGGTGGAAGCGGCCGACTCGCCGAACTGGGCACCTGGCAGCGCGCAAGAATTGCTCGCCCGGCTTCGGATGCCTGGGAAGTCCGGCCCCGTGCCCGTGCCACCGTCGCGGTCGAACCTGACCGTTCCCACCGTCCCGATAGCCACCGACCCGACGCCGAACCGCGCTCCGATCAACCGCCGCACACCAATGCCCGGCGGTCGCTTCGACCCGGCCAGCGCCATCGCCGGTGCGTTGAACCAACTCGCCGGGCTTCCCGATAACTCGCAGGGGAGCGGCCGTTACGCGGTCGATGATTCCCCACATGGGGAAGTGCAGCGATTGAAGGGCGAGAACAAGGAGCTTCGCACACTTCTCGATGAGATGAAGCATCTCCTTCAGGAGGCCAGCGACGGCGAACAGCAACTCGTCGTCAAAGAAAAGGAATTCGCGGCCGCAATAGCCGAGAAGAACGCGCAGATCGAGGATTTGAGCACGCACCTGGGGTCGATCGAGGAACAGATTGCGAAGGGAGAACTGGCCCCGCCACCGCCCATACCCAAGACCCGCCCGGAACTCGAAGAATGGGCCGATGAACTGGAGAAGGAGAACTCCCAACTGCAACAGGGCCGCAAGCGCCTGGACCGGGATCGTCTGCAACTCCGCGAGGACGAGGAGGCACTGGAAACGCAAATGCGCGAGATGGAAATCGCGATGGCCCGTGAGCGTGCGTTGATCGCCCGGCAAGAAACGGAACTCCGCCGCCTCGGGGCCGAGATTCAGCACGAACTCGAACTCATGCAGCGTGGCGACGCCAACCTGCGTGAGCAGATGTCCAAGTTCCAGCGACGTGCCCAGGAAGTGCTTATCACCAAGCCGCCCGGTGGCGGGAACAGCGGCAGCCGACGGTAAGTGGTTTCTTGGATGCGAAGCCGCATTCTTGGGGGCGAAGCCGCATTCTTGGGGGCGAAGCCGCAAGCGGCTTGAGGTTTCGCGCCCATCACACAAATACAGGTTGGCGCTCGGCAATCCGCAATCGTGAAAGCCACGCCTTCAGGAACGCGGTACGAACCTGGGCCGCGGTCACAGCTTCATCGGCCGAAACCCGCACGAAACGGACGCCGTCACTTGGGCGGAGTTGAGCGAGTAAGTCGAGATCGGCGCGAATCACATGCGCCACTTTCGGGTAACCGCCAATAGTCTGGCCGTCCACTCCGAGAACGATGGGTTGCCCATCGTTCGTGACCTGCACCGCGCCGGGTGCCACGGCTTCCGACACGAGTTCGCCGGCACGCCGCGAGATCGCTTTGCCCTTCAGGCGAATCCCCATGCGGTTACTCGCGGCCGACACTTCATACGGGGTCGTGAAGAATGTGGCATCCGTGAACCAATCGCGTTGCGCGCCGTCAAGCACTCGCAGTTCATGGAGTCCGCCAGGCACGGTCTCGGGCGGCAGGCTGCGTGCTTCGATTCGGCTCGCGGCACATTGCAATTCGTCGCCAACCTGGATGGGTTCGAGAGCCGAGCGACTCCCCAGCACTTCCGGTGAATCGAAGCCGCCGGCCACGCAGAGGTAAGCCCGAACGCCATTCCCCGTGCCACCAATTCGCAGCATGTCGCCCGGTTCCAGGGTGAACGTCGTTCCCGCGACGATGGGCCGGCCGTTGATTGTGGAATGGAAACTTGCACCGAACACGACGCACGCCGTGGGGTGAAGTGCCTCAAGAGTCGGCCCGGCAAGGGTGACTTCGAGCGCGACGACGGGAGTGAAGTTTCCCACCAAACCGTTGCCAAGAGCGAACGCGGCGCGGTCGGCGGCCCCACCCAGCGGAACCCCGAGTGCCCGACTGCCCGTGCGGCCGACATCGACCAATAGCGAGAACAACCCGGCGTTGTGGACACGAAGGCCCATTCTCGCCTCCGGTCACACGAACGACTTCAGGGTGAACCCTTTGGCGAGAAGGGCTTCCCGCACGGCGTGTGTGAACGCGACCGCAGCGGGATTATCGCCGTGAACGCAGATCGTGCGAATGCCCCCATCGTGGATGAGCCTCTCCACTTGGGTGACAGCTTCGCTCGGATCATCGATCATGGCATTGGGTTCGGAGCGCGGCACGAGCGTTCCATCGGGCCGGTAGCGACGGTCGGCGAAACCTTCCGCGATGAACGGCACGCGGTCACGGCAGGCGGCTTCGAGTTGGGAGCCGGGCAGGCCCACGACGGGGAGTTGAAGCAGCGACGCGGCAACGACGAAGAGCGCGGCCGTGTGTTCGTCGTGGCATGCACGATGGTAGAGCGCCCCATGAGGCTTGACGTACTGCACGGTCAAGCCGAGCGCACCGGCCATCGCGAAGAGTGCGCCGAGTTGGTAAACGCAGAGCGCAACGAGTTCTTGGTTACCAAGTTCGATGTCACGCCGGCCAAAGTGTTCGCGGTCGGCGTAACCTGGGTGCGCTCCGACAACCACGTTGTGCTTGTTGGCGAGGGCGAGAGTCTTGGCAATTTCGCCTGGCCCACCGGCGTGCAGCCCACAGCAGATGTTCGCCGAGGTGACCAAGGGCATCAATTCGGCATCGAAGCCGGCACCTTCGCCCAGGTCCGCGTTCAGATCGATGAGCATGGCGAAGCGCCCCAATGCAAACCGGCGTGCTGACGCCACGCCGCTCGCGAAAACAAGGTGAGCGGCGCAGCGTAAGCTCGCCGGTTTGCAGCAGAATCAGGTCGTCTTCAATTTTATGCTTTGGCGGGTGCGGGGGTGGCGTCGGCGAGGGTCTTCTTGTGAGCGGCGACGGCGGTCGTGGCGATCTCGACGAGTTTGTCGAACGTCGCCGGGTCGTGAATGGCGATCTCGGAAAGCGCCTTGCGGTCGAGCGCGATCATCGACAGTTGCAGGCCGTGGATGAACTCGCCGTAGCGGGTATCACGCATGCGGCAGGCGGCGTTGATGCGGACGATCCACAGGCGGCGGTACTGGCGCTTCTTCGCTTTGCGGTCGCGGAACGCGAACACGCGCGACCGGATGAGCGTGACAATCGCCTGCCGGAACAAGTTGTGCCGGCTGAGGCGGAAGCCCTTGGTGAGCTTGCGTGTTCGTTTCTTGCGTGAGGCTGTCGGTACTTTACTGCGTGCGCGAACCATATGTGCGATTCCTTATGGTGTGTTGAGTGAGGAACAAGAGCGGCGGGTATCGCATTTGGCCCCCGGCTTGCCGGGGGTCTTTTGGTGCTGAGAAGTCACAGAAGGCCGAGGGCGATCTTGTACTTCTTCTGCACCTTGGGGCGGTCGCCGATGATGCCGGCGGTGCGGAGTTGCCGCTTCCGCTTGGCGGTCATGTGGGCGTTCAAGTGCCGACGACCGACTTTGGAATACTTGAGTTTGCCCGTGCCGGTCACGCTGACCCGCTTCTTGACGCTCTTGTTCGTCTTGTTCCTGGTTGCCATAAGGAATAACTCCGTGCGGGGGAGCGGTCTGCCTCACGAGGAAGCAGGGCCGGCTTGAAGTCCCCCCGACACATTAGGCCACGGCGAACCGCGGCAGATGGGAGCGCAAATACAAGGAGCCCAGGTTTTACTTAACCTGGGTTCCGAGCGGCGTTCCGTTCGGTAATCGATGATTGTAGAACCGACCCTACCAAGTGGGTAGGGCTGAACTGATTTGCTTCCGCGCTTATGCGGTCAACTTGTCGGCTTGGGGGGGGCGGCTTTGGCACCGGCCGGTTTCGCCTCGGGCTTCGCGGCCTTGGGTGCGGGCGGCGCTTTGGGTTCCGTAGCGGTCGCGGTTACTGCGGGACTTGCTTTGGGTTCCGCAGCGGGTGCGGGTGCGTCCGGCTCCACCTTGGGCGTGTCCGATTTCGGGGCGGGCGGCGCGACGGCGGGTTTCGGCTCCACAACCTTCGGTTCGGCCTTGGATTCCCCGGCGGGTTTCGGTTCGGCCTTCGCCTCGGGTTTGTCGGTTCTCTCCGGCTTGGGCGGCTTGGGAGCGCCGCTGCCACCACCGCCTCCGCCTCCACCGCCACCGGGTTTGCTGCCGGTCAGTTTGGGGGCGAGCAGGGCGACCATGCGCTTGCCTTCCATGCGAGCCGGCGACTCGAGTTTGCAGTCGTTGACGAGGGCTTCCAGGAGTTGGTTCATCACTCGCTGGCCTTCCTCAATGTGCTGCATTTCGCGGCCACGGAACAGCACGTTGACTTGCACCTTGTCGTTGTGTTCAAGGAATTGCCGGGCCTGCACGATCTTGGTGTTGATGTCGTGGTCGCCGGTCTTGGGTCGGATGCGGATTTCCTTGAGCTTCTGCTGGTGCGTCTTCTGGTGCGCTTTCTTGGACTGGGCGTATTTGAACTTCCCATAGTCCATGATCTTGCACACCGGTGGCCGTTCTTTGTCGGCTACCTCGACGAGGTCGAGGCCGGATTCGCGGGCCATCTCGAGCGCCTGTGCGGTGGCGACGATGCCGTGTTGCTCACCCTCCGCACCGATGAGTCGGATAGGAGAGATTCGGATTTGTTCATTCATCCGCGGGCCGGTTGGGCCGCGGGCTGGGGCATTGCGGTCGAACGGTGGGATTGCCGTATCTCCGGGATAGTGGAAGCGGAAGGGTTCTGCCGGTACGGTTCCCGGCCGTGGTCCCGGTCTGGGCGACGGTCCACCGTCGCCCGCGCATCGGGAAGAATCCTTAACTACTTACACTTAACCCGCCGTGTCCACGTCGTCAACAGCACGATGAGAAAAATTGTGAAGGCGATTCTGACAGGTCTGAGAACACGGCGAGCGGCGGACGTAAGTCCGCTGTTCCAAAGACGCGAAAACAGTGCCCTCACGGACACCGCTCGCCAAGTGCTGCTCGCACAAGAACAGTGCCCTCACGGACACCGCTCGCCAAGCACCGCGTCGCGGAACGTTGCGATCACGGTCCCGCTGTGAAGCTCCGCTCAACGCGGGTGATGTTCCCCTGCTTGTCCTTCACGCTCACGGTGAGGATGCCCGCTTTCGTCGTCAGCGCGGTCAGCGGCAACTCGAAGACGCCAGCACCATTTGACTTGAACTTGTCGGCCAAGTTCTGACCGGCGCGAATTCCATTCACCTCGACGTTGGCGATCACCTCGAAACTCGCCGGGTCGAGACCGGTGCCGTAATCGTGCATACCGATTAGGATGCGGTCGAGTGTCGGGTTCGCGCCGGGTTTGGGCGAAGCCACGGTGAGCGTGGGGCGTTGGTCGTCGAGTGCCCAGCCGAAGCCGGGCTTGGTGGGATTCTTCGCGTCGTAATCGAGGTCGATGGGGCAACCCAGATCGATCCACCGCACGAGCGTAAGTTTGTCCTCGTCGGTGAGTGGCTTCACCTTGCCGGCCTTCACGGCGTCGGGTGGCGGCATCACGCTGCCGGTGAAGTCGAGGTCGGCGCGGTTGCGGTTGGTGAGCGTGTTGGTGACCGCTTCGCCCTTCAGGCTCAGGGTTCTCGCGTCGCCGGGCGTGGTTTCCGTGGGGAAGTCGTCGTTGCTCCACCCGTCGAGGCGTGCCCCGAAGACCTTCCACACGATCAGACTGCGCCGCGACTGGAACATGCGGATGTAGCGTGAAGCGTTATGGTTACGCCACGAACCGATGATGGGCTTGTGTCCGAAGCGACCGGCGTAGTCCATTGCGAGGCGGTAGTAGGTGCCGGGCACGTCGTCGGCGTCGGGCAAGTTGACGGTCTTGTTGTCGTCGAGAACGAGGTTCCCCGCGGGCTTGGTGCCCGTGTGGCACGCGGCGCAACTGCGTTCTAGGATCGGCTTTACATCGCGGAAGAACTCGACATCTTTAGCGCTCGGCGCGAACCGCAAACCCGTCTCGTTCTTGGCGTCCCACTTCTGCTTGCTCTCGTCGCTCGTCTTCGCGGTGAGGAGAGGCGTTTTCGTAGTCAAGTCGAACACGGCGTAATCGGGCTTGGCCGCTGCGGTGAGTTTGAATTCCGTGGGCTTCTGGCTGTGAGCGTGGCAGCCGCCACAGTCATGGCGGACCTCGCCGGGCCGAACTTGGTGCCACGTCTGAGCCATATTCAGCACCATGCCGTGCTTGTCGAGCGTTTGGAACGTGAAACCCACGTCGGCGGGAATCTTCGCCAGGAAACTCGTGTCTGGGTTACCGTCGGGATCGAGTGGTTCGGGCGAGCCGGGAGCGTTAGCGACGGGAGGAATGAACTTCCGAAGCGGGATTTCGCCGAGGATGCGTAACTTCTCGGTCGCGTGACTGCGGAACGTGTGGCCGGAGTTCGGCCCTTTGTGGCGGTCGGTCGTCGGCTCCATCGCCAGGATGCGCACGGCGTGGATATCGTCGTTCGTGTAGCGACCGGCGTCGGCACCCTGGTTGAACCAGTTCATCGAAGTCGCATCGAGCGTGGTGTTAAACGGGTCGAGGTCTTGGAAGCCGGTGGTGTCCGGACCGCCCGCGAACGCCGCTGTGACCGTGCCGGGCTTCACCACGCCGTTCGGGTAGCTTTCGCGCTTGTAAAAGCTCGACGTGCCGACCATTCCGAACGGTGTGCCGGCGGGAAGGTGCGGCGAGAGTTTGCCATCGTTCGCCAACGCGGTGAGGCGCTTCGGCTCATCGACGCCGTGAATTCGCTTGTACGGCACCAGCGCACGCGGCCATTGTTCGTTGAACTTCGGGTCGTTCTTGATGAGCAGCAACCGGCCCGGTTCGTCGATGGCTTTGCCTTCTTTGATGAGGTAAAGCCCGCCATCCACGGCCGGTTGGTGAACCGTGTAACCGCCGTTCACTGGCCCCGCCGACCACACCGCGAGCAGGTGGTTGTCCGGCGCGGCCGACGGGTGCGTGACCTTGCCCACGCGGGTCGAAGTGCGTTGCCCGCGGGCTGAGAAGTCGGACGGCCCTTCATCGGTGCGGGCAAATGGCGTAATGCCTTCGATACCGAACGGGCTGAACGGCAATCGTTGGATGCGCGGCCTGCCATCGTCAAGGCGGCCATTACGCAGTGGCGGGTTGCGCGGATCGCCGGTGTAACCCGGACCGAACGCGGTTTCACCCGCTGGCACGGACGCCGGGAACTTCACGAAGCCCCCGAAGCCACTGCTGGTTTGGCTGTAGTATTCTTCCGCGACAATGTTGCCGTCGGACATTTGCGTCTGGAAGTGCCAGGCGCTCGGGCTGGCTCCGGGCATGAATGCGCTGGCGAGCGGCCCCCAGTTGGTGCCGTCGGGATTGATGCTCCATAGCCCCCACAGCGTCGAGGCTCGCAAACCCTGCGATTCGAGTGATGAGAACATTACGCGGCCGTCACGCAACATCGTTGGGTGCAGCGCCATGCCGAGGTTCAGGTGGCCGACGCACTCGACATTCGCGCCGTCCTCGTCCATCACGAAGAGTTGCAGAACGTGCGGCAATCGCTTGGGTGGCTTGAAGCCGTTGCGGTTGCTCGTGAACATCACACGACCGCCAGGCAGAGGGCACGCACCCGTGTTGAAGACGCCGTAGCCGAACGAGTTCTTCCCGGCCTCGGGCGTGCGGAAGTCCTTCGCCCAGTTCCCCGCTCCGGTATTCGGCGTGAACTGCTGCTGCGTGAGCCGCACGATTTTTTTGGTCTTAACGTGAATCTTGTAGATGTCGGCCCCGGCGCTTGGGCCTTGCGAAGTCGTCGCGCCTTTCATGTCGTGGAAGAGCGAGTAGTAGACCCACTCGGCGTCGAACGACACCACGGGATCGGTGACGGAACCCACGCCGCCCTTCACGAGAACTTCTTCGGTGCCGTCCGGGTGCAGGAGCATCAGGTCCGCTCCGGCGTCCATGAAGACAGGGTTGGCGATCTCGGGCCAGTTGGTGCCAACGGCATCGCCATTGCGTGGAGCACGCACATAAACGATGCCGTAATCGAGTTTCACTGATTTGTCGGTGGAGACGTGCTTGGGCGAAACGTTAAGAGTGCCGCCCACATCGGCGGGCGGCTGTGCCCACGCGAGGGAGAATGCGAGAAGTGGAAGGACAACGAGCAGGGGGAAACGCGGCATCGCGGACTCCATCGGAAACGGCGGGCACCAGCGCAAACATTGGGAACGCAGGCACAGCCACAACCCGGCGAGGCAATCGCGGTTATCCCAGGGAGTCGATTCCCGATGATTGGCGGCTGACGAAATGATGGTAGCGGTTGGCGTTGGGTTGAGGCAACCCAAAACAAAACCAAGGGCGTTTGTGCGCCCCTGGTTTCGTCGTTCATCGAACGTTGCTTAACCTACTTGACGGCTTCTTCGGCGGCGGCGGCGATTTCCTTGGCCTTCTCGGCGGCGGACTTGGTGTCCTTGAACGCGAAGGTCTTGCTGATTGCGCCACCCTTCTTGTACACGAGCACGGTCACGACGGCATCTTTGTTCAGCTTGTACTTTTCCGGGCCGTCTTTGTCTTCGGCGACGGTCAACGGTGTGGTCAACTTGTGGGTGGTTTGGAGCTTCTCGAAGTCGGCGGCGGCGACACCGCTAACGCCCACGACCACGGTGCCCAACTTGGCGTTGTTCTTCTGGACTTCGTCCACGGCCTTGACGAGCGTGGCGAGGTTTTCGTCGGCCTTCTGGGTGAACACCAGGACGACGGCCGGGCGCTGTTCGGAGCCGTACTGGCAAACGTAGCACAGCGTCTTGCCGGCCTTCTCGCCGGTGATCGCCTTCACGTCGAAAGCGCCGGCGATCTTCTCGCCGGGGCCGGACTTGAGTTCATCCGCCGCCTGCACGGTGGAGAAGGTCGAGCAGCCGACAACCAAGGCCGCAACGGCCAAAACACGGATCGCACGCATTGAGAGAGCCTCCTGTTGAGCCAAGCACAAACGAGTTCCGCGCCTGGCAATCATCCCAAGTCTGAAGGTAAGCATCCGCCGATCGGAAGCAAGACCCCGTACCGATTTTGCCGAATCACCCGATTGGGCAACCCGACACGCGGTAACATGCGTGGAGACGGGGGGACGCGGCCGGTTATTCACGCTTCGGGAAAGAAATTTCTCGGCGAGGAAAACCAGGTTCTCACGACACCTGGCTCCAGTCGATCGCCCTTCCAGGGCTTTAGAGTTGCGGCTGTTGCCAGGTTTTAAGCCCTGGAAGGGCGGCAGTTGGTAGCCAGGTGTCGTGAGACCCTGGCGGATCGAGGAAATTACCCGTTTCTTGCTCACATACGCCCGCCGGGTGGGTATGATCGTGTTCACCTCACGAGAAACCCACCAATGCTCTCCATCATAAGTCCAGCAACACGGACGCGAAGCGGTGTCACCCGGCGGGAAATGCTTCGCATCGGCGGCCTGGGATTCACGGGCCTTGCGTTAAGCGATGTCATGCGGGCACGCGCCACGGCCGCGCCGGTCGCCAGTCCCAGCACGACCACACGCGATGGAACCTTCGGCAAAGCGAAGGCGTGCATTCTCGTCTTCAACTACGGCGGGCCGTCGCATCTGGATATGTGGGACTTGAAGCCACAAGCACCCACCGAGATTCGCGGAGAGTTCAAGCCGATTCCCACGAACGTCACGGGCATTTCGATCTCCGAACACCTGCCCCGGCTCGCGGCGCTCGCGGACCGCTACGCCATCATCCGATCTGTGACGCACAACGACAACGACCACGCCATCGGCGCTTACCTGGCTCTGACCGGCTACTCGCACCCGAAGCACCTGACTTTGGGTATCGAACCGGCGGCCACGCCGCTTGATATGCCTTCGCTCGGCTCGGTGGTCGCCAAGCTGCGGCCCGCGACACGGCCCGTGTTCCCGTATGTCACACTTGGCGAACTGCGACACTTCGGGAACAACGACAGCCTCGGGCAGAACGCCGGGTGCCTCGGTTCGCCCTACGAGCCGTTCATGGTTCCCTTCCAGCGCCCACTCAACGGCACGCTCGACCTGCGGAACGTGACGGCGGTGATGCAGGAAGCGAACGGCCTAGAACTCGCCGGTCGCCGACAGTTGCTCGCCGATCTGAACCAAGCCCCAAGTTCCCCCAAATCGACGACGGAAACCCGCACGCTCGACGATGCTTCACGCCGTGCCCACGAACTTCTCGCCTCCACGGCCGCCCGCGACGCCTTCGACTTGACCCGCGAGCCGCAAAAAGTCCGCGACCGCTTCGGCTCGATGGCCTTCTCGCAAAACTGCCTGCTCTCGCGCCGGCTGGTCGAAGCCGGGGTTCCGCTCGTCACGCTCTACTCGTTCGGAAACCGCGACTGGGACACGCACGGCAGCAACTTCAAGAACCTCAAGGATGGACTGCTGCCACCGACGGATCGCGGGATGTCGGCGCTGCTCACGGACCTGGAAAATCGCGGAATGCTTGACGAAACGCTCGTGGTGTGGATGGGCGACATGGGCCGCACGCCGCGGATCAACCGCGACGCGGGCCGCGACCACTGGTCGTTCTGCTATTCCGTGGTGATGGCGGGCGGCGGCGTGAAGGGCGGGCAAGTGCATGGCTCATCGGACCGCGGCGCGGCTTATCCGTCCACGAATCCGGTCAGCCCGGCGGACATCGCCGCGACGATTTACCACTGCCTGGGCATCGATCCGCAAACGCACATCACCGACCAACAAGGCCGCCCAATGGTCGCCAGCGTGGGAAGCCCCGTGCGTGCGATCTTGGGGTGAACGGCTAGCCCTTCGCGGTGCCGGATGTGGCTGCGGCGACGGCGGCATCCCGCGAAGGGAACGTCGTCAGCACGAGGTCGAGTTTCGTCATCTCGATCACGGAACGCACGCCGTCCTTCATCTGGCATAGTGTGGCGGAGCCTTCGCCCTTCACCTGATTCGACAAGCCGACGAGCAGACGCAGACCCAGACTGCCGACATAGTCGAGGCTGGACATATCGAACACGAACAGGCGATAGCCGGCGCGGAACAGTTCCTGAACCTGCGGGTGCAATTCCCCGACCGCCTCGGGGTCGAGGTTGCCCGCGAGCGACACAACGCAAATCCGCGTGGCATCGTCGATCTCGAAACAACTGCTGAATCGGGCTGCTTCGCTCATTGTGCAGTCCTCTGTATTCGCCTGAGGGCCATCATTGGTATATACGTCGCCCGAGCCGAGGCCGCAAACGAAATCCGGTTGCGGGTTCGATTATGTGTCGATTCAGCGAATCAAGCGGCATCACGCCAAGGCGGCTTCGACCACTTGGCCGCCGGCGGAGAGAAGCGAGCGATAGAAGGGATCACTTCTTCGGGGTGATGTCCAGCAGACGGACGTTGCCATCGAAGTCGCTGATTGCGAGCGTTTTGCCATCGGGCGAAATCGCAACACCTCGAGCTGAGCCTTCGACGAGCTTCTTGGCGATAAAGTCTCTCGCCCCAATCTCCCCGTAAGAGACGTGCCCAACGTGACTCGTAGAGGCGAAGAATTTCCCATCCGCCGTCACCGCCAAGTGCGGCGGATGGTAACCGAAGGGGATTCTCTTGACCTCCTTGCCAGTTTTGCCATCCCAGACTTGAAGGTCGCCATACCACCCCGTTGAGAAGATGCGGGAGCCGTCAGAGGTTGTCTGTGTTTTCAGTGAAGGGCATTTTGCCTCGAATTTGCAACAGCAGTGAGTTTACTTCTCAAAAACAAGGCGATTTAATGCGCGTTGGCCCTGGTCCAAGCCGCGACAGCCGCCAAATAAACATCCGAAGTCTCCTTCGGGTATTCTGCCCGGCCTGTGAGGTAAAGATCATTGACCCTCCACCTCGCGATTGGGTTTGCCTCCATAAACTTGTTCTTGATTTCATCAATTCATCGCCGGGCTTGCGTCCGCGGGGCATATTAGCTATCCGAGGGCGTTATGAACACACTCATTTGCTTACTCGCCGTGGGCGTCGGTAGCGACCCGAACCCACCACTCCAGTCGCTGCAATGCCCCGCTGTGGTCGCCGCGAAAGGTGACGTGAAGGCCGGGCCAGCGCTCGCCCACACGTTCGAGCTTACCCACCGGGGTACGGCGGGCACGCTCACCATCACGAAGGTCGAAGCCGGTTGCGGGTGCCTTCGCCAAAACCTGTCAATCGGTGTGCTGCAACCCGGCGAGACAGCCAAGCTCACCATCGAAGTCAACACCGGCACGCAACCCGACGGCGTGAACCGCTGGCAAATCGTGGTTGCGTACAAAGTGGAAACGCCCGGCACAGCGGTTCAAATGGGGGAACAACTTCTCCAGATTACAGCAACGCTCTCCCGCGATGTCACGATCAACCCGCCGCAACTGGGCTTCTCGACTGCCGGCGTCGCCTCTCAAGTGCTCACCGTCACGGACACCCGCGACAAGCCATTGAGCGTGGTCAAGGCGTCGGCGTCCACAACGCACCTGACCGTTGAGATTGGCGTGCGTGAGGCGGGTAAGCCACAATCCATCACCGTCAAACTCGGGGCCGACGCTCCAACGGGACATCGGGACGAAGCCGTGATTCTCGTGACCGACGACCCGGCTTACCCCGAGTTGCGGATTCCGGTGCGGGTGCTCAAACGGCCGGCCGGCGCAGTTGCGGCCACTCCGGACGCCGTGGCCGTGCGATTCGCCGCCGGGCAAACGGAAGTTTCAACGCTCGTGCAACTCCGGGCAGCTGACGGGAAGCCGATCACCATCTCAGGCGCGGAAAGCGATCTTCCCGGCGTGACCGTTAAGTGGTCGCCCGGTTCCGGACCGGTGGCCGTGGTTCGCGTTACGGTGGGTGAAACCGTCGCGAGCCAAGCGGGGAGTTGCAAGGTCCGGGTGAAGCTCTCGGAACCCGCCGGCCAAGAGGTCGTGATTCCAGTCTCGTGGACTGCGGCGAAAAAGTAACAAAGTAACGTCGAGGTCGTCTCGGCGGGTAAAATGGGGAAGTGTGATGTGACGCAAGAAGCATCGACCGGTAGCGATTCCGGTCGACCCATGCCAAAGGAGAAGCCCTTGGACGCGCAGCCACCGGAACGCGAACCGCGGCTGTCGCGGGCGGCAGCGCACCGACTGAGCCTGTACTTGCGGTGTGTGTCCACTTGGCCAGCCACCGGGGGGAAGGTGTCGAGCAGCCGAATCGCAGCGGCCGTTGGGGTGAGCGATGCGCAAGTTCGGCGCGACCTCGCGGCACTCGGGCACCTCGGTCAGCGCGGCATCGGTTACGAGGCTGAAGGGTTGGCGACGGCCATCCGTTCCGCGCTCGGGATCAACCGGACCTGGCGCGCGGTCCTCGTCGGTGTGGGGAACCTCGCACGGGCGCTCCTGCGATACCAGGGGTTCCGCGCACAGGGCTTCGAGGTTGTTGGACTATTCGACTCGGATATCTCCAAGGTGGGCCAGACCGTTGAAGGGCTGATCGTCGAATCCGCAACTCACTTGGGCGAACGCTCGGCGGAGCTTGGCGCGGAGTTGGGTATTCTGACGCTGCCGGGCGAAGTCGCTCAGAGTGCAGCCGACGTTTTGGCAACAGCGAGAATTCGCGGTATCCTGAACTTCGCCCCCGTGGTCTTGCGCCTCCCGTCACGAGTCCGGCTGGTGACGGTGGATTTGGCGATCCAGTTGGAACAGTTGGCGTTCCTCGTGCAACACGGCGACACCGATGTCGCGGGCCGCCCCGCCGACGATGATTGAGCAGAAGCACAGGGCTTCCGCCCTGTGCTGGGGTTGGTTTCTCGTTGCTCACCCGTCGCGCAGAATCTCGCGGGCGGCATTCCAACCACAAGCGCCCATGACGCCGCCGCCTGGGTGCGTGGCAGCACCACACATGTAAAGACCCTTCACGGGTGTGCGGTAGTCCGCGTATCCCGCCGCCGGGCGGAAACTCGCCATGCTCGAGAGCGACATCGACCCTTGCATGATGTTCCCGCCGGTGATGCCCCAGAGGCGTTCCATGTCCGGTGGGGTAATCACCATCCGGTGCAACACGCTCGCCTTGAAGCCCGGTGCGTACTCCTCCAGGATGTCGAAGCAGCGATCCGCGAACTTGTCCTTCTCCACTTCCCAGGTCGTGCCCTTCAGGTGGTACGGCGCGTATTGCACGAACATGCTCAGGATGTGCTTGCCCTCAGGCGCGAGAGTCGAATCGAGAGCGGTTGCCATCGTGCATTCGAGCATCGGGTCGCGCGACCAGCGGCCGTATTTCGCGTCGTCGTAGGCTCGCTCGATGTAGTCCTGGTCCGGGCAGATGTGCATGGTCCCGTGGTGCTGTGGGCCGACTCCCGTGCCGGGCAGCGCTTTGAACTGTGGCGCTCGATCAAGAGCCACGTTGATCTTCACCGTCGCGGAACTGTAGTCGATGCGGTTGACGGCTTTGAGGAACTCCGGGGGCAGGTCCGTCGCATCCATTAGTTTAACGAATGTGACGTGCGCGTCGGCCCCCGAGATGACCCGCTTCGCCCGGAACTCGGTGCCGTCCTTGAGGGCAACCCCGAGCGCGAAGCCGTCCTTCACGAGAATCTTGCCCACCTCGGAATTCGTGCGAATCTCGGCTCCGTAACTCTTCGCCGCGGACGCGATGCTGTTCGACACGGTCCCCATGCCGCCGCGAACGTAGCCCCACACACCGCGGACACCGTTGCATTCGCCCATCACATGGTGAAACAACACATACGCGGTGCCTGGGTGAGAGGGAGGCGCGAACGCACCGATCACGGCATCGGTCGCAATCGTCGCCTTGAGTTGCTCCGACTCGAACCATCGATCAAGAATGGGCCGCGCCGCGCCGGTGAGAATCTCGACCGCTTCGCCGGCCACATCTTGCCCCATGCCTTTGAACTTCCAGCCGAGTTTGCCGATCTGCCAGAGGTTGCCCAGACTGTTGGAGAACGGGTTCGGCGGCGTCTGCGTCAGGAGCGGTTCGAGGAAGTCCGCCACGCGGGTCAGCATGTTCTCGTACTTGGGGTACGCCTCCGCATCCTTTTGGGAGAACTTGGCGATCTCGCGGTGCGTCATCTCCTTGTCTGGCCCCATCATCAGATAGCGACCATCGGGGAACGGCGTGAACGACGACGGGCTTCGCGGCAGCATCTCGAAGCCGTACTTCTTCAGTTCCAACTCTTTGATGATCTCTGGCCGCAGCAGGCTATTCACATACGCCGCAGTCGAGACCTTGAACCCCGGCCAGAGTTCCTCGGTTATGCAGCAACCGCCGACGATTTCCCGCCGTTCCAGGACGAGTACCTTGTACCCAGCCTTGGCCAGGTACGCGGCGGTGACCAACCCGTTGTGCCCGGCCCCAATGATGATCGCGTCGTGGGTGTTCGACATTCCGGCCCCGTGCTGAGTGCGGTGACTTGCTTCCTCGTTCAGAATACCGAGAAATGCGATGGTGTCAGCCTCCCCGCGCATCCCAGACGCACCGGACGAGCTGACGCTTGATGATAGACGCGGCGCGGAAGCGACCTCCGGAAAGGTGGTTGCAGAACCGTTCCCGTCGAATGTGATACTTTGCGCGGCAAGAGGTGAGACGTTCGGCAACCTTCGTCTGGCGGAGTCCCAACGGGGCGGCCTTTGAAGCGTGCCGCCGCTGGGAGCTATACTCCGCGCGGCTGGGATTGATACATTTGTGGAGCCGGCAACATCAGCCTCGCACCAGGGGTTGCGCGAAGCGCTCCACCCCTGGCTACCATCGGTCGCCCTTTCAGGGCTACAAGAGGCTGGCCGGATTTTGTCTTTGCAGTCGCGGATGCGACGACCGAGTGTAGCCTGGGGTGAAGCGCAGCGCAACCCCAGGCGGGCGAACGGAGAATGTCCTGACGCTTAACGCTTTGAAGCAATAATGGCTCATTCCTCACCGCGCGGAGTATAAGCTAAACGAATACCTAAATTCAGACGTCTCAATTCTAGCCGCGTGAAGTTTAGCTTCTCCGGTTTGGCTGATTGCAGAAAGCTGATAGCTTGATTGTCGAATGTCACTTGCTCGCGGAGGCGATGGCGCGGGCCTCAGTGCTATGAACCTCGAACAGTTTTGGGCCGCCCATCAGGTCAAACCCTTCCTTAACGATCGGTGGCAAGCAGCACACCAGAACCCGCCCGTGCTTGGCCCGCATGTCGTGGAGAATCTGGATGAGTACGCGATAGAACGCGGTGGGGAACCAGTCGATCAGACCAAAGTTGAGGATGAGGATGCCGCCCTCAGGCAACCCCGCGATTGCGCCGGCGTTCAGTTCCTTGTACATCAACGTGTCCGGAATCGCTTCCTGGTCGTAGAGCGCTGGTCGCACGTCGGGGCGTAAGAACCGGGCAATACATATGTGCTCGGTGAGGGCTTCGCAGATCACGTTCGCGGTCATGATGGGGCACTCCAGACGAATCAGGCGGTACGTTCGATGCCGAGAATCGTGAAGTCGTCCTCGAATTCCGCGCCTGCAAGGTGAGCGGTGACGCGGGCCAAAATTCCGTTTACTACGTCGGCCAGGGGTGTGTCGAGGGTGCCGGCGAAGTACTCTTTGAGCCGTTGCCGACCGTAAGGCTCGCCAACCTTGCTGCGTGCATCCCACAAACCGTCGGTGAACAGCAGCAGGCGGTCGTCGATCTCCAGGTTCCAGGAAACCGTCTCGTAAGGACCGGGATCGAACCCCAGGACCGAGCCAACCGGCGCGAGGTCAACCGCCGACAATCGGCCGCGTCGGTTCACCCAAAGGGGAGGATGGTGCCCGGCTGCCGCCCATTGAATCCGCCCACCCGGGGCCAGCACCAAATATATACCTGTCATGAACAGGTCGGACGGGATCAATCGGTGGAACAATGCGCCGGCCCGTTCGAGCGTGCTGCCCGGGTCGTGGTGGACATCGTGCGTGTGCAAGATTGTCCGCATGATCGCCATGAGCATGCTGGCGGCCGGGCCGTGACCACTGCCATCGCCCAGGAACGTGGCCGTGTTGCCATCGGGTCGACGGAAGAAGTCGTGGTAATCGCCCGTGACGACGAACGCCGGTCGATACGCCAGGAATAGCCGATACCCCGAAACGGCAGGTGCGATCTGCGGTAAGATTCGCCGTTGGAGGTTACATAGTTTCGCCCAGCCGGACTTATCTTCGGCGCTGCCCGAGTTGAATGGCGACGGCCATCGACCCGAACCCGGATTGGGCGGCGGTTCCTGGCCAGTGGGTGGCACGGTGAGGGTTCCTGAACGTGGAGCTACGCCGGGGCGGCGCGAACCATGCGCAGATTAGCACACCTCCGCGAGAATCGCAACGATTGAGTCGCCGTTTGTGATCCTCGCTCGAAGCAAGCGCCGGGAGACGCTCGGATTGTCTACCCGGTGCTTTGGGCAGGTTCAGGCATGCCCACTTCAGCCGCCCAATAAACCCATTCGGCGATACGGCATTCTCATGTGTTGTCGCGTCCCGAAAACAAAGAAACCCCTGGGTTTCCCAGGGGTTTCTTGAGTTACCCGGAAAGGATTCGAACCTTTACGAAGAGAGCCAAAATCTCTTGTGCTACCGTTACACTACCGGGTAATTATTTGAGTCTTCAGCGTATTCCGTTACAGCTTCCCGACTTCCAAGGTTCCGAATCAAGCCTTCTGAACCTTTCCCTCACGCTAGCGGCACGCCAGTTGCGCGGTGGCTGGGGGTATTCTGGCGATTCTACCCCCTCCGGTCAAGCCCACCAAAATCGCCAGCAAACTCGCCACAGGCGATGGGCATTAGGCAGCACGGTTTCTACACGATGCTCGTCCCAGCCACAACAGGTGCTTTGGCAGTATCTGTGTCACGGTAAACACTCCCATCTTCGCAAGACGAAATTCCCGCAGGTTGCGTGGGTTATTCGGATGATTTTTGAGTGAATCTTCAGCACCCGCGGGAATTGCGGTAGCCGGGTGTCCGAGTGTGTCACTAATACTGAGGCGAGATGGGTTGGATTCGCTGACCCATTTTTCTCACGCCCAGGGAAGTTCGCTCATGGTCAAGAAACTTGTGGCCGAAGGTATCGGTACGTTCTGGCTAACGTTTGGCGGGTGCGGCAGTGCGGTGCTGGCTGCTGCGGTGTTCATCAAGGAAGGGGCTAGCCCGATCAACATCGGCATCGGACTGGTCGGAGTGTCGCTTGCGTTCGGGCTGACTGTGTTGACAATGGCCTACGCGATCGGGCACATCTCGGGCTGTCACCTGAACCCGGCCGTCACGGTTGGCTTGTGCGTCGGGGGGCGATTCAAGTCGGCCGAAGTGCTGCCGTATATCATCGCTCAGACAATCGGTGCCATCGCCGGTGCGTTCCTGCTATTCATGATCGCGAGCGGGAAGGAAGGATTCTCAATCTCGGATTCCGCTGGTGCGTTCGCCACGAACGGCTATGGCGATTACTCCCCCGGCAAGTTCAACTTGAGGGCGTGTGTCGCCGCCGAGGTGGTGCTGACCGCGATGTTCCTGTTCATCATCCTGGGCGTGACCGACAAACTCGCGCCGGCCGGCTTCGCTCCCATCGCCATCGGCCTGGGGTTGACGCTCATTCACCTCATCGGCATCCCAGTGACGAACCTGTCCGTGAATCCGGCACGCAGCACCGGCCCCGCCGTGGTCGCCGCCGTGAATAACGTGACCACGCCGATCATGCAGTTGTGGGTTTTCTGGGCGGCTCCGATTGGCGGCGCAATCATCGGCGCTGTGGCCTACACGTTCGTGTCGTCGCCCGAGAAACCAGCCACGACGGCGTGAAAAGCACAGGGCGCTCGCCCTGTGCCGGCTTTCACCCGTATCGCAAGGCTTCAATGGGGTGAATCTTCGCGGCGCGGCGGGCCGGGTAGAACGCCGCGACCGTGGTCACCCCAACAGCAAACAGCACCGAGCCAATCCAGAGCCACCACGGGAACGAGAAGATCGTGGTACTCAAGAACTTCTCCTCCTCCATCTGCTGCCGCAAGATGCCCTGAACCCATGCGTCAGCGGGGATCGCCAGCCCGCCAGCTAAAGCAAGCCCCACGACACTGCCCACGATTCCGATAAACGCGCCCTCGGCCAGGAACAGCCCGAGAATCTGCCGCCGCGTCGCGCCCACGGCCCGCAGGATGCCAATCTCCTTGGTGCGCTCCACCACGCTCGTGACCAACGTGTTCGTGATGCCGATGCCGGCGACGAACAGCGCGATGAATGCGAACAGGTTCAGCCCGGCCGCGATCAAGGTGACCTCTCGCTTCGCGCTGGCGAACCACTTCGCCCCCGAAATCGTGCGGTAACCCATCGCCTCAATGCTGGCCGCGATGCCGGGCAAGTCGCCGCCCGGCCGCACTCGCACATCGGCCATGAACACCGAACCGTCCTTCTCCCAGGGCAAGCGGCCGAACAGTTCCGCGCCAACTGGCGGGGTCAGGTAGACATCGCCCTGCGTGAGTTCCCACGCCATGAGCGGCCCGGCTTTCTTGCGTTCCTCACGCATCATCAACCGAACCACACCCACTACGCGGTAGTCTTCGTGGACGGTTACGCCCGAATCGCGTGGCCGCTCCTCTTCCGCGGAGGGCTTAGCGTCAAGCAAATGCTTCAACACGGCACGTTCAGCTTCGGTGAGATCGAAGGCGTCGAGTTTGTCGGGAAGTTGCTGAACGACTTTCCCGAGAACAGTGGTCTGGGCTGCGGTAATATCGGTCGGCCGGCGGCCCGTTAACGCCCGCGCCAGAGCAAGCGGTTGCGATTGCCGTACTCCGCCGACACGGAGATTCACCGACAACCCAAGGGCACGTTCGAGGTCCGCATCGTCGCCCATGCCGAGGTCGTAAAGCACGAGTTCGGTCAGGACGATTTCCGCAGCGCTATCTTTGGGAAGCCGGCCCGCGATGAGTCGGGGTTGCAGGTCCGCGAGAGTTCCCGCGATGGCATCCACCGGGGCGGCTTTCTCGGAACTCGCAGTTGTCAGGCGGCCTTCCAAGTTGCGGAACGTGCGAACTTCGGCCACATCGGGAAGTTGGGCGATGACGGCGAGTTTCTCGGGCGTAAGTGGTATCGGAGGGCGACGCTGCCTTCTCGAAACGTACCGATCGACGAGCGCTTCGCGGATTCGTTCCGCCCGCTCCGGGGCAACATTCCCGCGAACCGCCACCTTATCGGCGGGGGCATCCTTCGCGTCCGGCGGTGGTTCATCGACATGAACCGTTACCCTCCAGAACTCGTCGCGGCCCTGGAATTCGGTATCGATGAAGGCTCGCAGCCCCAACCCGAGCGACAAACTAAACGCCAGCGCAGCAGTTCCGACGGTGACACCGATGAGCGTCAAGCACGTTCGCACTTTCTGCCGCCACAGCCCGCCAAGAGCGAACCGGGTTAGCTCGCGTATTGTCACGTTGTGGGAACCTCGATCGCACGAAGATGGAACCACTCACAATCCCGTGAACAGTTCCGCGACCGGGCAAGTGAACCCGGCGAGTGCGTCGTCAGCGCTCAGGGTATCGGCTTCGGTGACGCGGCGAACGCTGCCATCGGCTCGGTATTCCAACACGATTCGCGGAGTGGGAAACGCGATCCACACCAACGGCACGGCGGCGCGTAAATAGTCCTCGATCTTCTCTTGGAGGTCGTCTGCGCAGTCCGTGGGAGAAACCGACTCGAACGCGAAATCCGGGGCGAACTTCGCGTAACCCTTCGGCGACTTGTCATCGGGGTAGCGACCCTTGCGCACGAAGGACAGGTCCGGCTTCCGAATCCGCGTCTTCCCCGCGCGGCCGACCAGAACGTACCCGCCTTCGCTGTCGTGCAATCGCCCCAAGTCGTGTTGGCGGACGAAAGCCTGAAGCAGGAAAGTCAGGTTCATCGTCACCGAACTGGATTCGTTCCCGCCGCATTTCTCCACAACCAAGCCGTCAATGAGTTCGTAGCCGCCGATGTCGGAAAGTTCCTCGAACTCTTCGACGGTGTACAGCTTCCCGTTGAAGCGCGGGGCTTCAACGACATCGACACTTTCCGTGGACATGGCTCAACTCCGTTGCGAGGGAGTTCTCATCTTACCCAGATTGGTTGAAAGCTCACAGCCACCGTTCCCGGCCAAAAGCGCAGAATTCACCTTCTCAAAGTGCCTCGACTTCTTGGTTTGGCTGAAAGCTGATAGCTGACGGCTGATAGCTTCTCACCCAACCCAGGCGGCGTCTGTCTGCATGAAGGCGACCAGTTCGGCGGGTGTGAACCACAGGGCGATTTCGGTCGCGGCGTTCTCGGCGCTATCGCTGCCGTGGACGAGGTTGTTCTGGATGCTCAAGCCCAGGTCGCCGCGGATCGTGCCCGGTGGGGACTTCGCGCCGTCGGTCAGCCCCATGAGCGCCCGACACGAGGCGACGGCTTCACGCCCTTCCAACACAATTGCCACCACCGGCCCGCTGATAAGGAACGACAGCAGGCTCTCGTAGAACGGCTTCCCCTTGTGAACCGCGTAGTGCTTCTCGGCCAGTTCTCGCGTGGGTTGCACGAGTTTCAGCCCGGCCAGCCGAAGCCCTTTCTTCTCGAACCGCCCGAGAATCTCGCCGACAAGCCGACGCTGCACCGCGTCGGGCTTCAACAGGATGAGGGTTTGTTGCATAGGTGTGCTTGATGTTTGGTGTGAGTATGGTGTGAGTGGTAATGGTGCGGAAGCGCGGGCGGAACGTCCACCGCGACACCGAGCGAAGCTCAGCGTTCGCCGTCCGATTCATACAACGTATCCATTCTCTCCCCGCCGGTTTTGCCCAGTAGAACACACACGCCACCCGCCGGGATTGTCCGGCCGTTTGGGGTCATTCCATGCCTGCCGCGACTGCGTTCACAATCGACACTGATGCCGCCACCACTCGACTCGTCCGGCTGCTTGCCATACCAGGCATTACCGGGCAGGAAGCCTTGATCGGGCGGGCCATCGTTGCCGCCCTCACCGAACTGGGCGTGCCGGCAAGCGCGATGACCTTCGACGACGCGAACACCCGCATTCCCGAGCCAACGCAAACCGGCAACCTGATCGTCAAACTGCCCGGTACCACGAAGAAGGGCACGAAGCCCGTGCTGTTCATGACGCATATGGGCACCGTGCCGTTGTGTGTGGGGGCCAGCCCCAAGTTGCAGGGTCGGCGAGTCGTTAACGAGAACGAAGGGACAACCGCGCTCGGTGGCGACAATCGCACGGGGTGTGCCGTGCTGCTCACCCTGGTCG
>Ga0105046_10003646_pt1 | contig 24463 bp, 24 predicted proteins | sample MAT03_FD_78385 | JGI IMG/M metagenome (GOLD analysis project Ga0105046, IMG submission 78385) | Freshwater microbial communities from Lake Fryxell liftoff mats and glacier meltwater in Antarctica - MAT-03 (megahit assembly) | ecosystem: Environmental > Aquatic > Freshwater > Ice > Liftoff...
CACCCCTCCCTAGAAGAATCCAACATGTCCAGAAGAATCCAACATGTCCGGAAGAAACGAACCAAAACAGAAGAAATGTCGTTCTTTAGAACGTCACATTGCTAAGTGATCGACTTCACGCAGATACCCATTGGTGCCGACAACCACCGGTAAGCGGATGGAAAGATATTCAGGCAAAAAAACGACAATTGTAATCATCCTCGCTGCGGACCCCTGCCACCAGGGCGGCGACCACTTCGTGCGATCCGCGCCCCAGGGTGATGAGACGGACCTCCGCTTCGGCCAGAACGCTCTTGTCGGTGGCGTCACCCAGGTATTTCACCAGAAGGGCGCCCGTTCCAGGGGTCGTGGGGGCCATCTCGGCCAAGGCGGCGATGGCAGCAATGCGGTCCGCGGGAGTGCCATGTTGCAACTTCAGTAGCAATCCCCCCCCTCGCCCTGAAGGTCGTTGAGCAGTTTCTGAATGGTCGGCTCGGTGCGGCCGATCAATATTAGAGTGTTGGTGGACAATTTGCGGACTTTGGCGTCCGGATGGCGATAGCCGGTCGCCAGGATCGGCCCCGCGTCCTTACCCAGCGATCTCAAGACCCGCATGACTGAGCCGGGGACGGGGCAATAGGTTTCAGCGAAGGCGTTAATGAGTTCCGGCGTCGCGGCAGCGGGACCGATTTGCGAAAGCACCTTCACCCCGAAGTTGCGTGCCCGATAGTTCGTCCCCCTCTCCCGGATCATCTTGATGAGGGCTGACACCGTGGCCGGCGAGTCCTTCGCCAACGGCACCAGCCGCTTCTCGTGTTCGGCCGACAGTTCGCCGTTCTCCTCCGTGGCCATGCGATTGACCAGTTCAACAGCCGCGGCCGGGTGCTTGCGGACGATGTCCGCCAGAACTTTACCTGCCGCGTTCCGCACGGAGGCGTCCGGCGATTTGAGCAAGCCCAGCCAGGGTCCGGTCATTTCCGCCAGTGGAATCGTGTCCGCAGCAGTGGCACTCCCGGCCGCGCCGGCGAGGAGGAAAAGGGAAACAACCCAGAGACTTCGCGTTTTCATAAAGGCTCCTTGGTAAAAGAGTGGAGAGTGTAACAAGCCCAGGGGTGAGGTACTCCGGTACTCCGAACCCCTGGGCTTAGTGTGGAAGCGGGATCATGCAGCCGTACACTTCAGTTTGCTCGTGCTTGATGTTCTTCCCCGCCAGCAAGGCGGTTACGGTGTCGGCGACGAACCGGTTATGAATATCCTTGCCGGACTCGCTGTCGTCGAAGGCTCCGATGTAGCGCATCTTGCCGTCGGCATCGACGATGCAGACCGTGGTCATGGCCGTCGCGCCCAGGGCGGCCGCCGTGCGGGCGCGGTCGTCCATGAGCAGGGGGAAGCCCATGTTCTTTTCCTTCCAGGCCACGGCCGCCTCCTGGGCGGGGCGTCCGGTGCTGTCGATAGCGAGGACCGCGACATCCTTGTTTGCCGCGAACTGGCGGAAGCGGGCTTCGTAGTTGCGGCAGAAAGTGCAGGTGTGGCTGTAGAAGATGATCACCACGACCTTGTCTTTGAAGTCGGCGAGACGAACGTCCTTGCCGGTGACCGCGTCGGGCAGTTGGAAGTTGTAAGCCGGCTTACCGATGAGCACTGGCTCCTCGGCCCAGGTCGGGTTCGTGGCCACCGTCAGCAGAGCGAGAATGAGCGGATGTCGCCGCACGGGCAACCTCGTTGTTTGGGTGTTTTTGGCCTTCTACCCATACAAGCGAGACCGGATGACAGAACCCGCCAAAAAAATGGGCGCACCAGGGTAGACCGCTGCGCGGTCAACCCTGGGCTTCTAGATTTAACGCCTTTGGCGTAGAAGAATATCCCTCTTTACCGCAACGCGGTTCGATCCCGAAGCCCAGGGTTGACCGCGCAGCGGTCTACCCTGGGCGGGGCGCGGTCTACCCTACACTTTCGCTACTTTAACTCCGTCTTCGGAAACGGGGGCGCCCCTTGTTCGATCCAGCGGCGGATCGTTGCGATCTCGTCGTCGGCGAGCCGATTGGCGGGGGGCGGCGGCATGCGGCGCTCGTCATCGTCGGTGTTGAGCAACTCGAACAATTCCGATTGATCGGGGTGTCCCGGCAGCACGACTTTGCGAACCGAAACCAGCAAGCGGTGGTGGAGGATCTTGATCCCTCCTTTCGCCTCGTTGAACTTGTGGCAATCGTAACAATGTTTTTGAAAGATGGCCTTCGTCTGCGCCGCCACTTCGGAATAGGGCTCCACGGGCGCCACGAGTCGATCGGGATTTACTGGCGGCAACGGCGGCGCGCCGCCTTTGATCCAATCGGTCAGGATTACCAGTTCCTTTTCGGAAAGGCGCGGCAGATCAATCTCGTCTTCTTCCGGCGGCATCGATCCATCGGCAATGCGCTGGATCAGCCGTGAACTCTCCGGCGATCCCGCCACCACGAGCCGGCGGCCGCCATCTAACAACTGTTGATGATTCACGATGTTGAAGTTCTTCTGCCGGATGCGGACATCCCCGCCGTGGCAGGCGAAACAATTCCGTTCGAGAATCTCGCGCACCTGCGGCGCTTGCTCCACCGCCCGGGCGTGAACCTGCCGCTCGGTGCGATAGTTCTGAATCAAGGTGTAAAACGGCGCCATCGCGAGGAGCGCCAGCAACCCCGCGAAGGTGGCTTGCTGCGGATGGCGCCGAACCCACTTCCAGCAACGTCGGAGCCGGCCGATCGGCTTGGCCAAGATGTGTTGGCCGTTCAAGAATCGCCGTAGGTCGTCGGCCAGCGCGAGCGCGGAGTCGTAGCGCTGGCTTGGCGATTTCTCCAAGCACTTCAGGCAGATGACTTCCAGATCACGCGGAACATTCGACGCACGACGCGACGGCGCGACCGGGTCCTCGTTGAGCACCAGTCGCAGCGACTCGATCGGGCTGTCGCCCTGAAACGGCGGCTTGCCCACGAGCATCTCGTACAGGATGGCGCCCAAAGCGTACACGTCGGTCTTCGGTCCAATTTCGCCCTTGCTTCCGCTCGCCTGCTCGGGCGCCATGTAGTTGGGCGTCCCCATGATCTCGCCGGTGTGCGTGTGTTGCGAATCGTCGTCCAGTCGCTTGGCCAGGCCAAAGTCGGCGATCTTCGGCGTGCCGTCCGGGGTCAACAAGACGTTGTTCGGTTTCAGATCGCGATGCACGATGTCATGCAGGTGGGCGACATACACCGCGCGGGCGAGTGTCTCCGTCAGTTCGGCCGCTTGTCGAGCGGCGATCGGTCGTCGCTTGAGCAGGTCGGCCAGATTGCCGCCGGTGACGAACTCCATCGAAAAGAAGGGCCTGCCATTCACCTGCCCCATATCGAAGATTTGCACAAAGTTGGGGTGAAGCAACCGGGCGGCCGCTTCCGCTTCCAGACGAAACCGCGCCAGCGATTTCCGTGAAGATGGCCCCGCCAGGATCATTTTGATCGCAACGGTTCGTCCCAGTTCGAGGTGCCGTGCTTCGTAGACAACACCCATGCCGCCCCGATCGATCTCACGCAGCACCTCGTAACCCGGAATGATCGGCAGGGAATCCAGTGAGTGTTCGGTCGAAGCGAAATGGTCCTGGGCGGGCAACGTCAAATGAGGATCATGCTTGCCGACGCCGAGAAGATTCTCCATGTCGCAGACGATGTGGATGCGTTGCCGAAGTTCCTCCTTCAACTGCGGCACATCGGCGCATAGCTGCTCCGCCGAAAGGAATTCCCCCTTCTGCCGGGACTCTTCCCAGCGAAGCATCAACTCGTCGATCGGTTCGATGGACGGCATCGACGTACGCCTTTCAGGCGCGGCGCCAAACTTGGTGAAGCTTACCCAGCGCATCGTGCCAGCGCCGTTGAATCGTGCGGACCGAGACGTTCAAAGCCTCGGCCGCTTCGGCCTGCGAGAATTCCTGGTAGAAGAGCAAGTCGACCACCTCGCGCTCTTCGTCCGGAAGCAGGCCTATCTGTTCGTGCAATTCCGCCCATTGGGCCAGCGAACTCGGCTCGTCGCGAACGTCCGGCGGGCCTTCTTGACCGTCCGCGTCACCACGGCTCTTATGATGGGCGCCGACCCCTTGGGGACCGTAGTAGTGCCGGGCCAAGTCGATCAATTCGCGGCGAATTTGAAGTGTCGCCAGCGCCAGAAACTCCCGCGAAGTTTGGGGTTTCACGCTTCGCAGGGCGCCGAGCAAGCGAACGAGCGCATTCTGCAGAACATCATCGGTCTCCGCCCAGCGGCGCACCCGCGCATACTTGCCGAGCATGCGCCGCGTGAGAACCGTCAGCCGATCGCCGCAACGCCGCAACAGCGCGTCCATGGCGGCGTCATCTCCGTCCGCGGCACGCGGCAGCATCTGCTGAATCGTGGCCCATTGGCTGGCCGAATTGTACATGGGCACCGCAGTCGGAAAGAGAGCGAATGCGTGGACCGTGACCGAAGCTTACCATATCAGGCCTCCCGTCGTCTTCAAAGGGCGGCTAGACATGGAAGCCCGGATCGCCATCTTCGAAACGACTGCGGGCAATGCTCGGGATTTCGAAATGCCGGGAAGCCTGGTTGATGGCGCTCGATGGGCGCATATCCGCATCTTCAGCGTCTCGGGCGATCGGTGAGAAGATGCGGCGATCGCTCCGCGTTGCCCGCGCGGTCCGTTGCTTGGGCGGTGTACTTTCCATCCGCGGAGGCATCAAGCGTAATGGTCCATTCAGCGACGCCCGCTTGCTGTACGGTGATCGTCGCTGGGTGGCCATTGACGCTGACCTTCGCGATCTCGCCGTTGTCGTGGGCAATGCCGCGCAACCGGGTTTTGGCGCCTTCCGTTTTGATACTGGTGATCAAGGTCGCCGGCGGGAGATCGTCGACCGGCGCCAGGAGTTCGGGGAAGGCGGTGCCTTTGGCCTCGGTGGCCCGGGCGTCGCCGCCAGTCCAGCCGTCGATCGAGCGATAGCCTGATTCCTTGGCGGCATCGAGAATCCGGGCATTGGCCACGCGGGTCACGTTGCCCGGCATCGGCAGATCGTGAAAGAAATAGCCGACCGGATGGTCGACCCGATTGGTGTGAGGGCCGCCGCCAAAATCGACGATGCCGCTGCCGCTCGACTTGCTATTTGTAACCGTCACGCCCCGGAAATGACCCGTCAGCCCCGACTTCGCCCCGATGCCGGTGAGTTGCACCAGGGGATCGCGGCCGAGGGTGCAGTTCTTGAACGTCAAACGGTCGAACGTGAAGTCGCCGTCGGCAAGACTCTCTTCGTCATGCCCGCCGTTGATCGGCTCGGCCGTGACGCTATCGAATTCGATGCCGCGATAGACGTGAGCGTCGTAGTCGGGGTGATAGATCCCATAGGCGGCCTTCTTCACCCGCAAGCCATCCAGCAGGAAGAACTGCACGTTGGGCCGGATCACGTAGTGCGACTGCCAGGCACGCAGATGGCGAACCACGAAAGGGTGCGCGCGGTCGCCGTGCACCGAACCGTGAACCTCGTCGCCCAAGCGAAAATCGAAGAGGCCCTCGCTATGCGACTCATTGTCTTCGAATCGCAATAGCGGCAGGGTGCGGACATCCGTTTCGGCGACCATGCCGTCCGGTCCCCGTAGTTTCAAATTCGGATTGAAGCTCGGCGTCTTGACGATCTGGAAGTGGTAGCCGTAGCGGTCGTTCTCGCAGGCGACGTTGCGGGTGAAGGTATTGCGGCCGTTGGCCCACCAGAAGCCGGCGCCGTCGTTGGGGTCGTACGACAGAACTTGCTTCGGCAGCGGGACGGAGTTGAAGGCCTGCACCGCGAGATTGCGATCGAGCACGTTCCATTGCTCAGTGGCATCTTCAAGGAAGAAGCCATGGCCGCGCGACTGGTAGCCGACGCAATCGCGAATGAGCAGATGATCCGTGCCGTGAATGGTGACCCAGCGGTTGTGCGAATCCCAGATGCTGGCGCCCACGACGCCGCTGCCGCGCATGGTGTCGCGGACGAGATGGAAGTGGATGGGATACTTGCCGAGCACGCCCTCCTTGCCGAGAGAGCGGAACTCGGCATAGCTGATGCCGCCCGACGAGCCCTGATGATACATGGTGTGGCCGCGAATGCCGGCAGGGGTGGCGGACTCGATGACGACGTTCCGCGAAAGGTTGGCGACTTCGCAGCGCATCATGTCTTCCGCGAAATGGGTCTTGAGAAGAGGCGTATTCAGCGTGATGCTGGCGCCATCAACGGCCTTGAGCACGCGTTCCTCGGTACCGACCGGTTTCTGACGGGCAAAGGACCTTTTTTGAAAGGTGTGGCCCGACTCAGGACCTTGCGATTCGCTCGACGTGATGATGATGCGATCACCGGCACGCCAGTCGCTCATCGGTTGTTCCAGTTTGATGAGCGCATCGCCGGGCTTGGCCGGCGATGCTAGTTTCACCCAGGTGCGCTGAAGAGGCGCGCCATGAACATCCCAGCGACCGCCGCAGGCGATGATGGCCGGGAGCGTTTCCGGGTTCGTGCCCTTGAAGTGGCGCAGACGGATCGTCGCCTTCACGCCGGACGGGATCGGTGATTCAGGAGTGCCGATCTCGAGCACGGGGACAACCCCATCGGCCGGTATTGCGGGTGCAACATCGTGGCAGTTGAATCCGTCCTCCGAGGTGGTTTCACCCGGTTCGATTTTGATCAGGCCCACATCCAGCAGCGTGTTCTTATCCCGCGAAAAGGTGAGCGTGCCCGCGACATGGATCATGCGCAAGGCATCGTTCGATTCGATGTCGTAAGTGACGGCGTGGCCGGAACGCACTTGAATGATGTCGCTCGCCTGGGGCTTCCGCCCGTTTTCCCAAGTCTGAGCGTCCGACCACAGGCCGCTCTTGGCGGTCCGCGTGTTGAAGACGACGGGGTCGGCAGCGGACGTCGCAGTGGTGAGGATGAACGAGCCGAGGAGAGCCAAGAGTGTTTTCATCACGATGATCCTATCTCAGTTGAGTTGGTGAGCCGGGTGCCTTCCGCCATGAGACGGCTAAACGGAATCGGGAGCGGCACGACGTTTGCTTGTTGTTCTGGCATGGCAAATGGATGCAAGTGAATGAGGCAAACGGTGGTTTCATTTGCCAACATCTAAACCGAAGGAGAATGTCATGGCGAATACGATTACGGAAACGGCCAAGAACGTGGGGCACAAGATTGCCGAGGGAGCCGAAAATGTCGTCGACTTCGTGAAGGAAAAGACCGGATTGGGCGGTCCCGCGGAGGGCTGCGATGTCGGCATTGCGGGCATCAAGGAGGATATGAACGTGATCGCGTCCTGCGGCAAGAAGGTCGGTGTGGTTGATCGCGTCGAAGGCAACACGGTCAAACTCACTCGAAAAGACAGCCCGGATGGCAATCACCATTTCATCCCGGTCAGCTGGATCGACCATGTCGACGGTCATGTTCATCTGAAAAAGAACTCCGTGGAAACCGAACAGAACTGGAAGTCGGACGCGGTATCCTGTGGATGCGGCGGATGACCCATTCGTGAGCAACCGATTTCTCATAAGCAGGCCTGCTCCAGAGATGGGGCAGGTTTTTTCCATTGTTCCAACAGGGGGCAGCTATGCAGCACGAACAAAAACGGCAGGAAAAACATAAACTCGATCGAACCGAAAAGCAGGCCGAGGAACGACAATCGGAGTCGAACTACTCCAAGCCGGGCGCCAAGGTTCGCCCGCGGTGGTTCCTCGTCCTGGGCATCGGACTTACCACGATGGCCATGATAATCTGGTGGCGTGCGACCTCGCCGTAAATCTGACGATCTACTTCGCCAGGCCGATCTGAATGCTCATAATCACATCTTCCGCTTTGCGAATTGTCACGACCGTGCCTTCCTTTAGGTTTTGCAAGGTCTCGGCCGTGACCGGTTTATATTCTCCGCCATCAATGCTTTCGAGAATCGGGACCGTGTCGGCGATCCGCCAGGTGACGAGCCGTTCGTACTCGCCGGCGGCCAAACCGGTGATGCCCTTGCCGCGAATCCGGAGGATGCCATCTTTGAACGACACGAATGATCCACGGACCGTCCCTCGTGATTGCCCGACGTAGCGTTCCATTCGTCGCTTCGGCTCGCCGATCTCGAGTACTTCGATGTTGTCGGGGTCGTATTCGCTCCGCACAGTGACGGTAGCGCCTTTCTTCACGGACTTCATGACATCTCCGGCGAGGCCCGCGAACTTCAAGTCGCCGCCCTTGATGCTTTCGAGAACCGGAATGCTCCGGTCAATCTCGAGTGTCACATTGCCGGTCGGAATCTTGATGAACCCCTGAGGAACATCCACGGCAACAAGATTCAGCTTGCCGTCCTGAAACGATTCGAACGTGCCAATAACGCGATAGTCCAGGCCAACGAAGATCTCCTTGGCGTCGACATCCACGCGAACCAACGTTCCGGGCATGACCCGGCTCAAGGGAGTGATGTTGCCTTGAATCTGCTCCCCCTTCAAGGCACGGACGGTGGGCACCAATTTCGAGCCGGGGCCGTCCTCGTTGTTTTGGTAGGTCTTGTAGTTTTCCCCGACCTTCTCATACACCGATTGGCCGGACTTACTCTTGAGCGTCAGCGTGCCATCGAGGTACGACACGAAGAGGCCCGAACCGCTTCTGTTCGTTTGATCCGCGGCGAAAAGTGAGACGGCCGAGACGGCGATGACACAGAGAGCGGCGATAGCCGATTTCATGGGATCCTCCAGTTTCCAGGCGAGTGGGACGCGTTATCCGTTCACGGCAAGCATTCTGTAGGACAAGTTTCCAACTTGACCGAATCAAGACGGACAAGTTAGAAAGCTTGTCCTACAGAAAATATAACGACGCCGAAATCAATTTTTCTTCTGCGAGCCGATCTGTATGAGGGTGATATTGTCGTCCCCCTCGCCATGCACCGTGAGGACGGTCCCTTCCTTGACATCGCGCAAGACCTTGTTCGCGGTACCGATCAGCTTGAACTCGCCGCCGTCGATGCTCTCGTGGACGGGGACATCATCGCGGAATTTGTTGTAGTTCAGGATGAGCCCATATCTCTTGACGAAATCCGCGGGGAGATTCTTGCCGAGCAGCAGCAGGCGGTCATTCTTGAACGACACAAACGCGCCTATTACCTGGTCGATTTTCGCTCCGATGCGGATAAATCCCTTTTTGTCGCCGACCATCATATAAGTACCCGTTTTGACCTGACCCAGGGCAGCGGCGGCATTCTCCACTTGCTTGTAGTCATTGGCCTCCGGTTCGTATTTCAGGGTCTTGATGTTCTCGGGGATCTTGTTCCAGACAATGAGGGTATTGGAATTGCTTTCAAGTGTCAGTGTGCCGTCCTTGAACGACACGAACCTGCCGAATCCGTGTTTTTCTTTCTGATCGACCGTCTCGCGCTGCTTGGCCTCGTCCGCCGCCGCCTGGGCAGCGACGAGAGAACAAAACACGACGGCCAAGGCGACACTGGCGCCGTGGGCGATGACCATCTGATGAATGACTGGTTTGAGAAAACTCATGGGAGGTAGGTTCCTTTTGAGAGAATAATTGCATCGAGACAAATCAACGGCCATCTTAGAAATCGAGCCCGCGGCACTCACAAAACTACTTCTTCGGCACGCCAATATGAACGAGGGTGATATTGTCGTCCCCTTCGCCATGCACCGTGATGATCGTTCCTTCCCTGACCGAACCCAGCACCTTGTTGGCCATGCCGATGAGCTTGAACTCGCCGCCATCGATGCTCTCGTAGGCGGGGACGTCGTCGCGGAATTTGTTGAAGTGAACGTTATTGCCATACTTCGCGACAAAGGAGGCCCCGAGATCTTTGCCCAGAATCAGCAGGCGGTTATCCTTGTACGACACGAACGTGCCGTTGGTTACTCCCTTCCTCGCACCAATGCGGATGGTGGCATTGCCTTTTTCGAAGAGGGCGTGAACCCAAGTGCCCGCTTTTACTTGAGCCAGCGTTTCCGCGGCGTCAACCGGCTTGAAGCCGCCGTCGTCGTTCCATTGCAAGACCTTGGCGCTTTCGGGGACCTTGTTCTTGATCAAGGAGCCATCGTTGGCCGCGATCGTCAACATGCCATCCTTGAACGACACGAACTTGCCTCGCCCGGAACTGGATTGTTCCCGCGGCACCGGTTTGTCCGCAGTCGCCTTCTCGTCCGCCCCGAGGACTGACGGCAAGGTGGCGATGCCGACCGCGATGACCAACACACTTAAAAACAGTTTGTTGAAATGCATGTCAAATAGCCCCTGATGGAAAAATTTACTTCTTCGCCGATACGCCGATCTGAATGAGGGTGAAGTTTTCGTCTCCCTCGCTGTGAACAGTGATGATCGTTCCTTCTTTGACCTTAGCCAATACCGTGCTGGGCGTGCCTACCATCTTGTACTCGCCGCCATCGATACTTTCATGGACGGGAATCGTCTCGTCAAACTTCTTGAAGTGCACGTTGTTCCCATATTTCTTGGTGAAACTTTCAGGGAAATCCTTGCCAAGAATCAGCAATCGGTCGTCCTTGAACGAGACTAACGTGCCGACGGTTTGACCTTTTCTCGCTCCAATGTAGGTGACGTTGCCACTGTCGGCGACGACAACCAATGTCCCGACCTTGGCTTGATTCAAGGCTTCGACTGTGTCTTTCGACTTATAAGTGCGATCCTCGTCGCTCCACACTGAACTCTTGGAGCTTTGAGAGATCTTCTTCTCGATCAAAGCTCCCGAAGCAGTCTTGAACGTCAGGGTGCCATCCTTGAACGAGACCAACTTGCCCCGTTCCAGGATTTTCTTCGCATCCGACTTTTCCGGTTTTTGATCAGGCGCCTTTTTGATGCCGATCTCGACGAACATCACATTGCCATCCTTGACTTTGACGGAGATCATGGCCCCAGGCTCCCATATTTTGAACGCCTCCGGTGCAGTGCCTTCCTTCTCGATGCCCTTGATGTGGCCGACGACCTTGGTTTTGTCGGCGATTTTCCACTCGATTTCCTTCGCCGACTTGTCCTTGATCTTGAGAACGCCTTCCTTGAACGAGACGAAGGCGCCGCTGACGATCGTCTCCTTCGATTCGGCCTTATCCGCTTCCGCAGCCTCGGTGGCAACCAAAGTCCACGGCACGATGGCCAACGTGGCCGCCATGCCGAGGGCGAGCCCGTAAGCAACGACGATCCGACGCGACACCGGTTTGATGAAACGCATGGCAAGTATCCTTTGTTTGAGAGAGTGCTGGGACGCTCCCGCGGCGGCCAACGACATGGCGGGAAGCGAACCGCGGCGACCGATCTTGCTGACACACGACACGAGCAGCGCCGCGTAGCAGACCGGATCTTGTTTCTGAAGTGCCATGGCCAATTCGTCGGCGGCGATCTCCTGGGTCAAGCGAAGCCGGCGCTCGCTCAACCAAGCCAATGGGTGAAAGAATAGAATCGAGCGAACGAGGTTGGCGAGCAGACTCCAAAACAAATCGCCGCGCCGGAGGTGGGCCAATTCATGGCTGAAGACCATAGCTTGTTCCGAGTCGTCGAGGCGGTTCAGCGTGGCCGCCGGCAACACGATCGCGGGCCGGAACAAACCGATGAGCATTGGACTACCCTGGCCATCCATCTCCAATAGGGCCGGCGGCCGACGGAGCCTGGCGGCCGCGCTGGCCGCCAAAAGTTGAACAAGCTGTTCTGGGTTCTCGCTGATCCGACATCGCTTTCGCAGCCGACGGACCGCGCGAAAGGCAGCCAGGATTCGCGACATTTGCCAGCCGGCAAAGATCGACCAAACCAAAAACAGGGCCCACCACGGCGAAACAACAGGCGCGGGGTCGACGACGGCGACAATCTCCTCGCTGATCGGCAACGGCACTGACGCGTCGCCCGTTTCCCAGACCGCCACTTCGGTAGGAGGCAGCAACGGCAGCTCAACGGGAGCCGCCCAAACCAAGGCAACTGCGAACTTGACCATGACCAGTCGCCACATCCAGGCTTGAAAGCGCGCGGGGATCGACGGCACGAGCCGGCAGACGACCCACACCACAAGGGCGGCCAGACCGCCTTGCCAGCTGGCTCGCCACAGAGCCGCGCCCCAGGCATCCAGCAGATCAGTCAGTGGCATCATTGGCGGCCTCCTTTGCGGCCCTTCTCGAGGTCGACGACCAACTGTTTCAACTGATCGAGGTCTTGCTCGGAAAGCGGTCCGCCCTCGGATAGGTAGGCCACAAACGGCGAGACCGAACCGGCCAAGGTCGTGTCGACAAAGGTCTTGACCAAACCACGCAGAAGATTTTCTTTCGGTACGACGGGCGAATAGTGATAAACGCCTTCGAGTCGCTTCCGAGTGAGATAACCCTTCTTGCGCAAGCGCTCCATGATTGTGAGGATCGTCGTCCGGGCCTGACCCGTGGTCTGGGCGAAGTAATCCGCCACCGCGCCGACCTTCAGCGAAGGATGATCGCCCAGGTAGCGGAGAATATCGATCTCGGTCGACCCGAGAGTTGTTGCTGGTTCTGTCATCACGCTACTATTGCCTGTTCGAAAGAGATTGACTACGCCTGTAGGCAAAGTGTACCGTTCGACTACACCGGTAGTCAAGACATTTCCAAGACTTTCGTCGAGAAGAATGCGACGAACCGGAAAGGAACCGCGTCAGAACAAGGCACGGAAAGTGTCGCCTTTCGCGCATCGATCCTGTCAACTGCACGAGTGCTGCATGAAAAGGCGAGCCGAACCGCGTAAGCCGCCGGGTTGCCGACTGACGATCTCGCTATTGCGGCCATCATCGGCGCGCGTCGAAATGCGTTTCTGGGAAACGAATGTGTCATTCCCACGCTTCGGGCATCTTTCTCGCCTCGGGTGGCAGTGTGGTGAGAATCAACTCACCGCGCCACCTTCTTCGGCTTCGCGACGTGCGTCGCGGCCCCCAACGCCAGTTCCGCGCTTTCCATCACCGTCTCGCTGAGTGTCGGGTGCGGGTGGATGCTGTCGGCGAGGTCGCGGGAGACGGCGCCCATTTCGATGGCGAGGACGGCTTCGGCGATCATTTCCCCGGCGCCGATGCCGACGATGCCGACGCCTAAAATCCGTTTCGATTCGGGATCGACAAGCATCTTGGTGAGGCCTTCGTTGCGGCCGAGCGTCGTAGCCCTTCCGGAAGCGGCCCAAGGGAACGAGAGTTTGTCGTAGGCGACGTTCTGTTCCTTCGCTTCGCGTTCGGTGATGCCGGCCCAGGCGATTTCCGGATCGGTGAAGACGACCGCGGGAATGGCGCGCGGGCTGAACTCGGAGCGTTCGCCCAGCAGCGTTTCGACGGCGACCTTCGCCTCGGCCGTCGCTTTATGGGCGAGGCCCGGTTCGCCAGCCACGTCGCCGATGGCCAGGATGTGCGGCTCGCTCGTGCAGCGTTGAAGGTCGACGGGGATATAGCCCTTTTCGTCGAGTTTGACCTGCGTCTTCTCCAACCCCAAGCCGGCGCTATTCGGCCGACGACCGACGGAGATGAGTACGCGATCGAACGTCTCGGACGCGGGGACGTCCTTGCCTTCCAAAGTGGCGACGATCCCTTGCGGCGTCGCTTGAACGCCGGCGACTTTGGTGTTGAGGTGGATGGCTTCAAAGTGCTCGCGCAAGCGGGCTTCCAGCGGCTTGACCAGATCGCGGTCGGCAGCGGGCAAGAGCCCATCGGTGAATTCGACGACGACGATCTTGGTGCCGAGTGCCGCGTAGATGGTGCCGATCTCCAGGCCGATGTAGCCGCCGCCGACGATGAGCATCCGCTTCGGGATGTCGGGCATCGCCAGAGCGCCGGTCGAATCCATCACGCGCGGGTCGCCGATGGCGAATGCCTTGGGCATCGCGGGGATCGAACCCGTGGCGATGATGCACTTCTCGAACTGGATCGTGCCGGTCGTCTCGCCTTCAAGTTTCACCGAATGCGAATCGAGGAACGTGGCGCGGGTGCCCTTGATGACCTCGACGCCGCGACCCTTGCAGAGCATGCCGATGCCGTTGTTCAACTTGCCGATGACCTTTTGCTGAACGTGGGCCCGGAGCTTATCGAGATCGACCTTCGGCTTCTCGAAGTGGACACCCCAAGTCTCCGCTTCCTCGGCCTCGCGGATCAGCTTGGCGACGTGCAAGAGCGCCTTGGAGGGGATGCAACCACGATTGGTGCAGACGCCGCCGAGGCCCGGTTCGGCATCGACGAGAATCACCTTGATGCCGTGGTCGGCCGCGTGAAGGGCCGCCGGGTAACCACCGGGGCCGCCGCCGATGACGAGAAGGGGAGTAGTGCTATTGATTTCGCTCATGTTTATTCGCAGATTTGTGTAGCCGCGACGCGGAGTCTTCGGAGCGGAGCGCGTGCGCGAACCGAGATTCAACTCTCCATCAGCAGGCGGATCGGGTCGGAGAACAATTGCGCCAGCCGTGTTGTGAAACGTGCCCCATCGGCGCCGTCGATGACGCGATGATCGTAAGTCAGGCAGAGCGGCAGCATCAGGCGGGGGACGATCGCGCCGTCCTTCACCACGGGTTGCAGCGAGGAGCGCGACATGCCGAGGATCGCCACTTCGGGATAATTGAGGATCGGCGAAAACGCGGTGCCGCCCACGCCGCCGAGGTTGGTGATCGTGAACGTTCCACCGCGCATCTCGTCGATCGTCAGCTTGTTCGTGCGGGCCTTCTCGGCCAACTCGGCGAGCTCCTTGGCCAGTTCGCGAATGCTCTTCTTGTCGGCATCGCGGATGACGGGCACGACGAGGCCGCGCTCGGTGTCGACCGCGATGCCCACGTGGTAGTACTGCTTGAGAATCTGCATGCCGCCAGGCACGTCGAGGGAGCTATTGAAGTTCGGGAATTCCTTGAGGGCGGCGGTCACCGCCTTCATGGCCAACACGGTCATCGTAATTTTGGGCGAGCCCTTCGGCATCCCGTCGACAATCCGTTTACGGCCGGCTTCCAGGTCGGTGATGTCGGCAAGGTCGAACTGCGTGACGGCCGGGGCGACGTGCCAGGCGATCGTCAGATTCTCGGCGATCTTACGGCGGATGTTCGAAACGGGCTTCTTCTCGATCGGCCCGTACTTGGAGAAATCCGGGAGGGGCGGAATGACTGGCCCGCCCGAGCCCGTTGGGGTAGCCGGTTGTGTGAGCTTCTTCTTGACGAAGGCTTTGATGTCGTCGATCGTGACCCGGCCGCCCCGAGCGCTCCCGGCCACTTCGTAAAGATCAACACCCATGTCGCGAGCCAGCCGCCGGGTGGCGGGTCCGGCGGGAACGGGCGGCTTGCCGGCGCCGTTCGACGGTTCTGTTTGCGTCTTCACCGGCGCGGCAACCGTGGCCACGGCGGTTTCGGTGTTGCTACGGCTAGTTGTCTGCGTCGGGGGAGGGGCGCTCACCGGTGCGGCAACGCCCGCCGAAGCGGCAATCACCGCGACCACCTGGCCGACCGAGATCTTCTGACCCGCTTTGATCTTGAGTTCCGAGACGACCCCGGCGAACGGGCTGGGCACCGGCATGCTCGCCTTGTCGGTCTCGATCGTGAAGAGTTCCTGCTCGGCTTTGACGGTATCGCCCTGATTGACCGCGAGCGAAACCACGGTGCCGCCGTCGATTCCCTCGCCGAGCGCCGGTAGTTTGAACTCACGGCGATCGCCCCCGCCGGAAGCCACGGCCTTCGCCGGCGCAGGTGCAGGTGCTGGCGCCGGTGCGGGAGATGCCTTCGCCGGTGCTTCGGCCGGTTTGCGGGAAGCATTTGCGGGCGCCGGGGCGGCCACGCCGGCGGAGGAATATTCAACGAGCGGGTGGCCGACCTTGATCTTGTCGCCCGATTTGACGCGCACGTTGACGATCGTCCCGTCGAAAGTCGCGGGGATTGGCATGGAGGCCTTGTCGGTCTCCACTTCGAGAAGCATCTGCCCGGCCTTCACGGCGTCGCCGGTCTTCACACCGATGTTGACGACCGTCGCCTCGGAGATGCCTTCACCCAGTTCGGGAAGACGGAAATCCATCAATGAGTCCCTCTCTTAAACCGTCCACGGGGCCGGGGCGTCCGCGTTCACACCAAGGTCCTTGATGGCCTTGACGACGACGGCGCGGTCAAGTTCGTTCCGTTGGGCCAAAGCGTTCAGCGCCGCCACGGTGATCGACTCGGCATCGATCTCGAAGAAGCGGCGCAGGGCCTGTCGCGTTTCGCTACGGCCGAAGCCGTCGGTACCCAGGGCGACCAGCCGGCATTCCAGTTCGCTGCTAATCTGTTCGGGAAGAGCCCGCATGTAGTCGGAACTGGCGATGACCGGGCCGGGCGTCTTGCCGAGCGTCTGCTTGACATAGCTGAGTTTCGGCGGGGCATCCGGATGCAGGCGATTCCAGCGTTCGCACTCGATCGCGTCGCGGCGAAGTTCCTGGTAGCTCGTCGCGCTGTAAACAGTGCTGGCGACGCCGTACTTGTCGGAAAGTATCTGCTGAGCCCGAAGAACCTCATTCATGATGACGCCGCTGCCGAGCAACTGTACCGTGTGCTTGGCATTCTTGGGCGTGACCGTCCGGAACGCGTAGAGCCCCTTGAGGATGCCTTCGCGCGAGTTCTCGGGCATCGCCGGCATGTCGTAACTTTCGTTATAAACGGTGAGGTAGTAGAAGACGTCCTCACCCTGCACGAACATCCGCTTGATGCCTTCTTCGATCACCACGGCCAGTTCATACGCGAACGCCGGATCGTAGGCCCGGCAGGTCGGCACGGTCAGGGCCATCAGATGGCTGTGGCCGTCTTCGTGCTGGAGACCTTCGCCGTTGATGGTCGTTCGACCGGCGGTGGCGCCCATCAGGAAGCCGCGTGCCCGGCTGTCGGCGGCGGCCCAGATCAGATCGCCAACGCGCTGGAAGCCGAACATCGAGTAGTAGATGAAGAAGGGAATCGTGTTGACGTTGTGGGCGCTGTAGGCCGTGCCCGCGGCGATAAAGTTCGCCAGGCCGCCCGCCTCGCTGATGCCTTCCTGGAAGATCTGCCCGCTACGGCTTTCGCGGTACATCGTCATCGAACCGGTGTCGACCGGATCGTAGAGCTGCCCGACGCGGCTATAGATGCCGAACTGATTGTACAAGCCCGGCATGCCGAAGGTCTGGCCTTCGTCGGGAACGATCGGCACGATCAACTTGCCGACGTTCGGATCACGCATCAGGGCATTCATCAGCGAGACCCAGGCAAGCGTCGTCGACTGACCCTTGCCCGAAGGCGTGGCCTCGTGCAGGCGTTTGAAACTCTCGGGCTTGGGGGCCGAACAGGGGATAAACGTGTTGTTACGCGCGGGCTGGTAGCCGCCGAGCACGGCCCGATGAGCCTGGAGATACTTCATCTCGGGCGAATCGACGGCCGGTTTGTAGAACGGGATCTTTTCCAGTTCGGCATCGGCCAGCGGCAGGTTGAAGCGATCGCGGAACACCGTGAGAGCCAGCAGGTGTTCTTTCTTCGACTTCTCTTCGGGCGTCATCGACGGATCGGAGGCAATCTTGATGGCGAGCTTCTTGAGCTGATGCGTGGTATTCTTGGCCTCGCCGCCCTCGCCGGGGACGCCATAACCCTTGATCGTCTTGATCAAAAGGACGCTAGGCTGCCCGCGATGTTCGACGGCCTTCTTGAAACCGGCATAAACCTTGAGCGGGTCGTGGCCGCCACGCGGCAGGCGCTCGATGTCGACATCTGAAATGTTCGCGACCATCCGCTTGAGTTCAGGCGTGTTGAAGAAGTGCTCGCGGATGTAGGCTCCGCCCTTCACGACGTAATTCTGATATTCGCCGTCGACAACTTCCGCCATGCGCCGGGCGAGTGCCCCACTCTTGTCGGCCTTCAGCAAGGCATCCCAGCCGCTGCCCCAGATGACCTTGATGACATTCCAGCCGGCCCCGCGGAAGACTCCTTCGAGTTCCTGAATAATCTTGCCGTTGCCGCGTACCGGGCCGTCGAGCCGTTGCAGGTTGCAGTTGATGATCCAGGTGAGATTGTCAAGCTTCTCACGGCCGGCGAGCGAGATGGCGCCGAGCGTTTCCGGTTCGTCGCACTCGCCGTCGCCCAGGAAGGCCCAGATGCGGGCGCCTTCGGTGTCGGCCAAGTCGCGATCGTGCAGGTAGTAATTGTAGCGGGCCTGGTAGATCGACATGATCGGCCCGAGACCCATGCTGACCGTGGGGAACTGCCAGAAGTTTGGCATCAGCCAGGGGTGCGGGTAGCTGCTCAGGCCGCCGCCCGGTTGAAGTTCCTGACGGAAGTTCTTGAGCTGGTCCTCCGAAAGTCGGCCTTCCATGAAAGCCCGGGCGTACATGCCGGGGCTGGCGTGACCCTGGAAGTAAATAATGTCGCCGGGGCTTTGCTCCGTCCGGCCGCGGAAGAAGTGGTTGAAGCCGACTTCGTAGATCGTCGCGGCGGAGGCGAACGTCGAGATGTGCCCGCCGACGTTCGTGTCCTTGTTGGCGCGGACGACCATCGCCATCGCATTCCAGCGGATGATGCTCTTGATCCGGCGTTCCAGTTCCCGGTTGCCGGGATAGGGCGGCTGGTCCTCGACATCGATCGTGTTCAAATAGGGGGTCGTGATGCCCGTCGGCATGCGCACGCCCGCACGGTCAGCCCGGCCGATCAACATCTCGATCAGGAAGCGAGCCCGCTCGGGGCCGGCCGTGCGCAGCACGCCTTCGAGTGAATCGAGCCACTCGGCAGTTTCCAGCGGATCGAGATCGACGATTTCCGGCACGGCCGGTTCGGTGAAAGAATCAGCCCGTACGATCATCGCGCGACATCTCCCTTCGCGCCAGCAACGGCGCGGGACCAGGGTATGGGGGTGACGCTCCACAATCCGCCATGTCGATGCTGCGCCCGGAGAGCGCGAGTCGCAAGGGGGACGTTTCGAGCCGTCACGCCGGAAAAACAAGCAGAGAGAGCCCAGCCGGTTCGGTCGGCATGAATCGAAGTTTGCATGAAGATCATGGACATGCTTACAATAGAAAGGCACGCGAGTTGCGGCCACCCGTTCTCAGCGGTCGTCGTTCGCCTCGTGCCCGATTCCTGAAGCGAGATCGTGATGGTTCTCCCACGACTATTATTACCCCTGATCATTTTCTGCCCACTCTCCGGCCCTGTTTGTGCCGAGGAGAAGCCGATCACGCCGAGATTCTTCTCGTTCACGAAGGAGACGGCCACGACCGCTCTCGTGGCCGGTGCTCTGGCCGAGCAGACCGGCATGGAAGTCGATATCAGCGCCCTCGACCATGGGCGTTCGATCAAGACGGTCTTCGTCAAAAATAGCTTCTGGGAAGCGGTCGACGCGCTGGCCGAGCAGACCGGCAGCCGGGTGCACATCGGCCGGATGGGGAAGGCGGTGAGCCTATCGCCCTTGAACGACGGCGTTCGGTCGCCCGTCTGGCGGGATGGCCCGTTCCGCATCGTGGCGAAAGACGTCGATGCCCGCATTAACTTGGAGAGCGGGAAAACTTCCTACGATCTGACGCTCGAAGTCGCCTGGGAATCGCGACTGCCCGTGCTGCGTGCCGACACGTTGCCACGAATCACCAAAGGTGAAGACGACGCAGGGAAGCCGATCACCGCTTCACCCATTTCCGCGCGTGCGTCGATCGCCGGCAATCACGCGATTCTGCGGGTGCCGCTCAACGGCCTCAGCCGCGAGAGCAAGCAGATCGCATTGCTTCGCGGCGAGCTGACCGTCACCGCCGCCGAGGAGATGTTGCGCTTCAAGTTCGACGACGTGACGAAACCGGCCCGGCTCAAGATGAAGGGGGTCGAAGTCGTCCTCAAGCGGTTCGTCAAGGAAGGCGCATTTTGGATTGCCGACGTGCAGGTGCTCGATCCCGATTCCCAAGCCACCTTTGAAAGTTTCGAAACTTACCGCTGGAGCCGCAATCGCCTGACGCTGTTCGCGCCCGACGGTAAACAAAAATGGACAAACGACGACCCCGAAGAAATCGGCCTGCTGCGCTACCGGTTCAAGGAATCCAAGGACTTCAAACCCGAGAGCCTCAAGGGCTGGACCGTTGAGTACGAGACCCCCGGCTCGCTGCGCGAAGTGCCGGTGCAGTTTGAGCTGAAGGGGATTCGGTTGCCGTAGGGACAGCGGAGGCGCGGCATGACGGCAAGAAATCTTCAAGATGCCAGCGCGGGCAGCAGTTCACTCGCCACGATCGGCTCCAAGCGACTCCAGTACGCCTCGAAAGCGCCGGCCGATTTCGGTTCGGCCTCGGTCAAATAAGCGATTCGCTCGACTTCCCAATAGTAACGCAGCAGATCAGGGTTGAAGTTCGCCAGAAGCGAGGGCAGATTGTGCAGATGGTCCGCTTCCACAGCGCAACGGCGAGCGTTGTTTGCCCATCCGCCACCCCGAATACGCAAGACTCCGGTTTGTAAGATCCCGAGCACGATTTCGGCAACTTCAGTCGGACAATTCATCGCGTTCACCTCACGGGCAATTGCACAATGGTCATGCCGCTCCATGCTTCGACGATCGCGACGACAAGGACGTCCACTTGATCGCTCGCTTCCGCCGCGGCGCGAACCGCATGACGACCGTCCCAAATAACTCCATCGACCGTCGCTTGAATGGGCGTGGATCTGGCGGTGTGCGACTGTCTCAACAATCGTTGCTGATCCAATCGCGCTTTGCTAAGCCCGCTACGGCTCGGCAATAGAGACCTAGCGTCAATCCCGGCTTGTGATTGTCCGAGTAGAACCCGAATCGAATTATTCCAACCTGGCGGTGAACTCATTAATCACCCCGCGAGGCCCTTTTCACCTTTGATAGCACCCAACTGGCATCGATGCGTCGCTGTTACTCAACTTTTCGGAGAAGAAGAAGAAGAAGAAGAGGGGACGCAGCTCTTTTTTTTGGCGAACGGCATCGAGTTTTTTATTCTATTGCTCATACCACGTTCGGCTCGCTATGCACCCGGGGGCTACATGTTCCATGTCCTGAATCGGTATGTCGCTTTCCTGCGTGATGGCGGGGAAGAAAAGGGGACGCAGATTTGTTTTCTTGCACGGCCGAAAAAGGAGCCGAACGAACCGGATCCGGCTTGAAAATAGCCGCGTCCCCTTTTCCGTCTTAAAGGTTCCTGACACCTTTGTTTTCCCTCTAGCCAGCGCCCGGAGAAGCAGTATTATAATTTTTCAGACCGTAACACGATACTGCCAGCCTGGAGTTCGCTATGACCAGTGCTTTAAGACTCTCGGCTCTCGTTTTTCTCGCCGTTGTAACCGGCACCGCCGCCGCTCATGAGATCAAGGTGTTCAGCAGCCGCCACGCACTCCCCGAAGCCGGGAAGGCCACGATCTTCCTGTCCTGGGGCCACCGGGTGCCGGTGGACGAACTGGTCGATGCCGCCCCCATCGAGCGGTACGACCTGATCGCGCCGGGCGGCGGCGTGACCGAGTTGAAGAAGGACGGCGTCTCCCTCCAAGCGAACACGGTCGAGCTAAAAGACGCCGGGGTCTACACCGCCGTCGTCACCCGGAAGTCGAGCGTCTACACCTATATCCTCGGGGATGACGACGACCGACAACTCAAGCGCGGCCCGAAGACCGACCACGCAGGGGCCAAGATCGAGTCCGCGGCCCGCTACCAGCAAGCCGGCAAGGCGCTCATCGTGGTCGGCAAGGCGGGTGACGCGGCCCCGAAGCCGGTCGGCCTGCCGGTCGAGATCAACCCGCTTGATGGCCCGGCCAAGTGGTCCGCCAACTCGGACATTCGGTTCCAAATCATCCTCAACGGAAAGCCGGTGCCGACCGCCGAGGTCCACGCCCGCGACACCGGCTTCAAGCCCGACGAGGCGTGGTCCTACGCGACGGAGTCGAACCGCAAGGGCGAGTTCACCGTCCGCCCGTCCAAGGCCGGCACCTGGGTGGTGAAGGTGAGCGTCAAGAAACTGACGCAAGGGAAGACGCGGGAAGAGTACGACTTCGAGTCCTACACCGCCACGCTCACCCTGGAGGTGCGGCCATGAGTTCTCGATCGCTGATCGCCATGGCCTTTCTGCTCGTCCTGCCGTCCGCCGCGCTCGCCCACGGGATCGGCGTGGAGGCGAAACTGAAGGGCGACCGCGTTGCTGTCGAAGCGTTCTTTGACGACGACACGCCGGCTGCCGACGCGAAGGTGGCCGTGACCGCCGAGGACGGCAAGGTGGTCGCCGAGGGCAAGGCCGACGCGAAGGGGATGTGGTCGTTCCCCGTACCGGCACCCGGAAAGTACAAGGTGGTCGTGGACGCTGGCGGCGGACATCTGGCGAAGACGACGATCACCATCCCGGCCCGACCGGCGGCGGTGCCTGGCACGACGACCCCTTGCGGAAGTTCCTTCCCGAGCAGTATTGAATCCGAGGTGATCATCTCGGACGGGCCGACCCGAGCGGACAGGACCGGCTGGCGGCGGTGGCTCATGGCGGGGCTCGGGCTTTCCCTGATCGGCTTGTTCACCTGGGGTGTTAGGGTCGTGGCAAGAAGTAAGGCCCGCAAACAAGCTACGGGGGTGGCCCAGTGATTCCGCTTCGTATCTGGCCGGTTGCGCTGCTCGCAGTGGCTCTGGTGTCCTGCTCGAAGTCGCCCGAAAAGCCCGCGACGTATCCCGTGAACGGGCGGGTTCTGTACGAGGGCAATCCGGCAGCCGGTGCCGTCGTGATCCTTCACACCATCGGAGGGGCAGCGACAGGGGAACGGCCCCGGGCGAAGACGGACGGGAACGGAGAGTTTACCCTGACCACCTTCAAGAACGGCGACGGTGCGCCCGCCGGGCAGTATGGCGTGACGGTCGAGTGGAAGCAGACGGACGATCACCCGGAACAGGGCGTTGACCTTCTTCCGGCGGCTTATTCCGACCCGGAGACATCCAAACTCACGGCGACAATCTCCGCCGGTAGTAATGAACCGTTGGTCCTGAAGCTGTCCCGACAACCATGAGAGTGCAGCACCAAGGAGTTCAGACCATGCTTGTTCGTCATCGCGGTTTCACGCTGATCGAGTTGCTAGTGGTGATCGCCATCATCGCCATCCTCATCGGTCTACTCCTGCCCGCCGTGCAGAAAGTCCGTGAGGTTGCCGCGCGGCTAAAGTGCCAGAACAACCTGAAGCAGATGGGCGTGGCCCTGCACAACTACGAGGGTACTTACCAGACCTTCCCTGGGGCCTCGACCGGGCCATCGAACAGCAGCACCCCGCCCCCGCCGTACCGGCACGGCTGGGTCGCTTATACGCTGCCCTGGATCGAGCAGGACAACGTCCGCACCGCGTACACCGCCGACACTTGCCACTGGTACGACTCGCCGAACGCGAACGTGATCCTGATCCCGATCAAGGTTTACCACTGCCCGTCCGCCGACTTCGGCCGCGCCGCGACCTCAAAGTCGAGCACGTACGGCACCCGCACTGCCGCTGCATGGGACTACGCCAGCGTCAACGTCTCGTCCTTCGCCCCTGGCTATTCGGGAACGGCCAACGCCGACCGGCGGACCGGGGTCATGAACGACCGGCTCGGGTCGCGGATCGCCGAAATTACGGACGGTTTATCGAACACGCTAATGGTGTCGGAGTGCGCCAACCGCCCGCAGTATTGGGTCATGGGGCGGATGAGGCCAGACCTCCAGGCCCAGACCAGCACGCCCCCGGCAGCACTCGGGGAAGTTACCGGCGGGGTCTGGGCCGAACACCAGAAGGCCGTATCCGTCGGCGGTGCGAGTGCAGACGGGACCGTCACCAGCGGCGGCGGCCCGTGCGCGATCAACTGCACCAACGACTGGGAAATCTACTCGATGCACACGGGCGGGGCGAACGGGTTGATGGCGGACGGGTCGGTGCGGTTCCTGAAGGCGAGTATGTCCATCGACGTGCTGGCCGCGCTGTGCAGCCGAAACGGTGGCGAAGTGGTGAACGCGGATTGAACCAACGGAGATCCCCATGACCTACAATCCCACCCCGCCTCCGTTCTGCCCCGTGCGGGCTGGCTTGTCACTGGCGTTCATGAGGAGAAATCAAAGGTGTCAGGACCCTTTGATGTGAGAAGTCGCCTAACAAAGGGTCCTAAAACCTTTGAATTTCCCCTTTGAATTTCCTGGATGCGAAACGTCCCGTTGGCGGCGGTGGACATCGTGATCGTATGGGCCACGATCATCTGGATAGCGATTACCGTGTGGCGGCTTCACCGCTGGGTTGCCGTGGCCAAGGTTTCGTACTTCCTTCTGGTGTCGCTGGCGATTGTGCCGCAACTGTCGATCACGGCGATGAATTGGTGAGGAGAGGGGCGGGGCGGAAAACTCGTGCCCGACAGTGCCAACAATCACCACTTGACGAGAAGATTCACTCCAACGAAGGCTCCAGGGCTGATGTCTACTTGGTCTTGCAAGTTTGAAAACTGGTTTCGCCCCTCGCCGAAATAACGGTCGAAGGCGTAACCTGCGTTGAAGTCGAGAGCGGCATGAGTCGTGAGGTCCCAACGAATGCCAGAAATAAGG
>Ga0105046_10003648_pt1 | contig 24459 bp, 20 predicted proteins | sample MAT03_FD_78385 | JGI IMG/M metagenome (GOLD analysis project Ga0105046, IMG submission 78385) | Freshwater microbial communities from Lake Fryxell liftoff mats and glacier meltwater in Antarctica - MAT-03 (megahit assembly) | ecosystem: Environmental > Aquatic > Freshwater > Ice > Liftoff...
GGCGGTGGCCGTCCACGGGGGGAACGAGGCTCCAACCTGCGGATACGCGTCAAACTCAGCCTGGAAGAAATCGCCACCGGCGTCAACAAAAAAATAAAAGTGCGCAAACAGGTGCACTGCAATACCTGCCACGGCTCCGGCGCGCGCGACAAAGGCTCGGTGGAAACCTGCGGCACCTGCCGCGGCTCCGGTGTGGTCAACCGGGTCACGCAAACGCCGTTTGGCATGATGCAAACGGCCGTACAGTGCCCCAGCTGCCATGGCGCGGGCTCCACGGTCAAGAACCCCTGCAACGTCTGCAAAGGTGATGGCCGCGTTTTCGGCGAAGAAACGATCGAAGTGGATATTCCGGCAGGCGTACATGAGGGCATTCAGCTCTCCATGTCGGGCAAAGGCAATTCCGGCGCAAAAGGCGGGCAGGCCGGCGACCTCATGATCACCATTGAAGAAATTCCGCACGAAGAACTCACCCGCGATGGCACCAATGTGGTCTACGAACTCTTCCTGAACATTTCCGATGCCGCCCTCGGCACTAAAATGGAAGTGCCTACGCTCGACGGCCGTGCCCGGATCACCATCCCGGCAGGCACCCAATCGGGCAAGATATTCCGCCTGAAAGACAAGGGTTTGCCCAGTCTTCAAAGCTATCAGCGCGGCGACCAATTGGTACAGGTGAACGTCTGGACCCCGAAGAAACTCAGCGAGGAAGAAAAAAACCTGCTGGAACAGCTGCGCGATATGCCGAATTTCAAACCAACGCCCGGAAAAGAAGATAAGACGTTTTTCGATCGGGTGAAGGATATATTTGGATAGGGGTTTAGAGGGTTTAGAGGGTTTAGAGGGTTTAGAGGGTTTAGAGGGTTTAGGGCAGCGCTGCCCTAAACCCTCTAAACTTCCTTCAAAAACATTTTGCCGAGTCATTGCCACTTTCTACCTTTGCACCCGCTTTGACAAAAAGCGCTTCAGTGTCTAAATAGGCCGCGTGGCGGAATTGGTAGACGCGCTACTTTGAGGGGGTAGTGTCCTTACGGATGTGCTGGTTCGACTCCAGTCGCGGTCACTGAAAAACAAACAGGAGTCATCCCGAATATCGGGGTGGCTCCTGTCTTTTTTATCCCTATTTGAGCGATCGCCCCCCGTCCGACGGCTTTTTCGCCCTATGGTTTGTACACAAGTGCGTAAGGGCTTTTTTGCAGTCCGACGGGTAAGAGAAACACAAATCATCCGTATCCGCTCCATCTCTTTTCACCATCCACCAGGGAAGTATCGAAAGGTACCCCGTCCGACGGCTTTTTTTGCCGTCCGACGGGTAAAGGAACAAATCATCCGTATCCGCTCCATCTCTTTTCGCCATCAGAAGGGGAAGTACATCACAATTTAACGCAAACAAAAAGATAGCAACTAACGGTAGATAGCGTGCTACTTTACCCGTCGGACGGCAAAAAAAGCCGTCGGACGGGGTGCCCTGCGCTAATTGTCCAACCGATGGCAAAAAGAAGATGAGTGACGCACTTGTGTACATACAGTAGGGCTTTTTCGCCGTCGGACCGGGGGGCTGCATTATTTATCTGGCAAAAAGGTCCAACAAACCATACATAAAAAAAGGCCGCCCGAAGGCAGCCTCTTAAAATCAAAATTTTAATCAAATTTACACCGCGAAACTCTCCCCGCACCCGCAGGTGCGCGCGGCGTTCGGGTTGTTGAACGAAAAGCCGCTGCCGTTCAGTCCGCCGGAAAATTCCAGCGTGGTGTTGAACAGGTACAGGAAACTTTTCAGGTCGGTGACAACTTTGGTACCGTTGTCCTCGAACACCTGATCTGAAGGCTTTGTTTCGTTGTCGAAATCCAGTTTGTAGGACAAGCCTGAACAACCGCCGGAGGTGACGCTGACCCGTATGAAAAAGTCATCGGCAATTTTGCCGCCCTGACGGATCTCCTGGATTTTCTGTTTTGCGCTTTCTCCAACAAATATCATTGTACAGGATGTTTAGGAAGGGTGTCAAAATAAGTTTTCAATTTCAGGCCAATTATTTTGGCGTCAGCCAACTATCTTTTGAGGCGAATAGCAGCGCTATTTAACGAAAAAGATGGGACGGATGACGGCAAAAGAATGGCATCAAATTGGGAAATTATTTTGGCACCGTTCCTTAGGATGAATGAAATCAGGCTGTTACGGCCTCAGTTTCCGCCAGTGCTGCTACCAGTCCGTTTTTCTCCTGATAGTCTTTGATCGCCGCTTTGATAGCGTCTTCGGCCAATACGGAGCAGTGGATTTTAACGGGCGGCAAAGCCAGTTCTTCCACTATATCCATGTTGTCGATTTTAGCCGCTTCGTAGAGCGATTTGCCTTTGAGCCATTCGGTGGCCAAAGAAGAGGATGCGATAGCAGAGCCGCAGCCGAAGGTTTTGAACTTCGCGTCGCGGATCAGACCGGTGGCTTCGTCCACTTCGATTTGCAGGCGCATCACATCGCCGCATTCAGGAGCGCCAACCAGACCGGTGCCGACGTTTTTATCAGATTTATTCAAAGTGCCCACGTTGCGCGGGTTTTTGAAATGCTCGAGTACTTTTTCGCTATATGCCATAACTTGGAACGTAGAAAGTGATTTGAAAACGCGTGATTATTTTATTGGAAGTTTACTAGGTGCAATTAATGTGCCGACCATTCGATTTTCGTGAGGTCCACGCCGTCTTTATACATTTCCCAGATAGGGCTGAGATCGCGCATGTGGTTCACACCTTCGGCTACTGCTTTCACGGCAAAATCCACTTCTTCTTCTGTTGTGAAACGGCCTAAGGAGAACCGGATGGAGGAGTGCGCCAGGTCGTCCCCGAGGCCCATCGCAACCAATACGTAGGAGGGTTCGAGCGAAGCCGAGGTGCAGGCCGATCCGGAGGAAACCGCCACGTTCTGGTTAAAGGTCATCATCAGGCCTTCACCTTCCACGTGTTTGAAGGAAATGTTGCTTACATGCGGCATCCGGCTTCCGACGTTGCCGTTGACCTTGGTTTCTTCCATTTTGCTCAGTTCATGCTCGAGTTTGTCGCGCAGGCGGCTGAGGCGTTCGGCGTCCTTGGCCATTTCGTTCATGGCAATTTCGGCGGCCTGGCCGAAACCCACGATGCCGGGTACGTTGAGCGTGCCGGAGCGCATGCCGCGCTCGTGCCCGCCGCCGTCAATCTGGGCGGTAACTTTCACGCGCGGATTTTTGCGGCTCACATACAGGGCGCCGACACCTTTCGGGCCGTACATTTTGTGAGCGGTAAACGACATCAGGTGGATGCCGATTTCACGCGGGTGGGTGGGGATTTTACCCACGGCTTGTGTTCCGTCAGTGTGGAACAGCACCCCGTGTTTTTCACACAGCTGCGCAATTTCTTTCATAGGTTGGATCACGCCGGTTTCGTTGTTGGCCCACATAATCGACAACAATATGGTATTCGGTTTGATGGCGGCCTCCAGGTCGGCGAGATTGACCAATCCGTCTTCCTGTACTTTCAGGTAGGTCACTTCGGCGCCAGCTTTTTCCAGGTGTTTGCAGGTATCCAGCACGGCTTTGTGCTCGGTTTCCAGCGTGATGATGTGGTTGCCTTTTTTGGCGTACATCTCGAACACGCCTTTAATGGCCAGGTTGTTGCCTTCGGTGGCGCCCGAGGTGAATATCATTTCCTTATCTTCCACGTTCAGCAGCTTCGCAATTTGCTCGCGGGCATAATCGACCGCGTCTTCCGCTTCCCAGCCGAATTGGTGGCTGCGGCTGGCCGCATTTCCGTGTTTTTCGTAAAAATAAGGGACCATTGCGTCAACTACCCGCGGGTCGCAGGGCGTAGTTGAGTTGTTATCTAAGTAGATCAAGCGGCGCTTTTCCATGTACAAGGTTGATTTTCTTTTATTTAGATTGAATCTAAGTCCAATTGCTTTTGCAAATATAAACAGCTTTTAGCAAAAAAGGTTTCCATAAAATAATCTCCGTGTACTTTTGTCGGATGCAATCAAGTGCTGAATTTTTCGCCGAATTTCCACCCATACCCAAAACGGCCTGGATGGAACGAATTGCCAAAGATTTGAAAGACAAATCATTGGATGATTTGTATTGGCGCATTGGCGATGGGCTGCTGGCTGATCCCTTCGCCCATGCCGATGATTTTCCGGCAGGGCTTCCGGCGCCCGGCGCTTCCGCAGTCGCTTGGGAACTGTGCGAAACAGTCGACACCACTGAGCCATTTGCCGCCAACCTGCAGGTTCTGGAAGCCCTGCAATTCGGCTCGGAAGGGCTGCAATTCGAAGTTCCGGTGCTGGACGGATCCGCGCTGAAGCAGGTTTTAGCGGGCGTACACCTTAATTATATAGGACTGCATTTTTCAACGCCCAACTGGTCGGCCGTACCACCCGCAGCTGTGCTGGCCCTTCTGGACGGATTGGCAAAAGATCAAGGGCTATCCGGCACGGATCTGCGGGGCTCGCTGGCATACAGCCCGGTGGCGACACACCGGCTTCAGGACTGGCATTATTTGGCCGATTTGATCCGGTATGTGCAGGAGCAATTCCCTCATTTTCAGGTGATTCAGGTGAAAGCCGGCGCTGCGGAGTCGGTGGTGGACGACTTAGCCGCGTTGTTGTCTCAGGGCAATATTTACCTGACGCAATTGCAGAACCAAGGCATTGCGCCGGCGGATACGGCCGGGCAGTTGCAATTCGAAATTCCGGTCGGCGTTTCTTATTTTTTGGAAATTGCCAAATTGCGGGCGCTTAAACTATTGTGGATGAACGTGTTGAAAGGCTGGGGGCTGCCAGCCACAGCACCGTATGTCAATGTCCGTTTCCGCCCGGAAGCCTATACGGATGATCTGAACACCAATATGATCCGGGCAACCACCATGGCGATGTCGGGCGTGTTGGGCGGCGCAGGACGGCTTACGGTGTTGCCTTATGATGCTGGCCGGGAAGACAAATCCGCTTATCCGCAGGTTTTTGCCCGACGTATTGCCCGAAACGTGCAGCATTTGCTGAAAATAGAATGCGGATTCGATCAAATGCCGGACCCCACTGCGGGCAGTTATTATATTGAAAAACTGACCCGGCAGATCGCGGCGGCTGCGTGGAGGAGATTTCAGGAAATTTGTTGATATCCAAGACATTACAGACCCAAATTCAATCAGCGCAGCACTTTATGAAAATCTTCTGCATCGGCCGCAACTACGCCGAACACGCCAAAGAACTCAACAATCCGGTACCCTCCGAGCCGCTCATTTTTATGAAACCGCCCACGGCGCTGGTGGTGAACAACAAACCATTTTTTTACCCTGATTTTACGCAGGACCTGCATTACGAGGGCGAAATCGTGCTGCACGTATGCAAAAACGGCCGGGCGGTGCAGCCGGAATTTGCATACCGCTATTACGACGCTGTGGCCTTCGGCATCGACTTCACGGCCCGTGATCTGCAGGACAAACTCAAACAAAAAGGCCAACCCTGGGAGATTGCCAAGGGCTTCGACCGCTCGGCGCCAGTGAGCAAGTTTATACCGCTGGCCGAACTGCGCGACCCGCAAGACATTCATTTTCAGTTAAAAAAGAACGGTGAAGTGGTGCAGGACGGGTATACCCGGGATTTGATCTTTTCCTTTGATACCTTGATTTGCCATATTTCGCGGTATTTTACCCTGCAAAAAGGTGATTTTATTTTTACGGGCACGCCGGCGGGCGTGGGGCCGGTGACGGTAGGGGATGTGTTGGAAGGGTTTATCGAGGGAAGGGAAATGTTGCGGTGTGCGGTGCGGTAGTGCGGCGAAATTTTACCATACTGGTTTACCATAAAAAAAACTCCCCGGCTAGCGTCAAACATATTTGACAAAGCCGGGGAGTTTCCAAAGAAAAAATAAGATGCTTACGGAAGCAGTACCTGATCAATCACATGAATCACACCATTCCGTGCCAATAAATCGGTCAGCACGATGTTAGAACCGGCTGTGTTACCAGTGCCCTTCACTTTGGGGCCACCGACCAGGCTGATGCTCACGCTGTTACCGGCCAAAACGGTTGGCGCCGTGATTCCTTCCCGCAAATCAACGGAGAACACACGCGCGCCGACCAGGTGGTAGCGCAATACGTTGCGCAACAGGTCGATTGTGCCCTGGTCGGTGATGGATCTGATGTTAGCAGCGTTGTTGAGCGGCGCCGGCAATGCTGCGAACGCCGCATCTGTAGGTGCAAATACCGTGAAATTACCCACAGGCAAGGTTACCGCGCCAGTCAGGCCGGTTTTTTTGATGGCTGCAACCAGTGCGGTGAAATTGCCATTACCAGCAGCAATTTGCAGAATATCCTGCGTAGGGAAGAACAGCACTTTATTGATCACGTGGATCACGCCGTTGCTTGCCTGGATATCGGCTGCAATCACTTTTACCGTGCCGTTCAGATACACATCGTTGCTGATGGTACGGCCAACATACAACAGGTTGTCGTTGGGTGTTGCGGCGTTCTTGTATGTATTATAAGAACCGTTGGTCAGCTGCGCCGCCGTGCGTTCGCCAAGCAATACGTGGTACTTGACAATGGAACGCAGGGTATTGATCGTTTTTGGGTCGGAGATCGAATTGATCGCGTTCGCATCGTTGAATGGGGAAGGCAGTTGTGCAAATGCGGCGTTGTTTGGCGCAAAAACGGTTCCATTCAAATTAGCCGCGCTTAAAAAGCCGGCCAGATCGGTTTTCAATACTGCGGCTACCAGGGTTGAAAAATCCGGGTTGGATACGGCAATGTCTACGATGGTACCGTTGTTACGATCACCGGCGCCCTCGTTTAATAAGACGTTTTGTGGCGCGGTTTGCTGCAATTGTTCTTTCTGACAGGCCGTAAACCCAAGCGTAAGCGTCAGTAAAAGGGCTGAAAAGGTAGTCAGACGGGTTGAATTTTTCATTGAATTTTTCATTGAATTTTTGAAAATAGTTAGAGATTGTTTAAGTTTTAACGTTGTTTTAGTAATAAAGTATAAACATGATTCTTTTTTTTTGGTTTTCGGGTTCTGATAAAAAACCAATAATTTGCTATTATTTGACAAAAGTCATGTGATCGATTGCCAAGTATTACTTTCGGGTCTCGAATAATCTTAGCTTCGTACATTGTGCCAGGTTTATCAATAAGTTTTAATCACTTTGCGCAAAATGAAAAAGATTTATACTTTTCATCATTTAATATTTCATTGTAATTACCTGGTTATCAATATGCTGCATCGTTTACTCGTTTTAGCAACGCTCCTGCCCCTTGCCGCGGCCCTCTCCGCGCAAACCCCTACTCCTGCCCCTGCCCAAAAAGCGCCCATCCTCATTTTCGGCGCCACCGCACACTTAGGCAACGGCACCGTCATCCCCTCGGCCGCCATCGCTTTTGAAAATGGCAAACTGACCCTCGTGGCCGATGCGAGCACGATCCGCATCGACCGCAGCAAATTCGCCAAAATATTTGACGCAACAGGCAAACACGTGTACCCCGGTTTTATCGCCCCGGATGCTACGGTGGGTCTGGTTGAAATCGACCTCGATCGCGCCACCGTAGATAAAGCCGAAACAGGGTCCATGAACCCCAACTCCCGGGCGCTCATTGCCTATAACGCCGATTCGGACATCCCGCCCACCCTGCGCTGCAACGGCGTTTTGATGGCACAGATCACACCTTCGGGCGGCATTATATCGGGTTCTTCTTCCATCGTGCAAATGGACGCCTGGAACTGGGAAGACGCTACCATTCGCGCCGACGAAGGCATCCACCTCAACTGGCCGGCGCCCCGCAATTTTGGGGGATTCGGCGGCCCCGCCGGCCCGGACGGCGCCAATCCGGCGGACAAAAAAAATGAACAATACGATAAGGACGTGCTGGCCCTGCAGCGTTTTTTCAGTGAAGCCAAAGCGTATTGCCAGAAAGCAGCGCCGGAGCCCAAAAATTTGAAATTCGAATCCATGCGCGGGCTGTTTGACCAAAAACAAAACCTGTATGTACATGCAGACCAAGCCCGACTCATCCAGGAAGCCGTGCTGTTTGCGGAACAATTCGGCCTTCGGGCAGTGTTGAGCGGTGGCAACGATGCCTGGATGATTGCGGATTTCTTGAAAAAACACGGCGTTCCCGTTATCCTGGCGCCCACCCAACGCCTGCCTTCCCGCGAGGACGAGTCCACGGATCAGCCGTATAAATCGGCCGTGGCATTGCAGCAAGCCGGGGTACTGTTTGCGTTTAGCGCCGAGGGCAGCTGGCGGCAGCGGAATCTGCCATTCCAGGCCGGGCAGGCAATCGGTTTCGGTTTGGAATACGAAGCGGCTGTGAGTGCCATTACCTTAAATCCCGCCAAAATATTCGGGATCGGCGAGCGCTGCGGTTCCATCGAACCGGGTAAAGACGCGACCTTGTTCATCTGCGAAGGCGACGCGCTCGATATGCGGACCTGCCAGGTGACGGCTGTTTTTATCCAGGGACGGGAGATTAGCCTGGATAACAAACAGAAACAGTTGTACCGGAAATTTGAAGAGAAGTATAAGCAATAAGGACACAAAGTGAATCGAATAACTTTGTGTCTTTCGTGACCTTTGTGGTGAATTGATTTAAAAACTCCTTTTTTCTCCCGAACTTTGTCCTGCGCCGAAAACGGACAAAATCGGTTAAAAACGACGCAGTCCCAACTTTTGGTCCGAAATTCCGTTTATTTTGCTGCCCCCAATGCATCTTTGGAAGCCATTAACCTGACTTTAAGGACAACGCGTACACCGTAATGTTTTTTCCCGTCCACCCGGAAGCAATAACATCAATATGCTGAAAGACAATTATTCGCTGCTGATTCAAAAACTTGACGGTTTTATCCGCAAGTATTATATCAACCAACTGCTCCGCGGCTCGCTGTATACGGTGGGCGCGGTACTGGGAATGTTCATCCTTCTGAACCTGCTCGAGTATTATTTTTATTTTGGCACAGGCGTACGCACTGGCATGTTCTGGGGATTTATGGCTGGATCTGCGGCGGCACTTTATAACTGGGTGGCCCTACCGTTGATGCACTATTTCCACCTCGGGAAAGTCATCAGTCATGAACAGGCTGCCCAGATCGTCGGCAACCATTTCGGCGACGTTCAGGATAAATTGCTCAATATCCTGCAGTTAAAACAACAAAGCGGCAACGCCATTTATGCCGAACTGATCAATGCCTCTATCAATCAGAAAAGCAACGAGATCCGCCTGGTGCCCTTTCAATCGGCCATCGACCTGGGCAAAAACCGCAAATACCTGCGCTACGCCTTACCGCCGCTGCTCCTGTTGTTGTTCTTAGTATTCGGTGCGCCCAATATACTCCGCGACGGCACCCTGCGCCTCTGGAATAGCTCGACCAAATTCGAAAAACCTGCTCCGTTTAAGTTTCTGGTCAATCCCGACAGTTTGAAAACGGTCCAGTTTGCCGATTACCTGCTGAGCGTAAAAGTGGAAGGCCAGGCCCTGCCCAACGAGGTTTTTATTACCCTCGGGAATGTACAGTACCGCCTGACTAAAGACGCAGCGAATGAATTCTCCTATAAGTTCGTCAACGTTCAAAAAGATACGGATTTCAAACTATTTGCAGGCGGCCTGGAAAGCGATGAATATACCTTGGGCGTATTGCGCAAACCAAGTATCCTTTCTTTCGACGTCAAACTTGATTTTCCGGACTATATCGCCCGGCCCAATGAAGAAATGTCGAACGTGGGCGACCTGGTCATCCCGCAAGGCACCAACATCGGTTGGGTATTCAATGCACAGAATACGGAAAAACTATCGCTGCATTTTGCCGGGAATAATGGTTTTGACGCCAAGCGTTTCGATGACGAACTGTTCTCGTTCAACCGCCGCGCATTGAAAGATGAAACCTATAAAATTTTCATTTCCAATAATTTACTGCCAAATGCGGATTCTGTTGGGTACACCATCACCGTGATACCCGATTTACACCCGCAAATTGCTGTCGACGAGTTCAAAGACAGCACCAATACCCGCCAGCTCTTTTTTGCCGGCGATGCTTCTGACGATTATGGCCTGAACAACCTGACCTTTAATTACCAGCTAAAAAAAGTAAAAGGCGGCCAATTGCCAATGAGTACGGTGAAGATCGAAAAACCGGCAGGCAAACAAATCCAGTATCAATACGGCTGGGATATCAGTAACTTAAACCTGGAACCTGGCGACGAGATCAGCTACTATTTTGAAATTTTTGACAACGATGCCGTAAATGGTTCTAAAAGCGCCCGCACCAATATTTTGCAGTGGAAAATGCCGACCATCGCTGAGTTCCGTCAGCAACAGGCAGAGAACAGCGAAGAGATCAAAAAAGACCTCGAGAAAGCGTTGAAAGAAAGCCTGAAGGTGCAGGAAGAATTGAAAAAGTTACGCGATAAAGTGTTGCAAAAGAAAGAGTTGGATTGGCAGTCGCGAAAGGAAATGGAAAAATTGCTGGAACGCCAAAAACAGTTGCAGGAACAAATTCAAAAAGCAAAGCAGAACTTCGACGAGAACAATAAACAGCAGAAGGAATTCAACAAGCAAGATGAAGAGATGATGGAAAAGCAGGAGCAACTGGAAAAGTTGTTCGATGAAACAGTATCCGAAGAAATGAAGAAGCTCATGGAGGATATTCAAAAACTCCTCCAGGAGATGAACAAAGAAGAGATGCTGGATAAAATGGAGAAACTGGAGATGAACGGCGAAGAGATGAATAAGGAGCTCGACCGCTTGCAGGAGTTGTATAAACAGTTGGAGGTCGAACAAAAATTGAATGAGCAAATCGAACAGCTCGAAGAATTGGCCAAAGAGCAGGAGGAACTCGCCAAGGACACGGAAGATGGAAAAAAAAGCGACGAGGATTTGAAAAAAGAGCAGGAAGAACTCAATAAGAAAATGGACGAGCTCATGAAGAAAGAGGAAGAGTTGAAGAAGAAGAACGAAGAACTGAAGCGTCCGCAAAAAATAGAAGATGCCAAGGAGGAGATGAAAGACGCAAAGCAGGATATGAACGACGCTAAACAGGATCTCGATAAAAAAGAGAAGAAAGGCGCCGCCAAAAAACAGAAATCTGCGGCCGGTAAAATGAAAAACATGGCCAACAAGAAGAAGCAGGACAGCAAGTCTGGAGACATGGAACAAGCGGAAGAGGACATTAAAATGTTGCGCCAATTGCTGGAGAACCTGGTTGGGTTGTCTTTTGACCAGGAAAAAAACATGAAGGATATCCAGGCTTCAACCATTAATACGCCCCATTACGTTGAGCTGGCCCAACAGCAATATAAGATCAAAGACGACTTCAAGGTGGTCGAAGATAGTCTTCAGGCTTTGGCAAGTCGCAATTTCCAGATCGAGGCAATCATCAATGAAACTGTAACCAATATCAAATTGGCCATTAAATCCAGCATTGAAGAACTGGAAGAACGCCGAACCAACACCGCAAACGAGCAGCAACAACGCAGCATGAAAGGCCTGAACGACCTGGCCCTGATGCTCTCGGAGGTGATGGACCAAATGCAGCAACAAATGGCCAGCGGTATGCCGGGAAGCCAGAAGTGCCAGAAACCCGGGAAAGGCGAAGGCGACGGTAAAAATGGCAAGGAACCAAAAGATAAAATGAGCAAAGGACAGCAGGGCCTGGGCGAACAAATGAAAGATTTGAAAAAACGTATGGAAGACGGGAAAGGCCAGGGGCAGGGCATGAGCAAAGAGTTAGCCCAAATGGCCGCCAAACAAGCGGCGCTGCGCAATGCCTTGCGTGAAATTCAAAAGCAAAAACAGGAACAAGGGAAAGGCAGCAAGTCTTTGGATGAATTGATGAAGGAGATGGACAAAGTAGAAACTGACCTCGTCAACAAACGCCTCACGAACGAAACCATGAAGCGCCAGGAAGAAATCCTGACCCGCCTGTTGGAAGAAGAACGCGCCGAACGCGAACGGGAACAGGACGAACAACGCCAGGCTGAAACGGCCAAACAACAACCGGCTAAAATGCCTCCCGCGTTGGAGGAATACCTGAAAAAACGTCGCGCCGAAGTGGAACAGTTCCGGACGGTGTCGCCCGCTTTGAAACCGTACTACAAACAATTAGTAGAAGAATATTTGAAAGGTGCAGGTGGTAAATAAAACTTGTACTAATCTGAACAGATCCAGTGTACACAAAGACAATACCTGATAAGCGCTTGCATTTTATATCTTAAGAAGAAGCCCAATTTGCTCATTATGAGCAAATTGGGCTTCTTCTTGAGACTAAATCGGAGATTATCAGGCGGCTTTTGGTTCCAATTCCTTATGTCTAAGACATTGTGTTTGCCGCCGATATGCAGCCTACAAACTCGCCATTACGCCTGCCTGTAAAGACCCGGTATGGATACGCGAAGGATTTGGACCGATCCCTTTAGCTGTAAAAGCGGCATGATAGGAAGGTTCGATGAACATGGTGAGTTTTCTGCCTACCGGATGTTCGAAGCGCAATCCGGCATCTACGGTAGCGTAAAAATTACCATCCAACGATCCATTTTCAAGGAGCCCTTTTGCTGTTTTTTCAAGGGTCGGTTGCGATTGACTGTCCGATGGAATAGTGGACGGACCTGCACCCGGGTAATGGATTCGTTTGTAGTGAAAATCTTTTTGAACCGCAAAATTAGCAGTAGCGCCAACAGTAGCCCGAACCGTTGTTTTTCCTGAATGGGCAATCCGACGGGAAACCTCCAGCGGAACCGAAACCAAATCGACATTGACCTGATCGGCATAAGAACTCATGTAACCGGCGTTGACATTGCCGGTCCAGATTTCTTCTTCTTTTTTTGGCTGGTAATTTTTGTTGGAATACCGCACTCCGGTCTCTATCCCCCATTTTCCTTTTCTGACTCCAATGCTCGCACCGTAACTAATACTTCCTGCCTTTCGTAAATCAGTACCGCTCCAAATGGAATTTTGATCCACTGAAGCGGACACAGAAGCATATACGTCTTTCGTACGATGTTTTTTGATGATCTGGTAAGGGAAAGCCCCGAATTGTAATAAATAAGTGAACGGCTTATTGGAATTTAAGACCGGTAAAGGATCTAGCAAAGAAATGAGGCCATTGTCGTTGAGTGAAGGCTCTTGGTGGACATTACTTTCTTTTAAAGAGTATGAAACAGCATCTGACGCATTGCTAAACATAGAGTTGTCGCCTTTGTAGGAGATATCGCTTTGAGCAGGAAGGTTGGGAGCCAAAGTCCAAAAATCTCCGCTATCCTTATTTATTGAACCATCAGAATTGGTACTACCGGCTTGCCCAACCGAGGCGTTTTCGATCTTATTATGCCTTGACTTCCGGGTTGCAACCGGTTCATTAACCTGTTTGTTAGGTTTAGGATCGGGTTTGCTCCGGGGCCGCTCGTAAAGAAGACCATCGAGGTTGAGCAGCAGCAACAAGAAAATAGCGACTTCGGCAATTTTTGTGATCCAAATACGCCGGCGAAGCCTCAAATTATAGGACAATTGGGTATCCAAAAGATCCCAATGTGCCGGGTTAAAGGTCATTTCCAAACCCTCCAAAGCTTGTAAAACAGTATCATCAACCACCGCATACCCGGATTCAGGCACCTGTAAATCGAGTTTTTCCTCGAAAGCAGCCCATGATTCCGCGTCATAAGGCGCAGTCAGATTCTCCAGCCTCGATTTGAGCAGATCATCAAACAATTGATCGTTCTTCATCACAGATAAGTCAGTTTGAACCCAGATTTTGGGGATTAAAAGAATAAATTTTATGGTTCATTATCAATGTATTAAGTTTATTTAATGCCAAATTCCAGGCGATAGACCTCCAGGTATTCCTGAAGTTTTAACCGCGCTTTTGCAAGATTGCTGCGGGAGGTACCTTCCGTTATTTCCAGGGCTTCGGCAATTTCACGGTGGGAGTAGCCTTCAATAACAAAAAGGTTGAAAACGGTTCGGTAAGAGTTAGACAACTGTTGCACAGCTGCGAGTATCTCCGCTTCAGTCAGGTTACTGACAACGTCGGGGTCCGCGCTCGAATAGGATCTGGCCTCTTCGATATCCACGGTCCGACGTCTTGCGTTTCGGCGATAATAGTCGATACAGGTATTGACCATTATGGTCCGAATCCAGGAAGGAAGGGAAGTGCCTGCTTTATACTGATCGATACGCTGAAAGGCTTTGATAAAGCCTTCATGTAGTAAGTCCAGCGCTTCATTTCTGGAAGCAGCGTATCGCATACAAATACCCATCATCTTGCCGTAATGCTCCTCATACAACAGTTTTTGCGCCCAGCGTTCCTGCCGGTATAACGCACTAACAAGGTCTTTGTCTGTTTGATTCAAATCAATAGCGAAATCCATAATGGCAATTTCAGTCGGGAAGTTAGTTGATTGATTTCATTTGACAAAACAGCCACTTAAGCGGATTCTCAATAAGGAAACGCCGGAGCTGTTGCAAACGCTGCTTCTATGGCGCAAATTCTTGCCATCAGGATGTATACATCAGGAATTTTCTGGTAAAATGACCAATGGAGATGAATGGTCGCACGACTTGAAGCCACAAACTTAGTGTGCCGATTGGCCAAAAAAGTATATATAAAAGGAAGGAAGGTCCCGTGGTTATTGCTGTCATCGTGCCAAAACAGAAGGAGCAATGAGTAGAGCGTTGAAGAGATTAAGTGCCCTGAATAAAAACTTTTTGTGTTTTAAAACAAACAAATTCACTGAATATCAAGCGTTCATGAACCTTAACCCTTCCTTTGCCACATTAAACATAAATTTTTTTAAAAATAACGAAGCATAAATAAACTATTTGTTTTATCTTTGCAAGACCGGTGCCCCAATCGCTATCCATCCATTTTATTTTCTCATTCACAACCGCCGACCTGACTATGGGACGTACAAAATGGTACTCAGAACCAGAATCGAACATCCAACCAAAATCAAGCAAAACCGGTGCGGGCTCTAACCGGACCCGCCGTGCCACGATGGCGCCTGGTCGGTTTATTCAGGATTCGCACGACGGTCTTTCACTCGCGGAGCTGGTTAAGTTGTTAATGCTCCGCGTTAGACGCAATTGGATTGCCTTATGTTTTCAGGCGAATCGGTTTACCCTGGGCGTTTTTCAACGCAAAACTGTTTTGAAATTGAGTTTTGTGGTAGCCGCAGGCTATTTTTTGTTGTTTTTTGAACAGGAAACCGGATTCCTAAGCGGAAAAGAAATCGGCGGTGAAGCCATCGAAACCACCCTGAATATTTCCGCTGATCAGGGGATCAAGAAAAAGGGTAAAGTCAAACACAAAAGCGAAGCAGCTCCTGTAAATGCTGCCGATATGAATACAGGGCAGGCGGATGACTACATCGAGAGGTATGCAAAAATTGCTATCGCTGAAATGGAAAAATTTGGCGTTCCAGCCAGCATAAGTCTGGCACAGGGTCTTATTGAAAGCCGGGCTGGTAGAAGCAAATTAGCCACATCCAACAACAATCACTTCGGAATCAAGTGCTTTTCTCACAATTGCCGGGCAGGCCACTGTTCAAATTTTACGGATGATTCGCACAAAGACTTTTTCAGAAAATTCAATAATCCCTGGGAAAGCTGGCGTGCACACAGCCAGATGATCTCCACCGGCCGGTATGCCAAACTTAAAAAGTATGGGCACAACTACAAAAATTGGGCTTATGGATTGAAATCAGTAGGATATGCAACAGACCGCACCTATGCGGAGAAACTGATTGGCGTGATAGAGCGGTATAATCTCAACCGCTTTGACCGGTACTAAGTTTTAGTTCAACTTGTCCATATCTCTGATCAGGATTGTATTTCGATTAAAATGGATCAAGTTTGATTTTTTCAGTTCATTTAGTATCGCAGTAACGGTTTGACGGCTTGCACCTACCAGGTTTGCAATATCCTGTTGGGTGAGTCCGTGTTTTACTAATGTTTCAAAACCAATCTGACGACCTCTTTCGCCGGCACTTTCTTTCAGAAATTCTACAATTCTTGTGCGTACATCCTTCAGGATCAGCGATTCCCATTGGCGTTCTGCCTTTCGAAGTCGGTCGCCCAGATACAACATGACTGCTTGCGCCAGCGGAAAATTTTGTTGTAATAAATTTTTAAAATCTTCAACACGAACGACATAATAATCCACCTCTCTGTTCATACTCGCCGCAAATTCGGCTCGTTTTGGCTCTCCGGTAAGCCCCAACTCCCCGAACATCGTGAATGGATGTTGGATACTTTTGATAATTTCGCGACCATCGGTTGAAAAAATGCCAATTTTCACTGCGCCTGTTTGTAACAAACAGATGTAATCACTGGGTTCATCTGCCAGATAAATAAAAGAATGTTTCGTAATTGTCCGATATTCGGCCATTTGGGCCAATATTCTTAGGTCTGAAAGCGAAAGTGCAGAAAAAAGTGGAAATTGCTGGAACAGTGCGGGTAGATCTTGTCCATTCATATTATTGTCTTCGTTAGGCAAATAAACTGGATTATGAATCTTTGACCAGCCAAAACTGTGCCAACGCTTTTTTTTCATAATATTAGCGCCGATTTACACTACCTTACTCCGGTGAGTTGAAAAAATAACACAGTTTATGTCTGATACTGTTAAGCCTTTTAGTTTGTTGACCGACTACGATATTTCCCTTTTTCATGCAGGGAAACATTTCCAGTTATACAAAAAACTCGGTAGTCACCTCGTAGAGCACGAGGGCGAACATGGATGCTATTTTGCGGTATGGGCGCCAAATGCAAAAAAAGTCTCTGTTACTGGCGTATTTAATGGTTGGAAACCCAATACCCATGAATTGTTTCCAAGATGGGATAGTAGCGGAATTTGGGAAGGTTTTATTCCAGGTGTCAAAAAAGGCACGTCTTACAAATACCATATTTTGTCGAAAACGGGCATCAAACTGGATAAAGGCGACCCTTATGCCTTGCGTTGGGAGACTCCGCCTTCCACAGCCTCTATCGTTTGGTCTTTGGAACATAACTGGAATGATTCGACATGGATTACCAAGCGGGATCAACTGGCATCCCAGCCCAAACCCTGGTCAGTATACGAAGTCCACCTGGGTTCCTGGAAAAAAATTGTCAATGATGGAAACCGTTCCCTCAACTACCGCGAATTGGCTGATGAACTCGTTGGGTATGTACAGAAAATGGGTTTCACCCATGTTGAAATGATGCCAGTGATGGAACATCCCTATTTTCCATCCTGGGGATATCAGATTACCGGCTTTTTTGCGCCTACCGGCCGTTTTGGCCAGCCGGAAGACCTTATGTTCCTTATCGATGCATTCCATGCCGCAGGGATTGGTGTAATCCTGGATTGGGTCCCATCTCATTTTCCTAGCGACATTCATGGCCTGTATATGTTTGACGGGACGCATTTGTATGAATATACCGATATGCGCCGAGGATTTAACCCGGATTGGAATAGTTATGTATTCGATTACGGTCGAAATGAAGTGCGTTCTTTCCTCATTTCCAACGCTTTATTTTGGCTGGACTACTATCACATTGATGGTCTTCGGGTTGATGCAGTAGCGTCCATGTTATACCATGATTATTCCCGGAAAGAAGGGGAGTGGCTTCCAAACATCCACGGTGGCCGTGAGAATTTGGAAGCAATGTCTTTCTTGCGGGATTTCAATGAGGCAGTTTATAAAAACTTCCCTGGGGCAGAAACGATTGCCGAAGAGAGCACAGCATTCCCGGGAATCAGTCGGCCAACCTTTGACGGTGGATTGGGATTTGGCCAAAAATGGATGATGGGCTGGATGCACGACTCGCTTAGCTATTTTAAAAGACCTCCGATGTTCCGGCGCTGGCATCAAAATGAAATAACGTTTTCATTGGATTATGCTTTTTCTGAGCGTTTTATGTTGCCATTGAGTCATGATGAAGTGGTACACCTGAAGTCTTCCTTAATTTATAAGATGCCCGGTGATGAATGGCAAAAATTTGCAAACCTGCGCGCCTTGTTAGGGCTTCAATGGACGCACCCCGGCACACATTTGCTCTTCATGGGTGGCGAAATAGGGCAAACAACCGAATGGGGGCACGATCGTGGCGTGACTTGGGAATTGTTGGAGTTTCCGTTGCATCAGGGTATTCAAACCTGGGTTAAAGCCCTCAATAAAATTTACGTTGAACTGGGGGCCTTCTGGCGTTATGCTTTCACCCCAAATGGGTTTGAATGGGTATCCGGGGATGATACGGGGAACAGCGTGATGGCCTTTTTGCGCAAAGGTGGTCCTGACGACAATGTTGTGCTTGTACTTTGCCATTTTTATACCAATGTTCTGGAACAATATACGGTCGGCTTGCCTTTTGGCGGCGTGTGGGAAGAAGTGCTAAACAGTGATGACAAACAATTTGGCGGTAGTGGGATACTGAATGGGTCCGTGAACGCGGAAAAGAAGCCTTCCCATGGACATGAATTTTCCATTACATTCAAATTGCCCCCGCTGTCTGTGCAGATTTTTAAAGGAGGGAAGCCGCCGTTGGACGTGAAAAGTAGCGGCACAAAGACCGTTAGCATAACCGAAAACAAACCGGCGGCAAAGAAAAAGACGGCAAAGAAATAAATGGAGTTATACCTTGAATTCCAGTAGAAATTGTTGGACGTCCGCTTTAAATTTCGAGGGGTCGTCATCTAAAAAATCTACTTCTATGGGCAAGACAAATACCGGCAGTTTGTTTTGCCAAAGAAATTTTTCGTGGATTTCGAGCCGTGTGGCGTCTTTTTCTGTGGTTAGAATAATTTTATTTCTAGAAACAAGCCGCTCGAATCGACGATTTACATCGTTTAAGTCATCTTCATCAAAAAAATGGTGGTCTTCAAATTCCAGGGTTTGAACAGACCGCACTTCTTTCCCAAGATATTGTAATAAATAATCGGTGTTTGCGATTGCACTGACCAGCAATACATCCGTGTCCAGGTCCAGGGTACGATGCACATCTTGCCGCAACAAGTCATAAGGCTGACCATATTGGTATTTGGAAAAATAAATGCGCTGTCGCGGGAACGGATCAATATCAAGCGTCATGTCGAGCCGTTGCTTTTGCGTAATATCCTGGGGGCATTTGGTAACAATGATGATGTCGGCCCGACGGTAACCATATCGCCATTCGCGCAAACGGCCCGCAGGGAGCAGCCAGTCATGGGTAAAAGGATGGCTGAATTCAGTCAGGAGAATATTCAAACCCGGCGTAACAGAAAGGTGTTGGAATGCATCATCCAGCAGGATGCATTGCGTATCGGGATTTCGTTTGACAACTTCTGGTACGCCCAAAGACCGACTCTCTCCCACATTTATTGAAATATTAGGAAATTTACGTTTGAACTGTAAAGGCTCATCGCCAACTAATTCTGCGGTATCAATCGTTGAAACAGGCCGAAAACCCTCCGATTTGCGCCCATAACCCCTGCTTAGTACGGCAACATTGATGTGTTGGTCCAGCCAGTTCAACAGATATTCGATATGTGGCGACTTCCCGGTACCTCCAACGGTCATGTTGCCGACAGAAATAACCGGTAGATCGAAGCGCACGCTGCGCAGGACGCCTATCCTGTAAAACAGATTGCGTATGCCCACACCCAAACCGTATAACAACGCGATAGGAAGCAGTAGAACACGGATAACGATATCTTGAGACACAGATAAAAAGTTGTGAGATGGAAAAACACAAACATGGTAAGGTAATAAGTGTTCAGCAAAAGAGCCATTCAACAATAAAAAAATCCTGCAGACATTACATCTACAGGATTTCGCGTGGTGCCTCCCAGAATCGAACTGGGGACACATGGATTTTCAGTCCATTGCTCTACCATCTGAGCTAAGGCACCAGCCTTTTTAAAAAGCGGGGCAAAGATAAGCGCACTTTCGATATTTGTACAAGAAACTGGAAGAAATTTTCAAAAACTACACCCTCCGGGAGGCCTGCGTTACGGCGCTTGAAAATCTGAACAAGATGCTACAATAAGTCATAACATTTACCTCAAACACAAGAATGCGGGTTTACATTTGCCTGTTCACATCAACTTGATCCATGTTTGCCCAACTCCTAACGCTTCCTTTTATCATCCTGGCTTTGCTCTTTTTATATCTGGCTTGGGATGTTGATTCTGAATACGCGCCCTGGATGGTGCCTTTTATCGTTATTGCCGTGTTGCTTTTTATTCTTGCACCGCAAATCAACTGGTGGTGGTACCGACGCCGGCCCCCGGTGCTCTCGCCGGGATTAAGCGACATGCTTGAACGTTTCAACAATTTTTATCAGGGCTTGAGTGAGGCCGATAAAAAACGTTTTTGTGAGCGGGTGGCCCTGTTCCGGATGGCAACTGATTGGACGCCAATGGGTTTCCCGGAAGATACCATGCCGCCCGATGTGGAGTTGGCATTAGCCGCACAGGCGGTCATGTTAAGCTTTCACAAAACGGAGTTTCTTTTTCCTGCCTTTGAAAAGGTCATTGTCTACCCATTTCCGTTCCCTTCTCCGGAATACCAGTTTGCGCATGCATCCGAATTATATGTGGCAGACGGATGCCTGCTTTTTTCGGCCGAACAGGTCTTACAGGCATTTGTCGAGCCGCGCCGGCTGTACAATGTCGGTTTGCATGAATACGCCCGGGTTTTTGTATTGGCTTACCCCAATGAACAGTATCCGGCATTTGACGGGGACGACGATTGGGTGAAACTGGAACAGGCGAGTGGGATGTCGCGTGCATTTGTGGAATCAGTGACCGGGCTGGCTGGTGCAGATGGGCTGCCGGTGGCAATTCACCATTTTTTTGTGTTTAGGGAGTCGTTTAAAGCCCTATTTCCAAAGCAAGCGACCATTTTTGAACAAATATTCGGCGCAGGAACAGAGGCAATAACTTGAATTAAGCACCACAAATCATGCTGCTCAAAACATCCGGAATAGTCTTCCGAACGGTGAAATACGGAGAAACAAGCGTCATCACCGACATTTTTACGGAAGAAAACGGCTTGCACACGTTCATCGCGGGCAACGTGCGCGCTGCAAGGTCGAGGATGCCATTCGGTTTGTTTCAGCCCATGACCGTGGTTGAACTGATAGCGTATTACCGCGAAGGTGCAGATGCCCTCAACCGTTTGAAGGAACTGAGGTCGGGATTAGTATTCAGCGCAATCCCATTTGACATACGGAGAGGCGCCGTTACGCTATTTATGGCCGAAATCTGCCGTAAAAGCATCAGGGAGAGCGAAGAAAACCGGCCTTTATTCGAGTTTTTGCTCGAAAACCTGCGCTGGCTGGATACAACACCGCATCCAATCGCCAATTTGCACCTGCATTTTCTATTACATCTTGCTCCGTTTCTGGGGTTCCAACCACAAGGCGAACCGGATGCCGGCGAAACGTTTTTCGATTTGAAAGAAGGAGTTTTCAATTCAGAGCCACCCGATCATACTTATTACCTGGAACCGGAAGTTACCCAACAAGTTCTTCAGCTGTTACAAATTTCGCTCGAACAGAGTCATGAGATTCAATTGAACCGCTCCGAACGCAAAGTATTGTTAAACAATCTCTTGCGTTTTTATCAGTTCCATGTGGAAGGTTTTACAGAGATCAATACGCCTGAAATTTTGGAGATGGTTCTTTGAATGCAGTCTTCAACATATCCGCTACAAATGCGCCAGTATATCGAGCACCTCCGCTTTTTTCCGCACAGAAACCGGAATATTGTCGCCATTTTTTATGCGAATAAAACCGCCCTCTTTTTTTACATACTCCTGAATGTAGCGGAAATTGACCAGGTGCGATTGGCGTACGCGGATAAAATTGTGGCGTTCCAGTATCTGATTGAATTATTTCAGGGTCCTGGTTACAAAGATTTTTTCCCCGGAGGCCAATACGGACCATGTATTATTGCCATCTGCTTTGCATCGCAGAATATTGTTGATCTCCACCACCACTATCCGTTCCTTAGTAAATGCAGGCTTTCGGCCGATCCACTCCACAGTTGATGCGCCCGCCGCACCGCAGCTTTGAGCTGATCGGGATCAACTGGTTTGAGCAAGTAGTCGACGGCCGCATAGCGAAAAGCGCGGATGGCAAACTCATCGGAAGCGGTCACGAAAATGATCCGGGATGTGAGGTTCGGGAAAATTTCCAGCAGATCAAAACCAGTGCCGTCGCTGAGCAGGATATCGAAAAAATTAACATTCGGGGTCAGTTGACGCAGCAGTTTTGCGGCACTAACAATGCTGGGCGCAGTACCGATCACCTGCACGTCCGGGCAATACGTTTCCAGGTCATGTTGCAGGACCTGAATGGTGTAAAGAAGGGTAGGGCTGCGCATCGAGTGATCGCAAGGCAAGCAGCGGCAGCCAAAAGCAAAAAAGGGTTTTAAGGCATCGTAAGGTCATCTTGAATGGTCTCTAAAAAACGCTGCAACTTGCAGTAATTGTTGAAAACGATCAGATTGGCCCCGGCATTTTTATGCTGCCGGATCGCCTCAAACACTTTCGGCCGGTCTTTCATTGGGTAATTCCACACCCATTTTACAAAACTGAAATAAATTTTTTCCGGGCATTGCGGCGGCATTCCTGGACGGGTGCGGCCGGTAAAAGCGGCAAAGCGGATGCGGCGTTTGAGGATGTTCCACAAACATACGTATTTGGGCACCCCGGCGTTTTGTTCTATGCACTCACGTTGCGTCGCCGACAAAGAAGCGGCGCCTGAGCGGATACTACGATCGCCCTGGGTCGTATTGTGATTTGTTTAAACCTATGTACGGATGGAAGGGTAGGGTGCGGACTTGAGTGCGGAAGAAGATGCGTCTGGATCATTGGTATAGCGATTGAATGAAGTATGTGTCAAAGGTGATCCGGCGGAACAAAACCACCCGACGGTCTTTACCATTCAGCTACGGCAGGCAAGTATTCGTCGGAATTGGCCAAGCATTTGCAAATCATTCGCGCTTCTGTAGCCGCAGCATGACCCATCACATCTTAATTCCCCTTATTTTTGCAGCGAAATTTTAAAAAACATGTCCTATATGATGAAAAGTATTCTTGTTGCCGCTTTTACGAGCCTGATTTGTTCGATAACGATGCAAGCCCAGGGCATCGAATTTTTTCACGGCACCTGGTCCGAAGGCCTTGCAAAAGCAAAAGCCGAGGACAAATTGATCTTTGTAGACGCATTTGCGTCCTGGTGCGGCCCCTGCAAACGAATGGCCTCCCAAACTTTTACACACCAGAAAGCCGGCGAATTTTATAATTCCAACTTCGTGTGTATGAAGTTCGACATGGAGAAGGCAGAAAATGCCGAGTTCGCTGGGAAATACCCGGTCGGTTCCTATCCGACCCTGATGTTTATTGATGCAGACGGTAAAATCGTGTACAAAGGCGTAGGCTTTCAGGAAGTAGATCCGCTGATCGAAATGGGCAAAAAAGCCATGGGCAAAGCCTCCAAAGCCCAGGATTATGAAAAAGGGTATGCGGAGGGTAATCGCGATCCGAAATTCCTGTATGAATATGTACGCGCACTCAACCGGAACGGACAGCCTTCGCTGAAAATAACCAACGAATACCTGAATACCCAGAGCGACCTGAGCACAGAGTTCAACCTACGTTTTATCCTGGAAGGCGCCGTGGAAGCCGACAGTCGCGTATTCGATCTGCTGGTTAAAAACAAAGCAAAGATCATCGCGCTGGTTGGAGAAGAACCGGTGAAAACCCGCAGTGAACTGGCCTGTAGAAACACGGTGAGCAAAGCCACCGAATTTAAGAATGACGCCCTGCTCAAGGAGGCAAAGGATAAAATGAAAGCGGCCTTCCCGGAACGGGGTGCAGCCTTTGCATCCGAAGTGGATATGCGGTATTACGCGACGACTAAGGATGTTAAAAACTTCCTGAAATCGGCCCAGGCCTACCGAAAAAATGAGGTCAAAAACAACTCCGCCCAGCTACATGAGCTGACCATCAGCCTGATCCGCGCCTTCCCGGATGATAAAAAAGTGATGGATCAGGCCGAAAAATGGGCCAAAGATGCCGCAGAAAACGGCGGCCTGGCCGAGTACTATATGACGCTGGCCGGGATTTACAAACTAAAAGGAGAAAAAGACAAGGCCCGCGCCACTGCTAAAAAAGCCATCGAGGTGATCGGCGAAAAAGACAATGGTTTGAAAGCGAAGATTGATAATTTTATTAATACGTTGGGTTAGAGGGTTTAGGAAAAGGGTTTAGGAAAAGGGTTTAGAGGGTTTAGGGCAGCACTGCCCTAAACCCTCTAAACCTTTCTAAACCCTCTAAGCCTTTCTAAACCCTCTAAACATTTTAAACCACCTCAACCTTTTATTCTTCCCAACATTCTTCCTTCATTTTGCGCGCAAAGGCCGGTTCGCGCAACAGACGTTGATAAGAATCCCGGTTATGCTGGGCGTTGTCCTCGGTTGGAGTGTTTTGAAAAATAAGA
>Ga0105046_10003650_pt1 | contig 24445 bp, 25 predicted proteins | sample MAT03_FD_78385 | JGI IMG/M metagenome (GOLD analysis project Ga0105046, IMG submission 78385) | Freshwater microbial communities from Lake Fryxell liftoff mats and glacier meltwater in Antarctica - MAT-03 (megahit assembly) | ecosystem: Environmental > Aquatic > Freshwater > Ice > Liftoff...
CGACCGAGGAAGGCTTGGCAATCCGGAGCGGTGGGTGCTGAGAGAGTCCAGCGTCACGTCCGCGACGGGGGCATTACCCAGCGGCAGCAGCTTGCCAAGGGTCGAATCACGCCGGACCTCCCCGCGTGCGAGCGCGTCAGCGTAAAGCAGGCCGGTAATCCCCTTGGAGATCGAGCCGATTTCATAGTCAGCGTCGAGGCTGCTGCCGCGGCTAGCGACGGTCGCCGTGGTCGAGGTGACTGTCGCCGCAGCTATCATTCCGTGCCGAGAGCCCAGCAGAGTGCCAACCCGGGTGGCCAGCTGATCGTCCTCGAATACGGCGAGCGTCATTGTCGGCCGCCCCAGAGGCCGCGGCCGGCGCACTTCTTATGCACCGCTTGCTTAGACACGCCCAACACCGACGCGACCTGCACCCGCGTCACCCCGGCACTCAACCTCACCAAAGGATTCTCATCGCTCAGCATCGCCACCTCGGCAGACATCTGCCTGTTCTCCATGCGGTGAATATTAGTTGACTCAATTCACACGGGCCAACGTGAATTGACGACGGATGCGAGGAGTCAGAGGACGAGCGTGTCCCGCACGCGGGGACGACCGTTCAATTCTTGAAGGTCGACGCACCTGCCGATCGCAGCCCTCGGCGCGGAGAACGCGCCGAACAATTGTTGATCATTCCTTCTCATATTTCGGCTGCGACGCTCGCAACGCGAGCACCACAACCCTCTGCCGAAGAGTGGAGCATCGTGATCCCGTCCACCCCTGACGAAACGAAATCCATCGGCCACGTCCTCCCCAACGCGCTCGAGCCGCACATTGCCATCAGCCACGGCCAGGCGCTGGACATACTCTCTCGCACCCTCGGTTTGAGCGAATACCACGGCGGCGGCACGCCCGGCTCCGTAGTCTGGACCCTAACCCGAGGGCTCAGCGCATATCGTGAGGCCCGGCCGGCGAACCCGATCGATCAATTGTGGCCCGGCATCACCCCCGCAGCCGCCCTCGAGAAGCTACTCTCGAACCCGTCAGAACCGTCTGTTGCGACTACCGCCTGAGGCCGCCCAGCGCCTTGTGGAACGCCTGCGAACGTGCGTTGAACGAGCCCGTGATGGCCCGCGCCTCCGTGCATCCGTGGTCTTTCATTGTGCGGAAGAACTGGCCGTACGACTCGCGCGCGAGACCCGATCAGGAAGGCGCCGATCTCGCTGGCTTCGTCTTCGACGATCCAACTTGTCTGGGTGAAGAACTGAAAGAACAATCCCGGCATCAGGAGCCCGAGCATCGCGCGGTTCGGAGTTTCCCACCAGCGGCCGATCGCCTCGACGACCACAAGATGGTCGGACTCGACGGTGTGCCGGATGTTGTATCCGGCTGGCAGGGCGATCATCGCCTGTTGGACTGGGTGCTCTTCAGCGACCGCAGGAAATTCCCGTACACCAGGCCTCCGCAAAGAGAAACGGCCCAGCGGAGGCTGGACCGTTTCGAAAAGAGCGGGCTATAGGCCGAAGGCCCACACCCGTTGCGCCCATGGTAGCACTGAAGTTATTGACCCCTCGGGGTCTATCCAGCGACCGTGGTCATACAACTGCACGCTGTGGTTCTCATCACGCCACCCACCAAGGAAGCTATCAACGCCGAGGCCGGCGCGGACGTAGGTAGCGAGTTCAGCTTTGTCACTGCTCAATGACGCGAGTCCTGCAGCAGCACGAAACTCGAACACCGCGGCTGAAGTGAGAAGATCGACGACTTGCAATCCGTCCGAGGTTTTGGAGTCCAATCGGACAACGCTCGTCACGGCAAGGCGATTCAGGCGACGATTCACGCCAGCCTTCAGCTCTTCCTCGAAAAGGATCTCATCTGGCGTGCTGTAGTTGTCGGCGAGAACGGAGACGATAGTCGGACTGCTGGTACTAGCGAGCACGACGGCACTCACGACAAGGTCATTCACCAGCTCGCTGATCCGGCCTTTCCGCTGCGGCTGCTGCCTCCATTCGAGGGTTCAACAGATGCTGAGTTCGAGTCGTACCGACAGGTCATGCGTCAGCAATCCCCGCAATGGCTGCCCTCACCCTAGGTGAGACCGTAACGCCGCCATCCCCGACCTCGCGAGCGGACAGTTCATAACCCTCCTGAATGCGCGGCGCTTCTGGATCCGAGCATCGAGGACGGTCGAGTTCCGCCAACTGGCGAGCCATTGTCATGAGCCGGATGCGGTGCGCAGTCCCGATCGCACAACTCAAAGGCTACTTCCGCGACTGCTTCTGCCGCTCCTGCGACAAGAGGGTCGATACCTCGAGCACGTGGGCGCTGCCCGCTTTGGATGCGATCTCGGGGTCTCGTGTTCGCAGCGCATCGAGAAGCGCGAGATGAGAAGCAATGGCAGTCCTAGTGAAGTAGTCGGCGGCCGCGCTTTTCCGCCCAAGCGCCTGATAGGAGCGAAGGCGGACGAGGCCGTCGAGGCTGGCCCACGTGCGGCGCAGGAGTTTGAACTCGGACAGGTCCATGATTAGTCCGTGGAGCTGCCAATCAAGATCTGCTACACGGTCGATGTCACCGTTCGCCAGCGGCTCCCGCATCTGCTCGATGAGGTCAGCTAGCTGTTCATCCTGAGCAGGGGTGAGGGTTGCGGCGACCCGGGCCATCGCGCGGCTCTCGATTACCGCCCTCATCTCGTAGACCGCGTCGATCTCGGCCTCGGGCAACCCCAGCACCACGGCACCACGATGCGGGTTGAACTGGACCAGCCCCTCTTGCTCCAACTGGCGGATTGCTTCCCTCACCGGGGCGCGGCTAACGCCCATCTGCTCCGCGACATCGGCTTCGAGGATCCTAGAGCCGACCTCGAAATCGTCATTCAGGATGGCATTGCGCAGTGCTTCCAACACTTCTTGGCGCAGCACTCGGGGCTTCAGGCGCGGTAGGCCGCCTTCGTGGCGCTCGCCAGCATCGTCAGCTTTCATCCGCATTCCCCAGACCCATTCAGGCTCCACTCTGTGTCGACAATCTACACACTACAAGAGGTGATTGCATTGACTGGACAGAGGTTATGTGCGGGATGTATATTGTCGACAAAGATCGTCACCGGAGGTTCGTCGTGAGTCTGTCAGCCCAATCTCTGCTCGACGCCTGCCGCGCAGTCGATCCGGAACCAATCGCCAATCTTACCCTCGACCTGACTCGCATCTGGAGCCCGCCGGGCGATGAAGCGCGCATGTCTGAGCGGATGGCCGAGGAGTGGGCCGCTGTCGGCGCTCGTGTTTCGGTTGACCGCACATTTCCAAACAGTCCGAGTGTGATCGCCGAGTTTGGCGAACGAATTGGACCTACCCTTCAATGGCACGGACACCTCGACGCCGTAGACCTCGCCCACGACGAGCCGATCCGAGTCGGTGATCGGTTGTCGGGTCGCGGAGCTGCCGACATGAAGGGCCCACTTGCGTCTATGGTTTCGGCCGCTCGCCTGCTTAGCGAGCGGGGCTTCCCGGGTCGCGTACTTGTCACCCTCCATGGGATGCATGAAAGTGGCGGCAATGAACCACTCCACGACCTCATCGAGCGCGGTTTTCACGGCGACGCAGTAATAACTGGCGAGCTCGGGGGGGGCCGAGACCTGCCGATCGCGGGGCTTGGTCTGTCGTTCTGGAGCGTGGCGATCGCAGGGCCACCGTTGAGTACCCATGAAGCGCTGATCACTGCAGAGACTATCGACCCGGTCGAGGTCGGTCGACTAGTACACAGCGAGCTTGCAACCCTTCGAGATCGTTTGGCTGAGGTAGTCGGCGAGGCGCCGCAACCGTCCCTGTTCGTGGGCAGCTTCGCTGCGGGCGATTACGTGAACCGCGTTGCTGTGCGCGGAGAGCTCCGCGGCACGCGTCGGCATGATTCGGCAATGACACCTGAGCAGGTTGAGCACGAGTTGCGAGAGCTCGTCGAACGGGTTCGAAACAGCACTGGTGCCGAGATCACGCTGGAAGTAGTCCCCGTGGCTGATAGCTTCGAAGTGGATCCAGGTGAACGGATTATTGCCTCAGTTCGCGAAGCTCATCGGCAGCTCACGGGCCGTGAACTGCCACTGAGTCGCTCGAAGATTGCGTCCAACGCGGTGCACTTCGTTCGGGAGGCTGGTATTCCAGCGGTGGGCTACGGGCCTGATCCGATCAGCAATCACAGTGACTTCGAATACGTGTCGGTCGTCGATCTGGCCCGCATCGCCGCCGGATTCGCGCTCGCAACCGCGCGGTACTTCGAATCCGAGGGAGCAGTGCGTGGCTGAATTTCTCGGGGACCTAGACACACCAGTTGCGCTGGTTGATGTTCCCGCACTTGAGGTGAACTTGGCCTCAATGGCATCGATCACTCAGGAGGCTGGCGTGGGGCACCGCCCGCACACCAAGTCCCACAAAACCCGCGAGATCGCCGAGCGCCAAATTGCGCATGGTGCCGCGGGGCTTACCGTCGCCAAGGTGGGCGAAGCGGAGGCGATGGTCACGGCAGGCTTCGACGACATCTTCGTCGCTTACCCGGTGATTGGCGACCTGAAGTACGACCGCCTGCTCACACTAATGTCCCGCGCCCGACTCCGTGTCGCAGTCGACTCCGTTGAGAGTGTCGACGCTGCGAGTGCGTACTTTAGCAAGCATGGAGTCGAACTCGAAGTGCTGGTCGAGTTCGACGGCGGCGCCGGGCGTTCGGGCACGCAGAGCGCGGCCGAGGCAGTTGCCGTTGCCACTCGCGTCTCGGAGAGTCCTGGTCTGGTCCTCATGGGTGTCATGAGCTACGGCAACGCGTATGGCACAACCGACCTCGCCTTACAGGCCAGTATCGGTACCCGGGAGGGAACCGATGCTGTCGACGTGGCCGGCCAGTTCCTTAGCGCAGGGCTTCCTGCACCGGTCGTTTCGGTGGGGAGCACTCCGACGTCAAGGCACGCGAGCCGGGTGCCGGGCGTTACGGAGATCCGCGCTGGCGTATACGCATTCAATGACCTGAAGCAGAACACACTGGGAGTTGCACCCCTTGAGCGATGCGCGCTCACTGTTCTCACGACGGTTGTAAGCCATCCGCGCGCCGATCGATATGTGCTCGATGCGGGTATCAAAACACTTGCCGGGGAAGACTACGGCTGGGGAACTTATGGTCGCATTCGGGAGAGGCCCGACCTCCTTGTCACAGCCGCGACCGAGGAGCACGGCATTGTGACGCTGCCGCCCGACGCCGCCGACCCGGCCTGGCGCATCGGGGAAATGGTACGGATCATCCCGAACCACGCATGCGGATGCGTCAACATGCACGACACCCTCATTGCATTTGATGGCGACGAGACCGTGGTGGACCGTTGGGCAGTAATCGGCAGAGGGAGAGTTCAGTGAGCTCGGGATCATTGACAGCCGCGATCGTGGGGTTGAGTTGGATCGGCTCGGACCTCCCGGGGGCGGCCTCGGATCCCGTGCTTGGAACAGCTGTGCCGTATAGCCATGCGTCCGCGTACTCGGCGACCCCGCAGGTAGGCAATCTGGTCGGGTGCGATACCTCTCCCGAGGCACGAGAGGCTTTTGAGCGAGCTTGGTCGGCACGGTTTCCCGGGTTGCGAACCTTTGCCGACGCCACCGAGATGATCGCAGATGTCCGACCCGACATCCTCTCAGTGGTGACGCCCGATCACCTTCACGCGCGCTTCGCAATTGAGGCGATGGAGGCGGGCGTGCCACGGATATTCTGCGAGAAGCCCCTCGCCATAACTCTCGAGGACGCAGACAGAATCATCGACACCGCTGAACGTACGGGCGCCACTGTCAGTATCAACTACACGCGGCATTGGGTTCCCGGCAACGTGGAGGCCCGTGCTCGTCTTCGGGATGGAACCATCGGTGAGCTCTCTCAGGTCGTGATGCAGATCGGCGGGCCTCGAGCCATGCTGTTCAGGAACCTGACGCACTCAATCGATCTCATGGCTTACTTTGCGGAGTCGGAGCCGAGGTGGGTCTTCGCTGATCTTGAGGAAGGATTCGATCGATACACCGAGTATCGCGGCAACGGTCGCGATCCTTCTTTGGAGCCGGGGGCAAATGCTTACGTAGTCTTCGAAAACGGGGTTCGTGGCTATCTCGCGGGCCAGAAGTCGATGATGGTTGGCGAGGTAACCCACCTTGTGGGCTCGCACGGCCGCATCGCGCTAGACGCCGATGGAGTGAGTTTGCAGGTACCGACAGCTAACGGTCCGGTCACGCGACGCCTGACCCCGTCTTCGACCGTTTCAGGCATGACCGCCGCAGTTGCCGAACTCATTGCGGCGCACGACCTCGGAGCTTCCACAGTTAGTTCGCCTCTCGACGCACGGCGCGCTGTCGCAATCGTGGCCGCGATATTGCAATCACATGCCGCCGGAAACGTCCCGGTGCACTTGACCCCACGATCCACCGAGGAGAACTGACATGCGGTTGGCCACATACCTATCGAACAGCGGCGAGCAGCGGGCCTGCAAGGTGGTCTCTCGCGCCGGCGAGGACTTCCTTATTGACATCGCCGCGGCATCTAAGGGATCCCTGTCCGCCGATCTCATGTCGATCATCGCGGGGGGGCCAAGCGCCTTGGCGGTCGTCGAGGGTCTGCCGGAGAAGGATGCCACCCGACTCGCCCATGGCTTCCTTTTGGCGCCGCTCGTTCGCCCCGGAAAGCTGATCGCCGCCGCTGGCAACTACCAAGCCCATGTGATTGAGGGAGGTCGACCGCCCGTTGACAAGACCCGCACAGTGCCAAAATTGTTCCTCAAACCGTCGACCTCCATCATCGCGCACGAGGCACCGATGCGGCTGCCGGACGTATCAGGTGCCGTCGACTGGGAGCTCGAACTCGCGATCGTCATCGGCGAGGGCGGTCGCGACATAACCCCAGATCGTGCGCGTGACCACGTCTTTGGGTACACGATCATCAACGACATCTCTGCCCGTCGCATGGACTGGGACATCGTCGAGCGCGCTGAGGGCGCATGGGAGGGCTTCTTCGACTGGCTCGAGGGTAAGTGGCTCGACGGCTTTGCCCCGATCGGTCCTTGGATAGTTACAAGCGATGAGATCGAGAACCCGGACGCTCTAGACCTGCGGTTGCTTGTGAACGGGAAGGTTCGCCAGCTCGCCTCGACATCCGAAATGATATTTGACACGAGAGAACTGATCTCTTTTGCGTCCCGACTGATGACGCTGGAACCGGGTGACATCATCGCAACTGGCACGCCCGCAGGGGTCGGCGACACGACAGCCACCTACCTATCTGACGGCGACGTCATGGAGGGATGGATCGAAGGGCTCGGAACCCTCGTAACACCGGTGATCTCGGCGCGAGCAACTATTGCTTGACCTTGTGCTCGTCGGCGGGTCCGTCATCGACGGCCTTGGTGGCCCGGCGCGGAGCGAGGACATTGGCATAGTCGACGGACGCATTGTGGCTCTTGACCATCTCGCGACCGAGCCCGCGATCGCGAGGATTGACGCACGGGGGCTGACGACAATTCCCGGGATCGTCGATATCCACAGTCACTCCGACCTGACGTTGATCAGTGACGGCAGCGCCCGCAGCAAGGTGATGCAGGGTGTTACGACCGAGATTGTGGGCAACTGCGGCCTCGGACCGTTTCCCCTCGACCCGCGATCTGCCGCCCAAGCGAGGTTGGCGATCAGCATCATCGATCTAGACGAAGGGGTCAAATTTGATTGGACCGACCTCGAAGGGTATCGCCGGGCAGTCAAGGAGTCTGGTCCTGCGATCAATCTCGCAGCACTCGTCGGTCACGTGCCCCTTCGCATTGCCGCGGCTCCAGACGCGGCCGGGCCCCTCGACAACAACCAGCTTGGGCGCCTCCTGACAGGACTCGAGACCGCACTGGACTCGGGTGCAGTGGGATTCTCAACGGGACTCATGTACCCACCGGCCATGTCCGCGGATCGCGCCGAATTGATTGCAATCGGCGAGGTAGTTGCGGCCCACGACCGACTGTTCGCGATGCACGCGCGTAACTATTCGACACACCTCCTCGCTGCGGTGGACGAGGCCCTTGATATCGCGAGAGTCACGGGATGCCGACTACAGTTCTCGCACCTGGCCGTCGCCGGTCGAAACAATTGGGGGTCGGTGGCTGTCGCCCTCGAACGAATCGACGACGCGCTGGCCGATGGCATCGACGTCGGGGTGGACATCTACCCTTATCTGGCCGGCAGCGCCAACCTTTCCCAGCTGCTTCCGGAGTGGTCGCAAATTGGGGGCGCCGACGAGATTGTCCGACGACTCGGTCGCACGGCAGATCGCAAGCGGATAATCGCCGAATGGCCCGAACTCATGGTGCATCGATGGGATGAGATCGTCGTGAGCTTCGTCGACGGCGATCTCGAAAGTGTGCTGGGTCTCACGGTTCAGCAGATCGCAGAGCGGTGGTCAATCCCTCCTTCCGAGGCTGCGCTAAACGTTATCCGAGACTCCCATAACAGAGCGATGATGGTTGCATACGGGAGGTCTGAAGGCGACCTCATGGCTGTACTTCGACATCCGGCCGCCTCGGTAGGTTCGGACGGACTGTCCCTCAACCCGGATGGCCCGACCGGCGCCGGAATCCCGCACCCGCGATCGTACGGTTGCTATCCGCGTCTGATCGGGCGGATGGTTCGCGAGGGCGCCATCAGCCTAGAGAAGGCGGTCGCGATGAGCACCTCTATTCCAGCGGAGAGAGTCGGACTGACAGGAAGGGGGAGCATTCAGGTCGGGTCAATCGCGGACCTCGCGGTTATTGATGCAGACACTTACCTCGACGAGGCGACCTATAGCGATCCCGCTCGATTCGCCATCGGGGTTTCGCACGTGGTCGTTGATGGCAGGCGGGTGGTCGTCGACGGCGTTCAAGACCTCTCGGTTAGGGCCGGAGCATTCCTCGACGCCGAGCAGTAGCTACTGCCCCCGAAGCGGCTCTCCCTGTGGCGGTGTGACCATATTCATAGTGACCAGAGCGCGGGGCACCTCGTCAAGGGAACGTACTCCGGCCTGCCGCATGTCCTGCCCCAGCTCGGTCTTTAAAACGTCCAGCGCACGGAATGCGCCGGCCTCACCCGCGGCTGCTAGCCCCCACAGCACGGGCCGGCCAACGAGCACGGCCCGTGCACCCAAGGCGAGCGCCTTGAGAACCTGACCCCCGCGCCTGATACCGCCGTCGACGTAGGTTTCGATTCGTCCGTTAACGGCCGCAACAACGTCGGGAAGCGCCTGGGCTGTCGTTACTGCTCCGTCAAGCTGACGACCCCCGTGGTTGCTCACGATGACCGCGGCGCATCCGGTGTCTGCGGCAAGAATCCCATCGGACGGGCTAAGTATGCCCTTCAATACGATCGGCATATTCACTTCGGACGTGAGCTTGGCGACGAAATCCCAATCGATAGCGTGGTCCATCCTCCCGCGCGGGTGCATGGGCAGGGGTGGGTAGGCGGGGTCGCGGGATCCGTGTGGTCGTCGATGGGTGGACGCTTCCAACATGCTGTCGACGGTGATGACGATAGCGCCTGCCCCTGCCGCTGCAGCCCTGTCGATGAGCGAGTCGAGCTTCGTCCGATCGTGCGACACGTAGAGCTGGAGCCACAGGCTCCCACCGATCGCGGCAACCGTTTCGATTGGCTCGCTTGAGCTCATTGAGAGAACCATGATGCTGCCGGATCTCGCGGCTGCACGTGCCGTGGCCAGCTCGCCGTCGGGATGGGCCATTCGTTGTGCTGCCATGGGCGCGACCATGATGGGCGAGCTGACTGCGGTGCCAAGGATGGTGGTCGCGACTTTTGCTGACCGCGAGTCGATGAGTACCCGCGGGACGAAGCACCACGAGTCCCACGCCGCCCGATTGGCACGCTGGGTAAACTCATCTCGAGCTCCAGAAGAGTAGTACGCGAAGGCGTCATCAGAAAGAGTCTCCGCCGCCATTCGTTCAAGGCCAGCGATGCTGACAGCGGCGAGGTGGTCGCTCACGGGATCGCGTTTCGGAGAGGCTCGCCGCGTAGCGACCGCAGGACCTCCTCGGCCGACTTGATCGCTAGCTCTCGACGAGCGTCGAGGGAGTACCACGCGACGTGCGGGGTTATTAGCACTTCGGGTCGCTGAAGCAGCGGATGCCCGAGCGGTGCTGCGGGCTCGCCGTCGAGCACATCAAGAGCAACAGAACCGAGACGTCCCGAGGCGACTGCGTCGTTCACGTCATCGAGGTTGACGAGACCACCGCGGCTGGTGTTCACCAGAGTTGCCCCGGACTTCATCATCTCCAAGCGGCGAGCGTTGACGATCAGGTTGGTTTCGGCGGAAAGGGGGCAGTGCAAACTGATGGCGTCTGCCGTGCGAAACAGTTCATCGATGTCCACCCGGTCGACGCCGTGGGCGGTGAACACGGACTCGGGCGCGTCGGGATCGGCTGCGACCACGCGGTACCCGAAGGGAGCGGCGCGCAGCGCAACCTGTTGGCCGATTCGTCCGAACCCAACGAGCCCAAGTGTGCGACCCCGCAGGCGGTGCACCGGGGGCAGTCGTGCGGCCACGTTCCAGCTCTCACGACCGAGGTCCCGCAGGGTTGTTAGTCGGCGTTCGGCCGCAAGCAACAACATGAGGGTGTGGTCGGCGACTTCGTCGGTGCAGTAGTCGGGAACGTTTGCGACTTCAATGCCGTGGCGATGGGCGGCCAAGACGTCGACGTTGTCGTATCCAATTCCGGCACGAACGATCAACTTTGGCGACCCCGCAGCAAGAAGAGCAAGAGATTGCTCTGCCACTTCGAGAACCCCGACGATGATGGCCTGACTTGACGAAGCACTGGCTGCGGCATCCATTGGGTCGATTCCAAGGGCGAGCTCCAATACCTCCACGCCTTCGCTTCGCAGGAGGTCGATACCCGGTGCGAGGAGGTCAAGTGAATCGGTAACAGTGACGCGGCGCAATGACGTTGACACGCTCGTGAGCCTATCGTAGATTGTAGACAATGTGCAGCTACCGTGTTCCCCAACAAACTGGCCAGACAAGTTCTGCCCAGATTACGGCCGCCGCCGAGGCTCTGCTCCCCGGTGGCGTTTCGTCCCCCATGCGGGCCGCGATCACCCCCCCTGTTGTATTCGCGAAGGCGAAAGGATCGCGCGTCTGGGACGTTGAGGGCAAGGCATACGTGGACTTCCATGCAGCATTTGGGCCGATCCTCATCGGCCATAATGACGATGCAATCGATGCTCGAGCTCGCGAGCTGTCGGCGGACATCGATCTTGTCGGTCTGGGAGCTACCGAACTCGAGGTGGCGCTCGCCGAGAAGATTCGCGAACACATTCCTTCGATGCAGCAGATGCTTTTCTGCAGCACCGGCTCCGACGCCACGTATCACGCAATGCGTATAGCTCGCGCGGCCACGGGCCGCAATCTCATCGTGAAGTTTCAAGGCTGTTATCACGGCTGGCACGACTACCTCGGCGCCAACGTGATCTCCCCACCGGATCGCGTGGGGACGATCGACTCCACCTCGGATGGCACACTCTCTCAGGCCCTCGATTACCTTCGGGTGCTCCCCTTCAATGATGTCGCAGCGCTGCGTGACCTGATGGCGACCTCGGGTCATGAAATTGCCGCCATCATCCTCGAGCCTGTGATTCACACGATCGGCTGCGTGCTTCCGACGCCAGAGTTTCTCGCTGCGCTTCGCCGCGAAACGGAGGCTGCCGGTTCCCTGCTTGTATTCGACGAGGTGGTCACGGGATTTCGCCATGATCTCGGCGGCTATCAAGCGATATGCGGAATAACACCGGACTTGACGACCCTCGCTAAGTCGATAGCGAATGGCTCCAGCCTCGCCGTTATTGGAGGGCGAGCCGATCTGATGAGCCAGTTCACCACCCACCCAAGAGGTCGTGTCATGTTCGGAGGGACCTTCAACGGCCACCCGTATACGCTCGGCGCGGCCCTGGCAACAATCGAGACCCTTGAGCACGACGACTCAGCCATCCACAAGAGGCTCTTTCAGCTAGGCGCGATGATGCGTGACGGCCTGCAGACAATTACTCGCGATGCAGGGTTCGAAACACAGGTGGTCAACTTTGGCTCGGTTTTCGTGTGCTACTTCATAGATCGCCCCGTAATGTCTTTCGACGATGCCTTGCACAACGACGCGGACCTCTACGTTAAGTTCCACCGGAAGATGATTGATAAGGGCTTTCTCATGATGCCGATGAACCTGAAACGTAACCACTTGATGGCGGCGCACACCGTCGACGATATCGAACTCGCTCTCCAGGCGGCAGACGAAGTGGTTCGAGAGATGGCTCGAACTCGTTCACTGCCTGCCTCCGACTCAGGCGCGAAGCGTTGAGCTCTTCAGAGCAGCAGCGGGCTCGCGTCGTTGTCTTCGATCCCTACGTCGATGACTCGTGGACCCAAAATTTTGCTGCTGCGATGAACGCGCCTGACATCGAGTTCGTCGTGCCCACATCCCCCGAACAGGCAGACCGCGACGTCCGTACCGCAGACGTTGTAATCGCCACGGGCCGCCGTCAAGTGGATGCTGCTGTCATCGGGGGCCTCGAGCGTGCGATCGGCATACTGTGCCTCAGCGTGGGCAAGGATCAGGTCGACACTGAGGCGGCCAACATCGCCGGCATCGAAGTGACAAATGTCCCCGACTACTGCTCCCAGGATGTCGCGGATCACGCGCTCGCTTTGCTGCTGGCCGCGCAGCGGCGGCTCTTCCCGATCGTGCAGGCGACCAAGTCGGGTGTGTGGAATCAGTACCACACCGACGAGGTGAGTTCCCTCCGCAGGTTGGGGAGCCAGACCCTCGGCATAGTTGGTGCTGGACGAATTGGGCGACTCGTCGCGAGTAGGGCTCGCGCGTTTGGGTTCACGACGATCGCATACGACCCAGGAATTGATAGGTCCGCGGAGGATGGCCTCGAGATTGTCGACCTCGACACTCTCGCGGCAAGGTCCGACGCAATCGTTGTGTGCGCGGCGCTGACGCCGGGATCCCGACACATCGTCGACGCCGGTTTTCTTTCACTCGCACGACGAGGGGTCGTGTTTGTGAACGTAGCCCGGGGTGGACTTGTTGACGAGGAAGCACTCGCTCACGCCCTCGATGAGGGCATCGTCGCCGTCGCTGCCCTCGACGTTCGCGAGCCTGAACCGCCAGGGTCGCCTGCTGATCTCTTGTCTGATCGCCCCAACGTTATTGTCACACCCCACCTCGCTGGGACCTCGATCGAAGCGTTCAATGACCTCCTGCTACAGGCTGCGTCGCGTTCGCGAGACTTGCTCGTTCGCGCGGGACGCATCATTTCCGTGGAAGGAGCAGCCCGTTGACGCACGCTGAGGGCCTTCGGCTCGTCGATATATATCATCACTACGGCAAGGTGCAGGCGGTTTCCGACTTCTCCCTCGACGTGCCGAGTGGTTCGTTTCTGACGCTCTTGGGCCCGTCGGGTTGCGGCAAGTCAACTACCTTGGCGCTCATCGCAGGCCTCGAGCGACCAACAAGTGGAAGCGTCTGGCTGGGATCCCGTGAGATCACTCATCAACCCCCCAATGAGCGTGAGATGGCGATGGTGTTCCAGAACTATGCTCTGTATCCGCACCAGTCCGTGTTTCAGAACATTGCCTTCGGGTTGCGGCTGCGCCGTCGGCCCAAAGCAGAAATTGTTGAACGGGTGAGAGATGCCGCGCGCATCCTTGACATAACTCACCTTCTCGAACGCAAGCCCAGTGAGCTCAGCGGTGGCCAGCAACAGCGGGTCGCTCTCGGCCGCGCTCTAGTGAAGGAGCCGTCGGTCTTCCTCCTCGATGAGCCCTTCAGCAATCTCGATGCGACGCTGCGCGCCAAGATGCGCACCGAGGTCAAGCAGCTCCACTTGCAGCTGGGCACGACGAGCATCCTGGTCACTCATGATCAAGAGGAGGCGATGACGATGTCCGATGTGATCGCCGTGATGCGCGATGGTCGACTGATTCAGTACGGAACCCAAGAGGAGATATACCAGCGACCGGCCAACACTTACGTGGCTACCTTCGTGGGAAAACCGCGGATGAGCCTGGCCGAAGGCAAGCTGGCGGTCACTGGCGATTTCGCGACCTTCCGAAACTCCTCCGGGTCGATTCCGCTCGGGCCCGTTGGGTCCCTTGGTCTCAAGTCGGTGCCAAGCGCCGGAGTGATCTTAGGCATTCGGGCGGAGAACCTCCGCATCCAGACGCGGGCCACAGCCTCGAGTGCCTCGTTTGAATCTCAGGTCGAACTTCTTGAGCCGATTGGTTCTGACACGTTCGTGAGGCTCGCATTCGGCTCCGATCACTTCACCGCTCGAACCACGCCTGACCACGTGCTCGCCATCGGTCAGAAGGTCGGCGTGGAGATCCGTGGTTCGACACACCTGTTCGACGCAGCCACCACCGCACGGATCAACTAGTGGACGAGCTGCTGCAGCGAATCCACCCGAAGTGGTTTCGTCGAGTTGCCAAGATGACACTCGATCGCCCGACCTTCGAGTGGATCGACTCGGGCAGTCGCGACGGGTCATCGCCGTCTGCCGACCTGCACGCATATCATCGCTGGCGGCTCCTGCCTCGCGTCTTGGTCGACGTGTCTGAAGTCGATCTCTCGACCACGGTTGCTCAGCAACGAATCGAACTCCCGATAATGACCTCGCCAATAGGGCTTCAGCGAGCACTCCATCCCGACGGCGAGATCGGGATGGCGCGGGCCACTGCCGCTGCCGGCAGCGCGATGGTTGTGTCGGCCAATTCATCGATACCGATCGAGGAGATCGCATGCGCTGCCCCCGGGGCCCAGCTATGGTTGCAGCTGGCCAACTGGTCTGACCGCGATTCGACCGCCGCACTTATACGCCGAGCCGAGGCGGCCGGCGTTAGTGCGTTCGTCCCCTTGGTCAATGGACCAGTCGCGGCGGCCCACGTAGATCCTCAAGCGGGCTTTCGACTACCCGCAGGAGTCGCCCCGGCGCACTCCCCAGCGACTCCTGGTATGAGTGCATCCCTAGGTTTCGACTACATCGGGTGGCTCGCGAGCATCACGACCCTGCCGATCGTGGCCAAGGGTGTCATGCATCCTGATGATGCAGCTCGCGCGGTACAGGCAGGCGCGAGCGGCATCATCGTGTCCAACCATGGTTGCAGGCAGCTTCCTCGGGCAATGGGCGCTCTGGATGCCTTGCCGCATGTCGTCGACGCGGTCGGGTCGGATGCCGAAGTGTTCGTCGACGGAGGTGTGCGCACAGGTTCCGATGTGCTCGTTGCACTCGCCCTAGGCGCGCGAGCTGTGATGCTCGGCAGGCCCATGGCGTTCGCTCTGGCCGTCGGCGGGGCCGCAGGTGTGGAGCGCGCACTGGCCACCCTCAGGGCCGAACTTGTCGAGGCCGCAGCGCTCAGTGGCATCCCAAATCTTCGAGAAGCGCGCTGCGACCTTCTCGCCCATGTGAATGAGAGGCATGAACCATGACAGTCAGATACGGATTGATCGGCTCGGGAACAATGGGCTTGGTGTACGCAGAAGCGCTCGCAACCCAAGTTACCGACGGCGAACTGGTCGCGGTCACTGGAGGCTCCCGGGCTCAGGGGCTCGCATCCGACTACGGAGTTGACTACCTCGGATCTCTCGAGAAGATGCTCGCGGGCGATCAAGTCGATGCCGTAATTATCGCGACCCCGCACACCACTCACCTCCCTTACACTCGGTTGGTGGCCGGCGCGGGCAAGCACGTTTACTGCGAGAAGCCGATGGCGGTAACGGTCGGCGAATGTGACTACATGATCGCGGCCTGTCGGGATGCCGGAGTTCTGCTCACCGTTGCGGCTCAGGCACGACAGAACCCCGTCATCATTGCCGCCAAGAAGCTGATCGACGACGGGACCGTCGGTGACGTACGAATGGTACGAGTTCTCAGCTCGACAGTCGGCTGGGATCTCCAGGAGGGCAGTTGGGCCGAGAGTCCAGAGGAGGGCGGGGCATTCCTCGATTGGGGCGTTCACGGAATGGACACGCTAGCCTGGTTCACTCGCTCGCGCGCGACCCGGGTTTTCGCCACTTTCGCGAACTTCGAGGGCACTCCGATGCCCGATATCAGCGCTATGGCCCAGTACGAAATGGGTTCGGGTGCAATGGTGCAAATCTGGATGAGCTACGAGATGCCAGCACCCGGACTTGGCTCGAACATGCAGTTCACCATCGTCGGTGAACACGGAATCCTGGAAATGGATCGCTATTCACTCAAGCTCGGCAAGGGTGACGACTGGACGATGGTGACCGAGATCGAAGGCTGGAACTGGCTCGTCGACCCCAAGAACCCCCGGCGTATCGGCACGAGTGCCGGCCAACTTCAAGAATTCAGTCGTTCCATTCTCCATGGAACGGAGCCAGCCGTCAGCGGCTCGTCGGCCCGTGATGCCGTGGAGATGATTGACTACGCTCGTCGGTCAGCGTCTCTGGGTGCATCGATCGAGATCCCCCCGAGGCAGCCCGCGTGACATCAGCAGTGTCGGAGGCTTCTGTGTCTGCCGTGATCATTCGCGCCGACGTCTGGGTTCTGAGCGCCCCGATCGATCCGCCGTCTGGGGTCTCCATTGGCTTGGCAACAGCACATGAATACGTCCTTGTGCGGCTAACGGACAATTCGGGGATGACAGGATGGGGTGAGACATATCTGCTGCCGGGCGTCGAGCGGGTTATCGAGGCTCTTGCCCGGCTGCTCATAGGAAAGCCGGCAGCGTCAGTCGTCGACAGTCGCGCTGCGCTTACCGCGACGAGGTGCAGTGGGTACGCGATATCGGCGCTCATGATTGCCTTGGATGATGTGCGGGCACGGCAATTGGGCGTGCCAATCCATCGGATGTACGGCGGCCCGACGCGAACCGACGTGCGAGCGTACGCGGCGAGCCAAGGATACGTTCACGGCGTCGAACTCGAAAATACCTGGGCGACGGAAGCCGAGAAGTTCCTCGGCGATGGTTACACAGCCATGAAGTTGCGCACTGGTCGATTCGCCGTCGACAGAGAGGCGCGAGCGCTGCACAACGTGCGAAAAGTGATCGGCCCCGACGTCGCACTCATGGTCGATGGCAACGGGGGATACACCGCGGGACAGGCGGTGCGGATGGGATCCGTCCTCGAAGAAGTGGGTGTTCGATGGTTTGAGGAGCCACTCCCACAGGATGGTTACCACGGCTATCCGCAACTGCGAAGCAAGCTGACGGTGCCGCTTGCGGGCGGTGAAATAGTTGAGTCCCCGAACGCGGCCCTAGTGGTACTCGCGGCAGATTCGGTCGACATCCTGCAACCGGATGTCGTGATTGCCGGCGGCATAGGCTCCGCAATCGAGATAGCCCGGCTCGCCAGTGGTCACGGGGTTTCGATGATTCCACACACGTCCGGCGGCGCTATCGGAATTGCTGCGACCCTTCAACTGCTTGCCTCCATCGACGATCCGAATCGCTCCCCTGGCACAGAGGATCTGGTACTCGAGTTCGGGCAGGGACTCAACCCGTGGCGCACAGACGTCTTCGAGGAGCCTCTAGAGGTAGTCAGGGGGCGGATCTCGATACCTCCCGGGCCAGGTTTGGGCTTCGACATAAACACGAAACTTGTCGAGGAGCGAGCGGTGCTGCATCTGATGGTGTCGATATGAGGGAGATCCGATCCGACCGGGTGCCGGCGCCCGCAGGTACCTATTCGCAGGCGATTGAGCATGGCGGATTTGTGTTCCTCGCCGGTCAGGGCCCGTTCTCGGCATCGGGAGAGCGAGCAGGTCAGACCTTCGCTGAGCAGGCGAGGCTGACCTTTGAGAATCTCAAACTGGTCGCTCAGGCGGCCGGAACAGACCTCAGCGGTACAGTGCGCCTCGGGGTGTATCTGTCAAGCCTCGACCACTTCGAGGAGTTCAACCTCATCGCCCGCGAGTACCTCACGGAGCCTTACCCGGCCCGCACGACCCTGCAGGTTGCGCTACAAGGTTTCGATATCGAACTCGACGCGGTGGTCGCGATGCAGGTGAATCCCGAGGAAGCCCGATGAGGATTGTTGATCAACGTGTCGTCCACGAGAACGCCGCAGTGGCCAATACGAGTGAGGTGTACTCGGGTACCTCAATTGCCATCCACGAAGACGGTGGCGAAGTACTTGTCTGTGCGTTCCGGCTTGGTTCCGCGAAGGTCAGCGCCGACGGGCGCATCCTCCTTCGCGAGTCCCGCGATGGAGGCAAGACCTGGGCGACGGTTGCGTGCCCGATGGATGCGGAGGGAGCGAAGGGGATTGCGCCCCTCGGCGGCGCGCGTCAACTGGCTGGCCCCCACCTCGGCTCGTCTACGACGGGAACGTCTATTCTTGCAGGTGCTCTGATGACGCTGGTAGAACCGGGGAGTCCTAAGTATCAGGTTCAAACCGCGGGCATCATCGATGCCACATGCGCGTTCTCTCGCCGCGAGACAACGGGCTGGTCTCAGCCGCTGGTGGTCGACGGTCGCCGCACCAACGCCGAGTGGTCGATTCCCTGCGGCACTCCAACCGACCTGGGCGGGGGTCGGTGGATTGTGCCTGCCGAACGGCACGCTAAGCCGGATGACCCGCAATGGCTGCGGCGCTACAACGCCTTCTCCTTCGTCTCCGTCGACGACGGCGATAGCTGGGCGGACCAAGGGGAGATGCTAAATGATCCCGATCAGGTGTGCGTGTACTACGACCAGCATCTTGTCGCTCTGCCGGGCGGCCGACTGCTCAGCCTCGCGTGGACACATAATGCACTTCAGGATCGCACTGTGACGGCCAGGGCGGGAATGAGCCTTGACGGGGGCGCCACGTGGTCGACACCGTGGGACACGGGAATCCAGGGTGGCCCCATCGCGCCGGTGCGCCTGCCGGACGGACGGTTGTTCGCGGTGTACCCGCGGCGTGAGGAGCCGGTGGGAATACGGGCGTGCGTCTCCCTCGATGACGGCGCGACATGGGAACTCGACGACGAGTTCGTGATTTGGGATGAGCGGCTACGGGCAATCGCGGGCGTGAGGGCGGTGGAGTCGCCGGTCGGTGGCCAGCAATCGCTCTGGGACACGATGTGGGGCTGGACGTTCGGCTTACCAACGCCCGCGCTACACGACGACGCGTCCGTGGCAGTGGTGTTCTACGCGTCCGGTCTGGATGGAAGGAGCCGCGTTCACTATGTCCGAATCGAACCGTGAGCTCGGCACATCGGGCCTTGACAGGCTGGATCCGCCGTCGATACACTGCGTCGAACATATATTGTAGACAATCTAAGGTAGGCGCGAATGTCGGCAGTCGGTGGTTCCAGCCTTCTTGGCGGGATCAACCGGCGCATCGACCGCATGAGCGACAACCGCTTTGCGGCGTTCTCCTTCTTGCCCGGTGGTGTGCTGCTCGCACTTGTCGTCGTACCGCCGATCGTCGCGGTGTTCGTAATGAGTTTCATGCGCATCGAACTACTCAAAGACGGCCCGATGGGTTTCAACGGGCTGAACAACTACCTCGTCAGGCTCGCTGGGGACACGGAGTTCTGGGCTGCGGTCCCGCGCACCATCGCGCTGGGCTTTGGCGTCGTTATACTCACTATCCCACTCGCCCTCGCCTGTGCGATGCTCATGAACCGCCGCTCGCGATTCAACTGGCTCATCGGTATCGCCGTGCTCACGCCGTGGGCTGTCGCGCCGGTAGTGACCGGTCTCTATTGGAAGTTCATCTTCAACTCGCAGTACGGCATAGCGACGGCGTTCGTAAATGCGATCGGAGTCGCTGACGGCCCCGTCGACTGGCTGGGGTCGCCCAGTAGCGCAATGGCGATCGCTGTAGTCGCGACCACTTGGCGCATGGTTCCTTTGATGGCACTACTGCTGCTTGGGGCGCTCAAGACAATCCCTGACTCCCTCTATCGGGCCGCGAAGATGGACGGCGCCGGCCCTTGGGCGGAGTTTCGCGTCATTACCCTCCCAGCCCTGCGCCCGACCCTCCTCGTCGTCGGTGTCACGTCCGTAGTCTTCTCGCTACAGTCGATCGACATCCTCTTCACCCTCACTGGGGGTGGGCCAGCCCGATCCACGACTGTCATCACTTGGTATCTCTATCAAAGCGCGATCGGGCAGCTCAGCTTCGGCTATTCGGCAACACTCGCGATCGTGCTCCTCGGTGTTATTTCGCTTTCTAGCGCCCTCTTGCTGGTTTTACGGGTTCGCCGACGCAAGATAGACGTTTTCAGTTCTGAGCTCAAGACCCTGCAGTTCGCCGGAGTCGCAGTGACCGCACGCACCCCGGACCCCACGCGGTACGACAGCGCACCCCGCCGTCAGTTCCGAGCACCGCCCTGGATCCTGCGCATTGTGGGAACTATCGGGGCCGCACTCTTGCTCGTCTGGTTGATCGGACCGGTGATCTGGATAGTCATCGCGAGTCTCCAGCCAGAGGCGAATGTGACCAGTCTCCCATTGCACCTGAGCACGAACCTTCAGTTCTCGAACTACGCCGACCTGCTGACGAAGGCGAGTTGGCAACAGGCGCTCGGAGTGAGCCTTCAGCTTGTGGTCTTCGTGACGATCTTCACGCTACTCGTTGCCGTGCTCGCCGCGTACCCCCTCGCACGGCACCGGGTGCCCGGGAGCAAGTACATCATCGGCGGACTCATCACCACCCAGATGATCCCGGGCATTGTCCTAGTGATCCCAGTGCTGCTCATGTTCGGATTCATCGGGATAAAAGACACCGTTGCGTCACTAGTGATTGTCAATGTGGCGTTCTGGATCCCGCTTATCGTCTGGCTCCTCCGGAATGTTTTCATGGAAGTGCCACGATCGCTCGAGTCTGCGGCGCGGATGGATGGAGCATCCCGGCTCGGCGCACTTTTCAAGATCGTTGTTCCCGCAGCCCTACCCGGCATTGCCGCGACCGCAATCCTCATCGTCATCGGCACATGGAACGAATTTCTCTTTGCGGTGATTCTTGGCGACCGAAATGCGGTGACAGTGACGCGAATCATCGGCTTCATCGCGCAGAGCTCGGCGGGGCCAGACGGACCGCCTCCGGTGACGGTCGTCGCCGCCGCTGGCATTTGCGCGATGCTTCCGTGCATCCTGCTCGTCGTGTTCTTCTACCGCCGGCTCATCGCCGGCCTCTCAAATGGAAACATCAAGGCTTGACCGACTTCAACCCTACAACCCACACACAAGGAGACGAAAAGTTGATTACAGAACAGCACACCGCTCAGCTTAGAAATGCCCAGCTCAGTCGCAGGACCCTACTCGGCGTCGGCGTCGTCGCGCCCTTAACGGCGATGGCACTCGCATCGTGCACACCTCAGAGCGCTCCGATCGATACCAATGGCGCGGAAACCGGCGACTTCACCGGCACCACACTTCAGGTCTGGTCGGGCGCCACCGTGGCGGCCCCAGCACAAAATGCGGCGGTCGAGTGGGAGAAGGCGACCGGAGGGAAGATTGTCGTCACCCCTGTTCCATTCGCCGAGCGTTCCCTCAAGTTCGCCGGTCTCGTGTCGGCTCAGGACTCGTCGATCGACCTGCTCTACGCGGCCGGCGGGTTCGTCGGAAAGTTCGGCAGTCGCCTCTATGAGGACCTCGGCGCCGCCGACCTCGCGATAGACACGAGTATTTACGTTCCGGCCACCCTGCCCGTACTAAGCTCCGGCGGAATGCTCGCTGGCCTCCCCGTGCACTCTGAAATGGTGACCTTCATATATAACAAGACCATGTTCGAGGCGGCAGGACTCGACCCGGAGTCTCCGCCGGACAACTGGTCAGACCTGTACACGGCGGCGGCCAAGCTGACGTCAGGGGACCGCTTCGGTTGCACGGTACCATGGTCGTCGATCTTCGCCGCTGGGTACTACCTGATATTTCTCAACTCGATCCCCGACGCGAAGTTACTCTCCGATGACCGTACCCAGGTGCTCTTCGGGGATGAGGCCGGGCTCGCAGCATTCGAGAAGATCGAGGAAGGGATAAAGGCGGGCTTCTTCACGCCTGGTCTCAGCACAGATGTCGAGGACTACGCCATCGGTAAGATGTTTAACGACGGTAAGACCGCATCAATGACAAACTTCGCGGAACTATGGGGTTATGCGGCGGGGTCGAACCCGACCGACTTCCCCACTACCCTCAACCCGGCCGAGGTAGGTGTCATGACGATGCCCGGAGTCGCCGCGGGTAACTCGGGAAGTCTCAACGGGTTCGAGGGCTTCGGCATTAACAAGTTCAGCAAGAACAAGGCCGCATCGCTGCACTTCCTGAAGTACCTCACCGGTCCCCAGTTCCAGCTGGAGATGAATCTGTCGAAGATACTTCCATCGTCAAACACCGCCGTACTCGAGTCGCCTGAGGTCGAAGCCATCTACGCGATTGGTCCCGTGCTGGCGGCTCAGGGCAAGACGAACCTCAACCGTTACGCCTCACCTTTCGACTGGGAGCCCCCGATCGCTGCTGCGCTGGCCGGTCTGTACAGCGGCGAGATCAGCGCCTCGGCCGCCCACAAGTCGGCCGTCGAGGGTGTGAAGAAGATCGTCGAGGACTACCTCGCGAACTGACCCGCGCGGATCACGCCGCCGTCTCCGGTCGTCAGGATCGGGGAGGGCGGTGTTGTCCTTGTTGGAACTGGCGACTCTACGCTCATCTAAGTGAACCGCGAGCGGGATCTGATCGGCTCGAGCGCGTTGCGCACCGCACGCCGTTCTGTCGACTCCCTGATTGACCACCCGACGTGAAGCCAACACGGCGGCTCTCGGCTGCGCCGATCACTAATCGCCTAGCGTTTTGGATGACTGGAGGCGGAAACGGGCGTTCGGGATATCAGCTACCTGCGAGCGAAGACTCAAGTGCGGCAACCCTGCGCTCGGCCCTTCGATCGCTAAGGAAGGCGACGAAGTACGCGGCGAGATGCCGAAACACGATGGAAACGGCGAGGAGGAACATCGAAATTACTTCGACAGTGGGTGTCGCCAGCGCAGTGAACAGGCATACAACCAGAATGGTTGTGCGCGAGCTTTGACTATAGTTCCGGAGATCACACCCACGATGTTCTGAAGTAGAAAAAACTGGCGTACCGGGCATTGTCAACCTGCCTGGAGTCGATCGGTGTCGGGCTTGGGTAGGTTGGTGCCGACGATGCCTGCTGGTGCGGGGGTGGATGGGCCGCTGCGGAATCGTTCGGGATGCCGCTGGTAGTAGGCCCCTGTTGAATGCGGTCTCGCTGCGCCCAGAGTTCGGCCCAAGTCCCGTCGCGGGCCTCGTTGGGCGTGAACAGGGCAATGCCGGAGTGCTTGTGGTTGGCGTTGTTTCAGGGCACACACCAGCCCATGAACTCGCGAGCCTGCTCGATGTCGGAGTTCGTGCCGGGGCAGTTCGGTCGATATTTCATTGTGCGGAACTCCGATTCCGAGAACTGATTGTCGTTGGAGACCCGCGGCCGGTTGTGGGTCTGGGTGATGTTCAGATCGGCGAGAAGGTCCTTGAGCACGGTTGAGCACGGTTGAGCGCATCGCGGGTCCGGAATCGGCGTGCACGACCTCGAGCAGCCCCTCGCGGGCGAACGCGTCTTGGAACATCTCCACGGCGAACTGGTCGACCTCACGGTCCTCCCCACGCCAGCTGACGAGCACCGGCACTTCTCGCGGGGCATGGCTGCTGCCGCGGCGGGTCGGGGTGATAGGCCGGACAACTCTGGTCCTCGATCTGGGCGGCGATCCGCCATCAGGGGCGACGCGAGGCAACCATGTGCCACGATCCCACGCGGTCGCGAACGAGTGATCGACCGACACGCCGTCCGTCCAGCCGGCGTTGATTCGTCCCGCGACCCGCGCGCGTTCGGCATCGCTGATCCGCGACGGATACGCCCGGTCCCTCTGCGAGATCGGATCCCCCACCCGATCTCTGGGGTGGTGGCGGTAGTGCCAGGTCGATCACGATAGCCCTGTCAGCGTCAGTGCCTTCCGCTGAGATCCGGTCGCCGCCGTCAGCTCGATGACAAGCGTGTTATCAGCGTTCAGGAATCGGATGGATCGGTCCTTCTCGGGGTGGCGTCGGGCTCTTGTTCGTTCATCGAGTGCAAGAGCCCGATAGCTCTTCCCAAAGTTTCGTTAGTGTGCTCAAGTTCACGCACCCGCGCGGTCAGTTTCGTGACTTCAGCCCCGTGCGCGGCACGCTCCGCGGCACGCGCTCTTACGATCGAGGTTCGGTTACTCGGAGGGATAGTCATAGGACTACCCTCTCGCGGGATCAACCCACGGTCGAGATCACCCTCGAGGACCGCCGCACGCCACCGCCGCAACCGCTCATACCCAACACCACGCCCCGCCAGCCACACGGACTTCTGCCCACGCGGCTGAGCCTGAAACTTAACCACGAACTCGCGGATCTCCCCCGCCGTAAACCCCACACTGATCGACATCCTCGC
>Ga0105046_10003654_pt1 | contig 24428 bp, 21 predicted proteins | sample MAT03_FD_78385 | JGI IMG/M metagenome (GOLD analysis project Ga0105046, IMG submission 78385) | Freshwater microbial communities from Lake Fryxell liftoff mats and glacier meltwater in Antarctica - MAT-03 (megahit assembly) | ecosystem: Environmental > Aquatic > Freshwater > Ice > Liftoff...
GGTGCCGGGTGGTGAGCCCCCGTCCACGCCCGCGCCTACGCCCTCGCCCTCGCCCGCGCCTACGCCCTCGCCCTCGCCCTCGCCCTCGCCCGCGCCCTCGCTCACGCCCGACGCCGAGGCCCCCGCGAAACGCTTCATCCGCCGGGTGCCGGACGCGACTCCGTGAGGGATCCGGATCTCGCGCGCCTGGCGCGCATCATGGCGACGCTGCGGGCGCCTGAGGGTTGCCCGTGGGATCGCGAGCAGAGCCTCGAGACCTTGCGCCACTACCTCCTCGAGGAGACCCACGAGGTGCTCGAGGTGATGACCGGGCCCGACCCGGCCGCGCACTGCGAGGAGCTTGGCGACCTGCTGCTCCAGATCGCGTTCCAGTCGCAGATCCGCTCTGAGAGCGGCGACTTTGAGCTTGCCGACGTGGTCGACAGCATCTGTACGAAGATGCTGCGACGCCATCCGCACGTCTTTGGCGACGAACGGGCGATCGACGCCAGCGCGGTCGAGCTGCGCTGGGAAGAGATAAAGCATGCCGAAGGCAAAAAGAGCGGCCCGGCGGCCGTGTCGGAGCAGCTGCCCGCGCTGATGCGCGCCGAGAAGATCGGCAGCAAGGCGGCCAGAGTCGGCTTCGATTGGCCCGACGTGGGTGGCCCGATCGCGAAGGTGCGCGAGGAGCTCGCCGAGATCGAGGCCGAGCTCGCGGCCGCCACGCCTGACATCACACGTGTGCAGGCCGAGGTCGGCGACCTGCTGTTCGCCGTCGTGAACCTCGCGCGCCACCTCGACGTGCGCCCCGAGCTCGCGTTGCACGATGCCTCCGCCCGCTTTACACGGCGCTTCGAAGCCGTCGTGAGGCAGCTCGCGGCCTATTCGCAGCGCCCCGAAGACGCTACCGCCGCCGAGCTCGACGCGGCCTGGGAGGCCGCCAAGCGGGCCGAACGCGATGCGAGCTGACGACGCCACGCGGCCGCCGGACGGCTCCCGCGAGCGCCGCATCCTGAAGTCCGCGACCGTGATGACCGCGATGACGCTCATCTCGCGCGTGCTCGGTCTCGTCCGTGAGCAGGTGCGCGCCGTGTACCTGGGCACCGGCTCCGCATCCGACGCTTTCGGCCTGGCGTCGACGATCCCGAACCTGTTCCGGCGTCTCTTCGCCGAGGGCGCGATGACCGCCGCCTTCGTGCCGATCTTCACAGAGCACCTGGCGATCCGGTCCCCGGACGAGACGCGCCGGTTCCTGTCGCGCTTCGTGACCTTGCTCACGTTCGCGGTGACCGCCTTCACGGTGCTCGCGATCCTCGTCACGCCGTGGCTCATCGACAGCTTTTTTGCCAGTGAATTCAAGAACGTACCGGGAAAGGTAGAACTCACCATCGCGCTCACCGAGCTGATGTGGCCCTACCTGGTGTTGGTCAGCCTGGCCGCGGTGATCCAGGGCGTGCTCAACGCGCAGCACATCTTCGGACCGTCGGCGTTCGCGCCGGTGCTGATGAACCTCGCGATCATCGTCGGCGCGGTGGCCTTCGCGGACAGCTTCGCCGACCCGGCCTACGCGCTGGTGGTCGGGTTCCTGGCGGGCGGCGTGCTGCAGCTGCTCTTCCAGATCCCCTACCTGTTCAAGACGCCGGTGCGTTTCGGCTTCGACTTCAACTGGCGCGACCCGGCCGTGCGGCGCGTGTTGCGCGTGATGGTGCCCGGCATCTTCGCGGCCGGCATCTACCAGTTCAACGTGTTCACCGCCCAGCTCATCGCGGCGGGTCTGGCCGAGGGATCGGTCTCGTCGCTGCAGTACAGCCTGCGCCTCCAGGAGCTCGTGCTGGGGCTGTTCGTCGTGTCGATAGCGCAGGTGATCCTGCCGACCTTGTCCGAGTCGACGGCACTCGGCGACGATGCCGCCGTGAAGCGCACCGTCAGCTACGCAGTGCGCCTCATCGCGTTCATCACGCTGCCCGCGAGCGCGGCGCTGGTCCTGCTCGGCGAGCCGATCATTGAGGGGCTCTTCCAGTTCGGCGCGTTCACGGTCGAGTCGACCCACAAGACCGCGTTTGCGCTCGACTTCCATGCAGCGGGCCTGTTCTTCATCGGCCAGGCCCGGGTGCTCACGCAGGTGTTCTTCGCCTACAAGGACCTGCGCACCCCGACGCTCATCTCGCTGGCCGATGCCGTCTTGAACATCGTGCTCTGCCTGCTCTTGTCGGGACCGCTCGGGCATGGCGGCATCGCGCTCGCATCGACGCTCGCAGCGGTCGGCAACAGCGTCTTGCTGCATGTCTTCCTGGCGCGCCGACTCGGCAGCCTCGGGATGCGCGACCTGCTCGCGAAGGCTGCACGCATCGCGGGGGCGACGGTCATCATGGCGCTCGCGCTGATGGCGCTCATCGCGCTCGTGCCGCCTCACTTCGCAAGCCGGCTCATGCTCTTCGCGTGGATCGGCCTGGCGCTTGGCCTGGCCGTTGCGAGCTATCTCGGGGCCGCATCGCTGCTCGGCGTGAACGAGCTCGCGATGCTCTTTGGGGCGCTGCGGCGGCGCTTGTCACGCAAGCGTTGATCGACGGTTCGGCGACGCACGCCTGCGCAGCCGCACGGTCTGAGCCAGCACGCTGTCGATCGTCTCGCCGAGGTAGTGGGCCCGGTTGTACGTGGGGATCACCACGCTCACGAGCGGACTCGCGACTACTTCTTCTTCTTCTCGGCTTCCCAGAAGTCGCCCAGGACCTTGACGTCGATGCGCCAGCCCTCGTCCGGCACGTTGACCATCACGATCTTGCGCTTGGCACTGCCGCGCGAGACATCGAGGGTCGCCCGATCGCCTTCTTCGACGACGTTGTCGACCGTCGAAAACACGAGCATAGACACGGGGTTGCTGGACTTGAGGCCGTAGGATTCGGAGAGGCTGAGCTGCGCTTCGATGAGCTGCTTCGACTCTTTGGTGAAGCCCTTCAGGAAGCCATTGCCGTCGCCGAACTCGGCCGCCGTCGCCATGCCGTAATAGACGTTGACCGGTCCCGACTTCGAGCAGCCGATGAGCCCGCCCGCTACCAGCAGTAGTATCAGGCCGCGGGTCACGAGCCGCCTCCCTTCAGCGGAGTCCACAGCCCCGGCAATGAGTACACATCGATCGACCACTCGTCGTTCTCCATGAACATCCGGATCTCCGCGCTGGCGCGCTTGCCCTTCACCTTGATGATGGTGGACAGGCCTTCGGTCGTGACCCCTTCGATGTCACCTTCCGGCAAGATCGCGTACGGGTCCTTGAGATACGGGATCTTCGAGCGCGCGGCGGAGCGTGTCAGGTCGCGCAGGAAGTTGCCGGATTGGCGCGTGAAGAACTTGGAGAAGCTCTCCATGTTCTTGTCCGCGGCGGCCGCGCGAGCCTGCGCGAGACGTTCCTCGGGAGTCGCGGCGCAGGCGCCGAGGAGCGAGGCAAGGGTCACTACGAAGAGCGCCTTCCGGCGCAACGTCGACATCATGCAGGGCAACCTATCAGGGCGAGACCGATCCGGGAAGTGGACCTGCCATCATCGTTCACCGGGCCCGCCAGTGTCCGAGCGTTGGCTGTCGAGGATGTCCAGACGCCACATGCCGCCCAGGCGATGGGCGACGATCCGGGTCGCATCGGGCCCTTCTTCGATCGCGAGCACAGCCCGCTCGGGTTCGAAGTCGCGGCTCGGTACGAGGCGGATCGAGGTGATGCGGACGTCGGCGGCGGCGAGCGCGCCAAGCGGCGGGTTGTGCGCGTCGGTGGCCCGCCACCACGTCTCGAGGATGGCCCGCGAGCGCGGCGTGAAGCATTCGAGAAAGGCCTCGCGATCGCCATCGTGGGCGGCGCTGACCGCCTGCTCGAGCACGACGTTGGGGCCTGGCACGGCGCAGCCCGAGGCGAGCCCGACAAGCCCGATGAACAGGCAGGCTGCGAGGCGTCGGGGGGTCATGCGGCTCATTGTTGGGAAGCCTCTAAACAGTGTCGCCTGGCTTCGGATCCAAGCCGTGATGGAGCGGTAGCTGATTGGGTCGCTTGTGCGCCGTACGACGAGTACGGCTCCGCGCTTCCTTCAGTCGCTCCTTGCCTCACGATTGTCTCCTTCGCCATGCGACACTGTTTAGCGTTGTGCACCCATGAAAAAGCCCCGCTTGGGGGCGGGGCTTTCCATATCCGACATCATCTTGGTGCGAAAGGCGGGACTTGAACCCGCACGAGCTTGCGCCCACTAGCCCCTCAAACTAGCGCGTCTACCAATTCCGCCACTTTCGCTTCGGTCCTTCAGTCCAGGCTTCGCCATATTGTGGTGGGCCTGCTGGTGTCGCGTCTTCTAGGGCAGAGGCGCGGCACCGTCAATCGTTTTTTGACCCGCGCGTGCCAGACTTTTCGGGTCGGCACGCGGCAGTCAAAAGGGCTTCAGGGGTTGCCCGGAGCCGGGGCGGGAGCGGGCGCAGGGGCCGGCTCGGGCGTCGGGGTCGGGGCCGTCGGGGTCGGGGCCGTCGGGGTGGATGCCGGCGCGGGTGCGGGGGCGGGCGCCGCGGCATCCGGACCACCGGGAGCCGATGCATCATCGCTTGGTGCAGTGGCGTCGGCACCACCCACACCGTTTGCGCCGCCGGTCCTGTCTTCGATGCGGGTCGGGTCAGCGTTCATGCGGGCGAGGATGAGGACCAGCACGGCGAAGCTCACGCCGAGGTAGACCGTCATCTTCGAGAGGAACGGAACCGCGCCGCGCGAGCCGAACACGCCGCCAGCGGGGCCACCACCACCGAGGGCGCCCATGCCGCCGCCCTTGCCGGGCTGGAGCAGGATCACGAGCGTGAGTATGAAGCACACGAGCACGAACAGAATGAGAAGCACCGTGTCCACTGAGGTCTCCGGGGTGTCATTCGCAGAGGGTCACGGGCGAAGCGGCCCGGGCCCTGTTGCGAATCGCCAGGCGGCCGACCTCTTCGGATGCGGCTGTCGGCGGTACAATACCGCGCCCTGGGCATCGTTAGCGGAGGGGCGCTTGGGGGCAGGCACCTAGCAGGTTCACCGGGGAGGGTCAACGTGCATGTGCGGCCGTGACGATGGCCGCGAATCCCACGGCTTCCAGGCTCGCGCCGCCGACGAGGGCGCCATCGACATCGGGCTCGGCCATCAGCTCGCCTGCGTTCGCGGCCTTGACGCTGCCGCCATAGAGGATGCGGACCTCGGCGGCGAGGTCGCCTACCCGTTCGGCGAGCCAGCCGCGTATGAAGTGGTGAACGGCCTGAGCCTGGGCCGGCGTGGCGTTGCGGCCGGTGCCGATCGCCCAGACCGGTTCGTAGGCGATGACGGTCTCGGCGACGACCGCTGCGTCGAGACCAGCCAGGCCTGCTTCGAGCTGAGTTGCGACGATGCGCTCGGTGCGGTCCTGGTCGCGCTCGTCGAGCGTCTCGCCAACGCACAGGATCGGCACGAGGCGGTCGCGATGGGCGGCGGCGACCTTGGCGCCGACGAGCGACGGGCTTTCGCCGAAGAGCTGGCGCCGCTCGGAATGGCCGCACAACACGTAGCGCACGCCGAGGTCGGTGAGCATCGAACCGGCAACCTCACCGGTATAGGCGCCGCCGCGATCAGGATGCAGATTCTGGGCGCCGAGCACGACGTGCGTGCCTTTGACTACCGCGGCGACGGCCGCCAGGAACGGGGCGGGGGCGATGACCAGCACCTCCGGCAGGATGGCGAAGCCTGGACTCGAGGCCTCGGCCGTCGCGGCGCGGGTGCCTTCGACCACGGCCTTGGCGAGTGCCACGGCCTTGGCGAGGGTGGGCGGGTTCATCTTCCAGTTGCCGGCGATGAGCTTGCGACGTGGCATGGCAGAGCCTCTGTCGAGTGGAGCTGGGGTCAGAGAGCAGGTCAGAGGGTTGGGCGGGGCAGGCGCAGCGCCTCGACACCCGGCAGATCGCGGCCCTCGATGAGCTCGAGCGAGGCGCCGCCGCCGGTCGAGGCATGCGTCACTTGATCGATGAGTCCGAGCTGCTGCATGGCCGCGATCGAGTCGCCGCCCCCGACCACAGTGGTGCCTTCGCAGTCGGCCATCGCCTGGGCGACCGCCTTGGTGCCGGCTGCGAAGGGCGCCATCTCGAAGATGCCCATCGGGCCATTCCAGAAGACCGTCTTGGCGCCGCGGATGAGCGTCGCGTAGTAGTCGGCCGTGCCGGGGCCGATGTCGACTGCGATGCCGTCCTCGGGAAAGCCTTCGTTCGCGCAGATGCGCGTCTCCGCGTCGGCCTTCACCTCGGTGACGACCAGGTGATCGGTCGGCAGGTGGATCGGTACGCGTCGGGCTTCGGCCTTTGCGAGCGCGCGCTTGGCGAGCGAGACCTTGTCGGCCTCAACCCGCGACTTGCCAAGGTTGACGCCTTTGGCCGCGAGGAACGTGTAGGCCATCGCGCCACCGATGAGGAGCGCGTCGCAGCGCGCGAGCAGCGACTCGACGACGCCGATCTTGTCGGACACTTTGGCACCGCCGAGGACCGCGATGAACGGGCGGGCGGGCTCGTCGAGGAGCCCCGTCAGCGTGTCGAGCTCGTTCTTCATGAGGAGGCCCGCGCCGCGATCCTTCATCATGCGCGGCAACGCGTCGACCGAGGCGTGCGCGCGATGCGCGGCGCCGAAGGCGTCGTTGACGTAGCAGTCGCAGTTGGCGGCGAGCTGCTTGGCGAAGCCCTCGTCGTTCGCCTCCTCCTCGGCGTGATAGCGCAGGTTCTCGAGCAGCACGATCTGGTTGTCGCGCAGGCCGTTGATGAGGCTCTTTGGGCCTTCGCCGATGCAGTCGTCGGGGACCAGCACCTCGAACCCGGTGAGCTCCGCCAGGCGCGCGCCAACTGGTATGAGGCTGTACTTTGGGTCGACCTTGCCATCGGGACGGCCGAGGTGGCTGGCCAGGATGATGCGCGCGCCTGCCTTCCTGGCGTACAGGATCGTCGGCAACGCCGCGCGGATGCGGGTGTCGTCGCTGACGGCGCCGGTCTTCTTGTCGAGCGGGACGTTGAAGTCGACGCGGATGAAGACGCGGCGGCCTTCGAGGTTCATCTCACGGATGTCGCGGATCTGGGTGTCCATGCGGCGGGCTTACCGCGCTTCGGGTCCCCGGACAAGCCGGGTGGCCGCTCGACGCTGCTCCACCGCTTTGGTCCGCTTTGGTCGGCCGCCGCTCCTCCCGGTCGCGCGAGCATCGAGGAGATTATGGGGCATCAGGGCGGGCTCCAGGTCGTCGCGGCATCCCGACCGAAGGCGGCCCGTCGCTCGCTCATCGGCACGCGCACGTAGGCGGAGCCTGGCGAATTGCTCAACCGGACCCGCTTTGTGCTCAGCGTTGGGTGCAGGCGGCGCGGCAATCGGCGTCGATGACGTCGGGTCCGACCGCCCGCATCATGTTCTGCTGGCGGCACTCGCGCATGCACTCGAAGTCGGGTTGGGCCGGCGAGGGAGGCGGGGCGACCGTTGGCGCGAGCGACGAAACCTGGTGGAGCTCGTAACAGGTGATGCCGGCGTCGAGCGGGGCCGTCGCACCCGGCGGGGGCACGTTGCGGATCGTGGTCGCTTTGCTGCCTGGTTCGGTCATGCACAGGACCGCGTCCTTGCGTTCAGGCCATAGGCGCAAGCGCAGGGCGACGTCGCTCTTACGTGGCGCTTTTGCGAGCTTGCCAGCGCGCGTCATCGTCGCGCGCCTGTTGCCGTTCGCCGCGAGCTGGAGGTCGCCGCCCTTGCCGCCCGGACCGGCCAGCTCCCAGTGGCCGAGCGAGAGCAGGCCGACCGAGCCCGGCGCGAGCACGACCAGGCTGCCGCCACGCATCTCGACCGTGACGAGGTCCGCCGAGCCGCCGATGGCGCGGCCGACATAGAGCCCGTTGGTCTGGTCCCAGGGATCGTCCGTCGCTCTGGCTTCAGGTGGCGCGAACAGCGAAACGGCGAGGCACAGGGCAAGCGTTGGCATCAACATCTGGGAGCTCCGGGGCTGGTGGACGGCGTGTGCGAGCACAGCACAGCGGGCCTGCGTGTCAAGCCGCTCGGAGCCGGGCGTATGCCGCGAACGGCGTCGACCGGAGTCGCGGGTGCCAACGCGGCGGCCTTGTGCTACCTCGATGCGCGGTGCAAGACGCCTCCTCCGAACCGGGCCCCGTTGCCCCGCGCGGCCACCGCTTGGCGGCCTTCGCGAAAGCGTCGTCCTGGCTCGCGACGCATCCGCGATCGGCAGGGCTCGCGGCGGTGTTCGGCTCGGCGGTACTACTGGTGCTCGCGTTTCCAACGACCGAGGTGGGTCCCCTGGCACTGCTCGCGCTCGTGCCGCTGCTGGTCGCGGTGCGGACGCGCAGTCGCTGGCAACGCTTCCGGATGGGGTGGCTGTTCGGGTTCGCGGTCGAGCTGGCGCTGTTCCGGTGGATCCCGTTCACGATGACCGAGATGACGTCGATCGCCGGGCCGCTGACGTGGCTCATGGCGGTGGCGTACGCGCTCTGGCACGGGCTCCGCTTCGCGTTGTTCCTGACGCTGGCCGAGCCGGTGTGGCGCGCCGTCAGTAGCCGTGCCGCCTGGCTGGCGCCCGTCGCGGTAGCCCTCCTCTATATGGTCGTCGAGTGGCTGTGGCCGGTGATCTTCCCGTGGGCTTTGGGGCATGCGCTGTGGCAGGCACCCGGAGCGGGGGCGTTGCTCGCGCTGCAGGGCGTGCCGCTCCTGACGTTCGTGGTGGCGCTCGTCAATGCGGGCCTGGCCGAGCTGTGGCTGCATCGGCGTGAGCTGCAGCGGGCGCCTGATCCAGCTTCGCTTTCCGCGGGGCGGGCTCCGCTCAGCGTGCTCGTGACGCTCGTCATCGTGTTCGTGCCGGCGTTCGCGTTGAGTCCGAGTGAGAGCGACAGGGCTGAGGACACGATAAGGGTCGCCATCGTGCAGCCGAACTTCACGCTCGCCGAGAAGAAGAAGGCGAACATGACGACGCGCAAGCTGCTGCTGGACCGGATTGAGGCGCAGATCCGGGCGCTGCCGCGCGATACCTTCGATCTGGTGATAGCGTCCGAGGGAAGCTTTCCGATGTGGTGGCGGCTCGACGCCGACACGGTCAGCGACGGCGCGCCCAGTGCGATGATCAGCGCGACCCGGCGCATCCAGCAGGCGGTGGCCGCTGGCCCCCACACCCATGCGATCATCGGTGGTCTGCGCCAAGACGAGCAGCAGCGCACACGCAATAGCGCCGTGCACCTTGGACCCGACGGCAAAATCCTCGGCCACTACGACAAGCAGACCCTGGTGCCGTTTAGCGAGTATATGCCGTTTGTCGACCTGTTCCCCGCGCTGGGCGAGATTCGCGGGGTCGGCAACGTGCTTCCCGGTGACGTTCCATGCGCCTTCGAGATCGCTGGCCGAGGGCAACCGCTGCACATCGCGTGTGGCATCTGCTACGAGAGCATGTTCGCCGACCTGACGCGTGCAGATGCGGGCAACGCCGAGGTGCTCGTGAACCTGACGATCGATACCTGGTTTGGCACTTCGACGGCGCCGCGCATGCACCTCATGACGCAGGCCTCGCGCGCCGCCGAGCTGGGGGTGCCGCTGTTGCGTTCGGCGCTGACAGGGATAAGCGCCCAGCTCGACATTCATGGCCGGCTCGTCGCGGCGCTGCCGGTGGACGTGCCGGGCGTGCTCGCTGCGACCGTCGTATTGAGCCACGATACGACAGTCTTCCGGTCGGTCGGCCAGCTGTTCGCGCCGGCTGGTGCGGCGCTCGTGATGCTCGCGCTCATCGATGCATTCATCCGGCGCAAGACCCTCTGGGGTCGAGCGGCATGAGCGCCAGCGACGACGACAAGGTCCTCGAGGCACGCTTCATCGCGGCGCTCAAGGCGCGTGACGAGCGGGCCTTCAACGCGCTCGTGGCCCGCTTTCAGGACCGGGTCTACAATCTCATCCGGCGGCTCCTCGGGAACCCGGAAGAGGCGCGCGATGTCACGCAGGAGGTGTTCGTCAGCGTGTTCGAGAAGGTCGATAGTTATCGCGGCGATTCTTCAATCGCGACGTGGATTTACCGGATTGCGACGAACCACGCGAAGAACCGCATCAAGTACCTTTCGCGCCGCAAGGACCGCCAGAAGGAGAGCCTCGAAGCGATGCTCGTGCCCCCCACATCCAGTCGCCTGTCGGCGTTCGTGCCGCGCCCCGACCAGGTCTACACGCGCGAGACGGTCTCGCGCCTGGTCGATGCCGCGCTCGGCGAGCTCGACGAGGAGCAACGCATCGTGGTGGTGCTGCGCGACGTCGAAGGTCAGTCGTACGAAGACATTGCGGTCATCACCGGGCTACAGCTCGGGACCGTGAAGAGCCGCCTGCACCGGGGTCGTCAGCGCCTGAAGGAGGCGCTGGCACCGTTCATCGACCCGCGCGACTTCGGGGAGGACGAGCAGTGAGCACCCCCGATCCCGATCGCGACCCGAGTGGCGCCCCACCGCCCGAGCCCGAGCTGTCGGCCGACGATGAGCGCATGAACGCCTGGCTCGATCGCCAGCTTGGACCGGGCGACGCGCAGCGCTTTGAGCAGGAGCTCGCCGACGACCCAGCCCGCGGCAAGGACGCCCGCACGTTGGCGCAGGTGCTGGCGCAGCTGCGAACGCTGCCGACCGAGCAGGCGCCGCGCGACCTCCTCGACGACGTGCAATCGGACATCCGAAGTCGCAGCCGGGGGCGCTACTTCGGCTACCACTGGAAGTACCGCTTTCCGTATGAGGCGCTGCTGACCGCGCTGTTCCTCATCATCGCGGTGGTCGTCTATGTGGTCGCGCGCCCAGCGCAGGTGTTGCTGATCCCTATCGAGGCCAAGACGTTCCTCGTGTCGGGTTCGGATCTCGGCGTGGGTGCACGCATCCTGAGCGACTATGGCTCGTTCGTGCGCGACCCCGAAGGACCTGTCGGCGGCCCGTGGGTGCAGCTCATCGGGGACGTCGCGGGCAACCGTATCGAGGCGCTGCGGACCGAGCTATCGCTGTATCCGAGCATGCGCCTGGACTCGGAAGAGGTCGTCGGCGCGGCGGTGCGGGTGAGGGTCGCGATCAAGCGCTGACGATTCAACCCGGCGTCGTGGCCAGCCGCTCCAGGCGGCGGTGCACGTTGTCCGCGGCGCGGAGCGACAGTGCCATGATCGTGACCTGCGGGTTCGCCCCGATTGGGCCCGGCACGGCCGAGCCATCGCAGATGAAGAGGTTGTGCACGTCGTGGGTCTCGTGGGTCGGGCCCACGACCGAGCGGCTCGGGTCGCTGCCCATGCGGCAGGTGCCGAGCGGGTGGTAGGCCGACAGGTCGAAGTGGCGGGCGCGCGCGGGATGCTGTTCGAGCGCTTCGACGTCGGCGAGTTTGCGTAGGACCTTGGCATGGGGCAGCGGCGTCCGGATCTCGCGCGAGCCGGCCGCGAGGAAGATGCGTCCGAGCGTGCCGAGGCCTCTCCGGAGGCGCGCGACGTCCTGGTCGTTGACCCGGTAGCGGGCCCGCGGACGGCCATCGCGCCCAAGTGTGACGCGGCCGCGCGAGGTGTCCTTGATCATCAGGCCAAAGCCGAGCCAGTGGTCGGCGCGCTCGACCAGATCGACCCACTCGCGGCCCCACTCCTGAAGCATGGCCGCGGTCATGTCGAGGGTCGCGTGCGCGCCCTCGAACATCATGCCCTCGTCCTGGAACTCGTGGACCGCGTAGCCCTGCGGCACCGTGTTCCAGCCATTTACGGGGTCATCGAACAGGGCCACGACCCCCAACGCGGGGTGGATCGAGAGGTTCTTGCCGACCTCGCCCGAGCTGTTTGCGAGGTCGTTCTTCAAGAGCAGGGCAGGGGTGTGAAGGGTGCCGCAGGCGAGCACGACCACCCGCGCACGCACGGTCACCCGCACGGTGCCGCGGGCGCTTTGGGCCGTGCCGCTGACGCCGACGGCGGTGTCGCCTTCGGTCAGGATCCGATCGACCGCGAGCCCAGTGAAGAGCTGTGCGCCGCGCTCGAGCGCGCCAGGCACGAACGCGATGTCGGTCGAGCGCTTCGCCTCGGTCGGGCAGCCAAAGCAGCACAGGCCCTGGCCGTCACAGCCAGGGGCGTTGCGCGGCAGGGCCCCGTGCGCGTAGCCGAGCGCGTCGGCGCCGCGCGCGATGAGCACCTTGGCCGCGCCAAGTGCCGCGTCCGACGAGGGGCCGACGCCGAGGGTGGCCTCAACCGATGCGAACCAAGGGGCCATCGCCTCGGGTGAGAGCTCACCAAGGCCTGTCTCGGAGACCCATTCGCGCAGCGTCGCGGCGGGCGCGCGCAGGCAGGTGCCGGAGTTGACGAGGGTCGTGCCACCGACCGCCTTGCCAACCGGCAACGGGATGTAGGCGTTGCCGAGCGTATGGGTCGTGCCACCGTCGCGGTAGAGTCGGCGCATCATGTCGAAGGCGCGGCCGTTGAAATCGGCGCGCCCGAAGTGCTGGCCTTCTTCGACCATCAGGACCGCATGGCCGCGAGCCGCGAGCGCCTTGGCGATAGGTGCCCCGCCGGCGCCGGTGCCGATCACGACCACGTCGCACTCGAGCACCTCGCCGTCCCGGAGGGTGGCTGCGTCGACGATCTGGTCACGCCAGCGTGGCTTGTCGGCCTTCTTCGGCTCGGGCTTCGACGGGGTCTCGATGCGGTAACGCAGGCCGAGCCCGGCGTGGATCGCCGGGTCGTCGAGCCAGGCGAGCTTCAGCGGCATCAGTAGGAGGCGGAGCCCATTGTGGCCAACCTCGGTCGCGTCGAAGGAGGCGAGCGCGGCCGTGCGCGTCTCAACGTCCAGCGCCGAGAAGCGTTTGCCCCAGCGCGGCAACGTCGAGAGCTCGAGCGCCGCAAGCATCGTGCGATAGCTGCCGGCGACCGACGCGGGAAACGTCGCGAGCAGCTCCTCGAGCCGGGTCAACGCGGCCGCACTGGCCGCGGGCAGCCGGCGCCCGGCCGGGATAGCGATCGCGGCCAGAGCGCGCAACGTCTCGCGCCAGGGCGCTTCGGGTGGGGTGGTGACAACCCTTGCCCGGCCGGCCTCGAGGGCACGTCGCGCGGCCGCCCGTCGCCTCGCCGTCAGCGCCTTCCGGCCCCCATCGAGCGGCAGCATCGAGGCGACGAACGCGGGCAGGTCACGCGGCGCGAAGACCATCTGGCCATCGGCCAGCGCGCGCCCCTCGTTGTCACGAAGGGTTGCGGGCATCGCGGACATGGTCGCAAGCGGTGACCACGGCCGCGGGTGTTTCGTCGCGTCGAGCCACACGCCGCGCCCATCGTCTGCGACGAAGCGTACCTCGTAGTGGATCGCGCGCAGACCCGCAGCCATCGTCAGGCTGCCGTGGCACTCGACTTCGTGCTCGACCCAGGGTGGCGCGCTCACGACGCCTGAGACGCGATGGTCGCCGGGGCGGTCGGTCGCGGTCACCTCGAGCGTGAACGCGACCGGATAGGAGCGGCCGTCGGCACCCGCGATGGTGCCCTGCATCGTCTCGACAAAGCTGACTGCCATCGCGCTTGCTCCCAACGCCTAGACGACTTCGCGGCCGTGATCGGGCGTGCGGCGCAGGAACTCGAGCGCGCCGCCATGCGCGCTCACACAGATGAATGACGGCTCGCGCCGTGGCCGCACCTCGAGGTGCACCTCGGCGAGCTTGGTGTTGAAGCAGTACGCGAGCGAGCGGTCAGGATTGGCATAGCCAAGGCACGCCATCGGCTGTGAGCCGGCGTCCATGCGCAGCCGCGCCTCCCCGTCGGCGCTACGGAGGGTCAAGGTCCAACGCGTGGGGCCGACGTGGGCCTCCTGGCGCCAGAAGTCGAAGACGGTCGCGAACGTGTAGCTGCGGGTGCCACGCCGGACGACCATGGCCGAGAGCTTGGGCGTTGGGCGGCCGGCGACTTTGATGCGCCCGGTGAAGCCTTCGACCATCGCCTCGGGGGCGCCGTCGGCAGCCGGGAAGAAGCACTGGCCCCAGGCGTACTCGAAGGCGTGCTCACGGCCCCAGTTGTGGCCCTGCATGCCGTTCCAGCCGGTGAGATCCCAACGCTCGCCAAAGACGTCGAGGCGGCCGCCGAAAACGAGCCAAGGAAACGGGGTCAGGAGCTTTGAGCGCGGGAACGGACCTTCGCGCAAGATCCGCGAGGGCAGGATCGACAGCGGCTCGGCAACGGCGCCAGTGCCAGGCACGAACGTCAGGTCGAACGCGGCGCTGCCGTCTTTCGAGGCGAGTGACCCGCGTGCGTGGCCGCGTTCCGACAGCTCGAGGAGCCAGTCACCGGCGGCGATGCGGGCGCCGAGCGCGTCGCCGATCATGCTGGCGCGCGCAAGCGGGTGTGTCAGCTTGTGGGCAAAGAGGCGCTGGCGCTCGCCATCGAAGGCGATGAGCCAGGTCTCCGCCACCGGCTCACCCGCGAGGGGTGCCAGGATGGTCGCCTTCAGCCAGAGCGCCAGCGGGCGCTGCGGATGATTGGCGCGCAGGAAGTAGCTCTCGACGTGGCCTTGACCCGAGCCTGAACCTCGATGTCGCAACGCGTTCGGCGGGGGCTCGCGCAGGTGCGCGGCGAACGGGAACCGAGGGGCGCTCGGCGTGTCGATGCGTGCGGATGTAGGCTCAGGAAAGCTCGGTTGCATGCCCCACGAGTAGCAGCTTCGACAGCGTGGCGCAATAACGTGTCCGAGGGGTCATGCTATTTGCGGGCATCCTCACAAGAGCGCCAGGACTTCCTTCGCGGCGCGCTCGCCCTCGGACGCGGCGCCCTCCATGAAGCCCTGGAAGTCCTGCGAGCAGCCGTCGTTGGCGAAGGAGATGTTGTTCTGGCGGACGCCCTCGTGGCCGCCGAACGCGGTGTACTGGCCGACCCGGTAGTAGGCGTAGGAGTGCAGTGAATACGGGTTGTTGTGCCAGAGCGACTGGGTCAGCTTGCCGTTCCACTGAAGGCCCGGGAAGACGCTGCTGATTTGCCCCAGGCCGGTCACGGCGTCCCGTCGCGCCTGGCTGTTGGTATGGGTCGCGAAGGGCACGTTGCTGCGCATCGTGTCGGTGACTGAGCCGCCCGAGTAGAGGTTCAGGATGCCGGTGGCGCCCGGCTGACCGCGGGTGCTCTCCCACGAGCACTGATAGCCCGTGCCGGCGAAGGTCGAGCCGTTGGCGACGCCGGGCCAGGCGCCGGTGCCGGCCCAGATGCGGGTCGCGAACTGGAGCTGGAGCTTGCCGTTGTGGCCGCGTCCGAGCTCGTTGATGACGCGCAGCTTGAGCGGGTCGAAGCCCGCCTGCGCCGTGTCGACGGTCGCGAGCATCGCAAACGGGATGCACAGGATGACGTGGTCGAAGGTCTCCTCGACGGTACCAGCGGCCGTCTCGAACGTGAGCCGCACCCGTCCGGCGGTGGTGCGCGCGACCTGTTCGAGCATGTGCCCGTGTTTCACCGTGCCGGCTGGGAGCGACGCGGCGATCGCCTCCGGCAGTTGCTGGTTGCCGCCGCGGATGTGATAGCGCTCGTCCGAGACGCCGAACGACGCGAAGGCGAGGGGCTTTGGCTGATAGGCGAGTAGATACAGCAGGTTCAGGGCCGACTGGTCGGCCGTGTCGGCGCCGTATTCGATCGCGTAGGCGACGTCGAGCACCTTGCCGAGCTGTGAGCCATGCCCGCCCGGGACACGGGTCCTGATCCAATCGTGGACGCTCATGCGGTCGAGCGTGCGACCGGCTTCCGTGAATCCATTGTAGGTCGTCGGGTAGCTCGCGGCACGGATGTCCGCCGTCACGCGATCCCACATGGCGCGGAAGTCCTTGTCGGCGTCGGGCTTGGGGTAATAGCTGCCCCCGACCCGATAGACCTCCTCCGAACCGGCCGGCTGCGACGCGAAAAGGTCGTCAAGGATCAAGCCATAGCGCGCAGCCAGGCGCTGCATCGTGGCGTGGTTGGTGTCGATGAGCTCACCACCCCACTCGGAGACCTGGTTGTTGTCCCAGTATCCGGTACGGTTCGAGAACATGCGGCCGCCGAGACGGCCCGACCCCTCGAAGACCTTGAACGTCACGCCGCGCTTGTCGAGCAGGCCGGCGCACGCCATGCCGGCCATGCCGCCACCGACGATCGCGACCTTTCGCGCGCCCTGTGGCGCCGCGCGGGCACCCTTGCCGAGCGCCAGTAGGCCGGCCGCGGCGACCGCGCCACCGAGGATGGCACGGCGGCCGATGCCGGTCACTGGGCGTTGCGACGCCTCGCGCACGACGTCGACAGGCACGCCGTGGCGGTCGGCCATGCGGAGCTCTGAGACCCATTGGCGAAGCGAGCGGAAGAGGGGCGTGCGCATCTTGATGTCCTGGGTGACGGTGACCCTTCGATGGCTACACGTGGCGATCGTTGTTCGCAATATCTGGCTTGGTAGCGCGGCCCCGCAGTTGGCGTCAGAAGCGGCAGCGGCGTGGTTTCTCGATCCTCCTCAGCGCCGAAGGACAGACCTGGTTGCCCGTATTCTGCTCGTTCCCACAGTGGACCCGGATCACGACGCGGTTTGCACTCGCATCCAACGGTTTCGAGCGACGCGCGGAACCATGGCGGTCGCGGGCTCGTTTGGGGCTATCTTTGGGGCTATCTTTGGGGCCATCTTTGGGGCCATCTTTGGGGCCATCTTTGGGGCCATCTTTGGGGCCATCTTTGGCTGCGCGCTTTGGCTGCGCGCTTTGGCTGCGCGCTTTGGCTGCGCTTTGGCTGCGCTTTCGCTGCCGGGTTCGCCAAGTGGCCGACGATGCGCAAGCCACGAGGCGGGACATGGGCGCGACGAGAATCGATGGTGAGAGGCGCGAGCGGTACTGGCTCATCGCATCTTGGTGGGCTGCTGTCGTTCTAGCGCTGGGATGTGGGGAACGTGGCCCCATCGGTCCGCCAGGTGAACAACAGGGGGCGCCCGGTCCGGCAGGCGCCGAAGGCGCGCGCGGTGCTGACGGGTGGACCGGGCCAGCAGGAGCGCCAGGTGGCCCTGGCCCCAGCGGTGAGTCGGGCGTGGCGGGGCCAGGCGGAAAGGTTGGGCCCAAAGGTGACGAGGGCGCGCGGGGCCCGAAGGGCGATGCCGGCGCGCAAGGCTCAAAGGGCGATGCCGGCGCGCAAGGCTCAAAGGGCGATGCTGGCGCGCAAGGCCCCAAGGGCGATGCCGGCGCGCAAGGCCCCAAGGGTGAGGCGGGCGCGCTAGGACCTGTTGGGCCGATGGGGTTGACGGGTGCCCAGGGAGCGCGCGGGGAGACCGGCACTCGCGGCCCGGCCGGCGACTTCGGGCCACAGGGGCCGATCGGCCGGACCGGCGCGGCGGGGCCCAAGGGGGATTCGGGTGCACTGGGGCCGGCGGGTGATGTCGGGCCGGTTGGGCCGCGTGGGCTGCAAGGCGTGTCTGGTCAGGAAGGGGCCCAAGGTGCGCAGGGCGCGGTCGGGCCAGCGGGGCCCCGGGGCAGTCAAGGGCCCGACGGTGCGCCCGGGCCCGCGGGCAGCAACGGGCTGCCGGGCTTCGCGGGGGAAGCCGGCGCGATGGGGCCGACGGGCGCGACAGGGCCCGCGGGCGAGTCGGGCCCACAGGGACCACCGGGCGCGGCGGGTACAACCGGCCCGGTGGGGCCGCCCGGTGCGATTGGCCCAGCCGGGTCAGTCGGGCCGCAAGGACCCGAGGGTCTGGCCGGAGCGCCAGGCATCACCGGCGCGATCGGGCCCGCGGGTCCGGCCGGTGTGGCGGGTCCCATTGGCCCACCGGGCCTCGAAGGGCTAGCCGGGCCTGCGGGTGTGCCCGGACTCCAAGGGCTCCAAGGGCTCCAGGGTTTTCAAGGTGTCCAGGGGCTGCGAGGTGTCCAGGGAAGCCAGGGTGTTCAGGGCGTTCAGGGCGCGCAAGGGCCGCAGGGGCCGGCCGCGCCGATCAACACGATGACCTACCTCGACGGGGTGCCGCGCTCGGGCGTGGTCGCGCTGACGCTCGACCCGGCGCGCACAGCCGAGCACACGATCCCGGCCTTCGTTCGCAGTCAGGTCGCCGCCTTTCAAGCTGGCAACGGCTTCGCGTTCCCGTTGGCCCCTGGGCAGACGTCAGGCCTACGCGCGATGTATGCCCTGCATCCGAGCCTCGTCAGCGCCTGGCTCGATCCGCTGGATGCGACCAACAGCGCGAGCTCGCCGCGCCTTGGCGGCAACGCCGACTTCGTCGCGTTCTTCGGCGACGGCTGGGACAGCGACGATACGCTGCCGGACGGCATGTCAGGCCTCTTCGCCGGCAGCAGCAGCGCCGGTTGGCTGTGGGTGTCGCACGAGGCGGTGAGCGGCACCTCGCCCGCGGTCGGCCGCGCACCGAGCGGGCAGCAACGCACGCTCGCCGGGCTGCAAGCGGCCCTTGGCACCTATGCATTCGACACGACCAGCGCCGCGGCCTGGACTACGAGCGCCGTGGAGACGGCGATCCGATCGCACAAGCAACAGCTCGGCGGTAGCTGGTTGCGCATCGTCTTCGACCCCGCGAGCCTCGCCTGGATGCCTGATACCGCGGCCACGCCCCGTCGTTTCGACGCCACGAGCAGCACCCGCTTCCTGCGTATCGGCTTCGACGCGGCGCGCTTCGATCACGATGACGCGGGCCAGTCGCTGCCGGCCGATGTCGTCGTCGGCATGGCCGCGAATTGCGCCGGGACGCGCACGCCTTGGGGTACGGTCGTGCTCGGCGAGGAGAACGTGCAAGAACTGTGGGGTGACAGCGAACCGTGGTGGAGCAGTGACAACCGCTTCCTCACAGGTCAGGGAATGAATGCCGGCCAGCTCGTCAGCATCCCGCGCACGCCGTCGACGAGCAGCGCGTTTGGCCGCAGCACGACCACTGCGACCCGCCACGATCGCGATCTCTGGGGCTACCTGAGCGAGGTCGACCCGACCCGCCCCGCCAGCGAGACGTATGACGACGCGACCGGACGCGGCCACGCCAAGTGGGGCTTCTTCGGGCATGCCCGCTTCGAGAGCGTCACGTTCGTCACGACCAGCGCAGGCCTCCTCCCCGACGGCGAGCCGTTGGTGCTCTACGCGGCTGACGACCGCACTGGTGGGCGCCTCTATAAGTGGGTGAGCGACGGCAGCTACAGCGCCGGCATGGACCGCCAGGCGGCACGCGCCCTGCTGCTGACGGGTCGCCTCTACGTCGCGCACCTGCCCGACCTCGACTACCGCACCGGCACGACCCTCACCGCGACCGGACTCGCCCCGCGCGACGCCTCCCCCGGGATGGGTCGCTGGGTCGAGCTGTCGGTGACGAGCGAGGCCATCGCCCCCAACGCGCCAGCACTTGGCCCCGGCACGACGGTGGGCGATGCCCTCAGGAGCCTCACCTGGAACTCGCTCGCCGGCTTCGCGGACGACGACGCGCTGCGCGGCGCGCTGCACTCGGCCTGCCACAAGATCGGCGTGAGCGAGCTCAATCGGCCCGAAGACGTCGAATGGAACCCCGCCGACGCGACCGGCCGTGCGCGACTCTATGTCGCCCTGACCAAACACACGACGCGGGTCGCGCTCGATGGCAACGGCGTGCGCTACCCCGAGGCGAGCCACACGTTCCTCTCGCCGGTGCGCGGCGATGACGTCGGGCGCGTCTGGGCGTTCGAGGAGTCGGGGAACCCCGCAAGCTCGCTCGCGTTCAGCTATGTCGAGGTGTGGCACGGTCGCAACGCCGCGACGGGCGACCCGCTGTTCGCCGCCGCCAACCCGGACAATCTCATGATCGACCGAATGGGTGGCGTGTGGTTCGCGACCGATGGCAACCCAGGGGTCAACGCCGCCGGAGACGCCTTGTACTATCTCGACCTCGAGCCTGGTTCGACGACCCGCGGCGAGGCCTATCGGGTCGCGGTCGTACCCTCCGACGCCGAGGCCACCGGTCCCGCCTTCACACCCGATGAACGCACGTTGTTCCTGAGCGTGCAGCACCCCGGCGAAAGCCTTCCGTCGGTGTGGCCGGCCGGCCTCCGCTGAGCACGTGCGCGGGTCAGGGCCAGCAGACCGCTGCCGCCGAAGCACCGTAGCGCATCACGGAGCCCGGCGAACTGACTGCCAGCTCGCAATCAGGGCAGAGCGCACCATGCCGCTTGTACTCCACTCGATCTTCTCGCTGTGACCGGGCGCGTCGGCTTGGTCGGGTGTATTCGCTCCAGCGATTGGATACCGGTCTCTCGTCGGGTGCTGATGACGTCAGGTGCCGTTCTTCTTGGCTGCAGGATCCCGATCGAGCTTCTCGGTGTCGGCCGGGTCGATGTCCTCACTCGCGGACTCTGCCTCGCTACGCTTTGGAGCGGTGACCCACTTGAGGTCGACCTCCCACACTTTCTCCGCGTGGTCGTTCCATGCCTGGGGCCTGTGATCGTTTTGGGGAAAGCGGTCGCTGGGTGCGGACACACCCTCGCGCGCGGGGCCCTTGATCTTCTCGTTCCCGGCCTGGGGATAGTGGCGCCACACGAAGTTGATCTTCTCGATCTGCAGCTTCTGTCCGGGCACGAAAAGGACCTCGTTTTCGGCGTCGTTGAGTGAGACGTCGTTGATGAGCGCGCCGCCCGTGGGATCCCAGATGCGCCAATCGATCGCCCTTTTCGCGAGATATCCGACGCGGGCCGTCGAGGTGCTCATGAATCCTTCCTCCTCGAGGGTGTGTGCAGTGCGCCCGAATCGCTTGAGTCGCCCTGGCCGAGCGTGGCCTCGCCTTTACCCAAGACATCGCTCGGCGTGGACGGCGACTTGTCGGGCGACGACTCTCCATAGATTGCACGCTGTTCGCCAGCTGCAGCACGATGAACCTCGGGCCGGCGCCGGGTCTCGAGAGCGGTCTTGGCGACAACCTCTTCGCGCTCCACGTCGGCTCGCAAGGGGGTCCGATCCTGGGAGGCGACGGGGTCGCGGGGGAGGCGATAATCGAGCAGCGCTTCCTCTTTGGTAAGTCGATGTTCGGGGTGCGCGGCTCGTTCTTCGTGCGCGGGCTCGCGGGCGACAACGACGAAGGCATTGCCGGCATCCTCTTATCGGCGATCGGCGGCGCGACGATTACGGAAGGGCTCGGGGTCTATGCGGGCCTCGGCTACACGATCACCGGCAGCATGACCGACGCCTCGAAACGAGAGGGTGACGCCGGCGCGTTCGACGCGCTCGTCGGAGGGACGTGGTGGTTGGTGACCGATGACAGCTTCGGCTGGGGCCTCACGACCGAGCTCGATCTGCTCACTGGTTCCGGTGATTTTCCCGCCAGCGACGGCATCCCCAAACGTTAGCTTGGCTTCACCCATGTCTCGCTCGTGTTCGGGATCGAAATCGCATTTCCCAATGTCTTCTGGTGATCTGGATCTTCGAGTTCAGGCCTCGCTGACGGCGTTCGTGATCCGGTACCTGACGACAAGGCCACGGACACCGCGACAGCGAATCGCCGCCCAGCTGCAGCCCCTCCAAACCGCACCTCAGCCGGCGGCGAAGATGAGCAGCAGCGCGAAGCCGGTCACGGCGACGAGCCCATGCCCCAGCGCGAGCCACTTCGGAATCGTCTTCTTGGTGATGTCGCGCCCGAACACGAGGAAGCCGCCGAGCGCCGCACCCCCGAACACAAGCGTCGGAATGACCGGCGCGGGGGTGTACGTCAGGTTATAGACGACCAGCAGCACGAGCCCGGTCGCGGCCAGGAGGCCGTGCACGATCGCTATGCCCTTGGGGGTCGGTCGATCGGTGAGCACGCGGCGCAAGAGGTAGCCACCGAGGATTGCGGCGATAGCGAAGCAACCGATAGCGGCCCAGATCATGTGTTCTCCTTCTCGCCTTCTTTGGCGATCTGCTCGGCAACGATGCTCACCGAGATCGATGGCAGGTCATTGATCGCCGGTCCTTCGATGACCGTGCCGTCTGTGCGGAAGCGGCTGCCGTGACAGGGGCAGTCCCAGGTTCGCTCGCCCGGGTTGAAGGCGACGATGCAGGCCATGTGCGTGCAGACCGCCGACACGACGCTCAGCGCGCCGTTGTCGTCGCGGAAGGCGGCGCACTTGCTGCCGTCGACGAGGATCGTCTTGCCCTCGCCGGGCCCGATGTCGGCGAAGTGATCCGCGTCGACGTTGCTCGGCAGGTCCTTCAGGTACTGCCACGCGACGTTCGCGTTCTCTTTGATCCAGGCGGCCGCGGACTTGATCGGCGTGCGCCGGCCGAAGCGATAGGCGTGTGCCCACGGGTTGTCGCGCCCGACGATGTGGTCGGTCACGAGCATCGCCGCGAGCGTGCCGTAGACCAGGCCGTCGGTCGCGAAACCGGTGGCGATGTGCACGTGCGAGTCGTCGTCGCGCGGGCCGATGTAGGGCAGGCCGTCGGCCGATCGATAGTGCTGGGCGCCCCAGCGGTAGGCGATCGACGCGACATCGAAACGCTCGCGCAGGTAGGTCTCGAGGCGCGTGAAGAGCTCGACGTTGCTCTCGGCATCGTCGGGTTTCTGGCCGACCTTGTGCGGCTCGCCGAGGCACAGCAGGAAGTCTTCGCCGGCCTCGTTGCGATAGTGGCGGAGCGAGTGGCGTTGCTCGCCGGTCATCGTCCAGAATGTGCCGGGCGGAGGGTAGGTGCCGCTCGCGAGCGTCGCGGCGAGCGCATATTCGCGGTAAGGCCCGAGGAGGGTCTGCACGAACATGATGCCCTTGGGGCTGTGCGTCGCCATCAGCACATGGCGAGCGCGGACCGTGTGGCCGGACTCGGTGGTGACGATACACTGCCCGTCTTCCTCGTCGACCGAGATTGCCTTGGTGCCTTCGTGGATCCTGCAACCGGCGGCCGCGGTCGCGCCAGCAAAGGCACACGTGTAGGCGAGTGGGTTCAACTGCGCCTGGCCTTCGAGGCGTAGCGCCGAGTGCACCGGGAACGGCAGCGGCACCCCCTGCGGGCCGCCGAGGGATACGCGCAGCCCGGCTTCGGTGCAGGCCGCGAACTCGTCCTTCAGCGCCTTTTCGCCGTCCGCGGTCTCGGCGATGTGGAAGAAGGGCACGCGCCGGAAGTCGCAGGCGATGGCGTGCTCAGCGATGAGGCTCTCGATTCGGTCAATGGCCGCGCTGCGGGAGTCGGCGACGATCTTCAGCGTCTCCTTGTCGAACTTCGAGCGCACGCGATCGAGGCGCCGGTCGACCGTCGCGTACAGGTTGCCGGTCGAGTAGCCGGTCGTACCCTGGCCGACTCGCAAGGCCTCGAGCACCGCGACGTCGAGGCCGGCCTTCGTCAGCAGGTTGGCGGCGGTGTGCCGGTGATGCCGCCGCCGATCACCGCGACGGCGACATCAATGCTCGAGCCGAGTTCCGGAAAGCTGGTCGCCTCTGCGTCGGATTTCCAGAGCGGGCGCAATTGCGTCATCGCCGTCATGTGACCTCCATCTTCGAGCCGAGTGACGAGCACTGTAGGCGCTCTAGAGTTTAAGCGTCAATGGGGCAAATCCCACTTCGGCCGCGTTGAAGGCCATGCTCAACCCGGCTTGCCGTCGGCGCGCGCCCTGACGAGCACACGCCAATACGCAGCCGCGTAGAGCGCGAACGCCAATGACCAGAGAGCACCGGCCACATAGAGCGCGGGGCGGTTCGTCGCCTCCCAGAGCGGGCCGAACGTGCGCACAAGGGCCGCGAGCAGGACGAGTACGAACGCGACCGACGCGGCGAGCGGCGCGATCAGCGGTCGCCCGGTGTGGCCGAGGGCGACGCGCGCCATCATGCCGAGCGTCGTCAGACCGAGCGCGCCGACGGTGAGCGCGTGCGTCGCTGCCGCGAACGGCACCGTCGACGTGAGCGTCGCCAGCGCGCGCAGGCCAAGGCCGAGGACGAGGAACAGATGCCCCGCGTGCAGCACCCACAAGAGCGGCACGCGCAGCGCCGGGCGCGCGCCCCAGGTGAGGCTGCGTAGCAATAACAGCACCGCCGCCAACGCCGCGCACACCCCCGCCGCGAGCGACTCGGGCCACGCGGCATCGACCAACACGCACGCCCCGAGCGCGCCGAGCGCCAGCCGATCGAGCGCCGGCACGTTGCGGATCGACGCTATGCCGGTCGCGTTGCGCGTGAAGGTCGGAAAGATCCGGGCTGCGACAAACGCGATCAGGAATATCAGCAGATCGACCGCGATGAGGACCGCGTGCCGCCGATCGACCGGGCTCGCCCCAAAGGTATCGAGATGCATCAACAGGTTCGTGGCAAAGAGCGCCGCGAGCACAACGAGCATCAGGTAGTTGCGGCGGTTCTTTGTCGCGATGAGGGGCCGACCGATCGCTAGCGCGAGCGCTGGCACGAACGCCAGATCGAGCGTCGCGACGAGAGCCGCAGGGGCCGGCACGAGCAGCGCGATGCGCCCTGCCAGCCACAGCGCCGCGAGCGCCAGCAACGGCCGCCCGACGAGCGTCTCGCGGCCCGTCCAGTTGGCGACGGCGGTCAAGAGGAAGCCCGCGATGAC
>Ga0105046_10003656_pt1 | contig 24425 bp, 26 predicted proteins | sample MAT03_FD_78385 | JGI IMG/M metagenome (GOLD analysis project Ga0105046, IMG submission 78385) | Freshwater microbial communities from Lake Fryxell liftoff mats and glacier meltwater in Antarctica - MAT-03 (megahit assembly) | ecosystem: Environmental > Aquatic > Freshwater > Ice > Liftoff...
ATCGCATGGGAATGGACACGCCGCACTCTCTCCATCCCGGTCGCCGTGTGGACGACCAGAGTTTCTTTATTCATTGAATGAAGAAAGACTAGTCGCCGCACTATCGCTTGTCAATCCCTTACAGAGAGCGGAAAGGTTTCTCCGAGAATTGAGCGTTATGGCCAAAGAAGGCGTTGAGGGGTCCGAAACGTTGGACGAGGATCTTGCGACACCGAGGGAGTGGCGAATAGTGCGGACCGATGCGGCCATCTCTAAAACGAGGTCATCGCGATGCAGGAAGTCAATCCCATTCGGCAACGTGCCACACGAACAGGTCTCTCCGGGCAGTGACTTCGGACATCCAGGTAACGAGTTGCGAGTCACGAAATGCGGAATCGACGGGGCTGATGCATCAATGCATCCAATTGTGCATCCAGATTGAAATCAACCCAACGGCTCGGGGCAGCATCGGTCAGAGAGTAGCAAGGTGATCCCGCAGCAAGCGGTTGAACTCGGCAGGACGTTCGAGAGGGGCCAGATGGGAAGCATTGTCGATCACATGCGATGTCGAATTCGGAATTCCTTCGGCTATCCGCTGCATACTGAGCGGAACGTCCGGGAGTTCATGATCGCCCTGCACGAGCAGCACCGGGACCCGAAGTTCGTGCAATCGCTCTTTGGCCGGTGGATCGAGTTCGCGCGCTTCACCTTCTTCTTCTCCAAGAGCAGCTCGTTGCCAGATTTGCCGGATCATTGATTCCGCGTGGAGTCGGAACGCCGGGTCGAGCGATTCGGTTGGCCGTCCTCCATCGATCCACTCGGTCATCTCAATCGCGGTTGCGCTATCGATATCCCCGGATTCAAATGCCGCCTCGGAGTCACGCCAAACTCGCTTCAACACATCAGAGGGTTCGCTCATCGCGGCGAGTGTCGAGACCAATACGAGACCACGCAATCGCTCAGGACTTGCGATCGCGAAATCGAGCGCGACATTTCCGCCAAACGAAATCCCGACAACCGTCGCCTGTTCGATATGCAGAACGTCGAGTAGCCCCCGGAGATCGTCCGCGTAAGCGAACTCACCAGCCGGCATCGTTGAACCGCCGAAACCACGCAGATCGCACGCAATGACGCGATGGGTCCGGGAGAACTCCATGACCTGTCGCTCCCACATGGTCCTGTTTGCAATTCCGGCATGAATGAACAGAATCACGTCACCGGCGCCGAAGTCATCGAATGCGATCCTGCCACCTTCAAAATCGAGATTCATGATTCGTAGCTCCGTTATCCGCAATGTGCGCAAAACACAAGAACTCGAACCTGATGCGGAGACGTGTGCCTCAATGGCAAATAGTACTTTTCTCGTTTCACCAGATGGTACTGCTAGCCCTCGCCGTACTACCTAAATACGCTATACCAATGGGTCAGGCCAGACGGTATCTTAGGTCCCAGAGGATCGGGACTGGTCACGGATCGTGCACGTCACTAGGGAAGAGATGACGAGTACACGCTGGATCCGCTGACAACCTGGGTTCCGATTGGGGTCAAATCGAAGAGGGCGATACGGAATGTTGAAGCGAAGAATTCTCCTGGTCGAAGATCATCCGATGTTCCGGCGCGGACTCAAGCGAATGCTCGAAGATACTGGACGGTTCCAGGTCGTCGGTGAAGCTGAGAATGGCCACGAGGCAATTCACCTCGCGGATGTCCATCATCCGGAACTGATCCTGATCGACGTCCAGCTCCCCGGTGTGACCGGATTAAAGATCGCCCGCGTGCTACGCAAGCAGCACACCAACACCAAACTGATCTTCCTCTCCATGCACGTCGATGATGAGCGCCTTTTTGACGCCATCCGTGCCGGCGCCAGCGCATTTCTGACCAAAGATGTCGATGGCGATACGCTAGTCGATTCCATTCGCCGAGTCCTCGCCGGCGAAAATCTGATCAACCAGTTGATTCTCTCCCGCCCCCAACTGGCCTGGCGCGTGCTCTCCGAGTTTCGCGCGCTTTCGAACGACACCACCCCCGCCCCGGATAATGACTTTGGTCTCTCGTCGCTTCCACTTTCAGCCCGCGAGATCGAGGTCCTGGATTGCGTCGCGCAGGGCCTCTCCAATAAAGAGATTGCCGATGAGCTCTATGTGACGGAGCAGACCGTAAAGAATCATATGACCTCGGTTTTACGTAAGCTGGATGTCAATGATCGCGTGCAGGCGGTCCTCTTCGCCGTCAAAAACGGCTGGATGGAAATCGGACCGCAACCGTACGCGCAGGTGGAATATTCTCGGACCGCTTAATCCTGTCTTTGTCCCAGGAAGAGCCCTCTCTCCGCAATTGTGGAGCGAGGGCTTTTCTGTGCCCGCATGGTCGATAATGAACGCTCGATTCGCAGACGAAGGAGCAAGTATTGGAACTCTATGAGGCGCTCTATACCACCCGGGCGATGCGTCGTCTCAAACCTGATCCCATTCCGCTTGAGATTCAGGCGAAAATCGTCGACACGGCAATCCGCTCGCCAAGCGGCAGCAATGCGCAGCGGTGGCGCTTTTTGCTGGTAGACGATTCAGTCTTACGGGCCGCTCTCGGACCGATCTATCGCGATTGCGTGAAAACGCTTTGGTCGGGACCGGCCTATGCAGAACGAATCGCGACCGCCGAGGCGAGCCCCGAGAATCCGGAGAGCAGGCAGACACTCGCTCTGATCACGTCGGCACAGCATCTGGCGGACCATTTCGAAGAGACTCCGCTTTTCCTCTTTGCCTTCACCCTCGCCGATACCAGCGGCAGTTCGATCTTCCCGGCAGTCTGGAGTGCCATGCTGGCCGCTCGTGCAGAAGGAATCGGGACGTGCCTCACGACGATTCTCGATTTCCGCCGCGAAGATGTGTTCAATCTGCTCGGCGTTCCCCTGGACGACGGATGGCAGATGTCCTGCTGCGTCACTATGGGGTACCCGACTGGGAAATGGGGAGTGGCCGAACGCCGCCCCGCCCACGAAGTGACCTATCGCAATCGCTGGGAACAACCACTCGGCATCGAAATACCGGAACCGCTCTGGCCGGGAATCGGCCGATGAGTTCTCATCTCTTCGTCGCTACCGGGGAGTGGCGAAAGACGTTTCCCGGGGCAATCGCGGCAACGGTCGCGATTCGCAATGTGACCAATCCTCTCTCCAGCCCCGGTCTGGACGATGCCAGACGGAAATGAGAAGCTGAGTTGCGGTCGAGGTGGACAGGGAAGAGCCGGGCCGAAATCAAAGCGGACCCGATTCTCGCGATCTACGGGGAGTACTACAAACGCTTCGGGCAGAACTACCACATGCAAATGCAGGTCGAATCGATTGCACTGAAAGGGAAGTCCGTTCCGAGCCGGGCCGCATTAGTCGAGGCGATATTCATGGCGGAACTGGCGACCGGTTTGTTGACTGCCGTCCATGATCTCGACCAGGCCGTGGGCAGCATCACGATCGACCGCACCACCGGGGATGAGCATTACACCCGATATGACGGTGTGGAGGAACGTTGCAAGACCGGCGATACGGCAATGCGCGATGAGATCGGCATGCTCACCAGCGTTATTCAGGGACCGACCACCCACGTCAGGGTTACGACCGAGAGGACAAATGCCCTCTTTTGTCTCTATGCGTCGGCGGGAATTGGCGAAGAGCTGGTCCGGCAGCACCTGGCTTTGATCGCTGACTATGTTCGCTTGATCGAGCCTGGCGCCTTGATCGAAGACGCAACCATCCTGACCGCGTGATAGGGGCTGGACGCCCGGGGTTGGATTAATCCGGGCGATTTTAAACACGAAAATAGACGACTGGCCATTCCGAGCAAATTGTCGTCTCTATCGTTGCTTTTCTCAAGCATATTACGATTTTGCCATAATCTCATAGATATTGCCGTCAGGGGCTCGATAGTGATTCCAGACGGTTCCGCCTTCACGTTGCGGTTCGCCGATGAACTCTATTCCCGATTCAATCATGCGCTCTCGCGTTGCCGTGAAGTCGTCGACCAGCAATCCAACCACCGGCCCACTTCCAAAGAAGGCATGGTCCTGATCGCTCTGGGCGTAGACATGGATTTCGTTTTCATCCGCCATCCGAAACCACGTCGCGGTCGCGGTCTCATGAATCACTTCCAGGGAAAGCACGTCTCGATAGAGACTTACCATTCTGGGATATTCGGGTGTGCGAACTCCTAACCAAACCAGCGACTTAACTGCCATGGGCTATGCCTCCCGCGACCCGATGTCACTCCGGACATGCATTTCGGCGAACGAGAGTGCTTCCACCCCGGCGTATGCCCGCTCACGCGCCGCCTCGAGCGTCGCGCCCCTTCCAACAACGGTGATAACCCGGCCACCGGCGGTGACGATGCGTCCATCCTCAGTTCGCCGGGTGCCGGCGTGAAAGAGGATCACATCTGATGGGACCTCGTCGAATCCAGCAATCGGGATTCCGGTCTGGATCGGTCCGGGGTATCCACCGGATGCGAGCACAATCCCGACAGCAGCCTGAGTAACTTCGCCGGGAGGCGCCACATCGGAAAGACCACCCATGGCCACCGCCATGCACATCTCGGCGAGATCGGCATCCAAGAGCGGCAACACCACCTGGGTTTCGGGATCGCCGAGTCTGGCGTTGAACTCGATCACTTTTGGGCCGTCTTTCGTCAACATCAACCCGGGATAGATCACTCCCTGCAGCGGCATTCCCCGTTCCACCAATTCTCTGGCCAACGGTTTGACGATTGACTCTTCAATCTTCGCCATCATAACGGCATCAACGGCCCCGGACGGTGCGTACGCCCCCATGCCACCGGTGTTCGGTCCCTTGTCGCCATTGAATGCGCGCTTGTGATCACACGATGGCGCCAGCATACGAACGGTCTCACCCTCGACAAATGCAAGAATGGAGACCTCTCGACCGACGAGGCACTCTTCGATCACCACTGTGGAACCGGCTGCCCCAAGTGCTTTGTCTTCCAGGAATGCGGTCAGCACGATCCGTGCTTCATCGCGACTTTGCGTGACGACAACGCCCTTTCCGGCCGCAAGACCGTCGGCCTTGATGACGACCGGAGTATCGAAGGTGCCCAGGGCGGCGATCCCGGCAATGAGATCATTCACCACGGCGGCGCGGGCGGTCGGGATCCCTGCCGAGGCCATCACCTCCTTGGCAAACGCCTTGCTGCTTTCGATCCGGGTCGCGGCCTGCGAGTTACCGCACACCGGAACCCCTGCCTCGCGCAGGCGATCGGCCAATCCACGTGACAATGGGTCTTCCGGCCCGACCACGACGAGATCGACCATGTAATCGCGCGCGGCCTGGACGATCCCGGCGATATCATTGACTCCGATGGGCAGATTCTCGGCAAACTCGCTCGTTCCTGCATTGCCAGGTGCGCACAAAAGCGATGAAACGTGGTGGCTCTGGGCGAGTTTCCACAGGAGCGCGTGTTCGCGAGCACCACCACCAACGACCAGAATCCGCATTGTTTCCCCCAGGGTGTACTCTCCAGCCTGCTTTCATGAAGAAGGGTACCGCGTTAAGTGAGTCAGGCTATGCTCCGGCACGTATCACCGAAAACATGAAGCGAACTCGAACAGGAGACGTTCGGCCGTAAGGGAGTTACCCATAATCTTGTCTCTTCGAGTTGGTCTGACAGCGATGATTCTCGGGATAATGTTCTCTCCGCCGGGAGTTCGGGAGTACAGAACGAGGGTACGATCGCTCTCCATCTGGCGCCAGATCCTGCCCGATGTACGATCGAACCACAGTCCCTCAATGAGGTGCGGGAGATTTGGGACAACTCGATCACCAGTCCCGTTCCGCCACCCGCCCCCTATATCCTACGATCTCCGCGGAACCCCGGCCGGTGACGCAACCATCGCCGATAGAACCGAACTGATCATGAATGTACTCGCCTGCACCCTCAACGGCAACGACGGACTCCGCGACGCGGCATATCTGACCAACGAACATCCGAAGGTTCAAGGTTCAAGGTTCAAGGTTCAAGGTTCAAGGTTCAAGGTTCAAGGTTCAAGGTTCAAGACGAGTATGTTTCATTCGTCAGGATCAATACCGGTAGCATGTGACATGCTGCTTGAAGCTTGTGGCTTGCCGCTTGCGGCGCTCATCGTGGTATCATTTGCGAGTTATGGCAACTGATACTACGATTCCCATCCCCTCAAATCTCAAGAACATCGCGTCGAATGACCCTATCGAGCGTGCTGTCATTCGCCGCTCGCAGCGACCGATTTCCGCATATGCGCTCTCTTTGACCGAGTTCGAGCAGAAACTGGTGGAACTCGGTGAATCGGCGTTCCGGGGTCGCCAGGTCGTGAAGTGGCTCTACGATACCGATCGTTTGGCCACCAGCTACGACGAAATGACCGATCTGCCGATCGCTTTGCGCGCCAAACTCCAGGAATCGTTGCCGATTTCAACCCTTACATCTGTCCGCGAGTTGCGATCTGACAACGGCGACACGCTCAAAACGCTTTATCAGACCGCAGACGGACAGTTCGTCGAAACGGTGCTCATGCTGTACCGCGACCGCGCTACCGTTTGCGTCTCCTGTCAGGTCGGATGCGCCGTTGGCTGCGCGTTTTGCGCAACCGGACTCGGTGGACTGACGCGCAATCTTGGAGCCGGCGAGATGGTCGAACAAACAATCGATGCCGCCCGCCGGGCGAAATCGCTTGGCCGCCCACTCACCAATCTCGTGATGATGGGGATGGGCGAACCGCTCCAGAACTACCTGGATACGATGAAGTTCGTCGGTATCCTTAACGAACCGAAGGGGTTCGGGTTCGGAGCCCGCCGGATTACCATTTCCACTTCCGGAATTGTTCCCAAAATCGAAGCGCTGGCCAACGAGCCAATTCAGGTCAATCTCGCCGTTTCGCTGCACGCTCCCGATGATGCGCTGCGTGACACCCTGGTTCCGATCAACAAGCGCTGGCCGGTCGCCCGTCTCATGGCCGCGGTTGATACCTATATTGATCGAACTGGTCGGCGAGTCTCGTTTGAATACGCGCTTATGGGCGGAGTCAACGACTCGGATGAGGTGGCTGACGCTCTCGCGGCGCTGCTCAATAAGCGCCTTTGCCACGTCAATCTCATCCCGTATAACCCGGTCGATGTCTTCTCATTCACAAGACCGGATGCTGCCCGGATCGAGCGATTCGCCGGAATCCTCGAGAAGGCGGGGATTCCGACAACCGTTCGCTACTCGCGTGGCGTCGAAATTGCTGCTGCCTGCGGTCAACTGCGATCGAAGCACACTGCCCAGGTCTGATCCAGATCGCGGTTGTGCACCTGAGACACCGAACGTCATTTCCATGACGCAATCCCTACACCCTCTAGGCGGTGTAATCATGCTGGCGACGTTTGATCTCCGGCCGATCCTCGCACGGATTGAATTCAGTATTGTCCGTCACGGCTCGCCCCCAACTCGATCCACCGGAGGCCGCCATGACGCGGCAGGGAAGTCGAGTACGATCACTTTCTGCATCATTCATTCTGGTTCTTCCGCTGGCTGGCTTCGTCCAGGGTGCGACAGCGACCAGTCCTGCCACCATCACCATGCACAATTAATCTGCCCTTCAGACGTCGCGGACATCTACGGTGAGTCTCATGACGATCGCCTCCCCTGCAACGCGTTCGATATCAAGGGTCAGGAAGCCGTGACCGATGAGCAAGGTGAAGTGACGCCTGATGTGATGTTCGGCAAAATACCGATCACCGACGATGCCGACGTTTTTTACGCCTATGAGGGCGCCGCCGATATCTATTGCACAGAGCAGTCGACTCAGGCGGTGCGATTCGCCGGCGTGATCTCAAATCCCTCACTAACATTTAGACCGATCCTGGTGCTGAAGTCATTCGAAACTGGTACAACCTGACCAACTGAGATGCCTCAACAGCTCTCCCTTCGTCGGCGAAGTGTCCCGGACGGGCGCTTCGCCGTTTCATTCCCCTCTTCAGCACACGTCGATCCCTGTACTCCTCGGCCGAAACCACCAATGATCTGTGTGATTCGTGCCTGATTGTCATCAAACACGATACTGATGGCATCGTATTTGCCTGTCATTTTGGGCCGGAGATGTCCTACCGGTGTCAATTCGGATCCAGAAACAGCAGGAGGAAACACATGCGAACTCGATTCACGCTTCCCGTTGCGCTCGTAGCCACGGCATTAATGATGGTGGCGGCACTCACAATGGGGTTGCGTTCCAGCAGCGCCCAAGACGCCAGTGCATCCCCAACGATGATGTCCGGTATGGACGAAGCAGCCGCACATCCCGCCCACATTCATGCGGGAACATGCGCAACACTGGGTGAAGTCGTCTTTCCGCTGACCGATGTTGCTGCTCCCGACATGAGCGGAACACCAGTGGCGACGATGGAATCGACTCCGATGATGGACATGATGGCGTCTCCGGAAGCCGGTAAAGAGATCGTCGCGGAGAGCACCACGACCGTTCAGGCCGCACTCGATGTAATTATTTCTGGCGGTCATGCAATCAATGTTCACGAAAGTGCGGAGAATATCGCCAATTACATTGCCTGCGGCGATATCACCGGGACTCCAACTGATGGCGAACTGACCATCATGCTTGCAGAGCTCAACCAGTCCGGTTACTCCGGTGAAGCGATGCTGAAGGACAACGGCGATGGCACGACGACCGTGACCGTTCACCTGATGCACAGCGACGCCGATATGGCCTCGCCGATGGCTTCCCCAACCAGCTAACACGGATATCGAACGCGAACAGGAGCGTGGCATCCGCCACGCTCCTGTTTTGTTTCATCCAGGAATCCTAGAATCCGACCGCGACTCCTTCGGCACGGGGATCGGAACCGCCAGCAATCACGCCAGTCGCCGGATCCCGGGAGATGATCTGGGCCGAGCCTGTGCCGTCCCAGTCACCGGTGCGGACGACTGTGTGACCCCGGGACTCAAGTGCGGCGATCACGTCGTCACCAACTCGATTCTCAATTCTCAGTTCGAATGGTCCACCCACCTCGCGCGGATACGATCCCGGCCACAAAGTCCAACGAGGTTGCTCAACCGTTGCCTGGACATCGAGTCCAGCATCGATCAGTCCAGTCACCATCTGCAAATTCCACTGTGGCTGCCCGTCGCCGCCAGGGGTTCCGCCAACAATCACCGGCGTGCCGTCTGGGTCGGCAATCACGTAGCAGTTCAACGTGTGCATTGTCTTTTTGCCAGGGGCATAGCAGTTTGGGTGTCCCTCGATCAAGTTGAAACAGTGCCCCGAGCGATTGTTCAACATGATTCCGGTATCACCGGCGACGACCCCGCTTCCGAAGCCACCCGATAGGGAGATGATCAGCGAAATCATGAGACCCTCGCCATCGACCGCGCAGAGATACGTGGTATCCCCCGCTGAAAGTTCTCCTGCGTCGACCTTAACTCCTGCCCTGTCCGATATGGTCGATCGGCGTTTCGCGGCCCATTCGGCAGAGAGCAGCCGTGGTACCTCATTCGCGACTATCGCTGGATCACCACAATAGGCCCATCGATCGGCAAACGCGCACTTGAGCGCTTCAACCATCAGGTGAATCGCGACATCTCCACTGGTGTCCAACGCGCTCACATCATCCCCCGCAATGATGTTGAGTGCTTCAAGCAGGAGAAAACCCTGGGTCGGCAGCCCAGTTTCGAACACCGTGTGGCCGCGGTAGTTGGTGGAGAGCGGTGGTTCTATCGTCGTCGCATGGTCGGCGAAGTCAGCGACTGTCAGTGCTCCACCGTGTTCGGCCAGGTAACGCTCGATTTCGTGCGCGATGCTGCCTGTGTAGAAAACATCGCGTCCGCCCTCCGCGATCGCGCGGATGGAGCGCGCCAACGCCTCCTGTTTCAGCAGTTGGCCGACTTTGGGGACGTCACCACCGGGGAGGAAGACGTTTGAACTGGTTTCGCAGGAGGCAAGCAAGGCACGACTGTCGTTGATGTGGCGCACGACAGTAGCGGTGATCGGAAACCCATCCGCCGCGTAGGTGATCGCGCTCTCCGACGTTTCGGCAAAGGTCATGGATCCGTACGCATCGAGCAGCGAGAAGATGCCGGAGACGAATCCGGGCACCGAAGGGGCGAGTGGCCCGGTTTCCGCAAATGTGCTGCCGCCCGGATCGGATCGTTCACGCGCCTGCTGGAGCGATAAACCGCGAGGCGATATACCACTGCTCAGAAACGACAACGGAGCGGCCGCGCCCGGTTTCGCGTCAGCCACGATCGCGAAGAGATCGCCACCAAAACCGCAACTCGCGGGCAGAACTACCGCCGCAACCATCGCGGCGCTTACGGCGGCATCGACGGCATTGCCACCCGACGCGAGAGTTCGCAATCCAGCAGCCGATGCCAGCGCATGTGCACTGGCGACCATGCCCTTCTGACTCATCACGGCGGTTGGTCGGCGACGTTGCCACACCGGTTCGGAGCCCGGAACTGCACGCTTTGGAAAGCCAATCATCCGCGTAATACCTCTCGTATGAAAAAGAGAACGATGGACGACGACCTGGACGCGGCCATCCCGGAGAAGACTCTCTCACACGAAGGCAATCGTTGCATCCGGGTGGCAGACCGAATGGGGCAGTTAACCGGTCAGGGGCGCTCGGGCTTTGCGGTGCGACCGGATTTCAGCAGCGCCATTCCCGAGAGTGTCTCCAGCACGATCCGGTGTCCGGCGAGAGCGGTCACCCCGGCGTGATCGTATGGAGGCGAGACCTCGACGATGTCCATCGCGCACAAATCCACCCTGCTGGCGATGGTCCGTACCGCCCAGAGCAACTCGCGCGTTGTCAGCCCACCCGGTTCTGGCGTTCCCGTTCCGGGCGCGAAAGCCGGATCCAGCACATCGATATCGACAGTGAGGTAGGTGCGAGGGGCTTTCGATTGTGCGTAGGCAATCGCGTCCTCAACGACATCCTTTAGTCCTCGTTCCAGCACCTCCCCCATCGTATACCAGCGAAAACCGCGTTCTCGCATCCATTGAAACTCCTCAGGAAAGGGCCAGGCGCCGCGGAGTCCAATTTGCACGATGTGATCACCACCCATGAATCCTTCGGAAGCACCTCGATAGAATGGAGTGCCATGCGAGAGATCGGTCACACCGTACACGTCCGCGCCAGTATCAGCATGCGTGTCGAAGTGGATCACGGAGAACTCGTCGGGGCCGAATTGCTCGGCAAGCGACTGCATGACCGGCGAGGAGATCGAGTGATCTCCACCCAACACAATCACTTTAGCGCCTGCCGACAATATCTCTCCGGTTCGCTGCCGCAGTTTCGCATGGGAGGCGGCGAGGTCGGCCGGAACAACCTCAATATCGCCGTAATCGACCACGTTAAGTGTGCTGAAGGGTTCAATTCCCAATTCCATGTGTGGTCGCAGTGAAGGTCCACCGACATCCTCTGCCTGTCGGATTGCACGCGGGCCGAACCGGGTGCCCGGCCGAAACGAGACTCCTTCATCAAATGGCGCGCCGAGAATCGCGACATCGACGCCCGCCAATTCGGCGGGATCAAGCACCAACGGCAAACGACAATAGGTCAACCCGACGCCCGCATAAGCGACTTCATGGTCACGATTTGGACGCACCGTTGATCTCCCGCCTACTGCCTGCACCAATGCAGGGTTGCCACCGAACCGATAAATCACACAGATGGCGCACGATCGTGCGCCATCTGTTCCGAATTCTCGTTTGAATGAATCACCTTGCACCAGCGCGCTACGCCACCAGTTCGTGTGTCAGTTCTTCCAGCATACCTACATAGCGATCCGCGTCATCCATCGTGTGCTGGACGGAGAGCGTCCACTCCTCTTCCCGCCCCGGGGTGACGTAGATTCCACGGTTCATCCCATACACCCAGGCGAGATCGACCAGTTCACCGTGCGAGTTCGCCTTAAAGCTCTCGTAGTCGGTGATCTTCTCCTGAGCGTATGTGACACAGCCTTTGGAGCTGATCCCTACCGAATAGCCGGGCAGCCGGTATCTGTCGAGTACACGGTCACACCCTTGCAGCAAGCGATCATTCAACGCATTGAGGTGGTCGTAGGATTCAGGTGTCATGATGTCGAACAGGGTGGCTTTGGCGGCCGCCATTACCAACGGGTTCCCGTTGTATGTCCCAACCTGGTAGACGCGACCATTCGCAACGACCTCCATCACCTCTTCAGTGCCACCAATGGCACCGCACGGTAATCCGCCGCCCAGCGCCTTCGCCATCGTCACCATGTCCGGGGTGACCCCGAATTTTTCGATCGCGCCACCTGAAGCCACGGTCAAACCGGTTTTCACTTCATCGAAGATCAGCACGATACCGTGCCGTCGGGTAATCTCACGGACTGCTTCCAGGTATCCCGGTTCTGGCAGGATAACCCCGAGGTTCATCATGGCGGCTTCCATGATCACGCAGGCAGGTTTACGCCCCTCGGCGGTCAGCCGCTCGATCCGGCGCTCCATCACTGCTGCGTCATTGAACGGAACCGCAATTGTCATATCGCTGGCAGCACTTGGAATACCTTCACCATAAGGAAGCGATGCGTAGTTCTCGCGGTCGCCGATTCGATCATATGGCACACCAATCGAAACCATCGCGTAGTCGTGATGACCGTGATAGGAGCCGAAAATTTTCACAATCGTGTCGCGGCCGGTGAAACCACGGGCGATCCGGATCGCGTCCATGGTCGCTTCTGAACCTGAATTGACGAATCGCCACTGCGGCAAACCCGTACGGCGGGACAACTCCTCGCTGACCGAGATCGCGTCTTCGATTGGCGCGGCGAAGTGAGTGCCCTTGGTCACCCGGTCCTGCACTGCGTCAACGATCGCCGGGTGCGCATGTCCCTGCACCATGGAGCCAAACCCGTTGTGGAAATCGATGTATTCGTTACCGTCGACGTCCCAAATTCGGGAGCCGTGGCCTTCTGTCAGAAAAATCGGCCAGGGATTCCGTTGCTGATATGACGACGGCACGCCATTCACCATTGATTTCTTTGCCCGTGTGTACATCTGACCTGACGCGGTGGTGCTGTTATTCAGCCGCAGCTCCTCCCGGGCGGTCAGTTCCTTGACTCGTTTCGGGTCGATCATGTCCTTAAGTGTTCGCGCTAATGCCAAAACCATGATGCACAACTCCCTCGGAAATCCAGGCTTTCGCTGGATCCGCTCGGTCTCAAACGTGAACTTTGGCGCTTCGAAGCGGGTTAGAGGGGAGGGGGTCTGTCGATGTTGTAGGCGCGTTCGCTACCATTCGCCAGTTCCGAACTGGCGATGGCTTTATCAAGCAGATTGCGATGGAGATCGAAGAGTTCGGTCCGGAGACCAAGTATGTGCGCTAGCACGATGCGTTCCTGCCCTGGGTATACGCCGCTAGCCCCAATTCGACGGGGCGATGGCTAGGTTCCTGTACAGGTTTTGATTATGATATCACATATTTTCGATTTTTGCGCGATCCGGGAATGAATAATCGGCAATGCGGACCAAAAGTGCAATTAGCCCGAAAAATTCCCGATTATTGTGATGAATTTGACCAATCCTGGACCGAAACGCTGCTGATTCAACGCCTGTCCGTGGCGTCGAATCAGCGTGAATGGTCAATCCACGAGAGCAATTCAGCGGTGGCCGCCAGATCGCTCGCGATCTTCGCCGGTTTCGCGTACTGAATCATTCCTGCCGGATCAACGATGAACGTGCCGGGAAGCTGAGACGGATCGCCGGAACCTTTGCCCTGACGTGCACCTGCCTTGAAGGCTCGCATCCCGCTCAGAATCAGGTCGGGTTTGAAGATATCGGACAACCCTGCTTTGCCGAGACCGTAGGCCTGATAACCGAGCTGTTCCCGATCAGCAAGCACAACGTACGGAAGCTCGTTATCCTGTTTGAACTTCGCGGCACGCTGAACGGTTCCCAATCCGATGGCAACCACGACAAATCCACGATCGACGAATTCCTGATGATCGCGACGCAACTGCGCCGCATGCTCAACGCAGAAGATTCAGCCGAAGTGACGCAAGTAGACGATGACACTACCATTACGGGATGCCGACCAGAATTCGCTCAGACTCCGGGGAGTTCCTTCCGAATCAAGGAGGGTTAGATCAGGCGCGGAATCGCCAACACCCGGACTTTTCGTCTCGTTCGCAGTACCTGACATCATCAACTCCGATAGACTCTTTTTGGTTAACGCTAATTCGACGGTAACAGGTCCGCGCTTTTCCGTCCGCGCGGCCGCTACCCTGTGGGGAGAGAGTGCATGGTTTCAAAGCGCTGGTTTCGGGTTCAATCGATCGGCACTGTTCAGCGCGATTCCGTACCCATTCCGGCCGAAGGTGAGTTTTACGATCCGTGGCAGGAGACGACGCTCGAAATCGACGAGCGCTGGTCAGAAGGCCTTATTGGTATTGAGGAATTCAGCCATCTGGTGGTGGTCTTCTACCTCGACCGCGCCCGCCGTGCGCGGAAACCCCCGGTCGCGAGAGCCGCTGAAAATCAACCCGAGGCCCGGCCAGTCGGTTTCTTTGCCACGCGGACCCCGCGGCGGCCGAATCCAATCGGACTCTCCTATCCACGTCTCCTGCGCCGGAAAGGAAATCGGCTGATTGTCAGCGGAATCGATGCCTGGCCAGGAACGCCGATTCTCGACATAAAGGGGTACTACACCCGGGATGAGCAGCGAATCGATGCGACCGTGCCGGATTGGTTGAGTTCTCTGTGGGAGCGACACGACCAGGAACGAAGCTGATATTCGGATGCTTGTCCGGGATGAAAGTGCCTGTGTAAGAATGGTATTTCGAGGCACCCGAGCACCGCCTCAGCATCGGCGGATTTCCGATGTTTTCCTCACAATTCGGGCGTTTTCACAATTCATCGAATTTTAACTGGTGACAATCAGTGAACTTATTGGTTCCCAGCGGTATTGCTATTCACAGATAACATCCCTATAGTCGAATTGATCCAACCTCCCCGCACGGATTCTGTCACGTTTTCGTCACACTTTTACCCAAACTTGTGACATGACGCCGATGGTCGTGCCCCTAGGATCAAACACATGAAACGGAACCACAACGCACGGGATTGGGCCCGGCGAACGGGAGAGAGCCGAAGCGGCGCTCAGAGAGACCAAACAGAGCCGCTCGCCACTGTCGAACGATTATCCAACGAAAACAACGCGGAGGAATTCAAGATACGGGTACCTGGCTGAAAGGAGACATCAACAGAGTGACTCTGAGATGAAAATGCCATTGGAAACCGGTTTCGTGGCGGGATAGTACGGGGAGGTAATGAACATGTCGTACCTGAAGAATCAATTGTCGGCAGCGATGTGGGGGCGAGTGCAACTCCTTTGGCTGGCACTCACGGCCGTGGCGCTCGGTATGGGCATTTTTCTCGTCTGGATGGGCGGATTTGTACACAGCAACGTCAGTGACGAACTCTCAGCCCAGCAGATCACATTTTCAGCCGCCGCAAATCTGACTGATGAAGAGAAGGAAATTGATGGCATTGTCGCCAACGCCGGGAAGCCGATGGAGACCGGTGAACAGGCCAAGGTGTACTCCGAGCTCATCCTGCTGCACATGAATGAATCAGCCACAGAGGTAGGTTTCCCAGGCGCAACCTATGCGACCCTAGGCGCAGACCAGCGAACACTGAGAGCTGACCTTGCGACCGCGAAAGAGGGGGGCGACCAGGCCGTAATCGACGAAGCTCAGGCCAAGCTGGATTCGGTAACGGCACTGCGCAATACGATGTTGACGGGAAGCAACCTTCGCGCCAGTCTCCTGTCCGCATACGGCTGGGATAACGTCGGATTCGGTGTAAAGATTGCGGGTTGGGTTGTCATGGCTCTAGGCGTAGTCTTTCTACTGCTGTTCGTATTCGAACGACGGCGGGGCCACCTGGCTCCAGTTGCGGGAAGCTGATCATTCGGTGGGAAGGGCGTGCGGCCCCAGTCCTGGCAGAAAACGAATGATCGCGACTCTCTGACAAACACCCAATTGAAAAGGACCCGGCCAATTTCGCCGGGTCCTTTCGTTACCTGTCGAATTTTGTCCGCTTTGATGACACAATGTGATCAACGGGTCTATCGACGGTCTTCAGGCGCCGTGCAAAATCGAAACGATCAATCGCTCTGGGAAAACGAAGTCATGACCTCAAGTGAACCGGCGCGCCACCTTCTTCTTTGGGACGGCGATTGTTCATTCTGCGGCAACGCGGCCGCATGGATTCGCACTCACGATCTTCTCGGACGCATTACGATTATTCCGTATCAAGAATGCTCGGCTCCGCCGATGACGCCGGCACTCTATATGGAGTGTGGTCGGGCGGTGCATGTCATCGCAAATGACGGCGCGGTGTTATCAGGCGCACGAGCCGTTCTATTCCTTCTCATTGAGATCGAAACCTGGATGTGGCCAGCACGAATCATGTCGCACCGGCCACTCATTCATCTTGCGGAGTTCGGTTACCGGATTGTCGCAAACAACCGGGACCAGTTCAGTCGTTTCATGTTTCGCGCTTCAAAATGCTCGAGTTGTGCGAAGAAAAGCGGCTAACCCCACTAACCCTGGTCGAGTAACTCGAGTGCCGGGGCGAGTGCTTCGATTCCGGCGACCGTGCATGGATCCGGATAGAGCTGGATGTGCTCGATCCCCGCGTCCGCATAAGCGCGGAACTCTGCCGCCAATTCCTCGGGTGTCCCGGTCAACGATGGATGGATTTGCCCCGGTCGACCGTACGCACCGGGGAAATCGACCATCACCGCAGCGCTGCGTCCGAGTGTTGCAGGATCACGCCCGACCGATTCGCAAATTGCATCCATTTGCGCTTTGAGCGCCGCCACACCCGCGGCCCGATTCCCGGTCGAATTGGCCCAGACATTCCAGCTATCGGCATGCTGCGCAGTCAGGCGCATCATGCGTTCGCCGCTGAACGTGCCGATCATGATCGGCATACCGTCTGGACGGGGACCACGCGGACGCAGTTCACAATCGAGCGCCGAGTAGAACTCGCCGCTGAAATCAACCTTCCCGGTTCGGATCAGACTCGTAATGATGCCTAACGCCTCTTCGAACCGACCGGCGCGATGATCGTACGGGAATCCGAAAGCGGTGTATTCGGGCTCAGCCCAGCCAGCGCCGATTCCGAGAATCAGGCGTCCTCCGCTGATCTCGTCAACTGTTTCGGCAACCTTGGCGAGCAAAGCCGGATTTCGATACCCGGTGCTGGTCACAAAGGGGCCGATTTCGATTCGTTTGGTGACGGCGGCGAATGCGGCCAGTACCGACCAGCACTCCCAAGCACCTTGCGGTTCGTGACCTGCAACGTTCATCAACAGGTGATCAGCGAACCAAAGGGAATCGAATCCGACATCCTCGATCGTCAGCGCCATTTCCAGGAAGTCGGACCATCCGGCGGTAGCACCAGCCATTTCCCGCTCCGACTCCGGCAGCATGATCCCGACCTTCAGCGGTCGCTTCCCGTGTGTCACGCGTCTCTCCCTTCAGATTTCGAAATTGACGGAGAAAACAATCTACTCCGTCCTGTCCAGAATTTCGACCACCCGGGCATAGTGCTCCAGACTTGCCGGAGTACATGGATCCAGACCAGCCACGTGGTGAATCATTCCGGCAGCGCGAAACGCCGAAACTGCTTCCGCCATCTGTTCGGTCGTGCCGGTAATAGGGTTCGCCCGCCTGCCAAGGTAGCCAGGCATCGCGATATTGCTACCGGAACTTCGTGGCAAGGTCGCTGGGTCTCGGCCTGCCTCGGCGCAGGCCGCATCAAGAGCATCAAGCATCGGTCGAATCTCGGAAGGGTTTTTGGCCCAGTCCGAATTCCAGGAATCCGCAAATTCGACCGTCAATTTCATCATGCGCGGTCCCTTGGTGCCGATCATGATGGGAGGACCGCCTTCAGCTGCGCGCGGACCACGAGGCCAGTTCACCGCATGGTTTGCCTGGAAGTACTCGCCCTGATAGTCGACATGCCCGTACCTTACGAGAGGCTGGATGATGCGAACGGCATCATCGAAGCGGCTGACGCGATAGTCGAAGGGAAAACCGAACATTCTGTACTCCGGTTCGTGCCAGCCTGCACCAAGACCGAGTATGAAACGACCGTCGCTGATCTCATCGACGCTCTCGGCCATCTTCGCCACGATCCCGGGGTTGCGCCATCCAACGCAGGTGACAAGGAGACCGATCGTAATCCGGGACGTGGAGGCCGCGAGTGCGGCGAGCGTCGTCCAGCCCTCCCATACCCCGCGCAGAACGTGACTTTCCGATTCAAGATCGACGATCAAGTGGTCGGGCACCCAAACGATGTCGTATCCGGCGTCCTCAGCAACCCGCGCCATTTCCAGCATATCTCGAAACCGGGGAGTGCCTCCGAAGGCGCTCCGGTTCGAGATCGGCATCATAAAACCGGAGCCCATTTTTCGTTTCGATGCCGGCCATCGACCAAGTGGAGCCGGTGACAGTGTGTTTTGTTCGGAGAGATTCGAATCGTCGGACATTGAGAAAAACTCCTCAACCATAGCTGATGGCGGCAGTTACGTATCCAACTTCTCGATCACTCTCGCGAAGGCTTCAAGACTTGCGGGAGTTGTCGGGTCGATCCCCGCAACGAAATGACGGAATCCGAGGTCCCGGAACGTTGCCATGTGTTCCGCGATTTGGTCATCGTCGCCCTCGAAGGCGTTCCCACGAAAACCGGTATATCCAGTGCGTGCGATGTTGCCGCCGGCAGTTTTCACGATTGTTTCGGGGTCACGACCAACCTCCGCGCATGCGACTTCCAGGGAGCGGAGACTCGGGAGGGCATCGTCGGCGCTCTTGTGCCAGCAGGTATTCCACGCATCCGCGTAGGTCGCGGTCAGTCGCAACATGCGTTCGCCGCTGGTTCCGACCAGAATCGGTGCACCGCCCGTCACGCCGAGCGGACCGCGCGGTCGGTTCGGGGCATCCTTCGCCTGAAAGTAAGTGCCATCATGATTCGCGCTACCGGAGCGCAACAACTGGTCCAGAATGGAGATGGCATCCTCGAATCGACTCACGCGATGATCGAAAGGGAAGCCGAAGGCGTCATATTCGGGTTGATGCCACCCCGCACCCACACCGAGGATAAAACGACCGCCTGAAATCTCATCGATCGTTTCGGTCATCGCGGCCACGAGGCCCGGATTTCTCCATCCGATGCAACTGACCAGAAGACCAATGTTGATCTTCGATGTTCCTTGCGCGAGTGCCGCAGCCGCGGTCCAGGCCTCCCACTGTCCGAATTCCTCCCCTTCCGGTGCGATGGGAGCGCGGAAGAAGAAGTGATCGGCGAGCCAAACGGTGTCATAGCCAGCCGCCTCAGCGGTTTGCGCCATTTCCAGCATGTTACTAAACCGCAGACGATCCCCAAACGCACTTCGTTCGGTGATCGGCAACATAAACCCGATCCCCATTTTGCGTTTTGATGCCGGCCATCGACCGAGTCCGGATCGAAGTGCTGGCGTGGAAGAGAGGTCGGAAGACATTCTGCACAACTCCTGGGTAGGCCAAATCTGGCGAATCGCTATCATCGACGATTCTCCGAGAGATCGATCCGTGTTGGAAGCAAACGCCGCTACTCGAGACTCATCGAACGCAATCGCCAGGTCGACAGGGCGATTGCAATCGCAGAGGCGATGAGCAGCGTCGCCACCGCAGCAGTCAGACTCGCCGAGTTCGAGAAGGTGAAGCGCCGATCATCGGCCACGGCCGAAAAGATCGACCTTACAAAGTGGCGGATACTGACGTAGCGCAGGCCCGGCACAAACCGGCCGAGAATCGTCTCCCAGACGAAGGAGTAAATCAGCGCGGCAACCAACGCTCGCGAAATGAGCAGGCTCACCAGCATGAAGATCGAGGAATAGGCAAGCGTCGCCACTGCTGAAGCGGCCGCCATCGCACCGAGCAACCGCAGGTTTTGTTCCTGATCCCAGTCGCCTCGCATGACCAGGAGATAGCTAATGGCGATCCCACCGATCAGAATTGGCCCGGAGATCATCACACTACCGATCAATTTCTCAATGACGATTCGAAATCGAGCCATCGGTTTGAGCGTCAGGTAGGGCAATGTTCGATCCTCGATCTCATCGCCGAACGCGCTTGTCGCCAACACCAGAATGATGAGCGGCAGCAATGTCGGAACCATCATCTCGGCAAAGATGGTGTTGCCGAGAAAGAGACGGGGTCGATCGACACTTGGATCGAGCAGATAGATGATCGCGAAGACAACGGGAATCAGCGACAGACCGATCACCACCCGAACGGCCTTGCCACCGAGAAATTGTCGAACCGTGAGGGTGAGTACCGGCAAGGCGCGCCAAGCTACTGTAGCCATATGCGCTCCGCGCAGCCGACAACCGACAGCCGACAGCCGTCAGTCACTGGCTGAAATAGTCGAGATGAAGGAGGAAAGCATCCTTCTGAGTTCGGAGATTTCATTCTCAAGCGGTCCATACACTTCCAGTTCAACGAATGACAGATCCCGGGCGAGTATCAAGTGATACTAACGTTCACTCAGGGAGCCAAAAGCAATTCGACAGAATCGAGTAAGTTCATTGCCACCACGTCCGCATCCCTGCGCGATATTCGCAGGAATTGATGAGGACGAGCGACGAATTTGAGACGTGAGTCCAAAGAGTTCCTCCCTTTGAAAACCGGACGTGAGACGGTAACAATCGAGGGTCAGCTGATGAGATCTCTCCCAAACCTGTAGTTCCCGAAAATCCCGCTCTCTCACCCTGACCATACCTTGACCCTACGCCCATTCTTCGTTTCGTTCACGGCTCAAGACGACCGGCCACTGACATTGTCACGTACGCACTCATGTCGGCCGTCAGCCGTTCGCTGTTGCCTCGTCGCTACCGCTCCACCAGATACGAAAAGACCGACTGCAGTGACTCGTCAGTCGCCTGCACTTCGTAAAGGCGGACGTTTGCGCGTTTCGCCAGTGCCGGGAGAGCACGGTAAAAGGCGCGAACATCGTTGGTTTCAGCGACGATCCGGCTCTCGCCATCGACTCGAATCGATCGCGTCGCGGGGTGTCCAATGAGCGCGACCGCCAGCCATCGCGGATGATCCGCGCGGATACGCACAGAGTGGTCCCGGTCGTCGAATTTCTCGCGGATGGCATGGTAATCACCGGCTGCTGCCAGCTTGCCATTGACGATTACGATGATGCTGTCGGCGAATCGCTCGACTTCGGCCAGCACGTGGGAAGAAACGAGGATGGTTTTGGTTTTGCCGAGTTCACGAATCAGGTTGATCATGTGAGCGCGCTGGGCCGGATCCATGCCGTTCAACGGTTCGTCCATCAGCAGTACATCGGGTTCATGCACAAGCGCGGCCGCGACTTTGATCCGCTGCCGCATTCCTTTGGAATAGCCTCCAACCCTGCGATCAGCGGCTGATGCCATCTCGACCGTCGCGATCGCGCGCTCAGTTGCGCCGTTGACATCTTTCATCTTTTGCGTGATGGCGTTCAAGCGCACGAATTCTCGCCCGGTCAGGAACGGATAGACGAGTTCGGATTCGTGGACGAGACCAAACCGACGGTAGGTGCCGAGATTGCCTCGGGCAGACTTCCCGTGAATGAGGATGTCACCGGAGGAGGGGTTGAGCAAACCACTCATCATTTTCAGAACGGTCGATTTACCTGCACCATTTGGTCCGAGCAGCGCGGTGACACCGGGCACGACGCCGAAATTCACGTCGGAAACCGCGACGATATCGCCAAACCACTTCGAAACGTGATTGACGACGATCGTTGGCTCAGCGCCACCGGTCACGCCTGGCAGGCTGACAACCGGCTGCGCCTGCTGGAGTTGTTCATTCACAATGGAGGCGTATGAGCGCGTCTTCTTCTTCATATCAATCTTCCGGCACGTAGCGCCACACCATCACCGCGCACGCGATGACGATTGTGATCGCGAGTGCGCTCACATACGCCCACCACTCGAACGGGATGGCCTCGACCTCGAGATCAGGGAAAAACGAGTACGCAAGATTCCCCGCGAGTGACCCCGGGCTGAGGAAGAAGATGTAGTCACTCCAGCTTTGATCGCGAAGGGCATATCCGACCGCGGAGACAAGCGCCTCCGTTACCCCATATCCGACGATGATGATCGGTACAGCGATCGATTTTCGGCTGGTGAAGGAGGCGACCATGAGACCACCGGCACCGAGATAAAGCGCAATCAATGTCCCGGTCAATGCGACCTTGCCAAGATCGCCAGCATTGTCTTTCAACGCTGACAGTGGAGAATCCGCCAGAAGCTGACGGAAGAGCCAGAGCAACACGACCGGAACCAGCGAAATCGTGAGCGTCAGGATGCCGGTCGCGATCAACTTCGCCAGGACGTAGTCCAGTCGTGAAATCGCCCTGGAAAAGTAGAGCGTCAGGACATTTTCTCGCCTGTCGGGACAGAGCATTTCGGGCGCAATCGTCGCGACGAACATTCCTTCGATAATGAAGATGAAAATGAAGAACTCGGGGTAGGACATCGTCGTCGTGTCGGGGAGAAACGCCTCGATCCCGATCAGAATCAGGACAGTACCCAATACAACGACGTAGAGAATGATGGGGACGATTTTCGCGGTCCACTTTTTCTTGAGACCGAGCGCCCGCTGCATCGAGTAACGCACGAGGGCGTTGAACGCATGTTTCCGCCCGAGGCGTTCGCCATCGTAATGTTTGTAACCGCGATCATAGACCTCGCCGTATCGACCGGTTTCGTTGTCGAACGAGGTTGGCTGACTAGGAGCGACCACCGGTGGCTCCCCCTTCCGACGCTTCAACTTCGCCGATGTAGACATCTTCGAGCGACCGTGCTCGCTTCCGCAGCGACCTCAACGCGATTTCCATTTCAGCGGCAACATCCCGGACTGCGTCGTAGACCTGATCGCCATCGAACCGGACGACAATCTCCTCGCGACCATGCAGCTCGTCGGTCGATCCCATGGTGGCGGGGAAGCCGAGGGCTCCCAGCCGCTGAATGAATTCATCGTGGCGCGTATCGACCCGGACCAGAAGGTCTCCCTGCTCGGTGCCAATACCTTCGAGGGGTTGCGACAGCATCAACTTGCCATTGTTGAGAATGACAACGTGATCGCACACCCGCTCGATATCTTCGAGGATGTGGGACGAGACAATAACCGCGATCCCGAGCATCTTGTGGATCCGTTTGATCAGATCCAGCATCTCGTCACGGCCCTGTGGGTCCATGCCGTTGGTAGGTTCATCGAGGAAGACCAAACCGGGATCGTGCACGATGGCCTGGGCGAGTTTCACCCGCTGCTTCATCCCGGTCGAGAAACCCTTGATCAGGCGATAGCGCTCTTCATCCAGGCCAACGTGGTAGAGCACATCGGCGGCGCGCTGGCGAGCGGCGCGTGCGGGAAGTCCACTCATTTCCGCCATATGACCGACAAAATCAGCGGCCGTGGTACCACTCGGCAAACAATCGGACTCCGGCATGTACCCGACACGTTCGCGGACACGGACGCCGTCGGTCTGCGTGTCATACCCGAGAACCGAGGCCTTGCCTTCGGTGGGATCGGTCAGTCCGAGCAAAATGCGGAGCAACGTCGTTTTGCCGGCGCCGTTTGCGCCCAGCAATCCAACCGCTGCCTTCGGAATGGTGAGATCGAGCCGTTCGAGCGCGACCACGTTACCGAAGGATTTCCGCACACCACGAATTTCAACGGCAGGTGCGTCGCCGAAGGCCCCATTCGTGAGCGAAGAGGAGAGTGTACCGTTCAAACTCAGGGTACTCGTGCTTCCACGATCGGTCAAAAATTCCGTCTCCCTGGCAATACGAGATTACGTTGGTCTTCAGTGTACTCAACAATGCTTGTTGCGGGTACAACGAACCCGGTTCATTTTCCCGCAGTATCGTACGTTATGAAGGACGTCGCCCTGAACGTTGGAGTTCCTCCAGACAGAGCGCAGTGCGTGCCAGACCCTCCGCAAATATCTCTGGTGTCTGACCGACACCGATTCGCAGATGGTTCTCGAACCCGAATGCCGAACCCGGAGCCAGCATCACGCTGTACTCTCCGGCCAATCGGTCGGAAACATCACGGGATGGAATGTCGACGTTGTACTTCATCAATGCCAGCAGGCCACCCCGGGGCGGAGTCCAACTCACCAGATCCTTGTGCTCGGCGAACCAGGCGTTGGCCGTCACCATATTGGCTTCGACAATGCGGTGATTCCGCTCGATGATCCGGTCCCGGTGAACGAGGGCGATCTGGGCGAGTTTGTCATTCAACTTGCCCGGCGAGAGCGAAATGTAATCGCGGGCGGCCCAACAAGCCCGCACAACCTCTTCCGGTCCGGCGATCCACCCGATCCGCGATCCCGGCAACCCGAAT
>Ga0105046_10003659_pt1 | contig 24421 bp, 14 predicted proteins | sample MAT03_FD_78385 | JGI IMG/M metagenome (GOLD analysis project Ga0105046, IMG submission 78385) | Freshwater microbial communities from Lake Fryxell liftoff mats and glacier meltwater in Antarctica - MAT-03 (megahit assembly) | ecosystem: Environmental > Aquatic > Freshwater > Ice > Liftoff...
GGCATCGTCACCAAGACCTGGGTGCGGATCACCCGCAACCCGGAAGCGTACCGAACGCTGCTCGGCGTCTTCGACAGTGTCGACGATGCGACGAGCACCATCAGCGAGATCATCGGGTCTGGCATCGTTCCCGGAGCGCTCGAGCTACTCGACCGGCTCATCTTGGGGGCGGTCGAACAAGCCTTCAAATTCGGCTTCCCGCTCGACGCCGGCGCGGTGCTGATCATGGAAGTCGACGGCCTGAATGCGGGGCTCGACGAGGAGGCCGCCCGCATCGAACAAATCGCCCTGAAGAACAAGGCCCGCGAAGTGCGCCGGGCCAACACGGAAGCCGAGCGGCTATTGCTCTGGAAATGCCGTAAGCAGGCCTTCGGCGCCGTCGGCCGGCTGGCGCCGAGTTACTGCACGCAGGACGGCGTCGTCCCCCGGACGAAGCTGCCGCATATGTTGCGGTTCATCACGGGTGTCGGTGAGAAATACGGCATCCGCATCGCCAACGTCTTCCACGCCGGTGATGGCAACCTGCACCCGATCCTCCTCTTCGATGAACGCGATGCCGACCAGGTCAAACGCGTGCTGGACGCCAGTCACGAAATCCTGGACGAGTGCATCAACCTGGGCGGCAGCGTCACCGGCGAGCATGGCATCGGCGTCGAGAAGATCGACTTCATGGCCAAACTCTTCACGCCGGACGACCTGGCGATGATGGTGCGTTTACGAAGCGCCTTCAATCCCGATAACCGCTGTAGCCCCAACAAGATGCTGCCGACCGCGGGGGCATGTGCCGAGTCGAAGCATGTACAACAATTGAAACCGGGCCGGCGGGCGGCACTCTAGGTCGAGCGTGATTCAGGCGTAGAATGACGGATATGAATTCATCCGATCCCATTCTGACCCTCGACCAGATTGCCGTCACCTTCGGCAAGCAGCAAGTGTTGCGCGGCATCAACCTGCAATTCGAGCGCGGCAAGACTGTCGTCGTCATCGGCGAAAGCGGTTGCGGCAAAACCGTCCTCTTGAAGCTGCTGGTCGGCCTCACGCGGCCGACGACGGGCGACGTCATCTTCGAGAACAAAAAGCTCAACAGTTTGAACGAAAGCGACCTGATTGCCCTGCGCCTGCGGATGGGGTTTCTCTTCCAGGGGGCGGCCTTGTTTGATAGCCTGACGGTCTTCGATAACGTGGCGTTCGGGTTGCGCGCATTGCACCGGTTGAAGGAAGAAGACATCAAACGCCGGGTGCGCCAGCGACTCCAGGATGTCGGCCTGTCGCCCACGGTCGAGCCGAAAATGCCCGCGGAACTGTCGGGCGGGATGAAAAAGCGGGTGGGACTGGCACGCGCGCTGGCTCTTGACCCGGAAGTCATGCTCTATGACGAACCCACGACCGGTCTCGATCCGATCATGTCTGATGTGATCAATGAATTGATTGTACAGACGCAAGTTCGTCAGCCGCTCACCAGCATCGTTGTTACGCATGACATGAAGACCGCCCAGAAGGTCGCCGACCGGGTGATCATGTTCCGCTCGCTGGCACGGCTGGGGTCCGGCGATCCGCAAATTCTGTTCGATGGACCACCCGCCGAGCTCGCGACCTGCCCGGACCGCCGGGTCCGCCAGTTTGTCGAGGGCGACGCCGGCGATTTTTTGAATCATCCTGAATAAAGGGGAACGCTCCCCTGAGGTAACCTGCCATGACGGAACGTCAACAAAAACTGCGGCTGGGCATTTTCGTCGTCGTGACGCTCGGCATGTTCAGCACCCTCATTCTGTTATTCGGCGGTGCTCCGGGTTGGTTCACGCAAACAAACGCGTACACGATTGGCTTCAGCGACGCGCCGGGCATCTCTCCCGGCACCCCGGTCCGCAAGTCGGGCGTGAAAGTTGGCGAGGTCGGCTCGGTCCGGCTCGACGATGCCACCGGCCAGGTGATCGTCGGCGTTCGCCTCGATCCCAAGTTCACCCCGCGCACCAGCGACGAGCCGACCGTCACCCGCGGTCTGCTCGCCGGCGACGCCGCGATTGACTTCATCCCCCGAGTCACCGATAAACCCGTTCTGGGCGAACCGATCCCGCCCGGGACTTACATCGTGGGCATCTCGCCGTTCAACGCCAAGTTGCTCCTCGATCAAGCGACAGGTGTCGTCCCGGAGGCGCAGAAGTCGCTCGAACAAGTACGTCGGTCGCTCGAAGCGCTCGAGAAGATCTCTCCCCAGATCGAAACGACGCTCCGCGAAGTAGGCGACCTGGCGAAGGCCGGCCGTGAGTTCATCCCCGAGTTGAAGCGAACCAATGACGGCCTCAAAGATCTCTTCACGGGCGGTGAAGTCGGACCCGCGTTGGGCAAGATCGTGCCCGAGTTGCAAAAGACCAACGAGGATATTCGCTTCTTCCTCAAGACCGCCACGTTCTGGGTGGAAGAAACCGGCGTCATGGTCAAGACGCACGAGCCGCGAATCGTGAAGGCGATCGATTCATTGACCGCGACCTCGGACAGCGTCAGGCAGATCTTCAGTGCGGAAAACCAGAAGAACATCGCCGAGACGTTGAAGAGTGTCCGCGACGCCAGTGCCCGGCTCGACCCGTTGGCCAAGAGTGCCGAGGAGTTGATGAGAGACGGCAAGGCAACGATGAAGACCTTGAATTCGACCATGACCCAAGCCGAGCTTGCGATCAACGACGTGCGAGCCGTGACCAAGCCCTTCGCCGAGCGTGCCCCCAAGATCCTGCAAAACATCGAAACAGGTTCCGATGAATTCAGCAAGACGATGATCGACGTGCGCGACGTGGTCCGGGCGATCGGCCGGGCTGAGGGCTCCTTCCAGAAAATCATCACCGACCCGGGCCTCTACAACAACATCAACGATTCCGTGGCCGCCGTCACCAAACTGATGCCCCGCCTCGAACGAATCTTGGCCGATGTCGAAGTCTTCTCCGACAAAATCGCCCGCCATCCGGAGGCACTGGGGATCGGCGGAGCACTACGGCCTAGTTCCGGGTTGAAGGAGGCGCCGACGCCTCGGGGGCCTTGAGGATAATCGGGAAGCTCATTGTCTGAACCTGGCCAGAACGACGGTTCGACTTGCTTTCACGGCAAGCCGTCCGGTGGATTCTCTGCCATGTCCCTCAACCGGCGGTCAAGTTCTTGCCGCTTCGCTGCGGACAAGGGTGGCCGAGGTTGTTCCGAAGCCAAGCTGTGGAAATTCTTTGGGCCAACGCGATCCACTCGACTGCTTATACCCGATCGATTCCCAACTGTTCGAGTGACATCATGCGATGGCCTTCTGAAATATGAGGGCACCAGAAAGTAAACTGGAGTACATTAATGCGATTTTCATTACCCAATCGTTGATCAGCTATCTTCTGAATCACCCGTTTCGTCGGGAGAGGTCAATAGTCGGATGATGCGCCGCGCGAGGCGTTCCTTGACTTCCCGATGACGCGGCACCGCCTGTGACACCCCGGTTTCAGGATTGCGATACCAGTCATGCTTGCCACCATGCCGTACAAGCTCACATCCCAATCCCTGAAGCTCTTTGATGAGATCGACCCGTTTCATGGGATGACCAACTCTCCCGCTTTGCGTGCCCCCTGAATATGGCCTTGGCTTAAGTCCAAGTAGATATCGCGGAGGTGTTCGAGAAGGTCGTCCAGGGTGTTGCCCTGAGTCCAGTAATCCGGGTATTCATCGAGATAGCCGAGCCAAGCATCGTCCTCTTGCCAATACACATACTTCACTGAGGACATCACGTTTCTCCATGCGGAAGTACGCCAAAACGACATTATACAAACCAAAAAGCGGGTCCGCGAGCCTCATTCGCGAACGAGCCATTACCTCCGCTCGCCAGTCGGGTCACGTAGAAATAGACTGATTGAGACCCAGCCCGCCCGACCATCTACAGGAAAATCCATGCTCGACGCCGCCTTCATTCGCGATCATCTCGACGCCGTCAAAACTAACTGCAAGAACCGTCAGGTCGATGTCGACGTTGAGCGTGTCGTTCAGCTTGACGATCGTCGTAAGGCGATGGTCAACGACACGCAAGCCTTGCAGCAGCGGGCCAACGAGATTTCGAAACTCATCCCCAAGGAGAAAGATCCGGCCAAGAAGCAGGAACTGATCGCCGAGGGGAAGAAAATTCGCGAAGACGTATCCGGCAAGGAAAAGGAGGCCCGCGTCGTCGACGCGGACCTGCACGCCGCCCTGCTCACGATCCCGAACATGACACATCCGGATGCCCCGGTGGGCGGCACGCCGGCGGATAACAAAGTCGTTCGCCGTTGGGGCGAGCCGCGGACTTTCGACTTCATCCCCAAAGATCACGTGGTCCTGGCTGAGGCACTCGATCTTGTCGATTTCGAGGCCGGGGCGGCGGTCTCGGGTCAGAAGTTCTACTTCCTGAAGAACGAAGCGGTGATGCTCGAACTCGCGCTCGTGCAGTACGCCATGACGACGCTTCTGAAGGAAGGCTTCACCCCGATCATCACACCCGATCTTGCACGGGTTGAGGTTCTCGAGGGCATCGGTTTCATGCCGCGTGACCCGAACCCGGAGACCCGGCAGGTCTACACGATTGCCGATAGCGACCTCTGCCTGATCGCCACGGCCGAGATCACCCTGGGCGGCATGCATCGCGACAAGATCTTCGAGGAAGCCCAACTGCCGAAAAAGTATGTGGGCCTGTCGCACTGCTTCCGGACCGAGGCCGGCGCCCCTGGCCGTGATACGAAGGGCCTTTATCGCGTTCATCAATTCACGAAGGTCGAGATGTTCGCCTTCTGCACGGCGGAGCAGAGCGAGGCCATCCATCTCGATATTCTTCGCATTGAAGAGAAGATCTTCCAGGGCCTCGGCTTGCCCTACCACGTGCTCGACACCTGCACCGGCGACCTGGGCGGCCCGGCCTACCGCAAGTACGACCTCGAAGCGTGGATGCCCTGCCGCGGCGAGGTCAAGGACGGCAAGCCGACGGGCGACTACGGCGAGGTCACCAGCACGTCAAACTGCACCGACTTCCAGGCCCGCCGGCTCAACATCCGCAGCAAGGCGCCGGGGCAGAAGGGCACGCGCGTGGTGTACACGCTCAACGGCACGGCCGTGGCGGTCACCCGGGCGATTGTCGCCATTCTCGAAAATTATCAGCAGGCGGACGGGTCGATCATCATCCCCGAGGTGCTGCGCCCGTGGGTCGGGAAGGATTGCATTCCCGTGCGGGGCAAGTAAGCTGAGATTCGTCTCGATCAACTTTTCATAAGAGGTCCGCTCATGTTACGCCATTCAATCGTCGGCCTGCTCGCGCTCGGTCTCTTCACGGCCGGCTCGGTTCGTGCCGAGGACGAATACGACCTGCGCGGGCCGAACCCGGTCAAGGGACAGGTTTACATCCTGACCGCCAAATCGACCGGTAAGAATCTGGTGCGCAACATCAAGGTCGGTGATAAATCGATCGAGGAGAAGTTCGACGAAGTCACCACCAAGAAGAAAGAAATCGAAGTCCTGGGCGTCGACGGCTTCGACATTACCAAAATGCGCACCAAAGTGATCACGGATCAACGCAACGAGTTCACGCGCCGGGGCAAGAAAGAAGTGAAGAAGACAACCGACCGGGACCTTCAAGGCCAGTACATCTACAGCGAACGGCTCAAGACCGGCTGGAAGAACTCGCTCGAGGATGTGACGCCCAACGACAAACAGAAAACCGCCTTGAAGGAATATGTGCCCTTCAAGGAAGAAGACACCTTCTACCCAGCGGGCAAGATCAAGGTGGGGCAATCCTGGAAGATCGATCAGGCGATGATGGATCGCGTCATCGGCAAGCAGTTCGAGGAGATGAAGGGCAGCGGCACCGGCAAGCTTCTCCGCGTCGAGAAAGACAAAGGCGAAGACATCGCAGTCATTGAAGTCGAATTCGAAGTGACGGGCAAAGAAAAAGAAGACGACCTTTCATTCGATGTGACCATCAAGGGAAAAGGGCAAGCCTATCGCTCGTTAAAGCTTGGTTTCGATCGCCGTAGCACCACCGTGCTGGAGATCTCGATGAAAGGCGGCGGCGAATCCGACGGCCAAAAAATCGAAATGGACTTCAAAGGCACAATGAACGCCGAGGACTTGATCGAGCTTAAGGAGAAAAAGTAGGGGCAATTGGAATAGGTGTATTTCGTGGTTGGACCCGCTAAAGCGGGTCACTACGAACGTCCCGGGAATGAACTAAGCGCCGGTCGGATAACGACGTATTTCTTTTCTCGTAGTGACCCGGCTTTAGCGGTTCCAACATCGTCCTCACGTATAAACCCGATAATCAATCGTCGGGAAGGCGTTGTGCCGGCGTTCCAGTTCGGCGAGCCAGACTTCATCAAGCGTGTCGTTCTTGATCTGATCGTAAAGCTGGTTGAAGTTGAGTACGTGCGTCTGCGTGCGGCTGACGGCGTATTCGACCATGGTGCCCGTCTTCATGATGAAGGCCCAGTCGGACGATTGACCGAGAAGCAATTCCCGGGCGGCCTGATTCAACGCCCGTTGCAGCACCAACGTGGCCTCCGGATTCGCCCGGGCGAGTTCGACCATCCGATCCGACAACTCATGCAGGTGCCGGTAAATCCAGTCGTTGTTCTCGTTGAGCCAGACTTCACAATACCCGTTGTAGCCCCAGCTTGAGAAATGCGGGTCGCACTTCTGGATCGGCTGATGACGATCGAGATACTCCGGCACCGTGATCGGCTTAACCGATGATTGATCGAAACACATCTTGCGCAGCAGGAAGTTAATCCAGTCCGGCCCTTCGAACCACCAGTGGCCGAATAGCTCGGCATCGTACGGGGCCACGATCAGGGCGGGGCGGTTGTTCATCGCTCCGCTCAGCCATTCGACCTGTTTTTCACGATTGAACATGAAGTTGCCGGCATGCTCGGCCGCGCGGTCGAGAGCGACCTGATGGTTGTACACCTGCTTCGTCTCGGTTCGTCCCGAGATCTTGTAATACTTGATGCCGGTATGGTGGCGGATGCCCATCGAGTGCAAGTGCGGCTTGAGGTATTCGAAATCGAGGTCGAAGCCGATGTCGCGGTAGAACTCGCGATAGTTGTAGTCGCCGGGATAGCCTTCGAGAGCGCTCCAGACTTGCTTCGAGGACTCGGTGTCGCGTCCGAGGCAATAGACGCCGCTCTCCTTACACTGGATGGGTGCGTAGATGCCGTATTGCGGCTTCGGCTTGGCGTAGAGTACGCCGTGCGTGTCGGTGAAGAAATAGCGAATGCCGCTGCGAGCCAGCATTTTGTCGACGCCCTCGACATAACCGCACTCCGGCAGCCAGACGCCTTGCGGCCGTTTGCCAAAGTGTCGCTCGAATTCCCGCGCTCCAACCTCGATCTGGGCATGCATCGCTTCCAGGTTCCCGTTCATCAACGGCAGGAAACTGTGCGTGGCCGAGCAGGTGATCAACTCCAGCTTGCCCAACTCGAAGAAACGGCGGAAGCCATGCAGCAGGTTGTGATCGTACTGTTTGACGAAGACATCGCGGCAGCGCGAGAAGCGATTCATGTACATCTCAGCCAGGCGGTGGAACTCCGGCTGCCAGCGGGTGCGTTCCAGTTCCTTCCCGGCGAGCGCGATCAGATTGTCGATGTGGCGGACGTACCGATACTGAAGAAGCGGATCGGAGAGCATGCCGGCCAAGGTGGGCGTGACCGACATCGTCAAGCGCCAGTCGACTTTGTCGCGCTCGAGGCCTTCGAAGATCTCCAGAAGCGGAATGTAAGTCTCGGTGATCGCTTCGTAGAGCCAATCTTCTTCCAGGAAATCGTCATACTCCGGATGCCGGACGTAAGGCAAATGGGCATGAAGAACCAGAGTGAGATAGCCGAGCGGCATGACGAGCCTCGTGACCGAGCGAACCGGGTGGACCGAAGTTGGTGATAGAGGAGCGGGATGGGAATTCAAGCGGCAAGCAGGCGATCGTTTACTTGACGACGAATGGAATCTCGACCGTTTTCGTCTTGACCTTCTCCGTGGTGGGCTGCACGATGTCGACTTCGAACTTGCGGCCGATGCGATTCGCGGCCAGATCTTCGAGGATCTTATCCGCGATCAAGCGATAGGTTCCCGGCTTCCAGTCGGCGCTTGGGGTGAACTCCCAGTGCGTCTCTTCATCCAAGACGGCGATCGTACCTGAAACCTTTTTCCCGTCCGCGTCGACAATCCATAGAACCCGATGCAATAACGCATAATCGAGGGACTCGGGGAAACGGACCTCGATAGGCTCCTGGGTTGCGGACCGGGGGGCCGTCACCTTCCACGTCTTGGGATCGATCGGCTCATCGTCAGGCGGGCCGGCGCGGAACTCTTTCCGAAAATCTTCGTGAGCCAATTTACGGCCGCCCGCGTCGTGCCAGGTGTTGCGAATGACGAGCGTGTAGCTCTTGCCCTCTTCGAGGATGGGGCCAAGATCCTCACGCGGCTTCAGCCTTGCTTGATGCGGCCTGGATCGAACAGGAGTGTGAAGCGCGTCAGGCCCGGATCCCAGAGTTCTTCTTCGAGTTCGAGAAAGACATCGTTGAGCGGCTTGCCCGAGGCATCGAGCAGCTTGATGTTCTTGTACGCCTCACCACGGCTCATCTCGCCGGAGAACTGAATGTAGAAGCGAAGCTGATTCTCCGGCAGTTTGTTTCGTGTGGGGTAGACCTGAACGAGTTTGGTGACCGCTTTGTCATCCTTCTTGGGGGTGGACAAATCAACGATCACCGGTTTCCCTTCCGTGCTTTTGGGATCAAGCAACCGAGCGGGATCGACCGTGATGCGAAGGACGACATGATCAGAGAAGGGGAATCGCGGCGTGAAGATCAGTCGGCTATTCTCGACGCTCCAAACGCCCAGGAGCGACGGACGTTGAGCGAGTTCTTCGGCCGAGCCGCCGGCGATCTGGACCCGAGCGCCCTCTTCATTCATTTGCTTCTTGCAAACGATCAACGTGGCTTCGTCAATTCCGGAAACGACGATGCGGGTCGGCCTCCCTTCGGCGTTCTTGTCGAACTCGATAGTGACAGGAACGTCAGCGAAATGGAAGAGACACGCCAAAATGGAGAGTAAAGACATGAGAAAATCTCAACGATTCGGATCGATGCGGACTTCTTCGTTTGAGTCCCGCCTTTAGGCGGATCCGCCTAAAGGCGGGACTCCAACGAAGAAAGAAGACGAACGTTCCGTTACGGCAGCGGAACGGTATCAAGCAGTCCTTCCGCGTTGAGGACGACCGCTCGTTCCGCGTCGAGCTTGTCGAGTTGGACGATGTCCTTCAGCGTGGCGATCGTTTCGTACTGAGTGCCGGACATCGGCTTGGCCGGTTTCGTGATGGGCTCGATCTTTTCGATCCCTTCCAGTTGAATCTTCATCACGCCTCGTTTGTTGTTGGCGAGCAAAAGATAGTCCTTGCCGCCCTTCTGATAGACGATCATGTCGAGCGGGCGGTTGCCGTTGCCGAGTTCGGCGATCGTGGTCCCGCGGACTTTCTCACCCGGCTTCAGCGTATCGAGAGGGAAGCGGACGAGCGGGGTGCAGGTGTAGGCGGCGAGCAGGTTCGACTTGCCGGCGATGTCGAACAAGGTGAAAGTGCGGACCGGCGAATTGGTTTCCAGTTTGCCGTGAGCACCATGGAAGATCTCAACGCTCGCACCCTTATCGGCCGCCTTGAAGGGGAAGGGGATCGAACGGAGCGTTGACGCGAATTCCTCGTTCGACAGGCCAGCGACCAGGACCTTTCCGTCGGCATAGGCAAGACCCGTGATCGCTTCCTCTCTCTTCTTTTCGGAGGCATTCGGGATTTTGACGGATGCGAATGGAACGTCCTTCAGTTCCAGGGCAGTGAACTTACCGGCGCGATCGAGCTTGACGATCACGGGAGCGGCGGTCGTGCCCTTGCCACGGCTGACGGAGAAGTAGAGATTGCCCGAGGCCGGGTTCACTTTGAAATCGTTGATGGTGACGTCGGCCCCTGTGGTGCCGAGCAGTCCGCCAATCTTGTCGGTCAGCTTGTCGACCTTGACGGGATCCTTGCCGCCCGTGCTGGTATCGCCGGTGCCAATGGCGACGATGGCGGCGCCTTGTGGGTCGCCGACGAACAGGATGCCTTCCGGCCCGAATGCCAAGGCCGTCGCCGACTTGAGTTCGGGGGTGCCTTTCTTCAGGCTGTCCGTCAGTTCCGAGGCGCCAACCGGCGCGGTGAAGGCAACTGCCAGCCCGAAGGCCGCGATCCAATGGTGCATGCCACGTTGCATGAGATTACTCCTTGCCCATGAGAAACGAGATGAGACGGGCGACGCGATAATCACTATCTTCCGCCGCCGCGATGAGATTGCAAGCCGGAAATGGACGAGATGGCGGGGCGATTCATTCAGGAAATGAAGAAGTGGTTAAAACGTGAGCCGCGACCCGAAAACTTTCCGAAGGGGAGCACGTGAGGTGTCCGAGCGCTCCGCTGCGCCAAGCCTCCGCGTCGCGGCTTCACCTGAAAGGTTAGTTACTTCGCCAGCGACACGCAGACGATCTCCTTGTCGTTTCGCGCGTAGCAGTTCTTGTTGGCGAATGCCGGATGCATCCAGACGACGGGACGGCCGGCCATGCCGTTCGTGGGCTCCAGAATTTTCATCCGCGACACTTCCGTGTACTTCTCTGGCGTCATTTTGCCGATGATGAGTTCGCCGAGCTCGTTGAACAGGAAGTAACGGTCGTCGTGCGGGATGATGAACGCGTTCCCCCACCGCACGGACTTGCCGGTGATCGGTTCATAGCTCATCCAAAGCCGTTCGCCGGAATCGAGCTTCAGGCAGCGGAGTTCGCCATAACTGCAAACGCCGTAAACGTGCCCTTCCTTGATGGTGGGCGTCATCATGATGCTGTGCAAATCTTGAGTCTGGCTCGCCATCTCCGATTCTTTCTTGCTCTTCCAGACGACCGTGGCCTTGTCGGCCCCCACCTTCAGGCACATCGACCCGTTGTAGAAAGCAGTCAAGAAGAGGATGTCGCCTTCCGCCCGGGGCGCTGGGGCGGTCAAGGCGGCGCGGATCTCCCAGGGTTCGAACCAGATTCGTTTACCCGTCTCTGGATTGAGGCTGGTCACCGCGGACGAGTGCCAAATGATGAGTTGGCGAACTCCGCCGAAGGTGAAGATCATTGGCACCGCGTAACCCGGATCGCCGCGTGTGGTGATGGACTTCCATTTGATGTCGCCCGTCTTTTTGTCGAAGGCGATGACCCCGCGGCCTTCCGAACCGCCGACGAAACAGATTAAGTTCTCGCCGTCAACGAGCGGAGATGAAGAGAAACCCCAGACCGGCAACGTGGCATCAAAATCCTTGACGAAGTTCTTCTTCCAGAGGATGTCGCCCTTGGCGATGCTGATGCAGAGTAGGTCGCCCATCGTGCCGAGGTGGTAAACGCGATCGTCGTCGACTGTCGGCGTCACGCGCGGCCCGCCGGGGTAACCGACACGGTAGGTCGTCTCATACTCCTGTTTCCAAAGGAGCTTGCCCGTTTTCTCGTCGAGACAGAGGATGCGTTCCAGGCCCGTCAAGCTGCTCTTGCCGAAACCGCTCTTGGGCAACGACGAGCCGTCGCCTAGTACGAAATCGGGGACAAAGACTTTGCCGCCCGCGACCGCCGGCCCGGCGTAACCCTGGCCGACTTCCTTCCGCCAGAGATACTTCGGTTCTTTCGGCAAGGTATCGACGATGCCCGCTTCGCGCCAGACGCCCTCACGTTTCGGCCCGAGATATTGCGGCCAATCCTCCGCGAAGACGGCACTTGCCAGGCACGTTACAATCCAGGGGGCGATGAAAACGGATGCACGCATGAGTTACTCCGGGGGCGATGATGGGCTGTTCGCAATTTCAGTTATTATACGCAGATCACGGCGAATTCGTGGCGTAACGACGAATCGCTAAGTGCTTGGCAACGCGTTTGACCCGCTGAAGCGGGTCACTACGAACGGCTACGAACGGCGTTTGACCCGCTGAAGCGGGGCACTACGAACGGCGTTTGACCCGCTGAAGCGGGTCACTACGAACGAACAACGAACCACTCGTTCGTAGTGACCCGCTTTAGCGGGTCTAGCTTTACTCCCCCGCTTTTCTGTATTTCCCGATACTCAACGCCCGCCTTGGCTGCTATCTTCTTCCCTGTCTGACCTGTGTCATCCGACGGACGAGAACCATCATGCGCTGGGTGCAATCCGAATATGCGTTGAAGGGGCTTTTTCTCGGTCTGCTCTTCTACTCGGCCTTGCAGATCCAGTTCGATCCGCGGCCGAACAAGTGGGAGTTGACCGGCTGGATCGGCCTGTACATGGTCGGCGGGCTGGCCGTCGGGCTGTTGCTCGCGCTTGCGCAGCAGGTCAAGGATCTCGGGCGCTTCTTCCGGAAGCCCGCGGCGTTCATCGTCTTCTTGCTTCTGGAAAATCCCCTGCTGGTCTACCTCGGCCTCATCGGCGGGTTGGCCCTTGGCGCCTTCCATGAATTCGAGCCGGGCACGGGCAAGCCCAAGCTTTTCGCCATGCTGATCTTCGGGGCGATCCTCGGCTATGCCTTCAGCCGGATCCAGGATTTTAAGGACGGCCGTTACCGGTTCGGCCTCGTCATCGCCAGCGGCGTCGCCATCGTCTATGTCATCAATACTTATTTGAACGACCTTGTACTCATCAGTCCGGGAAGGGAAGGGGAGGACAGTAGTTCAATCTCGTTGTTCTCGAATCCAGCCACCCGGCAGATGCTCGGCTTTCAGATTCTTTTCGGACTGCCCTTCTACTACTTGCTCTGTTTCGTCGGCATCGCGGAGGAGTCGGAAGCTGAGATTGCCGGGCTTTGCACCATGCTCGGCCTGAGCCTCTTTCTCGTCTTCCCGTCGAACGCTCCAGTCGCGGCCGTGGTGGTGCCGATTGCGATCTATTTCACGTACGTCACCTACGTGCTCAAAGATCTGCGGGTCTTCAAATACACGCTTCGCGGCTACATCTACATGGAAGTCGGCAAGATGCGGTACGCCTTGCTCTCTTTCCGCCGGGCCCTGGTACTCGACCCCAAGAACGCGATGGCCCAGCAAGGCATGGACTGGCTGCACGCCAATATCGAGATCGAAAAAGTCGACGCGGCCACGCTCAGCCTGCTCGACCCGAACCGTTGCCTCAAACGCGTTCGCGTTCTGCTCGCTCAGAAGCCTTCCGCCGATGAATTGGCCAAGGCGACGAATCTCCTCGGCCTCATCGAAAAACTCTGGCCGAAGCTGGCGTCGCACATCAGCTATCATCGGGCGGTCGCGGCACTGCATCAGGGGAAGATCGATGAGGCCGGCGACCTGCTGACCGACCTCTTGAATCCCGAGGGCTGGTTCCCGGATGACCCCGCCCGCAAGACGATCCTCTTCGACGCCTGGCAACTGGTGTTGCTGGTGCATCCCGGGTTGAAGACGCGCGTGGGCGACCCGCAGATGACGCAACCTGGCCGACGGATCGAGGCCATCGTCGCCGTCGAACGGCAACTGACGATCCAGCCGGGCGATCTGGTGCTGATCGATTTCCGCAAGATGCTCTTCGAGGACCTGGCGGAACGCGATTACTTCGACGCGGCCCAGGAATCCCCGCCGGCCAACTTCCCGCACCGCTTCACGGAGGATCTCGGGCTGAGCCTGATCGGCAATCCCGAACGCTGGCAGCGGGGATCGCAGTTTCTGCGCATGGCTGCCAACGGCCAACCACTGCGCCGGCCATCCATCTTCGCCCGACTCGCGGAGGCGTACGCCAATGCTGGGGAAACCATCCAGGCGACGCGATTCCTTCAGTACGTGCGTGATAGCGTACTCGAAGTCGGCCTCGAAAATCTGCCGCCCGATCAACGGGGCATCTATTTCAGCACCGTCAAGCGTCTGGCCGACGAGGCCGCCGCCCGCAACGAGATCGACGAGGCGATTTACAATTACGGCCTGGCTACGCACGCCCCGGATAGCGGCGTCCCGACGCTCCGCGCCCTGGCGGAGATGTACGAGAAGAAGCTCGATATCATGAACGCCTTGCGCATCACGGAGAAAGGTCTGTGCTACGACGGCCGTGATCCGGATTTGCTGGCGAAGAAAGACAAGTACTACTGGTCGGTGACGAGCGAGGATCTGGCCAAGGCCGTGGCAGATGACGAGAAGGTCCGAAAGTATTTCGACGTCGGCTATTGCGTGAAGAAAGCCAAGAGCGTGCTCGATTCGAAAAACTCCGACATCGAGACGCTCGACTGGGTGCATCATCTCGTTTCGCTCGCCGTGGTGATGCAACCGAAGAACTTGATCGCCATGGTGCAGAAGGCCCGGTTACATCTCCGCCGAGGGGAACGCACGGAAGCGTTAGCGATTTTGGAAGACGTCAGAGAGATGAAGCCGAACGGCAACGAGGAGTCGGATGCCTGGTATTTCGTCCACAAACAGCTGGGCAAAATCTACCTCGACGAACTCAATCGGGCCGACTTGGCGATCCCGACTTTCCTTGAGTACCTCAACCACATGGGCAGCGGGGCGGAAACGCTTTACGACCTGGGTCGAGCGTACGAGGCGGTGGGCGACCGCCCCAAAGCGATCCAGAACTATAACCAGGTGACCGCCTACGAGATACACCCGCTCCGCTGGGACGCCCAGCAGGCCATTCGACGGTTGAAGGGCGAGTAAGCTGGAAATTCGAAATACGAAACAATCAAGACAGGGAAAGAGAATCAAATAGGAAAAAAGAAGAAACGAAGACGGACCGGTCGTCTTACCTCGTTCCCAGGCTCTGCCTGAGAACGCAAGCTTCAGCGGCTCTTCCGCTATGAATAAAACGCGAGGCAGAGCCTCGCTCCCTTGCGTTCCCAGGCAGAGCCTGGGAACGAGGTGCCGCCAAATTTGTTTCGTACTTCGATATTCGTATTTCGTATTTGAAGAGGTTGCAATGTCCCTTTCCGTGCAGAATCTCGACAAGGATTACCCGACCCGAAGCGGGCCGTTGAAGGTGCTTGCGGGCGTGAACCTGAAGGTCGAACGCGGCGAGTCGCTTGCCATCATGGGGCCTTCCGGATCCGGGAAGAGCACGCTGCTGCACATTCTCGGCACGCTCGACACGCCGACGCGCGGAAAGGTCTCCCTCGATGGGATTGATCCCTTCGACCTGCCCGAACCGAAGCTGGCGGCGTTCCGCAATCGCCGCATCGGTTTCGTCTTTCAAGATCACCACCTGCTGCCGCAGTGTTCGGTCCTCGAGAATGTCATCTTGCCGACACTTGTGAATCCGGAATCAAAAAAAGAAGAGGTCGAGAAACACGCGCGAGCTTTGCTTGAACGAGTCGGGTTGAGCCAGCGGATCACGCACTTCCCGGCCGAGTTATCGGGCGGTGAACGGCAACGGGTCGCGGTCGCTCGCGCCCTGATTCAAAAACCGGTGTTGCTGCTGGCCGACGAACCGACAGGCAACCTCGATCGGGTCAATGCCGAGGGCGTCGGCCGCTTGCTGCTTGATTTACACCGGGAAGACAAGACGGTCCTGATCGTGGTCACGCACAGTGCCGAACTTGCGGGGATGTTCCCGAAGAAGATGGAAGTGATCGACGGAATGCTCAAGACCTGACGGTCGCGGCTGAGCGGGGTTGCGTCGTCGGCCCGTTGTGAACGGGGACAAAACGCATCAATGCGTTCACCCAACGGCGTTCGCGTTCGCCGGCTTCCTCGTTGAGATGGTCGATGCCGCCTTGCCACTGAGCGCGGCGGGCGACCGAGCCGGGGTCGCCGACAAAGATGATCCGGCAGCGCGGCTGGTTGAAGAGGCCCGTGAGGATCGACGGATCGTCGCCGTAAGTTACGGCACGGGATACGTGGCTGCGGGTAAGGCTGACGATCAGAATATCCACCTGGCGGCCGGGCAATTCCTCGGGCGAGACAACGATCTCGCTATTCTTTAGCAAGCGTCGCAATAGGGTGAGCTGGGCCGGGTACGGCGAACTGACGGCCACCTTATGGTCAACCGGAAGCCGTCGCAGCAACTCGACCACGGCCTGGGCTTCCAGCAAATTGACATAGCCCTGGCGCGGCAGAACAGCTTCGACATCGTCCGGCAACAACTCGCGGTGCTGGACATTGGCCAAATTGATTTCGAGCCCCGCTCCGCCGCGTCGTGCACCGGTCGGCGCTCGTCGGGGGACCGGTTCGAACTGGATGGCGCCTTCACTGGTTGCGTCAGCGTGGTAACGACCGGTTGGGTGCACGGCTTCGTTCAGCCACGCGGCCATGGCAGGCGTTTGCCGGTGGTTTGTCTCAAGCCGACACGTTCGACCGGCTTCTACCAGGCGAAGACGTTGAGCCAACCAATCCTCCGCCTGCGATCGATTCCAACCTTCCGATGCCGTGAACGCGATTGCGAATCCATCAAGGCATGTTCGGGCGGCATGGATGCGAACGCCGCGTTCGACCTCGACGCCTTTAGTCGACGACTCGGCACGCTTACCGAAATGAACGATCGGCCCTTGCGGCGTATCGCTCCACTCAGCGGTTCGTAGTGAGCCAGGCCAGGGTAGTTCCGCCATCTCACGAAGCAAGAACGCGAACGCCTCGGCCATCGAATTCGCGGGCCCGAAACGGACTTCAACCAACTCGGAAGTTTCACGGTCCGCATGACGAATCAGCAGTTCGACATCGGGCCGATCGGTTACGGTCTCGCGTTCGAGGGCGGTTCGATCGGCGGGTGATACGGGCAACATTCGGCAGCAGGCTCGACCATCTGTCTGCGACCAAACGTCATGGTTCAAGCGATCCCAGAGCCGGCTGAACAGCTCGGCCCGGACGCCCCCACTGACCGGCGCGGGAGGTTTGCCGATCAGAATCCAGCGGCGCGCCCGGCGGGCGGCGGCCAGGATTTCCGGTTCGCGCAAGCGCTCGGCATCTTCGAGGATGAGTAGATCGAAGGCTGGGAGGTCCGCCAGCCAATTGTCCTGGAACAGCGATCCGATTGGACCTGCCACGAGCGGAATCGATCGGCGCCAACGGCGCAGGAAGACTTCGTGATTGGATTCCAAATACTCGCGCCAGCGGCGGGCGAAATCGGCTTCTTGCGTTTGCTCATCGAGACAACGCTGCGCGTTCGCTCGGCCGACCTGCGAAGCCTCGTGATCGGGACAAATCGAGCTGGCCCCGATCTCGCCGCTCAGGGTCTGTAGTTCGTGACGGAGGGATTGGATCTGAGCCGTCAACGCCTCGTTCCGCTGGTGAATCGCTTCCGTTCGGCACTGGATCTCGGCATCGATCAGGCGGTTGCGTTCGTTGGCCGCATCCGCCGTTAGGCGAGTAACTTCCAATGAAAGCGACTCTTCGATCTCGATCTGGTCACGATGCACTTGTTCCATGCCGTCGAGTGCCGTGCGAACATCGGCCACCTGTTCGGCGATCGTTCGATTGGATCGGGATTTCCAGAAGTCACGCGTCCAGAAGCGGCTAGACTTCCCGGCCCGCTCTTGCTCTTCGAAGCACTGGAGTTCCGCGCGAACCGGCTCCATTGCCACCGAAAGGCGATCACGTTCGGCGCGTGCCGACGTCAGACGCCCATCAAGTTCGGCAATTGCTCGTTGGGTTGTTTCTTCGAGTGATCGGAGAGCTTGAGTGAAGCTGCAAGTCGCTTCCGGTTCGGTCGTCCCCGCCAGAGCATGGACCGCTTCCGACAAATTTTCTTGGGCTAGCGCCGTTTGCTCATTCGTCAAGCGTTCGAATTTCACGGCCAGGTGATCGATCTGTTCCCAAGTCGTCAGCGACTGGCGAAGTTGCTCCAGCCCCGTCACTGTTTTTCGTTCGCCGTCGAGTGCCCGCTGGATCATTTCCGCGCGGCGTGCATTACGAAGATGGGAGGATGACTTCTCACTAACCGGGCCCGTCGGCCGCTCGTCGCGAAGAAGGAGGCGGACAAATGTCGAGACCTCCGCTTCCTGGCAACGGGTTAGCACCTCGTCGACGGAACGACCCTCGGCGCCCAGAAACAAAACACTTTGACGTCGTGCGAGATGCTGGCGGATGATTTCGGTTATGACCCGAGACTTGCCGGTGCCGGGAAGTCCCTGAAGAAGCAAAAGATCGGGGACATTTAAGGATCTTGCGACAGCGTCACGCTGCGGGCCGTCCAGTTCGTGGTCGAACGGAGTGACGGGTTCGAGGAGCGGCAAAGGCGCTGGCGTGAACGGCCGGCGTGGATCGAACAAACACTCGAGGAAGGAACGAAACTCCTCGGCGATCGTGTGCTCCTCGTGTGGTTCATCGGGATGGAAGATGCCTTGATCCGACGCGAGATCCAGAAATCGCTGGGACTCGAGCGGCGTCAGTGCGGGAAAGACATCGTCCCAGATTGGGAAACGAGCTGGAGCACCCGCCGCTTGCCGTCCGTTCACCGGATTATCCGATGAAGGCCTGGGCATGAGCAGGGTCGTGGTTCCAGAAGATCGGTCACCTTGACTCATCACGCAACCTCAAGCATCCATTTCTTGGCGCGGCGCCCAAGTAGTCGATTCGGCAAACAAACGAGCTTTCCCGCCAGAGGGTGAGGCGACGTCAGCCACCTCGCCGTATTCACCTGCTTCATCAACGGGAGATCCTTCAGAAACAGGTCGCCATCCGGGCTGGGGGTTACACGCGAACGGAGACGCGGGGGGAAGTTCGTACAAGTATAGACGCTCCGCGGGCGAATATCTATCGTTCTTCCGATTTTCCGGTCCACTTCCATCATTCCTTCATCTTTCCAAATTTCGGGCTCGCGCAGCTTGTTCTTCAGTCCTTGGTGGCCGACTTGATATCGATGGTCGGCCTGGCAATCAGGAACCCTGTCACGGGCAACAGCGGTTTGAAGTCGCGAATCTCATGCCAACTGTGATCGGTGATCTTGATATGGCCGGGGCCGATCGAGCCCTGACCGAGCGTTGCGTCAAGTCCGAGCCACTGGCCTTGCACATACACTTCCGTCCACATGTGAAACGCGAGTGCTGGTCCGCCGAACGCTTTGCTATCGACATAAACCAGGCCCATCGCGGTTCGCGAAGGAATGCCCTGGGATCGGCACATGGCGGCGACGAGCATGGCATATTCGGAACAATCGCCCGCCAACGTCTTCGCGACCTGATCGGCCGTCGCCATGGCCTCCCTGTAGTTCACCGCTTTCATGTTGCCGCGAACCCAGCGTTCGATCGCTTGGGCCTTCTGCCAGGTGTCGGCTGATTTACCGACGGCTGTGATGGCCAGTTTCTTCACCGTTGGGTCGTCGGAATTGATGAAATAGTTACTCTTGGTGAACTCTTCGGCCGGCGGTTCGATCTTGTCCAGCTTCCGCGGCAACCGCAGGGCGGTGACGGTAAATTCGAAGGTTTTCCCCTCGGATTTCTCGAGTTTCTGCCGGTCGTCCGCCTTGATGAGCTTGCCCGGCTCCGCGTCGTTCTTAAACGTCACCTTGTAGGTGATTCCGTGTAAGGTGTGCACATCCCCGCTGATGCGCTGGCCAAGACGGAGAGTCTGAAGTCGCATCAAGTCAGGAACTTCGCCCAGCGGTCCTGTAGCGGCTTCCTTCGTGGAGCGAAGGAGCGTTAGAAGGCCGAGGTCCGGCATTTCAATCTGCGTCATCACCGGTTCGAGCGTTGTGGGATCCGCCCAAATCTGTGACGAGGGTAGTTGCACGTCCTGGATCTTCTCGGGCGTCGATTCGACACGAAGCAGCTTCTGCTTGCCACCGCGCGGCAGCAGCACTTCTTCGATCGAGGCAACCTGCACGCGCACGATGGCGATCGAGCTAATGGTCGGTTCGAAAAAGCGGTACGTAAAGGAGTCGCCCGGTGCAATCTTGAGTTCACGGAGCAAAACGGCCTCGGCGGCAAGACCGATGGCTTTTTCGTCCCAGGCGGCTGCGAACTCGTTTTTTACGGTCGATTCAACCTTGAGGTTCATCTTCTTCCCGGTGGCGTCCAGCGTGCCTTTCATGGTCAACGTCTGATTTTCACCGATCCAGTGCCGCATGGAGACGCCCATCACTTTGCCGTCAGCGGTTTCTTCCGTGCCGGTCTCGGCGCGGAGCTGGGCCAGCTGACCATCGCGTTTGAAAGTAATGCGAAGCTCGCGTGTGGCCTTGATCAGGTTTTTTCCATCCACGTTAACCAGTTCGAGAGTCAAATGCGTGTAACCAATCTGCTGATCACGTCCATCCTTGTCGCGGGCAAAGACCGACTCCCAAGTTTCTTTGGTGTCTTTTGCCGCCTTGTTCAGCTTGGGCTGGGCACACGCCGAGCTACTTGCCAGCAAGACGACAATAAAGCAAAGTGAGCATCTAAACATAATCAACCCCTTCGGAAGGGTGAGAAGACCGCATCGGAGATTTTCAAGAGGACGTCTGGGAGAATTATCGCCTATTTTACCAGAATACTTCAACTATTCCTTGCGATACGGAAGTTAGGTAAGGCCGGTAAAGTCGATATTTCACGCCCCGTACCATATTTACCTGACTGACCTGAATTTCCTAGTCAGAAGAAAACAGGGAATCGCTACGGATTCTCTCATGCCCCTTGCCCGTGTGCTAGAATAGAGATGTAACCGCTCCGGTAACCACCCTACCGAGCCAGTCTAACACCTTTGACGATTCTTCGAAGCTTGCCGGGACCGGTGTCGGCCTCATCCGTCACCTAATTGATCCATAAGAGATTTATCCTCGTGATTACCGTTGCCACGCCCACCCGCCTAAATTGTCAAAAAACGATTGGTTTTTCTCATGCCGTCCGACCCGGAACGGCCGATACCAAGGGATTGGTCGAAGGCTACCGAATCGAACGCTACCGCAACCCCGTCAACCGCGAACGCATGCCGCTACTCGTGGCGGCCGTTTCTTCCGATCATGTCTTCGATGTCTTCATCGACCTCTTGAAGCCAGTGGGCGAAGTTGTCCATGTCGTTCTCGAAACGAGCCATGACGCCGTCGCCGACGAACACGACGACGTCACCCGCGCCGAGATCGATATGCCCGTGGCCGCCAGCCATTTTTGCGATCACGAAGATCTGCTGACGAACGACGGCTGCACGGGTGTCGCCGTCATTGCCGTGGGCCGGCCTGTCGAAGTCCAGTTCGATGAGCACAAGCTACTCTATGTCTATGCTCACGACCTCAAGCCGTTCCGCCGCATTCTTCGCTCGCATGGCGTCCGCCGCTGTAACGAACTGCGGGTCGTGGCGGAAATCGAGCATGTTCATCATTCAACCCCCGAATATCAAGACGAGTTCCGACAACTTTGTTGCCACGTCGGCGCCGGTGATATGGAGTCGGTCATGACCGATGAAAGTGGTTGGGTCAGCTAAATCCAAGTAAGTCATGAAAGCCCAGGGACGGCCCGTCCCTGGGCTTTCTTCGTTTGATACAATGTCTTCCTGCCCAACGCGCCGCGATCGATTGATCGCGGACCTCCCATCGGAGAGGAATACATGGTGTCCGCCATCTACTCGGGACGACGATCCACTGTTGTTGGAATTGCTCTGGCGCTCACAGCCGGATTGACGATCTGGTTCATCCCGACCGCGGCTGAACCCGCGCAGGCGGAACCAGCCAAGTCCGAACGGATCGCCTGGACCACTTCGCGCGTGACCGGTTCACCCGAACCGCCGCCGCTCTACAAGATCGTGCAGGCATTTCCCAAGCTGAAGTTCGAGCACCCCTTGCTGATGGCCCGCGCTCCGGGAAGCGATCGGCTCTTCGTCGGCGAGGAGAACGGCGTGCTCTATTCGTTCCTCGACAAACCGGACGCCACGGCCGACCTGTTCCTGGACCTGCGCAAGGAGATCCAGACGGTAGGCCAACTGAAGGATGCGAAGGGCGTTGGCAAAGTCTACGGGCTGGCGTTCCATCCCCAGTTCGAAACCAACCGCCAGTGTTTCGTCTGCTACACGCTGAGAACGGAGGGGAAGCAACGGAATTTCGAGAACGGCACACGCGTCTCGCGTTTCACCGTCCCGAAGGCCGACCCGCCGAAAATCGATCCAACCAGTGAAGAAGTCGTTATCAGCTTCCTGCAAGGCGGCCATAACGGCGGCGACATACACTTCGGTCACGACGGCATGCTCTACATCTCGACGGGCGATGCCGCCAACCCCAATCCGCCCGACGTTCACAACACTGGCCAGGATATTTCCGATCTGCTCGCGTCGATCTTGCGGATCGACATCGACCACAAGGATGAAGGCAAGAACTACGCGATTCCGAAGGACAACCCGTTCGTCGGCTTCAAGGGGGCTCGGCCGGAGATCTGGTCGTACGGGTTCCGCAACCCGTGGCGGATGAGTTTCGATCGCAAGACCGGCGAGTTGTTCGTGGGCGATGTCGGCTGGGAATTGTGGGAGATGATTTTCCGGGTCGAAAAAGGCGGCAACTACGGCTGGTCGGCCACCGAAGGGCCGCAACCGATCAAACCTGAAAAAGTCGGCCCCACGCCCATCCGCCGAGCCTTGATTGATCTGCCGCACTCCATCGCCTGCAGCGTGACGGGCGGTTACGTCTATCGCGGCAAGAAGTTCCCTGAACTGGTTGGCGCCTACATCTTCGGCGACTGGGAGACCCGGCGGATGTGGGCCGCCCGTTTCGACGGCGACCGCACCAAGGAGATGGTTGAGATCACCCGTCCCTCCGTTCGCGTTGTCGCCTTTGGGGAAGATCGTGACGGCGAACTCTATTTTCTCGATTACGACACGGGCACCGTCCACACGCTCGAACGCAACGACGGCGGCATGAAGAACGTTAACTTCCCCACCAAGCTATCGGAGACCGGTCTGTTCGCTTCCGTTGCGGAGAATACACCGGCGCCGGGCGTCGTGCCGTTTCTTGTCAATGCCCGTCAGTGGCAGGATGGCGCCTCGGCCGCACACTCGATCGCATTCCCGAATAACTCGTCGGCCACGCTCTACCCGGTCGGCAAGCCGATCCCTGGCAACGTCGACTGGCGCAAGTTCCGCATCCACTTCCCCAAGGATGCCGTCCTGCAACGGACGCTCTCCCTGGCCGGGAAGCGGGTCGAAACGCAGTTGCTCCACTTCGACGGAGTCGACTGGAAGCCCTACACGTTCGCCTGGCGGGACGACCAAACCGACGCGGACATGGTTCTCGCCGACGGCGCGGAGAAGGAGATTAAAGATGGCAAACTGACACGGGTCTGGCAGTTCCACAGCCGAAGCCAGTGCATGTCGTGCCATCATAGTCTGGCGGAATATGCGCTCGGGTTCCAACCGGCTCAACTGAATCGAACCGGACCCGATGGCCGTCATCAACTCGTCGCACTCTCCGAGGCCGGGATTTTGACCCGGGCCGATGCCGAGAGCAAGCCGTTGCCCCCGTTCGATGTCACGTCGGCCGCGAAGGAACCGATGCTGGTCGACCCCAAGGATGCAAGCAAACCGCTCGACGCAAGGGCACGGGCCTACCTGCACGCCAACTGCGGGCACTGCCACTGCGAGCACGGCGGTGGTATCGTCGATTTACGCTTACACGCCGCCGCGAAACCGGTCGATTTGAAGGCCATCGGCGTTCGCCCCAACCGCGGCGACTTCGGGTTGCCGAATGCTTGCATTATCAAGGCGGGTGATCCGTATTCGAGCACCCTCTTCTATCGCATGGTCAAGTTCGGCCGTGATCGCATGCCGCATATCGGGGCCGAACTGCCTGACGAATTCGGCAATCAACTCATCGAGCAATGGATTACCGGACTCGACGCTGCCAAGGTCGATCCGCCCGCCGTCGATCTGGCCCCCGAGAAGGTGCTGGCCGACACCCGGTTGGCACTCGCCACCGCGCGGAAGATCGGTCAAGGAGAGATAAAACCTGGAACGCGGGAACAGGTTCTCGCCGCGGCCGACAAACTTCCCGCCGGGCCGATTCGCGATCTGTTCGAGGGTTACCTGCCCCAAGAGGGGCCGCGTAAACTCGGTTCGAATCCTCGGGCTATTTCCATCCTGGGTCTGAAGGGCGATCCCGCCCGGGGCGAGAAGATCTTCTGGTCGCAGGCAATCAACTGCGGCAGTTGCCACAAGGTTGCCGACAAAGGAATACCGATCGGTCCTGAGTTGACGTCGATTGCCAAACAGCGCACGCGGGAAGATCTTTTGGAAAGCGTCCTGACGCCTTCGCGAAGACTGGAGCCGAACTTCGCCGCCTATCTGGCGACGACGATCGACGGCAAGAGTTTCACGGGCGTCCTCACCAAGCGAAACGAAAAGGTCGTTGTTTTGCGCGACGCGCAGAACAAGGAGATCGTGATCAAGTCGGAAGAAATCGAAGAACTTCGGCCATCGCCCAAATCGCGAATGCCCGACGGGCAGAGGGCGGGACTGACGCCGCAGGAGGCCGCCGATCTGCTGGAGTACCTCACGACGAGGCGAGAGGGGTCAA
>Ga0105046_10003661_pt1 | contig 24410 bp, 17 predicted proteins | sample MAT03_FD_78385 | JGI IMG/M metagenome (GOLD analysis project Ga0105046, IMG submission 78385) | Freshwater microbial communities from Lake Fryxell liftoff mats and glacier meltwater in Antarctica - MAT-03 (megahit assembly) | ecosystem: Environmental > Aquatic > Freshwater > Ice > Liftoff...
CGGATGAACCGGGAGGCCCTTCGGATCCCGTTCGGCGCAGTGACCACCAACGAATAACTGCCGGGTGCCAATGCCGAAAGATCGAGCAGGTTTCCTTCAGCGGAGAAGGGGACACTTCGCATGCTCCATGTTGTTCGTCCGGTGGCATCGATCACGCGCAAGTCCAAGAGATCACCTGCTTCGCCCTGTGCAAATACACGCACTTGACCAGTGGTGGGATTGGGCCAAAACTGCAAGGTGTTTTCCGTTCCGCGGACGGCAGTTAAACCTACGTTGAAGTCCGGTTGGATCGGCTGCGCATAAATGGCACCGCTACCACTGCGTTGGTCTTGCCACACCGCCACGGCTTGGCCCTGGCGGAAGGGTATCAGAGAAGGGTCGTCCTTGGCGCTGCTGACCGTACACAGTGAGATCGGAGAGCCGATGGACAGACCGTCCAGCCCTATTTGTTGTGCGGATAATTTATTCGGGCCGGTCCCGACATCGAGTGTTGTTGTAACGATGCCATCCGGTAAAGGAGCGTTCCCGAAAGGGGCGGGCAGTTGGTTGTTCGCCGGGGTCACCACCACACCCATATCGCCCAGTATCCTGGTCCCCGCCGTATCCATACGCTGCACGGAGATACCGCCTTGGCTCTGGTCCAAATTGGTGCGTTGGTAGGCCAACATCAGTCCATCATCATCATTCACCAATGCGGGCGTTGCGCTGTACGTGTAGCGTTGCGTGGTGGCACCTTCTTCCACGGGAGTTCCCTTATCGTTCCAAAAGGACCCGTCTGCACGAAGCCGTTGAACATAGATGTTCGTTAGGTTGACATTTGCCGAATTCCCGGTATTGAACGCGACATACAGGCCATCGTGTCCATCGGAGATCGGCTGCGGGAAGTAGAAACCGGCAATGGGCTTGGAAGAGACGATAACGGGCGATCCGGGTTCAAGGGCTGCGGAGAAACGCGTCGCGGTCATGAAGCCGGGTGCGAGAAAATTGCCGTCCTGTTCCACGTATTGGATCCAGAAGCCGCCGTCCGAGCACGGCACGATCTTCGGCCTTCCGAGGTTGCCGGTGCTGCTGATCTGTTGCGTACCCAAGGGATCCGGGATACCGTCCGGCGACACCACCTGGAACGCAACCGTGGAAGGCGTGAAGTCGGTGTTCCAAGCAATGACCACACGGTTATCGTTCAACACACCGATGCTCGGTGCCAGGCCTGTCCCATCCGGGGTTGGCAGGGCAAGTCCACTGCCCCATACCATGGATCCGTCGGGTGCCACTTTGTAGGCCACCACGTCAAGGCTCCCGGTGCGTTCGTCCTGAAAGGCCACGATGGCATTGCCTTCCAGGTCGCTGGCGAGATCATACCGGAAGAGTGCGCTGTTCTGGGGTTCCTCGCTCACCACCAGACCGCCACTTTCCCATTCGGCCACACCGTCCACATCCAACCGTTGTATGCGCAAGAGGTATCCGGCATCGCTCAGCTCGAACCAACTGATGTAGGTGCTTCCCTGTCTGCCCATTGCGGATAGCGGAGTAACCGCTTCCACTCCCTCCATGGCACGAACGGGGGTGTTCACTGAAGGGATATCCCACTGGGCAAAGGCAGTGTGGGTCAAGAGGGAGACGAAGAGCAAAGTGGTTGTCCGCATTTTGGAAGGTTGTTAGGAACGAAAGAGGTCACAAGGTCGCAATTTCCGGGGGAATGAAGATCCGCGATCCAAGCGCCTACCGTCCGCGAAGGCGAGCGGGTCCATGGCGTTCAGTACATTTCCGCCGATGCAACGCGCCGTGACCGATCTTTCGATCCTGGAACAGCTCTTCAAGGGGGATCGCGTCCGCATTCACCAGTGGATAGAGCTTTACTTGGAACAAGCGCCGGAACAGTTCGAACGTCTGTCCATGGAACAAGCGAAAGGGAATGCCGAAGGATTGGGGATGATCGTGCATGACCTGCGTCCGCAAACCCATTATCTGGGTGCCCACCATATGCTCGAACGCTTGGTGGCTCTTGGCGATCTGGTGAAACGTGAAGGGACGGCTCCTTGCCGCGCCCTTATCGATGAGATACTGGCCTTTAGCATGAAGATCGAAGATGAGCTACGCGCGGAACTGAACAGGCCATGAACGATCGATCAGAACTGGTGGAACTACGAGGTGCCGAGCCACCGATACCCAAGACCTTTGCACCATGATCCGACTGGCTCTTGCCGATGACCAGGTCCTCTTTCGCAGAGGCCTGTCCATGCTGCTGCGCGATATGGTCGGCGTGCAGGTGGTATTCGAATGCGGCAACGGCGAGGAACTGCTGCTTGGTCTGGAGGGCAATGAAGTGGACATCATCCTGCTTGATCTACAGATGCCCGTGATGGACGGTAAGGAAGCCATGCAACGCATCACGAAGCAGTATCCGAAGGTGAAGGTGATCGTGCTCAGCTCGCATGATGAAGAGGAATTCATCGCGCCCATGATCGAACTCGGCGCGCACGGCTACATGCTGAAGACCGCCGAACCGCTCGAGATCGAGAACGCCATCGGCTCCGTTTCGGAGAACGGTTTCTACTTCAGCGAAGCGGTGAACAAGGTGATGCTGCAAGGCTTGGTGAGCAGGAAGAACGTGAGGCCCACCTTCCCGGAGATCGATCCGTTGAGCGAACGTGAATTGGAAGTGATCCGCGGCATCTGCCAAGAGCTCACCACCACGGAGATCGCCGGTACGCTCTTCATCAGCCCACGAACAGTGGAGTTCCACCGCAACAACATTTTGCTGAAGACCGGTGCGCGCAACGTGGCCGGGCTGGTGGTGTATGCGCTTACCAAAGGGATCTATACGCCGTGAGGACCCTGCTGCGCATCGCTGTTGTCTTCGCCACCTGTCTCGGCTGCCTTGGTGCGCGTGCGCAATTGGATACGCTCAAGCTGCCCTTCACTGACATTACCATCAATGACGGTCTTTCCCAAGGCTTGGTGAACAGCATCGTGCAGGACCAACAAGGCTTTCTTTGGTTCGCTACGAAGGATGGATTGGACCGGTACGACGGTTATTCGTTCACATCCTTCAACCACGATCCGGACGACAGCACCAGCATTAGTTCCAACACAATAAGTGATCTCTATCTTGATCGTTATCAGCGGCTGTGGGTAGGTACTGGCAAGGGTATCGATCTCTTCGACCCCACCACGGAACGCTTCATCCACATGCCCCTCAAGCACCCCAAGTACGAATGGGTAGAGCCGGGGAGCATCGCATTGGACCACAACGGTGACCTCTGGGCATCCACCAACCGCGCATTCGTGAAGCTCACGTTCCAAGGGCCGGTGCAATTAGGCAAGCCTTTGCCGCCTTCAACCCAGAAATGGTACGCTGGCAGTTTCACCTTCGAGATGCTGAGCGATGGCCGTTTGTGGGGAGGAACGGACCATGTGGTCCAACGCATCACACCCAAGCACGATGGAACGGATATCCTGGATACGTTGCCCATTTGGCACCGCACGCCGGACCCTTACTATCACCCTGCTGTCAGGTTCTTGGAGGATACGGTCCGTAACATGATCTACGGTGTCGGTCGCGACTACATCGTGTCCCTTGATCCAGCCACGGAACGCTCAACCATCCTCTACATCCATCCGCGTCCGAGGACCCCGTTGGCGAATGAGCGGTTGACGCTGGATGCGGCAGGCATCCTCTGGTTACCTACCGACCACGGTCTCTACCGGTTCGACCCCAAGCAACGGCACATGGCCTGGATCCATGCGGCCGATACGCACTATGCATTGGCGATCGCCGATATTTTGATCTGCTTCTTCGAGAAAAGCGGCACCATGTGGCTCGGCACATCGGGCTACGGTCTGTTGCGGTATGATCCTCGTATCGAGCGGTTCAACAAATGGGAAGACCGCAGCATACGATCGCTCAGCCCAACGGCGAACGGGAACGTGCTCGTGGGCCGCTATTGGGAATGGCTCGGCGAATTCGATCCGCGGAAACGGAAGTACACAACACGCATCGAGGACATGAGCGAGGTGCCTGCTGCGAGGGTGTTGAAGACCGCGCACAACTTCAGCGACATGGCATGGCAGGATGCAACTGGAGTGTATTGGATGGCGATGAACGATGGTGCCATTGTCCGGTATGATCGGAACACGGCCGCTGTGGAACTTTTCGATGTGGGCGAAGGCACAGCAGATGACGAAGGAGGAGCGTTGTTCCCGTTGATGCCGGGAACAGGCAATGCGCTCTGGTTCGGTGGTGAGCAGGCCCTGTGGCGTTGCGATCTGCGCACGCATGCGATGACGCCGTTCCACTGGCCCATCAAAGCCGTGAGCGACCCCTACGGTTTCACGTCTGCACTGCACGAAGGACAGGATGGATTGATCTGGGCAGGTACTATGTTGGGCCTGTTATGTCTGGATCCGCGTACCGGAGAATGGAAGCATTACCGATCCGTTCCCGGCAGTGCGAAGTCCTTATCCACGGACATCATCTTCTCCATCTGCGCCGATCCTGATGAACCCACGCGCGTGTTATGGATCGGCACCAGCGGCGGTGGACTGAATCGTTTCGATACGCGCACCGGTGAAGTGGAGCGCATCACAACCAATGAAGGACTGCCGAACGATGTGGTCTATGGCGTGCTTGCCGACAATGCTGGCCACTTATGGATGAGCACCAACCAAGGCATTGCACGTTACGATCGCACGACGAAGGTCTTCCGGAACTTCACGGTGAACGATGGATTGCAGAGCAACGAATTCAACCGTTACGCATATTGTAAGGATGTGAACGGACGGCTCTGGTTCGGTGGTGTCAGCGGTTTCAACTACTTCGATCCAGCGAGCCTGGTAGAGGACAGCTCAGCGTCGCCGATCCGCATCACCGGGATCAAGCTTATCAATAGACCGTTGAACTTCCGTGATGCGCGATCCCCACTGAACACTCCGGTCCACCTGGCAACGGGCATCCGCATTCCGCATAGCACGAACATGATCACCTTCGAGTTCGCCACGCTCGAATTCTCATCGCCCACATCGCACCACTACCAATACAAGCTCGAAGGTTTTGATGGCAACTGGATCAGCAGCGGCACCGATCGCAGTGCGGTGTATACCAACCTCGATCCCGGCACGTACAGCTTCCGCGTGCGCGGCGACAACCGCGATGGCATCTGGGATGCGAAGGGCACATCGTTCACGCTCACTGTGCTTCCACCGTGGTGGCGCACCTGGTGGGCGTATGCGCTGTATGTCCTCGCATTTGTGGGTGGTGTATTCGCATTTATCCGCATGCGCACCAGCAACCTGAACAGGCAGAAGGAGTTGTTGGAACGCACCGTGGCGGAGCGCACGACGGAACTACAGCGCAAGAAGGACGAGGCCGATGAACAACGTGAACGTGCAGAACAGAGTGAACAAGTGAAGCGGCAGTTCCTGGCCAACATGAGCCACGAGATCCGCACGCCGATGAACGCGATCATGGGCATGAGCACTGCGTTGAAACGGGATGTGGACATCGATCCGGAAACACGCAGCACTTACGTGGAAGCCATAGCGAGCAGCAGCGAACACCTGTTGGGTATTGTGAACGAGGTGTTGGACCTGAGCAAGATCGAAGCAGGAAAACTCGAATTGGAGAAAGTGCCCATGGACCCGCGCGCGATCCTGCGCGGTGTGGTGGATGTATTGGGCTACCGGGCCAAAGAGAAGGGATTGGATATCGACGCGCGTGTCGCGGATGATGTACCAGATCAGCTGATCGGTGACCCCACGCGCTTGCAGCAAGTACTGATGAACCTTGCAGGTAACGCGATCAAATTCACCGAACAGGGCAGGGTCAAGATGTCGATGTCCGTTGTCGACCATGCGGTGCAAGCCGGTGTCATCGGTCTATCGTTCACCGTCACAGATACCGGCATCGGAATAGGGGAGGACCGCATGGCGCGCATCTTCGATGAGTTCATGCAAGCGGAGAGCGATCACACCCGGCGCTATGGTGGTTCGGGCCTTGGCCTTGCCATCTGCAAACGTTTGGTGGACATGCAGGGCGGAAGCATAACTGTGGATAGTGAACCGGGAAAAGGAAGCACCTTCCGGGTCACCATTCCTTATGCAAGAGTACCTGCGACAAAGGCTATTGCCGGTCCAGTGGAACCTAACGCAACGAACAGTTTTGTTCAAACGAAAGCACCAAGCGATCTGCGCATTCTGTTGGTCGAGGACAATAAGTTGAATGTGCTTGTGGCAAAGGCGGAATTGAAGCACGCGGCACCCGGAGCTACGATCACCGTGGCCGAGAATGGTCAAGTAGCGCTGGACCTTTTGGAAGCGAACGATTTCGATCTGATCTTGATGGATGTGCAGATGCCCGTGATGGACGGCTACGAAGCCACGCGCCGGATCCGCGCCATGGCGTTGCAGGGGCAGGAAATTTCCGGCCCCCACAAGGCCAATATCCCCATTCTCGCAATGACCGCCAACGTTATGGAGGCCGAAGTACAGCAGTGCATCGATGCGGGCATGGATGGCTTTATTCCGAAGCCGTTCAGGCAGGAGGAATTGGTGGCGGCTATCGGGAAGGTGATACGTTGATCATTGTCGGTCCTCTAGAAAGGCAACATGTCATCATAGAAGGTTGAGTCATGGATGTCGTCTGAAATCGTTCGTTTGGAGGTGCCAGATTGTATAGCGAAAACTATGGCTCTATTCCCATCGATAATCCCTCTAATAAGCAGTTCTAAGGCTTTTGTCGCAGGGGGATATGTGCCTATGTATCCTGACTGCAATAACTCTTGAAATGTATGCGGCCTCATATAGTTTCCACCCAGCGCTTCGTAACTGACCCTTAGTCCTCCACGCGGACCTTTTAACACATCGGTTTGTGCCAGTTGCTCATAGTGGTCAAGGGGGGTGATGATCGATCCGCTTTGTAACAAGGCATTCCGCTTAACAAACTTGAGGTAGAGTGCCGATGGATTGAGTCGATAGCTATCGCCTGCCCCCAACGAGTCGGAGGCGAATTTCTTCATTCGCGATATCTCTTTTTGAAATTGGGTATTTGGGCGATACACCCAATCGTCACTTTCTGAATTGGTCTCAAATTCGAGCATTTTGTACTGGAGCGTTGCAATGCTTTTGCGACTTTGGTTCAAGTAGATGAGATCAACGCCTAAACAGCTTTCCAAAGCTCTTCGGTTCGCGGTTATTACTTCCAGAACCTCACCTCGTTTTTCAAATCTTGCCTTGCCTGTAATTTCTGAGGAGGTCAACGACCAACCGGAAATTGATCTTGAATCATGTTCAATAACGGCGTCCTCGATCATCGAAACGCGACTCAATGCCGACGAGTCGTTGGAAACGAGTTCCAAAATAGCAGCGTCGGCGTTCGGTTCTAATCCGAATGCACGCAGAGCTGTGTGTACTGCATCTTCTTGGTAGGCAATGTTAGAACCGTCAAATTTCTTTGGCACCATGAGCCTATCGGCCACCAATCTCAGTGCCTGCGAGTTCTCGGGGTCTGAATAGATCTGGTCAATTAGATAATGACTAAAAGCATTGGAAGTATTTTCGGCGGGATTGTTGCCGTGCCACTTGCCGATTGTAGCCTTGTACTTGGAATCTTGAACGAGTCCCTTAAGTTCCTCTTCATTTTTCAAGTGAAGTTTTGATGAACGCTTCACCTTGATGCGTGAGTCAAGAGTTGCCACGCCCTGCTTGGAGGTTATCAAGCCAAAGTGAATTTCCTGTGCGTCACCACTCCCCCCAATAATGAGGGAGGGGGTAAGCGCTTTCACTTTCTCGAGAACAGAATGGGGCCTAATTAAGGTGAATTCGTTTGTTCCGCGCCTTGACTTTAGTAGTCCTAGCCATTCGGAATCTGAAATCCTCAACACAACGATGGGATGAAGACGAGTGTGGTTTTTGAGATTTGACAGCCATTTCATTCTATTGTCGGAATTGAACATGTAATGTTATTAGAAAATCCCATTCCTCTAAACCCAGTGACCCGCTAAACAGGAGACAACACCCATACGCCCATACTCGTAATGACCGCCAACGTGATGGAGGCCGAAGTGCAGCAGTGCATCGATGCGGGCATGGATGGGTTTATTCCGAAGCCGTTCAAGCAAGAGGAATTGGTGGCGGCGATCGAGAAGGTGATCAAATTATCGGCGCGGGGAAAACCCATTTAGCGCAAGTGGCCGTCCATCAGCATACCCGCGATCTGTGCCAGTAGCAGCGCCTTTGCTCGGTGCGTGCTCGCATCCGGGCCGAAGCCTTCGATATTCACGTGGTGCTGCGGCTCGTTGTTCGGGTCAAATGTAAATGCTCGGTCCGCAACTTGGCCTGCGTTCACGGCACAATAACCATAGTTCACCAGCTTCTTACGCCGTGCCAAATCTACTTCGTTGTTGAGCTTCTTGATCTCCGCTTTGGAAAGCCCATCGATCCGGAAGACAGAGACCGTGTTAGATCGGTCAGGCATGAACAGGTCCACTTTGGGCGTACCATCCTTCATCGCCCAATCGCTGAAAACAGAGAACCGGGCAAGCGTCTCCTTGCGCGCAAGGGATTTACCTGTAGCCATACTCCAACTCTCCTATCTTGAAAGTTTCGAGCATTCCGAGCAAGGAAGCGGGCAACCCCTTTTCCAAGTTGCGCGAAGCATGTGCGCGGTCGTTCCCACTGGCATACGCGTAGTTCATAGTGCCATCGGCATGGATCCCTACGCTCAGGATATGGTCACGACCATCGTACCAATCGAAAGATACTTCCCCGCCAGGACCTGCGCCCACCTCCGGATCCGGAACTTCCAGTGCAAGCGAATTGATGAAATGACAGGCCCACTCCAAGGACAGATCGGCAATGGGTGGATAAGCACTGCCTTCATCCCATGCCTCTTGCCGCTCAATGATAACGGCCCCCAAAGTCTCCCTCACGTTGGGTCGGATGGACATGGAAAGGATGATGGACATCCGCTTATCCATGTCCGTCTTCCCGAAGAAGGGTGCAGGCACAGACCGAGCTACGGACTGCAAATAGTAGCGGTCCGGATCAAACGTCAGTACCAAGGGCGTCATGTCCCTGCTCACTTGAACAGGTCCATGCACTTTGGTGTGAGGCTTCCGTGGAAGAACTGCGAGCTCCATATGTGTGCTTTATCAAAGGCTGGCCAAATGGCCTTGTCCGATCGGTCTTTCTGTCCTTTCAGGTCGATGAACGCTTCGTGGTCCAGTAGCACGGGCAGCACCTGATCCACTTGGTTCAAAGTAGCCAAATTCACCCGTGTGCGAATGTTCTCCGGTGTCTTCTGGTATTCGGTTGTTTGGTTGAAGCCGGAAACACTCAAGCCATCGATCTTCGGTACGCTTACCCCGATGCTGATGTACTCGCTCAAGTCAACTGAACCTCCGGTCAATGGGATTTGTATGCGATCAATATACCGGATGGACACAGTCTCCACCGATATCGGGTTGTAGTACTTCGCATAAAGCTTCCAGAGTTCCTTCACCACGGAAATACACTTGGCATAACCCGGGTAGGGTTTCACCCAATTCATCACCAAGCCCGTGGGGGTGAAGTGCGCTGCTTGAATCCCTTTCTTGTTGCGGAAACGGATGCCAAATGGGCCACCTTGGACTTGCACAGTTGTTGTACCCAAGGCACCAGGTTGAACGGTGTGCTGGAAAAGGTTGAAATCCTCGGCAACAGGATAGGTAGCCTTGAGATCCTTGGCCAATGCTACTTTGATCCGGTTCAGTTCGGGCGGGGCGGGCACCACCGCTCTAATGTGAAACATCACCTCCTGTACCGGTGGGTTGGCAAGGCGGACTGGCTTGGTAGCCACACGCTTCGAACTCTGCTTTACTGGCATGTTGTGGATGCATTCAAAGGTAGAGAGTTGGACCGTGTGCGCTCTGCTTTTTGCACCAATTAACGCACAGTGCTTTGTCGGTGGTGTTTGAGACCTGTTCAATCTTCTTACTATAACATCGCCTCAGGCTCTGCCGTCAAGCCCAACCTGTGTTCAGCCGCGGGATCACGCATCCCCATTCTCGCAATGACCGCCAACGTGATGGAGGCCGAAGTGCAGCAGTGCATCGATGCCGGCATGGACGGCTTTATTCCCAAGCCTTTTAAACAAGAGGAGTTGGTGGCGGCGATCGAAGTGGCGATCAGAAGATCAGAAAATTAGAGGATCAGATGATGACTACTTAGTGGTAGGCCATCTCGGCGAGTATGAGGCTTTGGCGAAGTAGGCATTCAATTTTCTGATTGTCTGTTCTTCTAATTTTCTGATCAACAGAAAAACTAGTATTTCTACTAGTAGCCAGATCACTTCAATGGGGAACCTTTGGTGCATTCAAGAACCAAACCCAAATTCCAGATGAAACGATTCTCCCGACTACTGGCCGCTTCGACCTTACTGCTGTGCCTCGTGGCAACACCCGCGCTGGCACAACCACAGATCGGCACACCCGATCAGTTCGCTCCTGGTCTATTGCCATTTCCCCCCTTGCCGCCCTTCAGTCCTTATGGTTTTGGAGTTTACGGTACCAATGAGGGTCCCGAAGGTTGCGCGGTGACTTTCCAGACCGCTGCTTCAACGGATGCATGGAACCAGAATTACGGTGGACCGGAAACGTATTTCAGTGTGCCGGCCGGCCCCGGCATCCAAGAGTTCTACGTTTATGTGAGCTACTTGAGCCTACTTCCGAGTAGTTTCGCCCCTTACCCTTGGTGGACGATCAAGGTGGATGGTCAGGTACTTCCCAATTGCACTGCGGAAAGGGTACAGTATAGAGATACCATAGCAGGCGGGTTGCATTGGAACTCCCAGGTGAAACTCCGGATCCGGCATACAGCGAGCTATGCTTGGCCAAGTGGCGTACACGAGTTCAGCTTGTCACCTGGCAACGGACTTCCGCCGAATGTGCCACAGCTATGGTCCAATGAGGTCCGCTTCAAGGCCGTGATGATCGGTACTTCTTTCTCGCAGATCGATGGATACTACAATACCCCGGTGCTGCCCTTGTACATTCTGCGGGATCCCCCCGGCGATGCCAGCTACAGTAGCATCTCGAACATGAACGATGTATGCACAGGTACAACGTCGTCCATCACCACGGGCAATAGTCAGAACGGCTACTTCAAAGCGCGCATTGGCGTAGCTGGGTCCATTCCTTTCGTAGGCCTCGATTACAATATCTATGGGGAGGTCGGAGCGAATATTTCCGCCAGCCGGTCCGAGACATCCAGCAACGAATACCTGACGTGCCTGTCTTCTTCTTCCACCTATACCACCTCCATGACAGGCCCACCGGACGATATTTTCATCTGCAGTGCGCAACGTTACGCTTATGGCAAGGCGGTGATCACCACTCGGCCTGCCTGTGGGTCCATCGTGCAAGAGCGGGAATTCGCTTCAGCGCCAGTGAACACGCTCAATAGCCAAAGCCCTAGCGAAAGCAGGATCCGTAATGAATTGATCCCCCAACTGATAACTTCCATCGCCAACCAACCGGCAGGGCCGCAGCGTGATCGCGACACGACCCAATTGAGCGTTTGGTACCAGACACTTGCCATGAACGATGCCATCAAGGCAAATGCTCCGTTCGATGTACTGCGCAGCTTCAGTGGTGGTGGTAGCGGACAGTCCTACAGCTTAAGTTCTTCCAATACGGAATCGTACGCGATCAATTTTAGTTCGCAGCTTGAACAAGGCCTCACCTTTCAATTCGGCGTGAATATCGGCGGTAGCGGCGTCGAAGTTGGCGGGAGTGCAAACTTCCAGCAAGGTTATGGCCGCGGGGAGAATGGAACCAACGTGGCTACCAACACCGTAGAGTACCACTTGGAGGACGACGATGCCTCTGACCAGTTCTCGGTGAAGGTGTTCAAGGATCAAGTGTTCGGTACTTACGTATTCGTGTTGGACAGCACCGAGTCAAGCACCAGCTGCGAGTTCGAAGGTGGCTATCAGCTTGATCAGCCGCAGCTCTGGATCGGCAGCATGGGTTCATCCAATGCGCAACTGAACGAAGTCGCCATCGGTGGCAATGCCATCTTCCCCATCTATGCGTGCAACAACACCAATGTGGCGCGCACCTATGTGCTCACCTCGGATGCCAACAGCAATCCGTTGGGTGCCATCATCTCAGGTTATAACGGCATCACCAGTGGTTCCAGCGTTTCGCTTACCATTCCAGCGAATAGCTGCGGTCCCGTGGGCAACATCTACCTGAGCCAACCTGACAATTCCGTTGTCGATTTCGATGGCATCCTGTTGACGCTGAGCTCTGCGTGTGGTGATGACATTTCCTCTGCCGTGAGCATCTCCGCCCACTTCGGCGTTGGCAACTTCGGCAGCTACTGCCAACCTTCCAGCATATCGGGTCCATCACTGGGAGACTATGTGGATGGCGTGGTGGTCAGCACCATAAGCAATACCGGAACAGGCAGTCTTACGGGAGCTTCCTACACTGATTACAGCGCACAGTTCAATGCTCCACTTTCGCGTAATGCGCAGCTTCTAATGACCGTTACGCCGGGTAGCCGTGCAGGTGGTCATTTCGCCGCTTGGATCGACTACGACCGCAATGGCACGTTCGAACCTTCTGAGAAACTGGGTGAGTTCCAAAGTGTGATCGGCGGTCAAGCGCAGAACATCGCGTTCACCGTTCAGATGAGCGCACAACTGGGGTCGACCATCCTCCGTATTCGTGGAGTGGACTTGGGCAATGGGGAACCTGCTCCGGTAGATCCGTGCTACAGTTACCATGCCGGTGAAACAGAGGATTATGCCGTAACGATCAATGCGAATGCACCGCTGGATTGTGCTGGCGTGGCGAATGGAACGAACCTGCCAGGCACTGCGTGCAACGATACCAATGCGAACACCGGCAATGACACATGGACGGCGAACTGCCAATGCGTTGGTCAGGCCATCGATTGCGCCGGAACTCCCGGAGGAACAGCCTCCCCTGGAACGGCGTGTAATGACAACAATGCAGCTACCGGAGGTGATGTGTACAACACCAATTGTGAGTGCATAGGTCTTGCGTACGATTGCCTCGGTATCGCTGGCGGTTCGGCAGTACAAGGTTCTGCGTGCAACGACAACAACCCGAACACGGGGAATGATGTGTACAACGCATCATGCCAATGCGCTGGACAATTGATCGATTGTCTTGGGGTTGCCGGTGGATCAACATTGCCCGGTTCAACGTGCAATGACAACGACCCGTTAACAACAGGTGATGTATACACTACCAATTGCCAGTGCGCTGGCGTGCTCGCCAACGATTGCCTCGGTGTGGCAGGTGGTACGGCACAACCCGGTACGCCATGCGATGATGGCGATGCGACAACCGGTAATGATGTGTACACTACCAATTGCACGTGTGCTGGTCTGCCCTTCGATTGTGCAGGTATAGCCGGTGGCTCGGCCGCTCCAGGTACGCCATGCAATGATGGAAATCCACTTAGCATTGATGATGTGTACAACGCCAATTGCGATTGCATAGGTATGTTGGAGGACGATTGTGCTGGTATTCCCGGTGGTCCGGCACAGCCCGGTACGCCGTGTGATGATGCCAACGCGAACACCGGCAATGACAGCTACAATTCGTTCTGCGAGTGCTTTGGCCAAACGATTGATTGCTTGGACCAGCCGGGTGGAAATGCGCTGCCCGGTACACCATGCGATGATGGCAATTCCAACACGGTCAACGACGTGTACACCATGGGTTGCAACTGTGAAGGTGCCATCCCGACGGGGATCACTGAAGCAGATCCAACGTCGCTTTTCAGCGTACATCCGAACCCATCCAACGGTCAGTTCACGTTGAACAACCCGGCGCAAATGTCCACTCGTATTGAAGTACGCGATGGCGTTGGTCGTCTGGTTATGCAACCGATGATTGTAGGTACTTCACGTGCTTCTACTATCGACTTGTCTAGTGTGGCTGCTGGTACTTACTTCTTGCATGCAGAAGCAGAAGGAAAGCGCCAAGTGATCAAGATCATGGTACAGCGCTAGTTCTTCCATAGCGCTTTGTACTCCAGGGTGGGTCTTCGAAAGAAGACCCACCCTGTTCATTTTTGTTAGACACATACAGAACTGGTATTTCTACTAGGTGTGGGATCGGACCGGAAGGGGACTTTTGGAGCGTTCAATGATCAACCTAAATCAACGATGAAAATACGAGCACGCTTTTCGACTCCTCGCCGCCTTTTCGTGGCCGCGCTTCATATCATGACGGCCATCCTCTTCGGCATCGCTGTCCTACCACAACATGTATCCGGGCAGACACAATGGTGTAACGATGTCCATGCGAACGGACCGTTCATTGCGAATGGTTTCGGGATCGTGGGCTACCATGATGGACCGGCCGTTGACGCTGGATACACGTACCAATGTGTGGGTGACCATCAGACCTGGGGCCAGAACTATGGTGGGCTCAATACCTACTATACGATCCCGGGCGGCTGAGGCCAGCAGGAGTTCATGGCTACCATCCGGTACGATGCGACGCAAGAAGCGTACGTCAGTCAACCGTGGTACCTGTACGTGGATGGCGAGCTCTGCACGTCGTGTACGGGCAGGACGATGACGGTGGTCCAATCCACTTCATACACGTCCGAGGGCACCACCCGCTATTACAACGACGTACTTGTCCGCGTGCGCCATACGTTGGACTCGAACTGGCCTTCGGGCGTACGAGAGTTCGGCTTGGGCGTGAACGACTCACAGGCCAACGGCACGTTGTTCGAGGACACCCAGATCCGTTTCAAAGCGGTGATGGTGGGCAACCAGTTCACCGATGTGCTAGGCTATTATAACGCCCCCGCATTGCCGTACTACATCCTTCGCGATCCGCCCGGCGGCGAAAGCTATGCGGGTATGAGCGCGGGAAGCACCACGTGTTCCGGCTTTTCCCAGTCCGTAACGGCGAGCTCCTCGGAGAACAGCTTCGTCAAGGCGAAGATCGGTGTCGCTGGTTCCATCGGTTGGATCGTGGACGTGCCTTTCGAGATCTATGTGGAGGTCGGTGCGGAAGTAACGGCCGAGCAGTCCGAAACGAGCGAATTGGAATACGAGACCTGCTTCGAGGCCACGTCCGAATACACCACCTCTGCGGACGGCACCCCGGACGATCTCTTCTTGGGCAGCGCCATCCGCTATGCCTACGGAATGATGAAGACGATCCGCAGGCCCTCGCTCAGTGTGATCGAGCCGGATGCGACACTTGCTTCCGAGGCGGTCAGCATGATCAATAGTTACCACCACACCGAAAGTCACATCCGCCTTACCCTCATTCCGCAGTTGACCGCACAGATCGCTGCGCTCACGCCCGGAACTCCGCTCTACGGCGCCAAGGTGAACCAGTTGAGCGTGTGGCAGCAGACGCTTGCGCTCAATGATTCCATCAAGGCCAACGCCCCGTTCGCGGTCACGCGTGCTTTCAGCGGTGGCGGCGCCGGGCAGACCTACTCGCAGACCACCACCACCTCGGTGAAGCGCAACATCGATTACACCGTCGCGCTGGAAGAGGGCCTGAGCTTCGAATTCGCCGCCTACCTCGCCGGTTCCGGCGTGGCCTTGGGCAACTCCATACGGATGCGCAATGAATATGGTAGCTCACAGGGTTCCTCCAACCAGAACACGAACACCATGACCTATCACCTTTCCGACGGTGATGTGTACGATAGCCACACGGTGGACGTGTACCGCGATGAGGTCTTCGGTAGCTATGTGTTCGTGCTCGATTCCGCCAACTCCCGCACCAGCTGCAAGTGGGAAGGGGGCTATCCCCTCGATCAGCCCAGCCTTTCGGTGGGCACCCCGGACAATGTGTCCATGGTGATCACCGAGGCGCCCATCGGGTCCACCGTGCAATTCCCGTTGATCCTCTGCAATGAGAGCGATACAACGCGCACCTACTTCCTAAAGCTGGAAAACAACACCAACAGCAACAGCGCCGTGATCACGGGGTTCGGCAACCTGCCCGTGGGTTTCGGCGATGGCGTGGATGTGCAACTGGCCGGAGGTGAGTGCATCACCACCCTCCTCAACCTCACACAGCCGAACGCCACCACCCTGGATTTCAGCAACATCAATTTGCGGCTCTATGCCCTTTGCGAAGAGGAGTATCCATCCTATATCCGCTCGTACGTCACCATATCAGCGTTCTTCGGTGACGGCAACCTGGGTAGCCACTGCGTGCCGGTGAGCGCGACGGGTACCGCTCAAGGGGACTATGTGGATGGTGTGCAACTGGCGGACATCAATAACACGGGCACGGGCACTGTCAACGGCGCATCCTACATGAACTACAGCGCATCGTTCAACACGTCGCTTTCCCGCAACGCGCAACACCTTCTCGCCATCACCTCCGGCGCGAACACAGGTGATCATTACGCTGCCTGGATCGATTACGACCATTCCGGAACCTTCGATGCGGACGAGAAGCTGGGAGAATTCACGAACACCGCCGCCGCATCGGTACATACCATCGCGTTCGCAGTGCCTGCGGATGCCGTTCTGGGTTCCGCTGTACTGCGTGTGCGCGGGGTGAAGGTGGGAGACGGTGAACCCTTTTCGCTCAGCCCCTGCTTCAACTATAGCGCCGGTGAGACGGAGGACTATGCCGTGGTGATCAACGCGAACACGCCACAGGATTGCGCGGGTGTGAATAATGGCACCGCGCTGCCCGGCACCTCCTGCGACGACGGCAACGCCGCCACAGGCAACGATACCTGGAACGCCAACTGCGTCTGCGCGGGCGTGCTGTTCGACTGTGCTGGTGAATCCGGCGGAATTGCTCTTCCCGGAACCTCCTGCGATGATGGCTTGCCCGGCACGGGTGCGGACGCGTACAACGCCAACTGCCAGTGCGTGGGACTCGCCTACGACTGCTTGGGCGTACCGGGCGGCGCGGCCGTCCTCGGTTCACCCTGCGATGATGGCAACACGGCCACCGGCAACGATGCGTACAATACGAGCTGCCAGTGCGTTGGTCAGCCGCTGGATTGCGCAGGAGTACCCGGCGGCAGCACTGTACCCGGCTCGCCTTGCAACGATGGCAACGCGTCGACCACCGGTGATGTGTACACCGCGCTCTGCATCTGTGCAGGAACGTTGAGCAACGATTGCGAAGGCACCTCCAATGGTCCTGCGCAACCGGGCACCATGTGCGATGATGGCGATAGCAGCACGGGCAACGACGTGTACGGCACCGATTGCGTATGCGCCGGTCAACCACTCGATTGTGCTGGTGTTCCCGGCGGCAGTGCCGCTCCGGGTGCGCCTTGCGATGATGGCAACACGCTCACCAACGAGGATGCGTACGACGGCAACTGTACTTGCCTGGGTGTCCTCGCGAATGATTGCGCTGGCGTGTCAGGCGGAACAGCTCAGCCCGGAACCGCCTGCGACGATGACAACGGCGCTACAGGGAACGACGTGTACGATGCGTTCTGCAACTGCGAAGGCCAGCTGATCGATTGTATCGGACAGCCCGGAGGTAGCGCACTACCCGGAACACCTTGTGACGATGGTATTGTCGGCACCGAGAACGACGCGTACACGCTGGGTTGCGACTGCGAAGGCGTGATCCCGACAGGGGTCACCGATGCGGACCCAACGGCACCGTTCAGTGTGCAGCCCAATCCGTCCTCGGGCCTGTTCACGTTGAACAACCCGGCCGGAACGGATACGCGTGTAGAGGTACGTGACGCGGTGGGCCGTCTGGTGATGCAACCGTTGATGGTGAACACATCCAGCGCATCAACGTTGGACCTGTCCGGTGTTGCTCCTGGAACATACCACCTAGTGGTCGGTCCCGAGGGCCGTCGTCAAGTGATCAAGATCATGGTACAGCGCTAGGTTACACATAGCGTTTTGTGCTCCAGGGTGGGTCTTCGAAAGAGGGTCCACCCTGTTCATTTTGGTGTCGATCAAGAACCGGTATTTCTACGAGGTGTAGATTCTTTTCGCTGAAGGAGCTTTGGCCATTCCAACGTGCAACTCCACCAGCCCATGAATTACGCATCCACTTTTCGGTGCCCCCTGATCTGCTTCGTCAGCTTCTTCAGCATGATGCTGTCAGGTGTTGGATCCGCCCAAACCATTGAAGAGCTGCTGCCCAAGATCGCGGCGGAGAAGAACGACAGCGCCCGCTTCTACCTCGCCTTCAGCATGCTCACGGTCTCCGAAACCAACCCCGTGCTCGACATGCACAATGCCGATGTGCTGTTGGTACACGGGCAGATGACCGGCGACAAAGTGGCGCAGACCCTTGGGCTGCTTTGCCTGGGCTACGACTACCGCGTGTTCGGGAGTACGGCGAAGGCACTCGAATACAACATCAAGGGCGTGGCGGTGGCCGAGGAGACCGGCGATCCACGGCTGCTTGCAAGTGCGTACGCAGGCGTCTCCACGAACTACTTGGACCTACAAGACTATCCCACCGCGATCGCATACGGCAAGAAGTCGATCGCGAACGCTGCCAAGATCGACGATGTGAACATGTTCACCATTGTGGGTCCCATGTTCCTGGGCGAGACCTACCTGGCAGCAGGCCAGTTGGACTCTGCCCTCATCCACACGCAGAAAGCCTACGAACTCACCATGAGCAGCGGTATCAAGGACTACCTCGGTGCCATCTACGGACAGCTCGGTGCGATCCAAGCGCGCATGGGCGACCCGAGGCTCGCCGAGAATTACATCCATCTCGCGGTCGAAGAAGGCTACCGCATCGGATCGCCCAAATACATCAACATCCCCTACACCGCGCTCGCCGAATTCCACGCTGCTGCGGGCCGGAGCGATACCGCCATCGTCTACGCCAGGAAGGCCATCGACGTGGTGCAAGGCACACCCTTCTCCACCATGGTTCGGAAACCCGCGCAACTGCTCACGGAACTCTACCGAAACATTGCCGTGGACAGTGCCTTCAAGTACTCCGAGATGTACAAAGCAGCAAACGACAGCCTCTACAACTTCAAGGCGATCCAGCAGACACAACTCATGACCTTCGAGGAAGAAGCACGCCAGCAACAACTCGTGGTGGCCCGCGCGCAGAACCAGCAACAACGCGGGCGCAACATGCAATTCGCGGGCATCGCACTCGGCATCGTGGCATTCATCATCGGCTTTCTCGTCTTCAGCCGAAGCAGGTACGCCAGTGCCAAGCTCATCTCCTTCCTCAGCGTTGTGGCCTTACTCATCGTCTTCGAATTCCTCAACCTGCTGCTGAGCCCGATCATCGGAGACCTCACGAACAACACACCCATCTTCATGCTCTTGGCGCTGGTATGCGTTGCGGCCTTGCTGGCTCCCTTGCACCAACGCATACAGAAGTGGGCCGGTAAGCGACTGGTTGAAAAGAACAACGAAGCACGTTTGGCACAGGCGAAGAAAGTGGTGGAAGAGTTGGAGGTGAAAGTGGCATGAACGTTCGTCATACGCGTCAAGGTTTGGGCGTTCCGGCGTCGATCCCTTCACCTCGCAAAGCCTCAGCTCGGGAGCGCCGCCGTCGGGCTATCCGTTCCAAGTCCGCACTCGTTCCTCGCTTGCGGGCTTCCTGCCTGCCGGCAGGCAGGTCCACTGCTATCCCTAACGCGGTATCCGTCCAGAACCATTACGTTTATCATCTGTGGAACTTCACTGCATGCATAGCCGCCTGATCACGCTTGTCCTTACAGCGCTTCTCAGCGTAGCGAGCTTTTCAGCCACCGCCCAGAACCCCATGGCCGACAGCATCTTCCAAGTGCTCGTGCAGACCAAGGAAGAAAGCCCACGCATCGATCTGATGAACGAGATCATATACAAGGTCCCTACGCTCACACAGCAACAACGCATCGACTATACCAAGGCCATGCTCGATCTGGCCAAGAAGCAAAGTGACAAGGTGCTGGAAAGTGTGACCACTGCGGAACTGGGCTATCTGCTCTCATTCAACGGGAGCAAATTGCAGGGCACCGAACTCACCTACGCCGCACTGGACATGGGGCTGCGCCATGGCAACGATCATGCGCTCGGGATCATCTACAACGACCTCTCGCATTGCATGCAGGAGCGCGCCAAGGCCATTGAATACCAGCACAAGGGATTGCAGCACTCCGTCCAAGCGGGCGATGCTTTCAATGAAGGTTCATGTTTGGGGAATCTGAGCATCCACTACATCGCAGATGGCCAGCGTGATTCGGCCATGCACTACGCGCAACAACTGCTGGAGCTTTCCATGTCCAGAGGCGATGCAGTGGATATGATGACCTATGCGTACTGGTTGCTTGCGAGGATCCACAGTGAACTGTATGAAGATCCGGAACTCTCCGGGGTCTACCTGAGGAAAGCGGTAAACACCAAGGGTATCACGTTTCCCGATGCCGCCATTCGCGTACACATGGCGCTCGCGATACACCACCTCTCCATGGCCCGTCCGGATTCGGCGCTGCACTTCGCGGGGCGGGCACGTGAGCTGTTGGAGCAAGCCAATCCAAGTGCGGTGTTAGGGTTTTACAACTTTTACAAGGACCTCTACCGCACTACCAACTCGGACAGCGCCTTGAAGTACTACTCGCTGGCAGAGAACGCCAAGGCCGATCTCGATGCCTTATCGATGAGCCATCAGGTTTCGCTCCTTCAAATGAAGAAGGAGATCGACCTCGACCAGCAGGCGGCCACCCGCTCCCGCAACATCCAATACGGCATCATCGGGCTCATCGTCATCACGCTCTTGGTCTTCCTGTTGGCCATCAGCCGCACGTCGGTGGTGGGTGCCAAGACGATCAAGAACCTCTCGTTGGTCGCGCTGCTGCTGCTGTTCGAGTTCATCAACCTTGTCCTTAGTCCACTCCTCGGCGACCTTTCGGGCCAGTCGCCGCTGTTGATCATGTTCGCGATGGTGGTCATCGCCGGCTTGCTGATCCCGCTGCACCACCGCATGGAGAACTTCATCACCAATATGCTCGTCTCGAAGAACAACCGGATAAGGTTGGAGGCGGCGAAGCGGACGATCGAGGAGTTGGAGGGAGCCTCCGGGGCTTGATCAGAACAGGTATTTCTACGAGGTGTGGGGCGAACAGGCGGCCGCACTTTTGGTGCGTTCAACGAAACGAACGCACACACCATGAAGATCCTGTTCCAACGCACTGCCGTAGCGACCCTGCTTGTCGCACCCTTCGTGCTCTCCGGATGCACTACCACCGCCCAGCCCAAGGCTGTCGCCGAGATGAAAAGCCATTCGGCCGCTGAAGCACCCGAGTGGTTCCACCTGCGCCCGGAAGTAGAGAAGGTCTACGGCTACACGCATGCCGTTCGTGTGGGCGACCGCATCACCATTAGCGGAGCCGTGAGCATGGACAACGAGGGCAACCCGACCGCCGTCGGCGACTTCGCGCAGCAGATGAAGAATTGCTATGCCGATCTGCACAAGATCCTGGTCCACTACGACTGTACCTTCGATGATGTGATCGTGGAGAACGTCTTCACAACGAACATGGCCGGGTTCATGGAACACGCAGCATACCGGAACGAGATCTACACGAAGCAGTTCCCGGCAGGATCCTGGTTGGAAGTGAAGGGACTTGCGATACCGGAGTTCATGATCGAGATCGAGTTGGAAGTACACAAACCACAAAAGTAGAAACCGTTCGATGCTAAAAAGGCGAGTCGTGTATATGCCAATGTTACTGCTCGCGGTCTCATGCAACAGCGGCTCGGCAGGTCAAACTCAAGACGCAATGAACACAACAACCGAACACGTTATGGACACCGAAGCACTACAGCGCTTTGGGGCTGACTACACCGCTGCTTGGAGCAGCGGACAACCGGATCGAGTTGCTTCGTTCTTCGCACCGGATGGGTCGCTCACGGTGAACAAAGGCACTCCCGCTATTGGTGCGGAGGCCATCGCAAAAGTGGCAGAGGGTTTCATGACCGCCTTACCAGATATGGTGTTGCACATGGATAGCTTGATGACAGGCACCGATGGCCCCTCTTACCACTGGACACTGATCGGCACGAACACCGGCCCCAGCGGTACGGGAAACAAAGTGCGCATCAGCGGTGTGGAACGTTGGACAATGTCCGCAGAAGGTCGTGTTCAGATCTCCGATGGAAGTTTCGATGCTGCGGAGTATGACCGCCAGATCGCCAACGGCGTGCAATAACATGATCAGGAGTTTGAAACATCAGATCGTTCTTCTTGCTATCGTTAGTGCCTGCAACGCATTTGATGTTTGCGCGCAACAGAGTTCGGCCGCGCTCTCTTTGGACCTTTCCGTTTCCAGGACCGTGGCTGCTTCTTGCGCTTCCAGCGGTCGTCTTTTTCTCTTCCTCTCGGAGGATGCTGTAGGAGAACCGCGCACCGATCTAGGTCCGAGCCAAGGTCATCACATCTTCGCTAGGAACATAGTAGGCCTTGATGCGGACAAGGGGGTCCAGCTGAGTGATGCGGGCGCATGGACCGGCACTCCGGAATGGTCTCTGGACAACATTCCGAAAGGGACGTATTCGGTGCAACTGCTTTGGGACCAGGACACATTGGGGTCTTCGCCAAACGAAGCTGGAAACCTGCACTCACGATCGGAACGGATCACGTTGAAAGGACCCACGGTGCTGTCACTTTCGCTGGATCAAGTGATCCCGGAACGCACAATTGTAGATCATCCATTGATGCGTGAAGTGAGCTTGCGTAGCGATACACTTTCCACCTGGTGGGGGCGCGATGTTGTGCTGCAAGATCCACGTTTGGATGGGCGACAAGGACGAATTCTTCTTGGACTCTGCAGCGCGGAACTTGCACGCCTTTTTACAAAGCACGAAGGATCCAGTCTCGGATGCACATTTCATCTTTTCACCCATGGAAGGTCATTGTGACCGAGGTGGAATGCAAGAGGTGCTGTTGCTGATCCAACAACAGATGGACCGCGCCGACAAGTGATCTGGTTAAACTCGAACAGGATCGGAAGAATAGAAAGTTCTCATTTCAAACCAACATCCACGACACCATGTAAAAAGTAGGCATCATCGGAGGCTCCGGATACATCGGATCCCACCTCACCAAGAAATTCCTGGAAGCAGGATACAACGTACGGGTAGGTACCACAGACCTTTCCAAACCGGAGAAGTACAAGCACTTGAAGCAGTTCAAGAGTGCGGAAAACCTCGAAGTAGTGCAACTCAGTGTGGAGAATAAGAGCGAGTTGAACACCTTCTTGCAAGGGTGCAATATCGTTGTCCACGGCGGCACTCCGTTCCAATTGGAAGTAGCCGATCCGCAACGCGACCTATTCGATCCTACGGTTAAAGGCACGGAGAATTTCCTGGAAGCGATCCTCAAGGTCCCTTCCTTGGAGAAAGTGGTAATGGTAGCCTCCGTAGCGGCGATGAACACGAACTTTCCAATGTTGCCGGATGGGAAAGGGAAGGACGACCAAGTAAGCGAGCAGGACACGCCGTTCATGAGCGAAGAGAGCCATCCCTACGCACAAGCCAAGTTCATGGCGAACGAAACGGTCTCGAAGTTCATTGCCGACAACCCGAAGCTCGGTTTCGAGATCACATCGGTATCACCTGTTGGTGTTATGGGCATGGCACTTTCGCAACGGGCGGATTCCACTTCCATGGGCATACAACACTTGTTCAAGAACAACATTGCACCGAACCCCTTCATACAAATGTTCTACGACAACGACGTCGAATGGGCGATCGTGGATGTGAAGGATGTTGCCGAAGGGATCTTCAACGCAGCGGTCACAAGCGGACTCCATGGTCGCAATTATATACTCTCCGGAGAAAGCTACCATGTATCGGATATCCAAGCGATGCTGAATGGCAAGGATCCGAAGAAGGCACCGCGTGTGGTATATAGCAGCGAAAAGGCGAAACGCGAATTGGGCGTGGAGTTCCGACCTGCCCGAAAGACACTTGAGGGGTACACGGCGTAATGCTGGAGTGCTTTTCACGTTGGGTATAGTTGTTCGCTAAAACGGCTACGTGGTACATTGAACTTTCTTCGATCCGAGGTGTACTGAAGCGCATCACCACACACACCACCTTCACGGTGATCATGCTACAACCATGATCTCTCCCGAACCGCGGCCCTGGTCTTGTGTCGAGCACAGGGTGGACCGAGGTCGTGCATCGGAATTCAAATGGCTCACATTCCGTGGGCCATTTGCTTTTTCCAAACGCGCGGGATCACACTTTTCAATAAGACACATTGGTTCTGGCCGTGCATCATCGGCTTTGGCATGAACGGCGGGTGTCCATCGGCCACCAACAAATTCCTGGTCTTCACAGAACGAAGAAGCCGCCCCACTTGCGTGAGACGGCTTCTCCAGTCACAACTTGTCGGTCAGGGCATCAGCACCGTATCGATCACGTGTACCACACCGTTCGTTCCCTTCAGGTC
>Ga0105046_10003662_pt1 | contig 24409 bp, 27 predicted proteins | sample MAT03_FD_78385 | JGI IMG/M metagenome (GOLD analysis project Ga0105046, IMG submission 78385) | Freshwater microbial communities from Lake Fryxell liftoff mats and glacier meltwater in Antarctica - MAT-03 (megahit assembly) | ecosystem: Environmental > Aquatic > Freshwater > Ice > Liftoff...
GCCGAGATATTCGTCGATGGCGGCCGCGCGTTTGCCAACCAGGCGCGGCTGTCGGCCGCCGGCATTCCGCAGATCGCCGTCGTGCACGGCTCGTCCACCGCCGGCGGCGCCTACCTGCCGGGACTGAGCGACTACGTGGTGCTGGTGCGCGGCCGCAGCAGCATCTATCTGGCCGGCCCGCCGCTGGTGAAGGCCGCGATTGGCGAAGAATCTACCGACGAAGAACTGGGCGGCGCGCAGATGCATTCCGAGGTGACCGGCCTGGGCGAGTACCTGACGGAGAACGACGCCCATGCGATCGCGCTGACACGCGAACTGCTCGACAAACTGCCCTGGGACCGTGTGCTGCCGCCCGCCGTGGTGGCCGAGCCGCTGTTCAGCGCCGATGAACTGCTGGGCGTGGTGCCGGCCGACGAGCGCGAACCGTACGACGTGCGGGAGGTCATCGCGCGCCTCGTCGATGGCTCCGACTTCCTCGAGTTCAAGGCCGGCTATGCGACCGACACGCTCTGCGGCCATGCCCGCTTGCACGGCCATGCGATCGGCATCATCGGCAACAACGGGCCGATCCAGCCGCAGGGCTCGACCAAGGCCGCGCAGTTCATCCAGCTGTGCGACCAGAGCGGCACGCCCATCGTCTTCCTGCAGAACACCACCGGCTACATGGTCGGCAAGGCGGCCGAGCAGGCGGGCGCCATCAAGCACGGCAGCAAGATGATCCAGGCGGTGGCCAACGCGCGCGTGCCCAAGTTCACCGTGGTGCTGGGCGGCAGCTTCGGCGCCGGCAACTACGGCATGTGCGGGCGCGGCTTCGATCCGCGTTTCATCTTCAGCTGGCCGAGCGCGCGCACCGCGGTGATGGGCGGCGCGCAAGCCGCCAAGGTGATGGACATCATCAACCGCAACAAACTCGAACGCATGGGCCTGCCGGCGAACGACGAGGCGCTGGCCGCCATGAGCGACGCGCTGCGCAAGCGCCTCGACGCCGAGTCGGCCGTGCTCTTCGGCACCGCGCGGCTGTGGGATGACGGCATCATCGACCCGCGCGACACGCGCCGGCTGCTCGGCCTGGCGCTCGACATCAGCCGTGAAGCGGCACAGCGCACGCTGCGGCCGAACACCTTCGGCGTGGCGCGCTTCTGACGCCGCGCGAAACGATCAAAACGCACGAATCAAGAAGCACCGAGGAGACAGCATGAAATTGACCCCCGAACACCGCCAGATCGAAGACACCGTCATCAAGTTCGTGCGCAACGAGATCAATCCTTTCGTCGCCGAATGGGAGAAAGCCGAGCAGTTTCCCAGCCATGAGCTCTTCAAGAAGCTCGGCAACCTGGGCCTGCTGGGCCTGAAGTACCCCGAGGAATTCGGCGGCGCGGGGCTGGACTTCAGCTACTCGATGGTGATGGCAGAGGCGCTGGGTGAGAGCAACTGCGGCGGCGTGCCGATGGCCATCGGCGTGCAGACCGACATGGCCACGCCGGCGCTCGCGCGCTTCGGCAGCGACGAACTGCGCAAGGAATACCTGACGCCGACCATCAGCGGCGACTACGTTGCCTGCCTGGGCGTCAGCGAACCCGGCGGCGGCAGCGACGTGGCGGCACTCAAGACCAGTGCGAAGATCGACGGCGGCGACTACGTCATCAACGGCAGCAAGATGTGGATCACGAATGGGATGAAAGCGGACTGGTGCTGCCTGCTCGCCAACACCAGCGAAGGGCCGGCCCACAAGAACAAGAGCCTGATCGTGGTGCCGATGGACGCGCCGGGCATCACGAAACAGAAGATCCACAAGATCGGCATGAACAGCAGCGACACCGCGCAGATCTTCTTCGACAACGTGCGCGTGCCCAGGCGCAACCTGATCGGCCAGGAAGGCATCGGCTTCACGTTGCAGATGCTGCAGTTCCAGGAAGAGCGCCTGTGGGGCGCAGCCGGCTCGCTGCGCAGCCTGGACCGCCTGATCGATCAGACCATCGACTACACGCGGCAGAGAAAAGCCTTCGGCAAGAGCGTGCTCGACAATCAGGTGGTGCACTACAGGCTCGCCGAACTGCGCACCGAAGTCGAAGCGCTGCGCGCGCTGACCTACCGCGCCGTGGAGCTGTACATCGGCGGCAAGGACGTCACCAAGCTGGCGAGCATGGCCAAGCTGAAGTGCGGACGGCTCAGCCGCGAGGTCGCCGACAGCTGCCTGCAATACTGGGGCGGCATGGGCTATACGCTGGACAACCCGGTCTCGCAGGCCTTCCGCGATTCCCGGCTCATCTCGATCGGCGGTGGTGCCGACGAGATCATGCTCGGAATCATCTGCAAATTCGAAGGCACCTTGCCAGGGAAATGACGACCACCGCCGAAGCGGCTTCGCCGCTCCCCCATGAGGAAATGCCGGGCCGCTCCCAAGCTTCCTCATCCCCCTCGGGGGGCCTGACGCGCAGCGGCAGGTCTGGGGCGCTCTCAAGGGGGCCAACGCCCGTGGCCCGGCGGAGCCGGATGCACGGCGTTTGCTCGATGACCTGACCTGAAATTTCTGGAGACACCTGATGCAAAGCCTGCTGATACGAAACGACGGACCCGTCCTGCACGTCACCCTGAACCGGCCGGAAGTTCGCAATGCGATGTCGATGGCGATGGTGCTGGAGTTGCGCCAGGTGCTGGCCTCCGCCGAAGCCGACGGCAGCACGCGTGTGCTGGTGCTGCGCGGTGCGGGCGGGCATTTCTGCGCCGGCGCCGACCTGAAGGACATGGCGATGGCGCGCTCGCGCCTGGCCGAGAACGCGCACGCCGTGGCCGAGGTCAACCAGGCTTTCGGCGACCTCTGCGTGGCGTTTTCAAACACCGGGCTGGCCGTCGTGGCCATCGTCGAAGGCACGGTGATGGGCGGCGGCTTCGGCCTGGCCTGCGTGGCCGACGTCACCATCGCCGGCAACAGCGCGGTGTTCCGCCTGCCCGAGACCTCGCTGGGCGTGGTGCCGGCGCAGATCGGCCCGTTCCTCGTCGAGCGGCTGGGCTATGCCGAAGCCAAGCGGCTGGCCGTCACCGGCGGCCGGCTCGATGCGCAGGCCGCGCTCGACCTGCGGCTGGTGCACGAGATGCACCCGGCCGGCGCGCTCGACTCCGCGCTGGCCCGCGTGCTGCGCGACATCCTGCAATGCGCGCCCGGCGCGGTGGCCGCCACCAAGGCGCTGATCGCCAAGGCACGTTTCCACAGCCCGGCCTCGCTGGTGCACGAAGCCGCCGAAGTCTTCTCGCGCGCCGCGCTCGGGCCCGAAGGGACCGAAGGCATGGCCGCGTTCCTGGCCAAGCGCAAGGCGGGCTGGGTGCCGCAGTGACGGCTTGCACATGAACTTCAGCAAGATTTTGGTCGCCAATCGCGGCGACAACGGCCGCGCAGCGGCCGCTGCGGCGCAGCCAGAACGACTGCTGCGCGAAGCGCAGGCAGGCGATCTTGCCGCGATGGAGTTGCTGCATGTTTGACAAGATACTGGTGGCCAATCGCGGCGACAACGGCCGCGCAGCGGCCGCTGCGGCGCAGCCACAACGCCTGCTGCGCGAAGCGCAGGCAGGCGATCTTGCCGCGATGGAGTTGCTGCATGTTTGACAAGATACTGGTGGCCAATCGCGGCGAGATCGCCTGCCGTGTGATGCGCACCGCGCGCCGGCTCGGCTACCGCACAGTGGCCGTTTTCAGTGACGCCGACGCGCAGGCGCCGCATGTGCGACAAGCCGACGAAGCGGTGCACATCGGCGCGTCGCCGGCCGCCGATTCCTACCTGCGCATCGACGCCCTGATCGCCGCCGCGCATGCCAGCGGTGCCAACGCCGTGCATCCCGGTTACGGTTTCCTGTCGGAACGCGCCGACTTCGCCCAGGCCTGCGCCGACGCCGGGCTGGTGTTCATCGGTCCGCCACCGGAGGCCATCCGCGCGATGGGCGACAAGGCCGGCGCCAAGCGCCGCATGCTGGCCGCCGGCGTGCCGTGCGCGCCCGGCTACCTGGCATCTGCCTCGGCCGAAGACCAGAGCGACGAACGACTGCGCGCCGAGGCCGCGCGACTGGGCCTGCCGCTGCTGGTGAAAGCCGTGGCCGGCGGCGGCGGCCGCGGCATGCGGCTGGTGCGGGACTTCAGCGAACTGCCGGCCGCGCTGGCCGGCGCGCGGCGTGAAGCGCTGAGCGCGTTCGGCGACGGCACACTGATGCTGGAGCGGCTGATCGCAGACGGCCGCCACATCGAGATCCAGGTCTTCGCCGATGCCCATGGCCACGCCCTGCACCTCGGTGAGCGCGATTGCACGGCGCAGCGTCGGCGCCAGAAGGTCATCGAAGAAGCGCCCTCGCCCATCGTCGACGCGGAGATGCGCGCCGCGATGGGCCGTGACGCCGTGGCCGCCGCTCTGGCCGTGGGTTACCGGGGCGCCGGCACGGTGGAGTTCATCGTCGATGCGCAGCTCAACCACTACTTCCTCGAGATGAACACGCGGCTGCAGGTGGAGCATCCGGTGACCGAATGCATCACCGGCTTCGACCTCGTGGAATGGCAGTTGCGGGTGGCTGCGGGCGAGCCTCTGCCCGTGACGCAGGCCGAAGTGCGCTTCAGCGGTCATGCCATCGAGGCGCGCCTGTATGCCGAAGACCCGTACGACGGCTGGAAGCCGCAGGCCGGCCGCATCGCCGGCTGGCGCCCGGAACAGTCCGCGGTGCGCATCGACCACGGCATCGTGGAAGGCGGCGAGGTCACGCCGTATTACGACGCGATGGTCGCCAAGTTCATCGTGCACGGCCGCGACCGCGAAGACGCCATCCGCCGGCTTGTCACGGCGCTGGAAGACGTGCCGCTGCTCGGGCTGAAGACCAACGGCCGCTTCCTGCGCGACCTCATCCGCCATCCGCAGTTCAGGGCCGCGGGGATGACGACGACCCGGCTCGACGAATGGGCGGCCGACGGCGAGCCGCTGCTGCAGCGCCCGGTGGCACCCGACACCGCCTGGCGCCTGGCCGCCGCGCTGCGCGGCGGCCACCACGGGCAGCGGCCGGCCAGCGTGGACGGCGTCGACCTGACACTGGCTCACGAGGGCGAAAAACGCACCCTGCGCACGCCGGTCGAAGGCGTGCGCATCGTGTCTTTCATCGATGGTGAACTGCGTTTCGTGATCGACGGCGTGCAACGCCGCGCGCGCTGTGTCGACGACGGCCAGGAACTGCATCTGGCGATGGACGGCGCGGTGTTCCCGTTCACCGAACCCTCGCCCTTCCCGAGCCGCGACGCCAGCGCCGACCCGAGGCGCGCGCGCGCGCCGGTGGCCGGTGTCGTCGCGCAGGTGTTGGTGGCGGCGGGCGACAAGGTGACCGCAGGCCAGCCGATGGTGTGCGTGGAAGCGATGAAGATGGAAATGTGGCTGCACGCCAGCGCCGACGGCACGGTCAGCGCCGTGTTCCCGAAGGTCAAGGAATCCGTGGCCGCGGGCGCGGTGCTGGTCGAACTGGAGATATCGGAATGAACACGGACAAAGCCATCCTCACCTGCGCGCTGACCGGCGTGCTGACCAACCCGAAGCAGCACCCGGTGCCGGTGACGCCCGCGCAGATGGCCGCCGAGGCGCGCGACGCCTTCAACGCCGGCGCCAGCATCATGCACGTGCACCTGCGCAGCCAGGAAGAGGGTTACGGCCACATGCCGAGCTGGGATCCCGACGTGGCCGAGAGCGTGACGGACGCCATCCGGAGCGCCTGCCCCGGCGTCATCATCAACCTGACCACGGGCGTCGTCGGCAAGGACTATTCAGGCCCCGTCGCCTGCCTGAGGCGCGTGCGGCCGGAGATCGCGGCCTGCAACGCCGGCAGCCTGAACTACCTGAAGATCAAGGACAACGGCGAATGGGCCTGGCCGCCGATGGTCTTCGACAATCCGGTCAGCAAGGTGCAGGCGATGCTCGACGTGATGCGCGAAACCGGCACGCACCCCGAGTTCGAATGTTTCGACGTCGGCATCGTGCGCTGCGTCGGCATGTACCTGAAGGCGGGTTTGTTCAGCGGCAGCGCCGGGCCGTCCCAAGCTGCCGGGCACCCCTCGGGGAGCGGTCGCCGCGAAGCCGCGGCCTCGGAGCCCCGATTCGTGGCCGAGTACAACTTCGTGATGGGCGTGGCGAGCGGCATGCCTTGCGACGCCGATTTGCTGGCGCTGCTGCCACGCTGGATGGCGCCGGGCGCCGTCTGGCAGAGCACGCTGATCGGCCGCACCGAGATCTGGCCCGTGCACCAGAAAACGGCCGACATGGGCGGCATGCTGCGCACCGGCCTCGAGGACACCTTCTACCTGCCGAATGGAGACCGGGCTGCGGGCAACGGCGCACTCATCGAGGCGCTCGCCACCTGCGCGAAACGTGCCGGCCGCGAGGTGGCGAGCCCGCTGGAAGCGCGGGCCCGGCTCGGGCTGAAAGCCGCACCGGCCGCAGCATGACGGCGCCACCGCTGCCGCCGCGCAGCGCCGAAGAACAGGCGCAGCTGGACCAGGCGCTGATCGAACTGATGGAGCACCGCATCGTCTTCAACGGCGTGCTCGGGCTGAAGGTGCAAAGGCTGCGGCCGGGCCCGGTGCAGATGCGGCTGGAGATGCGGCCCGACCTGGTCGGCGACTTCGTCTCGGGCCGGCTGCACGGCGGCGTGATCTCGGCCACGCTCGACGCGCTGGGCGGCTTCGCAGTGATGGCGGCCATCGGCGACAAACATCCTTCCGAGCCTGCCGCGCAGGTGCTGCACCGCTACAGCCGCGTCGGCACCATCGACCTGCGTGTCGATTACCTGCGCCAGGGCCTCGGCCGCCATTTCGTCGCCAGCGCCGAGATGATGCGGCTGGGCGGCCGCGTCGGCTCCACGCAGATGCATTTGCACAACGACGAAGGCCTGCTGATCGCCACCGGAGCGGCGGCGTACATCGTGTCCTGAGTCGACGGGTGCGAACCGATGGCGCCCGGCAGCGGCCCCGCAGTCGCGTGCCTGCGCTGATGCCGGGAGCCATTGTCGACAGCTCAGGCCGGCACGTCCGCCATCCGGTACCACATGACACCGTCGGCGTCGACGGCGCTGACCGCATCACCGCGCCGCAGCAGGTAGTTCAGGCAGGCCAGGCTCTCGCCCGTGGCCATGCCCAGCAGCGGCATGTCGGTCTCGCCGATCGGGCGTGCGAACAGGGCGCCGAACACGTCGATGGCGCGCCGGGGCTCGCGCAGCGAGCGCCGCAGACGGTCCAGCGACCGCTCCTGGCCACGCGCCAGCGCATCGATGCGCGCGTGCAGGCCGCGAAAACATTCGTTGTGGGCCGGCAGCACGAGCACGTCGTCGGGCACCTCCCGCCGCACCTTGGCCAGTGACTCCAGCCAGCCGCGCATCGGGTCGGCATCGGGCTCGGTCGGGTAGACCGAGACGTTCGACGAGATGCGTGGCAGCACCTGGTCGCCCGAGATCAGCAGCTTCAGCGCAGGGCAGTAAAGGCAGGCGTGGGCCGGCGAATGACCGGTGCCGATGATCACGCGCCAGGCGTGCTGCCCGATCATCAGTTCCTGGCCGTCCTCCAGCCGCCGGAAGCTGTCGGGCAGCGGGTGGATGTGCTTGCCGAAGTTGCCGAAGCGGGCGCGGTAGGCCTCGATGGCGGCCGGCCCCCAGCCGGCACGGTGGTAGAAGTCGATGGCGTCGGGCGGCGCTTCGCGGCCGGTGTCGGACACCATGGCGCGGCAGCTCAGGTACTCGAGCGGTGTCATCCACAGCCGCACGCCGAACTTGCGCGTCAGCCAGCCCGCCATGCCGACATGGTCGGGGTGCATGTGGGTGACGATGACGCGCGACAGCGAGCGCGAGTCGGGCGAGTTCGCGAACAGTTCGCGCCAGACCGTCGCCGTTTCTTCCGTGCGCACGCCGGTGTCCACCAGCGCCCAGCCCTCCCCGTCCTCCAGTGCCCACAGGTTGATGTGGTTCAGCGCATAAGGCAGCGGCATCCGTATCCAGTGCACGCCGGGCGCCACTTCGATGGTCTGGCCACGCGCGGGCGGCCCCTCGAAGGGATAGATCAGTTTCGCCTTCGAACCGGCTTCGGTGTCTGGCAGGCCGTCCATGGGTGCTCCTGGTGGTGTGCTCGCTGTCGGGATGTCCGGTCACCCTCGTATGGCCGGACCTTCAGGGCAATTGTCCGGTGCGGCGCCAGGTGGCGCGGCAGTCTCATACCAAACTGCGTTGAATGGAAAAATTCTGGGGCCGGATGCCGGCCGGCAAGTGCCTTCACAGGTTGGCCCGCCTACCGACGATCGCCCGCGCCACGACCTTGTCATCGAGGTTCTCTAGCGTCAGCTTGTGAGATTTCGCCGCGCCGGGCGGACGCCGAGCGATGTCAGCTTCAAAGGCAGGCCGATCAAGGGTCGAATCTGAACGGCAGCAGCCGGTCGAAGCTGCCGTCCGCCGGCGGCGGCGCATTCGGGTGAGCCTTGTATGACGCAGGCTCCGCACAGCCGACCCGTGGTTCCGGCGCTCGGCTGAAGCAGCCACCTCCAGCCCGACCAGGAGCTAGAAAACCCGATAGCGGAGGTAAGCGGCCTGAGGGTCTTCACCGGCACGGATGGCGCGCACCATGTCTCCCTCGGTCGCCATCTTGCGTTCGGCCGAGGCAACCACGGCTTCGACCTCGGCCGCGCCGATCAGGACGATGCCGTCACGGTCGGCCAGCACGAAATCGTCGGGCAGAACTTGCTGGCCACCGATGGCCACTGGCTGTTCGAAGGCCTCGGCACGCCAGGCGCACACGATGTCGATGGGCGTGGCGTAGCGCGCGAAGACCGGGAAACCCTGTTCGGCCACGGCCTGAATGTCGCGGCAGCCGCCATCGACGATGTAGCCGCGCACACCCTTGACCTTCAGCGCCTCGGCCGAAAGGCCGCCGAACAGCGCACGCGTGTCGTCCTGCGGCTGGCACACCACCACGTGCCCGGCCGGCGCACGTGACAGCAGGCCAGCCCACTCGTACAGCGACGTGTGCTTGTCCGTCGTCGGATCCGGCCGCCCGCGGACGGTGAACACCGGCCCGGCCGCTTTCATCGTGGGTTCGAGGCCGACGATGGTGCGCGGCAGCACGCGCAGCGCCAAGCCCATGTCTTTCATGACGTCGTGCACCACTGAGCTGTGGCAGGCGTTCAAGCGGTCGGCAATGGTCACGAAATACCTCCTGGGGATTGATGCCTCAATGGCTTTTGCGTTGCTCGATTGGGTGCCATTGTGCGACGTCTGGGCAACGTCTCGATGGATCAGATGCAGTTGGCACCGAATCGGACGTCGGCGTTCAAGGGCAGCATGCAGAACGACCTGAGCGGGAACACGTTCTCGTCGAACTCACTGACGGGGCGCACGGCGGTCAGCTTGTTGCGTAACCGGGGTTTCGCGTCGCGGGTGGCGTCGATGCGGGTGAGCGAGCAGGATGTGACGGAAGCGAGTCGGCAGGCCGATAGTGCGCGCAGCGAGGCGGTATCCGCAGGCCAACAGCGTACTGCCGTGCTCACCGAGGCCTTCACGCGGGGGCTGGCCAAAGTCCGCTCGGCGCGAAGTTCGTCCGGATCGACCTCCAGCAGCTTCGAGCAACTCGGCGAGACGATGAACCGTCTGGATCAAATCACAAGAAGCGTCGCAGACAATACGGGGCTGTCGCAGAGCCAGGTGGCATGAATTGCCCTTGGAGCGTCGGCCCATCTTGGGGTCAACAGCGGATTCGCAGGAGCACAGGTGCAAGCGAGCGGTGAAAAGGCGTATATGTCTGGCCTCTCTGCGGACGAGCACAAGGTGCTCGGCTCGATGTCCAGCGAGCAGATCGCCGAGTTCAAACAGTTCGGCGACCGCGTGTCACGTGACTCCAGCTTCGTCAATGCCGTCACCAATGATTCGCGCCAAGCAGGCGAGCTGGGCTCGGGACTAACGACCGCGACCTCACGCTCCGAACGGGCCGAGGCCAACTTTTCGGAACGCAACGCACTATCAGAACGCTTGTCATCGGCAACAGAGCGCGGCGAATCCATATCAATTGACATCGCCCAAGATCCCCATAACTTGGAGATGTTCATGCGATACGCCGAACAGTATGGCGGTACGAGCGCGGCCGCGGCGGCCAGGCTTGATGCCGAGTTGGCCCGCCAAGGGCTACGACCAAATCGCGTCTCCTCGGACGGCTCGGCACTACCCGTATCGTTTGAAGATCTGCATCGCGGCTATGTGCGCAAGATCGCAGAACCGGTGCTCAATCCTGATGTCGTCGGCGAGGATCATTCGCACCGACGCCAAATCACCCGCTTTGGCAACGCCTCCGCCGTCAATTCTGAGACAGCGACACGACCTTCAGTACTCCGCGATGAGATTCAGACCAAAGCAACAGAGATTGGCAACAAGATCAAGGCGTCTGAGGGTGGTTTTGATTCCAAGGCCGAAATCATTCGGATACCGGATGGCGTCCTCGCGTCGAGAAAGTCTCTGATGAAGCAATCCGGGAAGCAGGTCGTCGACGACGCCGGTGCGTCCGTCGATGCAACTAAAGACGCGATCAAAGGCCTGCTCAATAGGAAGTAATCAGTCCACGTTTTTGCGGGTCGAACAGGCGCCGACCATGTTCGCCCTTCGGTGGCTTCATGAACGGCGGGTGGCCCTTGTCTCGCCAATAGTTCGCGGCCAGATCCTCGGTTGTCGTTCCAAAGCCGGGAATCACGTTCCCACCCTTCCTGGTCAACTTCGTCTTACGTCCCATTCTGACGAGGCCGCCACCGATCGCGATGCCGACCACAGCACCGAGCGTCATCATGACAACTCGCAGGCCCCAGTCTCCATCCCAGGCAGAGACCCCCCCACAGCTGCGCCGGTCACGATGAAAAAGATGAAGATGACTCTTCGCATGTTTGCATTGTCCTGCCCGCAAAGCGTACTCGCGCGGCGGCGTTCTGCAAGTGCCGCGGCGTCCATGCTGTGTCTGAGGGATAGCGTGCCACCCGAAATGACTTGCGTCACCGTGTCGCACCTTCCCTTGTCGAAGCGACCGGTCTCGATCCCGGAGGGCCGATTTCAGCCGAGAAGCCGCGCCAACGCCTCGCGCTGCTCATTGAATTTCTTCGGGTTCGAAGTCTGCAAATGACCGAGGTTGTTCAGCTTCCAACGTATGCCCGGCAGCTCCACCATCATGCGCTTGCGCACCTTGAGCAGATCGGCCAGTTCAACCGTGTCGGCATTCATGCCCCGGAACGTACGCTCGTGCTCTTGCGCAATGTCGCGTTCGGCCGGGAACAAGACCTCGTGAACCGGGCGGTTGTGGCTGTCAAGGTAGACGACGAACGCGCGCCGGATGCCGGGCGTTATGCCCTCGTGCGCGAACACTTGCATGACGTTGAACAAGTCGCGAGGATGCTGCCTGTCCATCGCCGCGACCAGTTTCCCGCCATACACGTCCTCCAGCGAGGCCACGGGCAGTTCCACGTCCGCCATCAGCAAGTCGCGCGCACGAGTTGCCAACCATGCATTGAGGACGGAATGAACTGTGCCTCACATGACAAAGTTGACCTCGACCTTCACTTCAATCGGTCCGCGAGGCACCATCAACTTGGTCTCCAGCCCTCCGGCGGCGCCTCGCGTGCGGATCTGGAAGCCGCGTGCGTTGAGCCTGGCGGCAGCCTGCCGGAGCGCCTCATCGATCCGCTGCAAGGCCTGATCACGGGGCATGCGGTGGTCGGTGAAGACGAGATCGAGGTCGACAGAAAGGCGCGGCATGTCGCGCATGAACAGGTTGATCGCCGTGCCGCCCTTGAGCGCGAACGCCCCGTCGGCGAAGACCAACGGCGCCACCTGGATCAACAGGCGCGCAGTGTCCAGGTAAAGCGGGCTCACGGCTTGAGCACCAGTAGGCCGTCAGCAGACCGAGACACCCAGGCTCGCTTGCTGCCAGTTGGCAGCTGGGCAGGGTCCAGCTTGGCAGCCCATGGCAACGAGATTTCGCGGCCGAGCTGCAGACAAAGCCGAACGGTCTTGACGCTGGTGCAGTGCAGAAGCAACTCACGCAGCACGTCGGCTCGCAGGTTGTAGGTGCCTTCGGCCAACTCGCGCGCTTCTTGCAGTGGCTGCCGGACGCCGACCTCACTGAGGAGTTCGAGCAGAGCCCGTTCAGGCGACGACACAGCCGGCGCCTTCTGTCCTTGATCGAACGGGGCGACATGGAGCAATGCGTCTGGCTGTTCTTCGAACAGGCGCTTGCGGTGGTAACGCGCCGGAAATCGCTCAGTAAACCAGTCTGGCAAACGCGCGGAGCCCCACCCGTACAGGTCGAGAACAGGCACAAGACGAAGGTAATGGGTCACGCCGTGCCACTCGAGTGCCGACTTGCCTCCGACGTGCAGCGACTCGATCTGGCGCCCCAGAACTGCCAAGCTTTGATGGAGCGTGGGTGGATCGTTCGGCCGACAGAACACACCCCGCGCAAGCCGTGTCAGCCAGCCTGCACGCACGTAATGGACGGCGAGGTCGGCTGAGACTCCCCTGGCGGCCAGATCCACGGACGTTAGCGGCGTCCCGGTGGCGGTCTGGCTGTAAAGGAGATTTAGTTTGTTGCGTTGAGTCGTAGTCATACTGCGATTTCGAAGCAATTTTCAAACAGGCGGCATATTTCGCCGCCACCCAATTATCGTAGCTTGACTACGACAAATCTATCTTTATCAAATTATCGCCCGTTGCTCCCGATCGTCAGCATCCGTCAGACCGTAACGGCCGCCTTGTGGGATTCACAAGCTATCTGGCCGATGGCGGGGGCCGGTGCGGCAATGGCGAGCCTGTCGATCTCATCGGCCAGGTACTGCAGCGCACGTCGTCGCTCGTTGGCCAATTCGTGGTGGTGGTAGGCAGCCATGCCCTTGTTTCGCTCGGCATGCGCCAGGAGGAGTTCGACCACGTCCCGACTGAACCCGTGTTCACGCAGCAGCGTCGCAGCGGTTCCTCGGGTGCCGTGGGGCGAGAAGTCCTGGACACCGAAGTCAAGACGCTTGAAGAAGTGGTTCAGCGTCGCGTCACCCAGCGGCACGGACGCCCTCAGAGTCGACGGAAAGACGTAAGCCTGCGGCTCAGACCCCATCGCCTTGAGCAAGTAGAGCAATTCGACCGCCTTGCGCGCCAGGTAGACACGGTGGGGTAGCTTCATCTTCATGCGGTCGGCGGGCAGGTCCCACTGCGCCTTGTCCAAGTCGAACTCGCGCCAGCGAGCACGCAAGACCTCGGACTTCCGGCAAACGCTGTACATCAGCAGCTTCGTCGAAGCGATGGTGACGAAGTGCGCGCCCTGGCGTTCGATCGACCGCCAGAAGGCACCCAGTTCCACCTCGTTTAGATGGCGATGGTGTTCGGCGGGTGGCACCTCGATCACGCCGCGCAGCGGCAGCGCGGGGTTCAGTTCCACGAGCAGTTTCTGAATCGCGTAGTTGTAGAACTGCTGGATGATGGCCCTCACGCCCTCGGCAGTCTTCGGTGTCGCCCGCACCGCTTCGATGATCTCCAGCACATCCGCCGGACGCACTGCACTCAGTGACTTGGCACCAATGGCCGGCCACACGAAGCGCTCAAGACGCGACCCGACCTGTTTTCGGTCGGTGTCTGATCTGGTCATCAGCCGTTCACGCACCCAGCGCTTGGAGAACGCTTCGAACGCATCGGCCGGCGCCACTACGCCTGCGACCCGCAGTTTTCGCTCGGTCAGTTCCTGGCGGCGCGCATCAGCCGGGTCGATGCCTCGCTCCAGCAGCGCGCGCATCTCGAAGTGGCGATCACGCGCATCCGCGACGCCCAGTTCGGGATACCTTCCGATCTTTACGTCGCGGCGACTTCCGCCGAACCGGTATTGATATCGCCAGGTCTTTTGCCCAGCAGGACTGACCTCGACGAACAGGCCGCCGCCGTCGCTCAGTTTGTAAAGCTTGACCTTGGCCTTGGCGTTGTTGAGCTGGGTCGGGGTAAGGGTATAGTTGCTCAGTCTCATGCGCTTCTCTGGTCTGCTTTGGGCCACCTCCAACTGGAGGAATTTGGAGGTTTTTCCTCTGCGACTCCCGTCAGAATCCCCTCCAAACTGGTGGGATTTCGCGGTTTGCCGTGAGACGAGCCAAAAGCAAAAGCCCTTGAATTTCACTAGGAAAATCAAGGGCTTACGGGGCGTCGTGAGACGCCGTGGAGCGGGTTCACATGTGGTCGATCATCACCTGCCCAAAGCCTGAACACGACACCTGCGTGGCGCCTTCCATCAGCCGCGCGAAGTCATAGGTGACCTTCTTGCTGGCGATCGAACGTTCCATCGAAGCGATGATCAGGTCGGCCGCTTCCAGCCAGCCCATGTGGCGCAGCATCATCTCGGCCGACAGGATCTCGGAACCCGGATTGACGTAGTCCTTGCCGGCGTACTTGGGCGCCGTGCCATGGGTGGCTTCGAACATGGCGATCGAGTCCGACAGGTTGGCGCCCGGCGCAATGCCGATGCCGCCCACCTGCGCGGCCAGCGCGTCCGACACATAGTCGCCGTTTAGGTTCAGCGTGGCGATCACAGAGTACTCGGCCGGGCGCAGCAGGATCTGCTGCAGGAAGGCGTCGGCGATGACGTCCTTGACGACGATGTCCTTGCCGGACTTCGGATTCCTGAACTTCATCCATGGGCCGCCGTCGATCAACTCGGCGCCGAATTCCTTCTGTGCCAGCGCATAGGCCCAGTCACGGAAGCCACCTTCGGTGTACTTCATGATGTTGCCCTTGTGCACGATGGTCACGCTGGGCTTGTCGTTGTCGATGGCGTACTGGATGGCCTTGCGCACCAGGCGCTCGGTGCCCTCGCTCGACACCGGCTTGATGCCGATGCCCGAGGTCTCGGGGAAACGGATCTTGCGCACGCCCATCTCTTCGATGAGGAACTTGATGAGCTTCTTGACCTTTTCGCTGCCGGCTTCGAATTCGATACCGGCATAGATGTCTTCGGAGTTCTCGCGGAAGATCACCATGTGGGTCTTCTCGGGCTCCTTCACCGGGCTGGGCACGCCCTTGAAGTACTGAATGGGGCGCAGGCAGACGTAGAGGTCGAGTTCCTGGCGCAGCGCCACGTTCAGGCTGCGGATGCCGCCGCCCACCGGAGTGGTGAGCGGGCCCTTGATAGACACCACGTAGTCGCGCACGGCGCTCAGCGTTTCCGCCGGCAGCCAGACGTCGGGACCGTAGATCCTGGTCGACTTCTCGCCGGCATAGACCTCCATCCAGTGGATCTGGCGCTTGCCGCCGTAGCTTTTGGCCACCGCGGCGTCGACTACCTTGATCATGACCGGCGTGATGTCCTGGCCGGTGCCGTCGCCTTCGATGAACGGGATGATCGGATGATCAGGCACGTTGAGCGAATAGTCGGCGTTGACGGTGATCTTCTGCCCGCCCTCGGGCACCTTGATGTGCTGATACATGGAAAGTGGTCTCCAGGAGACTGTGTTGTCGGGAGTCCGAGGTGGTCTCGAACTGCAATCAATTCTAGGCCACGGGGCTGTCAACCGACTGACGACTCCGCCCGTTGTCGACGTGCCGCCCAGTTGGGGGTGGCTTCAACAACATACTTAAGGTCCATTGAAATGAACAAGTTCCTGGCTGCCCTGATCGTCGGCGCTTTCGCTACCACCGGCGCCTTCGCCACCGATGCCAAGCCCGCCGCGCCGGCCGCTTCGGCTGCCGTGAAGAAGGCCGAGAAGAAGGCTGACGCCAAGCCTGCCGCCAAGCCGGCCGCCGAAGCTGCTTCGACCGCCAAGAAGTAATTTCTTCTTCGCTTCAAGTCACCGGGAACCTGTGCTCTGCCTCAACGCCCGGCTCTGCCGGGCGTTGTCGTTTCTGCCAGGTCAGATTCAAGCGGCGGGGTCGGCGCAGTCGCCTTCCGCAAGCGCAGCGCTGGCCTCAGGTGGTGCAGTACGCGATGACCTTGTAGATCAGGTCGTGCCCGAGAGCCCAGGCCGACACACCGGCCAGCAACGCGCCGGCTGCCCGTATGACCCAGCTGCCCGCCAGCGCCGCACTGCCCGCACCACCGAGCCGCAGCCACAGCCAGGGGCCGATCGTCAGCCCGGCGGCGCTGGTGACAGCAAAGGCGAACATCACCGCCGCGCCGCCGAGCGCCGAGTTGGCCAGCGCCGACACCACCAGCGCAGACTGCAGCAAGCCACAGGGCCAGGCGACCCAGAATGCGCCGGCCGCCCCCGCCCGCAGACTCGCGCGCAGCGGCGCCCGCATGCGCTGCCAGCCCTGGGCATCGGGTGTTGCGCTCTGCGGCGCAGCACGGCCGAAGTTGTCGACCCAGGCCGGTTGGCGACCGTTCCATAACAACCAGAGCCCGAGAACCAGTGCCGCGGCGTGGGCCAGTGTCCACAGCGGCCGCAATGCCGGGCTGGCCTGGCCGAGTGCCGACAGCAGGCCCACGCTGGAGGCCGCCACTGCGCCGGCCAGCGTATAGCCGGCCACGCGCGACACATGGAACGTCAACGGCGTGGCCGCCCCGCCGCCTCGCGTGGCCGCCGCGCAGGCAGCACCGCACATCGCCGCGCAATGCGGCGCGCCGGCAAGGCCGAGCATCAGCGCGCTGAGAATGAGCGCGAAGTCCATCTCAGTGCCTGAAATGACGCATCTCCACCCTCGTGGGCGGGGCAGGACAATGGCGTCCGGGGGAAGCCGGAGATTTCATCATCCTCAGATGATGCGCGAAAACCGTTCTCGCACCCGGTCGGTCTGGAAATGGCGGTCGAAAGCCGAGGCCACGCCACGCACGAAAAACCAGCCGGTCGCGGTGATCTGGATCGCGTCGGCGCCGATCTCCACGAGGCCGGCCTCGCTCAGCGGCCGCAGCCGCTCGAAGTCGGCGGCGAAATACTCCCGCATGTCGATCAGGTAGGCGAGTTCGATCGACTCGAACTCGACGCGGCCCTGGCACATCAGCGCCATGATGACCGCGCGGCGCACCAGGTCGTCACGCGTCAGGGCGATACCGCGCACCACCGGAAACTGGCGTTGGCGCAAGGCGTCGTAATAGTCGGGGAGCGTCTTGACGTTCTGGCTGTAGGTGCTGTCCATGCGGCCGATCGATGACACGCCGAGGCCGATGAGGTCGCAATCTGGCTGCGTGCTGTAACCCTGAAAATTGCGGTGCAGCCGGCCTTGCCGCTTGGCCACGGCCAGCGAGTCATTGGCCAGCGCAAAGTGATCCATGCCGATGTAGAGATAGCCGTGGCCGATGAAGCCGGTGATGGCGCCGCCCAGCATCTTCAGCCGGTGTTCGGGAGGCGGCAAATCGGCCGATGCGATGCGCCGCTGCGGTTTGAAGCGCTGCGGCAGATGCGCATAAGCATAGAGCGCGATGCGGTCGGGTCGCAACTCGGCGACCTGGGCAATGGTGCGGGCGAAGGACTCCGGCGTCTGCTTGGGCAGGCCGTAGATCAGGTCGGCATTGATCGACTCGAAGCCCAGATCACGCGCCGCTTCGATCAGGCTGCGCACGCTCTCATAGGACTGCACGCGGTGCACCGCCTGCTGCACCTGCGCGTCGAAGTCCTGGATGCCGAAGCTGATGCGGTTGAAGCCGAGGCCGGCCAGGTGGCGCAGCCGTTCGGGCGACGCGGTGCGCGGGTCGACCTCGATCGAGATTTCGGCTCCCGGCGCGATCCGGAAGGCGCGCCGCAGCTTGTCCATCACGCGCTCGAGTTCGGCGTCTGACAGGAAGGTCGGCGAGCCGCCACCGAAGTGCAGTTGCGACACCGCCTTGCCTTCGCCGAGTTCGGCAACGTTCAGATCGATCTCGATATCCAGCGCGTCCAGATACTCGGCGCTGCGCTCATGGTGCCTGGTGATGACCTTGTTGCAGGCGCAGTAGTAGCACACCGACTCGCAGAACGGCACATGCACGTAGACCGACAGCGCGGGCGCACCGCCGACCACGGCGCCCTCGGCCCGCTGCCGCAGCGCCTGCCGGTACTCGGCGGGTCCGAATGCCTCGACAAAACGATCTGCCGTCGGATAGGAGGTGTAGCGCGGGCCGGGCACGTCTAGGCGGCGCAACAGCGTTTCGGGCACTTCCATACTGCTCTCCAGGTGCATCTGATTCACGACGTGGTCGACTGTGCCGAAACGGGCGAAATGCATCTTGATCTGTCTCAAGCCAGGCCGCACACTCGAGGCGGCGCGCATGCCCTGCCGGGAGCCGGTGATGCGCGATAATCGCGTTGTCAAACACGTCACGAAACGGCGACCCACCATGCAACCGGCAATCAACCCTGTTCCAGCATCGCAGGGCGTGCGCATGGACCCGTTCAAGGTGGCGTGCTCCGGCTGCAACCTGCGCGAGTTGTGCCTGCCGGTCGGCATGTCCAACGAGCAGTTGGAAAGGCTCGACGGCATGGTGGCCACCCGGCGACAGGTGGGGCGTGGCGACCGGTTGTTCCACACCGGTGACGAGTTCCATTCGCTCTACGCCGTGCGCACGGGCTTCTTCAAGACCTGCATCTCGTCGGAGGACGGGCGCGACCAGGTCACAGGTTTCCAGATGGCCGGTGAGTTGCTCGGCCTCGACGGCATCGGCACCGAGCGTCACACCTGCGACGCCGTCGCACTCGAGGACTCGCAGGTCTGCGTGATTCCCTTCCAGCAGCTCGAAGACCTGACACGCGAGTTCAGTGATCTGCAGCGCCAGTTCCACAAGATCATGAGCCGCGAGATCGTGCGTGACCACGGCGTGATGCTGCTGCTTGGCAGCATGCGGGCCGAAGAGCGGCTGGCTGCCTTTCTGCTGAACCTCACGCAGCGCCTGCGGGCACGCGGCTTTTCAGCCAGCTCGCTGATCCTGCGCATGACGCGCGAAGAGATCGGCAGCTACCTCGGGCTGAAGCTGGAAACCGTGAGCCGCACGTTCTCGAAATTCCAGGAGGAAGGTTTCCTGGAAGTGAAACAGCGGCAGATCAGGGTGCTCAACCAGCCCGCCCTGCAGAACCTCGTAAACGGCAGCAACTGCGCGTAGCGGGCATCTCCGCCTCAGCGAAATGCCCGGCTGTTGATCTCGGCTTCGGTCTCGCCGAGCAACTGGGTCAGCACTCCGGCGCAGGCGATCACCGCCCAGAACACGAAGAATGACAGCGAGTAGAACGCTGTCGTGCCGAGTTCGACCGGTGTGCCGCCGAACCAGTGCAGCGAGCCCGGGTCGACCATCGAGAAGACCAGCATCGCCAGCACACCGGCCATCAGGAAGGACGGCCATGCGATGGCCATCGCACGCTTGAGCACCCGTTTCATGGCCGCCATGACCGGCTCAACGTTTGGCGGTGGCTGCGTGGTTGCGGGCCTGCATCGCCGGCGTCTCTGACGACGGCGTGGTGGCGCCTGCGGCCACCGCAGCCGGAACGTCGCTGATGATCGGATCGGCGCCACGCACCGCGATGACTGCGGTGACGGTGGCGGCCACCACCACGACCAGCGGGCCGCTGATGACGAGCCAGACCATGCCGTAGCGCCACCAGGGCGCCACCGATGGTTTTGCGGCGGAGGGGAAGTTGCGGGCGATGCTCATGGGGACTCCTCTCGGTGCGGCTTCAACGCGGCACCACGAATGTGGACTTCTCTTGCAGTGCAACTGGCGCACCGCCTGCGACTGACTGGATGCGCTCGATCTCGAAGTGGATCGGGTGGGCGGCGGGCCCGGCAGCCGCTGCGGCTTCGGCGGGCAGCCGCACCGACAGCGTCATCCAGCGCGCTTCGGCAGGCTCCACCTTCAGTTCGGCCGGACCGTCGATCACCAGCCCTGGCATGCCGGCCACGCGCACACGGTAGTTCTGCGCCAGTTCGGTGGCATTCATCACCTGCAGGCGGTAGACGTTCTCGATCTGCCCGTCGTCGACGATGCGCGCCAGGGACGCACGGTCGCGCACCACGTCGACGCGGAAAGGGCTACGCAAGGCGATGCTCGTTCCCAGCGCGCCGACTATTAGGACGAGGATGACCGTGTAGATCAGCACGCGCGGCCGGAACACGGTGCGCAGCATCTCGCCGCGCGTCAGGTGCTTGTTCAGACCGTTCTGCGTGACGTAGCGAATCAGCCCGCGCGGGTACTTCATCTTGTCCATCACGCCATTGCAGACGTCGATGCAGGCCGTGCAGCCAATGCATTCGTACTGCAGTCCGTCCCGGATGTCGATGCCGGTCGGGCAGACCTGCACGCACAGGCCGCAGTCGATGCAGTCTCCCAGGCCCTGGCTCCTGGGGTCGATCTTGCGGGAGCGTGTGCCACGCGGGTCGCCACGCTCCTTGTCGTAGCTGATGATCAAAGTGTCCTTGTCGAACATCGCGCTCTGGAAACGGGCGTACGGGCACATGTACTTGCAAACCTGCTCGCGCATATAGCCGGCGTTGCCATACGTGGCAAAACCGTAGAACAGGATCCAGAACCATTCCCAGGGCCCGAGCGCCAGCTGCGAGGCCAGGCCGACCAATTCGCGAATGGGCGTGAAGTAGCCGACAAAGGTCAGGCCGGTCCACAGACCGATCGTGATCCAGACCAACTGCGTGGCGGTCTTGCGCCAAACACGGTTGACGTCCCAAGGCCCGGCGTCGAGCTTCATGCGCGCCATGCGATCGCCCTCGATGTGGCGCTCGACCCACATGAAGATCTCGGTGTAAACCGTCTGCGGGCAGGCATAGCCGCACCACAGCCGCCCGGCCACCGCAGTGAACAGGAAAAGCGCGTACGCCGAGACGATCAGCAACCCGGTCAGGTAGATGAAGTCCTGCGGATAGAGAACCAGGCCGAAGATGTAAAAACGCCGCGCCGCCAGGTCGAACAGCACTGCCTGTCGGGCATTCCAATCCAGCCAGGGCAGTCCGTAAAAGACGAGTTGCGTGGCCCACACCAGAGCCCAACGCCAGCCCGCGAACCAGCCGCTGACGGCGCGGGCGTAGATCTTCTTCTGCTTGGCATACAGCGACACCACGGCAATGACAGCGTCGTCGCTCGCGTCACCGGCAGCGTCTGATGCCGCCCCGCCACCCAGGCCCTTTGCCGCGTCGACGGTGGTGTCGTTCATCGAGCCCCTGCCCTCACTTCGAAGCCAAGGTGCGGGCTTGCGAGAGATTCCAGACGTAAGCGCCCAGCACGTGAATCTGCTCGGCGGACAGTCGTTGCCCCTGCGCCGGCATGACGTTGAGCTTGCCGTTGTTGATCATGTTGACGATGGCCAGTTCGCCCCATCCATGCAGCCAGATCTTGTCGGTCAGGTTCGGCGCGCCTAGTGCCTGCAGGCCCTTGCCGTCGGCGCCATGGCAGGCCGCGCAGGTGCCGAACTTGGGCTTGCCGAGCGCGGCGGCCACGCTGTTGTGGGCGCTGCCTGACAGGCTGAGCACGTAGTTCGCCAGGTTCTTGACATCCTCGGCATTGCCGACGGCGGCCGCCATCGGCGGCATGTTGCCCTGTCGTCCGCCAACGATGGCTTCCTTGATCTTCTCGTGCGTGCCGCCGTAGAGCCAGTCGCCATCGGTCAGGTTCGGGAAGCCCTTGCTGCCGCGAGCGTCGGAGCCATGACACCCTGAGCAGTTGTTGGCGAACAGCCGCTCGCCGATGGCCATTGCCTGCGCGTCCTTGGCCAGCTCTTCAGCCGGCAAGGCGGTGAACCTGGCGTACAGCGGCGCCATGGCCGCGCGCGCCCGGTCCATCTCGGCGCGATGCTGGTCGGCACTGCTCCAGTTCAGGATGCCGGCCTTGCTTCCCAGCCCCGGATAGAGGATCAGGTAGACGACGGCAAAAACCACGGTGAGGACGAACAGCCCCACCCACCAGCGTGGCAGCGGGTTGTTCATCTCCTTGAGGTCTTCGTCCCAGATGTGACCCGTGGAGTTGTCGCCGGCCATCACCTTGCGGCGGCTGGCAATGACCAGCAGCACCACGCAGAAAACCAGGCCCAGTATCGTGCCGGCGGCGATGTAAATCGACCAGCCGACATGGAGAAAGTCGCTCATTTTTTTACTCCGGTGAGATCGGCGGGCTCGTCGTCCAGAAACGGCAGCATGGCCGCCTCCTCGAATGCCTCGCGGCGTTGACGAGCCCACACCCAGCCGACCATCGCCAGGAAGATGAACAGGCCCAGCAGCATGACCGCCGCGCGCAAAGTGTTGATGTCCATGATGTGCTCCGTGCCGTCACTTGACCGAGGTGCCGAGCACCTGCAGATAGGCGATCAACGCATCGAGTTCGGTCTTGCCCTTGACCTCGGCGGCCGCGCCTGCGATCTCGGCGTCGCTGTAGGGATGGCCCAGCATGCGCAGCGTGTTCATCTTGGGCGCCATGTCGGCGGGGTCGACCATGGCAGTCTCCAGCCAGCGATAAGCAGGCATGTTGGATTCGGGCACCAGGTCACGCGGGTTGATCAGGTGGATACGGTGCCACTCATCGCTGTACTTGCCGCCCACCCGGTGAAGGTCGGGACCGGTGCGCTTGCTGCCCCACTGAAACGGACGGTCATAGACGAACTCGCCGGCTTTCGAGAAGGTGCCGTAGCGCAGCGTCTCGGCGCGGAACGGCCGGATCATCTGCGAGTGGCAGTTGTAGCAACCCTCTCGCACATAGATGTCGCGCCCGGCCAGTTGCAGTGCCGCGTAAGGCTTGAGGCCCGGCACCGGCTGCGTGGTGGAACTCTGGAAGAAGAGCGGCACGATCTCGACCAGGCCGCCGACGGCGATGGTCAGAAGGATCAGGACGATCATCAGGAAGTTGTTGGTCTCGATCTTCTCGTGACCGCCAAGCTTTGTATCAGCCATGTTGTTTGTGCTCCTTGCGCAAGGTTCAGGCGTGCGCCGGCACCATCGGGATGGGGGCGAGCACGGCCTTGCCGCTCCTCACCGTCATCACCGTGTTCCAGGCCATGATCAACATGCCGCTGAGATAGAGCAGGCCGCCGCCGAGGCGTATCACGTAAAACGGATAAGTGGCCTTCACGCTCTCGACGAAGCTGTAGACCAGCGTGCCGTCAGTGTTGACAGCGCGCCACATCAGGCCCTGCATGACGCCGGCAATCCACATGGCGGCGATGTAAAGCACGATGCCGACCGTCGCCACCCAGAAGTGAAGTTCGATGGCGCGCGTGCTGTACATCTCCTTGCGGCCGAACATGCGCGGGATCAGGTAGTACAGGCTTCCCATCGAGATCAAGCCGACCCAGCCCAGCGCCCCGCTATGCACGTGACCGACCGTCCAGTCGGTGTAGTGCGAAAGCGCGTTGACGGTCTTGATCGACATCATCGGCCCCTCGAAGGTGCTCATGCCGTAGAACGACAGCGAGACGATGAGGAACTTCAGGATCGGGTCGTCACGCAGTTTGTGCCAGGCGCCCGACAGCGTCATGATGCCGTTGATCATGCCGCCCCAGCTCGGTGCCAGCAGCACCAGCGAGAACACCATGCCGACCGATTGCGCCCAGTCGGGCAGCGCGGTGTAGTGCAGATGGTGCGGGCCGGCCCACATGTAGGTGAAGATCAGCGCCCAGAAGTGCACGATCGACAACCGGTACGAATACACCGGCCTGCCGGCCTGCTTGGGGATGTAGTAATACATGATGCCGAGGAAGCCGGCGGTGAGGAAAAAGCCCACCGCGTTGTGGCCGTACCACCACTGCACCATCGCGTCCTGCACACCTGCGTAGGCCGAATAGCTCTTCGTCAGACTGACCGGAATGACCGCGGCGTTGACGATGTGCAGCATGGCCACGGCCAGGATGAAGGCACCGAAGAACCAGTTCGCGACGTAGATGTGGCGCACCTTGCGGATGCCGATCGTGCCGAAGAAGACCACCGCGTAGGCCACCCAGACGACCGCGATCAGAATGTCGATCGGCCATTCGAGTTCGGCGTATTCCTTGCCCTGCGTGAAGCCCAGCGGCAGCGACACCGCGGCGGCCAGGATCACCACTTGCCAGCCGACGAAGGTGAACATCGCCAGCTTGGGCATGAAGAGCCGCGTCTGGCAGGTCCGCTGCACAACGTGGTACGAAGTAGCGAACAGCGTGCAGCCGCCGAAGGCGAAGATCACCGCGTTCGTGTGCAGCGGTCGCAAGCGGCCATAACTGAGGAAGGAGATGCCCAGGTTGAGCTCTGGCCAGGCCAGCTGGGCGGCGATGATGACGCCCACCAGCATGCCGACCACACCCCAGAGCACGGCCGCCAGGGCGAAGAGCCTGACGGGTGCGTCGGTGTACATGCCCGCCGCCGCCGGCTTGTTGCCGGCTTTGGAAAGCACGCCCGCCGTCTTGTCGCTGAACACCGGTGCGCCCGGTGCAGAGTTGCTGACCATTGAACCTCTCCTCGCTTCTTGATGCCTGAATGCCTGAATGCCTGA
>Ga0105046_10003665_pt1 | contig 24407 bp, 23 predicted proteins | sample MAT03_FD_78385 | JGI IMG/M metagenome (GOLD analysis project Ga0105046, IMG submission 78385) | Freshwater microbial communities from Lake Fryxell liftoff mats and glacier meltwater in Antarctica - MAT-03 (megahit assembly) | ecosystem: Environmental > Aquatic > Freshwater > Ice > Liftoff...
CTCCGAGGGTGGGGCGTCGTCGCCCTGGATAGACACGCTCAAGTTGGCCGTGCGATTCTCGAACGGCAGCTCCACGACGTCTAGGGTGAGGTCGACGCCCGACGTCAGTGCGGGTGTGTCCAGCCCACCACTGAGCTGCCAGACGCTGCCTTCGCTTGTGCCGCCGAGAAAAAGGACGACGGGCGCATAATGCGCAGCCTCGTTCTCATAGATCTCAATGACCATTGCGCCGTCCACCAACTCATCATTAGAGTCTGCAAGCACGATGCTCACCACCGACGGCAGCACAAAGCCGCCTTGCCCCGACGTCTCATTCGAGTCAATCGTGCGGTGGCCGCACCCTGCTGCCAGGATCAGCGTGGCGCTAGCCAGTGTGGCTCTCAAAAACTGTGTGGTTCTCAGAAACATGACGCCACCACCTTCAGCTTCGTTGGATGACGCGCCACATTGTCATCTTCTCGGCTTTCGCTCACACCATGGCGCCGATCGTCGCGCGCCGACGCGTTGCGGCTCGCGACGTGGGATCGCGTCTACCGTGGGAATGCCGCGGTGAAGAGCTCCCTCACCCGCAGGTAGTGGAGGCTTTCGGCGCGCTCGTCGTGGACCGGAAAGTCTTTCATGGCGAAGCCGTGCTTGCGCCCCTTGAAGTGGTCGATCGTGAAGCGGACGTGCGCGGTCGCCAGCGCCTCGATCAACTTGGCCTGATGCGCGGGGCTGCAGCTGCCGTCCTCATCGGCGATGCCGAGGTACAGGCGTGCCTCGATCTTCGAGGCGAGCAGGTGCGGGCTCTCGTCGCCGTCACTCACCAGTCCGCCAGCATGAATGGGCGCGGCCGCCGCCACCCGGCTGGCGTGGTGTCCGGCGGTGAGGAAGGCGAGCTTGCCGCCGATGCAGTAGCCGATGGTCGCGACGCGATCGGCAGCGACGCCGGGCTCGGCGAGCAGCGCGTCGATGTACGTGCCGGCGTCACGCATCGCCGCGGCAGCGTCGAGGTTGCCGATGATCTTCATGATCCGCGCCTTTTCCGACGGATCGCTGAAGGCCGTCTTCAAGTCGAATGGCGGGTAGTCGCCCTCGCGATAGAAGATGTGGGGCTCGAGCACGACGTAGCCCCAGGATGCGACGTGCTTGGCCATCTCGCTCGAGACGGGTCGAACGCTGCCCGCGTCGGGGAACATGATGACGCCGGGGAGCTTCTTGTCGCCGGCGTCCGCGGCAGGGCGATGAATCCAGCAGGGGGCGACGCCGTCGGGCGTCGTGACGTCGAGCTTCTTGTGTTCGGACATGGGCGCATCCTACGATCGGGCGCGTAGGGCGCACGCCAGATCCGATGACGACTCCAGCGCAACCGGCGACCACAAAGCGATAGGCTCTCGCCTGCGATGGCCCTCTTCTCGTCACGTGCGGAAGAGATGGAGGACGGCGAGTCGGAGGGTGCTCACCTCAGGATCTATCGCCTCGGGCGCTCCACGCTGGTCACCCGAGTGTCGGGGCACCCCAAGGTCTCGCACATCCTGCGGCTCATGCGCCGCTCCGACGAGCTCATCGAGCGGGTCGGAGCCATCGACGTCGTGCACGACTGGTTCGAGGTCACCGGCTACGACGCTCAGGTCCGCCAGAGAATGACGCCGTGGGCGCTGCGCACCCGGGTGGCGCATCGAGCGATTCACATTGGCACGAAGGCCGGTCTGGTACGGATGGGCGTCACGATGGTGCGGCTGGCGACCGGCGCGCCCATTCACGCCTACGATTCGCTGGCCCCGCTTGAGGTCGCGCTCGCCGATACCCTCGCCCAGCGCGCTTCCTGACCCCGGTCGCGCGCATTGGCGTGGTCAGCTACAGCATCTACCTGCTGCACGTCTCGGTGATCGTCGCTGCGCGCCAGGTGGTCGGCTCGGCTGCGCCCAACTGGCTCGTCTTCGCAACGTCGCTCGCTGCGACACGGGCGCTCGCCGAGCTGTCGTTCCGGTTCTACGAGTGGCGCTTCCTCGCGGCGAAGCCCGACCTGTCACGTCGACAGATCGCGGCGAGCGGCCGGAAAGGGCCGCCTTACCGCCGATGATCCGCGAAGGATCAGGAGTGCTCGTCGAGCGGCGCGAGCTTCGACCAGCAGCCGCTGCAGACCTTCGCCCCGCGCATGCCGACACTCTTGCACTTGGGGCACGTCCGCAGCTCCGGCTCGGGGCCGAGGCTGAGCTGCTTCACCAGATCGGCCCAGGCGATCGCCAGCTCCGACTCGGGCTTGGCGAGGGCTTCGATCTGCCCCTCGATGATCGCAATCGTGGCGCGCATGCGGGAACGCGCGGGATCGGGTCCCGGAAACTCTTGGTCCATGATTCATCCAGTCGGGCGCGCGGTGAGAAGTTGCGAACGAGCGCAGCCGGCCGCACCCGACGACCGATCACGAACGGCCGAACGTTGGTCGCGTTGTCCCTTCAAAGCAAGCTGCAACCGACAATTCGTCCGGGCGCGCCACATCGCCTCAATGCGATGCGATTCGCTGCCACTCCTCGGCGAGGCGCGCGATCGGCAGGGCGGCGGGCTTGAGCTCAGGCGCATAGACGGCGAGGCGCGCTTCCTCGAGCTGCCAGCGGAAGCCTTCGACGTCCTGCCGTCGCTCACCCCGGGCGCGCAGGGCGTCGCGACGGTCGCACAGCGCGCGCCACAACGGCGCAAGGTCCGCCCCCTTCGCCTGATCCTTGAGGGGGCCGTGGGGAATGCGCGACATACGGATCGAGATGCCTCGCAGATACCTCGGTATGAGGGAGAGGTGCGTCCGGTCGGTCGCGGTGAAGAGATCGGCGGGGACGAGTGAGGCGAGCTGACTGCGGATGTCGTCCATCGCGGCGCGCGGCGCCCCGGGGGTCGACGCCATCTTCTTGAGCGCGGCGCGTACGACATCGACCTCGGCGGCGATGGCGACGGCTTGCCGGGACAGATCGGCGATGACGCCGGCGATGGCGCCTCGCCCGCGCTGCAAGCGATCGTCGAACGCGGCCGCCGTACGTGGATACGTGCTGGCATCATCGAGCCCGAAAGCCTCGTCGATCGCGCGCGCCGCGATCTGCTTGCGCGGCGAGGCCCCATTGTCGGCCAGGGCGCTCATGGCCACGGCGACCGGCACTTGCGACTCCAGCTTCTCGGCGGCGGCGCCGAGCTTGAGCAACAGCAGCCGGCGAAGCCCGCCGCGCATGGCGCGGTCAGCGATGGCACGTGAGGAAAAGACGGCGCGCCCGACGCCGCCTTCTTCGTCCACCAACGCGGGATAGCCGGGCGCCTGGACCGTCCCCAGATCGACCGTCACCGACGTCGGCAGCGGATCGCCGAACCCATCGCGTGGGCCTTGGGGGCACGCGGCGCGCGAAAAGGCCGACCAGGCCTCGCGGGCGCGTCCGCCGAAGGTCGACCGCAATGCGGCGAGGTTGCGCGAGGAGCCGAGCACGCGCGCACCTTCGACCACCGTCACGTGGATCGCGAGGTGCGGCGGTATCGACTCGAAGTCCCATGCCGAGGGCGGGATCTCGCTATTTGTCAGCTCGAAGACCCCGCTGCAGAGCGCTTCGCGCAGCGAGCCCCGCGCGGCGTCGAGCGAGCTCGCCAGGGTCTCGGCGAGCTCCGGGATCGCGCCCAGCCCCTTGCGATGGGCGCGGGGGAGGCCGTGGAGCAAAAGAGCGATCTTGTCCACGCGCCACCCGGGGATCGACCATTGCAATGCATCGTCGTCGAGCGCGAGGAGCGCGGCGATCGGAACGGTGAGCGTGACGCCGTCATCGTCCTCCGCCGGATCGAAGCGATAGGCGAGGGGGAGCAGGAGATCGCCCTGCTTCCACTGGTCGGGAAAGCGCATCAGGCCGAGATCGCCGACCTCGGCGCCCAGCACGTCGCTCAGCGACAGCCAAAGAATCTTCGGGTCGGCCTCTTCGGCAGTGCGTCGCCAGGTCTCGAAGGTCTTGCCGCTCGCGACCTCGTCGGGGATGCGGCGTTCGAAGAATGCGGCCACCGCGTCCTCGTCGAGGGCGACGTCGCCTCGGCGCGCCCGATCGCGCAGGCGCTTCACCTCCTCGAAGACCGCTCGATTGTGGTCCACGTAGCGCGGCACCGGCCGTTGCGTCGCCTCGCCTCGCACCAATGCGTGCACGATGAACATCCGGCGCGCCGCGGCCCGATCGACCGGAGAGAGACGAACCGGGCGATCTTTGACGATGGGCAATCCGTAAAGAGTGATCTGCTCGCGGATCATTGCCTCCTGGTTCTTCTCCGACCAGTAGGGGTCGCCGTAGCTTGCCCGACAGAGCTTGCCGGCCGCTTCCTCCAGCCATTCAGGATCGATGCGCGCGACGGTGCGCCCGAAGAGCTGCGAGGTCTCGACCAGCTCGGCCGCGACGATCCACGGGGGCGGCTTCTTGGCGAGCCCCGACGACGGATGCAGCACGAACCGGGTCTGGCGCGCGCCGGTGTATTGGCGAGCCTCCGGCTTGTACATCGCAATGCGGCTGAGGAAGCCGGGGAGGATGGATTTGTGCAGGGCCTGGGTCGTCGCCTGGCCCTGCCCTGGCCCCTGCTTGGGTCCAGGCCTCTGCGCAGGCCCCTGCGGGGACCCCTCCGTCGGCTTTTCGGACAGCTCGTCTGCGATGGAGCTCAGCTCGCGGTGCACGTCGACCCACTCGCGCATGCGAATGGGCGAGAGCATCTGCTCGCGACAGGCGCGCTCCTGCTGGCGGCGCGGGCGGGTCGCGATCGTCTCTTCGTAGTGGCGAAACAGCGTCACCAGTGACGCGAAATCCGAGGTCTCGTCACGGAAGCGCAAGTGCAGCGTGTCCGCCTTCTGCTGGGCGGCCATCGGCCGTTCTCGCGGATCCTGCAGGCCGAGCGCGGCGGCGACGATCAGCACCTCGCGCAGGGCGCCCTCGGCAGCTCCAGCGACGATCATCCGCCCGATTCGGGGGTCGACCGGGAGACGCGTCAGCTCCCGGCCCACCTGGGTGAGCTCCCCCGCGTCGTCGAGCGCGCCCAGCTCCTCCAGCACGCGGTAGCCCTCGTCCACTGCGCGCTTGGGGGGCGGATCGAGAAAGGCGAAGTCCTCGATGCGACCCAGCCCGAGGCCCTTCATGCGAAGGATGACCATGGCCAGGCCGATGCGGAGCAGCTCGGGGTCGGTGTGGGCGGGGCGCAGCTCGTGTTCGCCCGCTTCCCACAGGCGAAAGCACACGCCGCTGCGCGTCCGACCGGCGCGACCCTTGCGCTGATCGGCGCTCGCCTTGGAGACTGGCTCGACCAGCAGACGGGTCACGCCGGTGCGCGCATCGTAGCGGTTCACCCGCGCCAAGCCGGTATCGACGACGTAGACGATGCCTTCGATGGTGAGCGAGGTCTCGGCGACGTTGGTGGCCAGCACCACCCGCCGCTCGCGCGCTGGAGCGAAGACGCGCGATTGCTCGGCCGGCGACAGCCGACCATAGAGAGGCAAAAGAACGGTATGGGGAAGGGCGTGCTGTTGCAGGGCCTCCATCGCGTCGCGGATCTCCCGTTCGCCGGGGAGAAAGACGAGAACATCGCCGCGCGGGTCGATCGCGGTGATCTCCTCCACCGTATTGGCGATGGTCTCGGCCAGATCGCCCTCCTCCTCCCGGGTGGGCGGGCGGTGGATCACCTCGACCGGGAAGGTGCGGCCCGACACGGCAATGATGGGGGCGTCACCGAAGAAGGCGGCGAAGCGTTCGACCTCGAGGGTTGCCGAGCTCACGATCACCCGCAGCTCGGGGCGCTGCGGCAGGATCCGCGCGAGGTAGCCGAGGAGGAAGTCGACGTTGAGGGACCGCTCGTGGGCCTCGTCGAGAATGATGGTGTCGTAGGCGCGCAAGAGCGGATCGCCGGCGAGCTCCGCGAGGAGGATGCCGTCGGTCATGAACTTCACGTAGGTCTGACGCGTCGTTCGATTCGAAAAGCGGATGTGGTAGCCGACCTCGTTGCCGAGCTGCACCCCGAGCTCGCTGGCGACGCGGGCGGCCACGCTGGTGGCCGCGATGCGCCGCGGCTGGGTCACGCCAATCCGGCCCTCGGTACCGCGCCCCATTGCGAGGCAGATTTTCGGCAGCTGGGTGGTCTTGCCGGAGCCGGTCTCGCCGGCGACGATGACCACCTGGCGAGCGTCGATCGCGGAGGCGATCTCGCGCACCGAAGCGGAGATGGGGAGGTGCTCGGGGAACTCGACGGTCGACACGGGCCCGCCTCTTTAGCCCTTCTGGGACGCGAGCAGGAGACGGGCGCGCAGGGCCGAGCCTGACCAGCGAGCCTGACCAGCGAGCGGACCAGCGAGCGGACCAGCTCGGCGCCTCTCGCGCTATTTCAAGGCGACCAGGTTCTCGAGGCCCTGAATTCGTTGGTATAGAAACTTTTCCGCGGGGCTGAGGTTGCGCCGCTCCAGCGACTCGACGTACTTGCGGATGGCCTTTCGGTCGACCGTCTTGACCTTGCGCACCAAAGTGTAGAGCTCGTCTACCGCCGAGGCGGCCAGCAGGCGCCCGACCTCGCCGTGCAGCTCGAACACGTACTCGATCCACGCGCCCTTGGCGCCACCGGCGGCTAGGCGGAGGGCGGCCTTGGTCGCCGACTCGAAGGCGTCATCGTCCACTGCGCGCCCATTGCGCGCCGACATGAGCAGATCGTTCAGCACCCCGCCGAGAAGCTTCTCGGCTTCCTCGATGCGGCCCAGGGCGAGCGCCTTGTCGGCGACGGCCCCGAGCACGCGGACGTTGGAGTGGCTGCGCGGTGCGCCGATGGCTGCCGCAGGGCTCGATCGCTGGGGGCTGTGTGGGGTGTCGCTCGGCGAGGGCGAGCGCGCTCGGCTGTCCAGGGCGGAGTCGCGGGCGGCGCGCACCGCTTCGAGCGGGATCTCGGCGAGCGTGTGGGTCGCGCCCTGCACGGTGAGGGTCTGGCGATGGTTGCCCGAGCCGCCCCTATAAATGAGCATCTCCTGGCTGCCGATGGTGATCCGGTCGCCGTCGACGCAGAGGCGCTTGCCCTCGATCTTGGTGCCGTTGACGCTGAGCCCGTTGCGGCTGCCCAAATCCTCGACGATCACGCCCTCGGGAATGGCCCGCAGGACGGCGTGTTTGCGCGACACGCGGGGATCATCGAGCGCGAGCTGGCACTCCGGCGTCCGCCCGATGACGAATTCACCCTCGGGGATCTCGAGGTCGTGCGCTTGATAGCGCAGGCGGAACGCCACGGCGGCAGTCTACTTCAGGGCGGCCACGCGTTCGAGCCCCTCGATACGCGAGACCAGGAACCGCTCCGCCGGGCCGGGCATCTCGGCCGACTGCAGGGTGTCGACGTAGGCCTGCAGGCGTCGGAGCTCGATGCGGACGTGGCGGACGAGCTCGTACAGCTGATCGACCGCTTCCGATGGGAGCGGCTCGCCTCGCGCGCCGTAGAGGTCGAAGAGGAAGTGGATCCAATCGGGGTGGCGGGTCGCCTCCGCGAGGCGCAGACAGAGGTCCGCCGCACGGGTGATCAGGCCGCCGCCGCGCAGCTCGGCGGCATCGGGGTTGGCCCGAACGCGCTCGACGAGCGCCTCCATGGGCCGGCGCACGAGGCGCGCTGCCTCCTCCGGACGGCCCATGGCGAGGGCCTTGTCAGCGACCGCGCCGACCAGGCTGAGCGCGTGGACACGCTTGTCGGGGCGGTCCATTCCGAGCTGGCTGTGAACGTGGAAGCGGGTCTCGTCCTCGAGGGTGCCCGTTCCATCGGCCTGGCCTTCCAACGAGACGAGGGTATCGGCCACACGCACGAGGCCCGCGCCAGGGCCGCGCCGGCCCGGCCCGAGGGCGGGGCCCTGCTTGGCGCCAGCGATGGTGAGTTGCTGCTGGCCCACCGTGAGGATGTCACCGTCGACGAGCCGCGTGGGCTTCGCCACGCGCACGCCGTTGACCAGGACGCCATTGCGGCTGCCCAGGTCTTCCACCTCGATCGTTTCACCGCGAACGACGAGGATGGCGTGCCTGCGTGAAACGAGCGGATCGTCGAGTGAAAGCTGGGATTCCGAGCTTCGGCCGATGGCGAACTGGCCCTCGGGGACCTCCAGGTCGTGCGCGAGATACCTCAGGCGGACGGACACGTTCGGCTGCGACTCCAGGAAGCGACGGCTGAAGTCCTAGCACGTGGCGCGCCGCCCCGAGCCTCAAGGCGGCATCGCCAACAATCGGATGACACGAACCACCGTGCGCGGGTGCGACCACAGCCCGTACACCTCCAGCTCGCCGCGCCCCCAGCGACCGATGACGTCCCGCAACGCCGGTGACAGGAGGCGAGGGGCTCGCTTGGTGAAGCGAAAACCCTGCAGGTCCACCTCCTCCAGCCGGAGGAGCAGGTCGAGCGGGCCGCCGATGGTGATGAGCGGCACCCCGACCGAGCCGTCGTGGATCGTGCAGCGGCCGTGATCGAAGCGGAGGGTCAGCGCTTCGCCGGTCTCGAACGGCACGATCTGGACGGCTCCGCGGAGGGCGCGAAATGCGCGAGCCCGCGCTGGCACCCGCAGCACGTTCTCCCGGATGCGCTCGGCGAAGCGCGGACCGAGCGGATGCTCCTCCGCGCCCGGCGCGAGATCGATCACGGCGTCCAAGCAGGGCCCCCGATGTCGGTCCGGAAGTGGCAGCCCTCGAAATGGATGAGGTGCGCCGCCCGATACGCGCGGTCGCGCGCTTCGGCGAGGGTCGGCGCGCTGCCGGTCACGGCGAGCACGCGGCCGCCGGAGGTGCGGAGCTTTCCTTCGGGGTCGAGCATCGTCCCGGCGTGGTGCACTTGCACGCCAGGAAGCGCATTGGCGCGGTCGACGCCGGTGATCTCGTCGCCGATCCGCACATCGGAGGGGTATCCGTGCGCCGCGAGGACGACGACGCACGACGCGACGTCGGTGCGGACGCGAACGAGCGACTTGTCGAGCGCGCCGCGCGCGGCGGAAGCCAGCAGGCTGGTGACGTCGCCCTCGAGCAGCTCGAGAAGCGCCTCGCACTCCGGGTCGCCGAAGCGAACGTTGTGCTCCAGCAAGTAGGGCGTGCCGGCTGCGTCGACGATGACGCCGGCGAACAGCACTCCGCGGAACGGCGCGCCCGCCTCGCGCATGCCTGCCAGGGTCGGCTCGATGATCTCGCGCTCCATCCGCTCCACATCGACGCCGACCGCCGGAGCGGGACACACCACTCCCATCCCGCCGGTGTTGGGGCCCTGATCGCCGTTGCCGACGCGCTTGTGATCGCGCGCCGTCGGCAGCGACAGCCACTCGGTGCCGTCGGTGACCGCGAGGAAGCTCACCTCTTTGCCGACGATGCGCTCCTCGATCACGATCGTCGCGCCAGCTTCGCCGAACGCACGATCGACCAGCATGCTCGACGCGGCGGCGATGGCCTCGTCGAACGACTCCGCGACCACCACGCCCTTTCCGCCGCATAGACCATCGGCCTTGACGACCGGAGGCGAAGCGAAGGTCGCGATCGCGGCGCGCGCCTCGTCCATCGTGCGGGCCACCGAAAAACGCGCCGTGGGGATCCCCCGGCGCGCCGCGAGCTCCTTCAAGTACGCCTTGGAACCCTCGAGACGCGCCGCCTCGCGGGTCGGCCCGAAGGCGTTGACGCCCTCGGCGAGGAGCGCATCGACGATGCCTGCGCACAGCGGCGCCTCCGGGCCCACGATGACCAGCTCGGCGTCGAGCGAGCGCGCGAGCTTCACCACGGCGTCGATGTCGCCGAGGTCGACCGGGACGCGGCGGAGCGACGCGGTGTGATCCAGCGGCATGCCCCCGTTCCCTGGGGCAACGACGATGTGGGCTTGCGCGCGAGATCGCGCGAGGGCTCGTGCGAGAGCGTGCTCGCGCGCACCAGCGCCGAGAACCAGAATGGGGCGGGTCATGCGGCGGTCGATGCTACTCGAAACGCCGGTTCGCTCCTCACGGCACGAATCGCACGCGACCGAAGCGCGATGCACGGTGGAAGTTGCCGCGACCCAGGATGGGCGACCACGCGACGCCGCCGTTGTCCTGCATGGCGTAGAGGTTCAACCGCCACGTGTCGTCCGGCGCGGGTGGCGCGCGCTTCGCCTTTTCGAATGAGCTCCAGGGGATCTTCAGCTCGACGCGATAGCCGTCGTCGACGTCGCCGTCGTCGTCCATGGAGCCACCGAGGCGAACGGCGGAGACGAGCTTGCTCGACCAATCCTGATGACCGAAGGGCCCGCTCGGGCCGCCGCGCGGGAGGTTGTAGTCGTCGAATCGAGAATCGAAGACGAGGTTCTGGGGCGAGACCTGGATCTCGTAGTAATCGCGCCCGTCTCCGTCGCCGTCCGGGTCGATCATGATCTCGGTCGTGTCGCGCTCCCACAGGTGCGGGTCGATGGCGCCCGCCGGGAAGCCGCCGACGACGTCAGCGTCGCTGACGTCGATGCCGACATAGAGAAACGCGTCGTCCCACAGGAGCTTGGCGCGCCCACGCAGCACCTCCTGTGCCTTGCCGCCGCGCCCGGCGTCGAGGAATTCGCCAGTGTGGGCGGCGCGCCCCCAGGCATCTTCGCTGCATTGACCATCGATGGTGATCGACTCGCCTTCGCGCAGGTGCGGGACGTCAAGCGAGGGAACTGGAGGATCCTCGAGGAGGGACGCGGAAGTGGACGTGGACGCGGAGGGCCCTGGCGACCGGGTGTCGCAAGAGGAGCAGCCTGTCGGCCCGACGAGCAGGGCCGACAGCCAGCACGCGATGAAGGTCTTCAAAGGTGTCGCGCTCTTTCCAGCGTCGAGAGCGAATCGGCCATGGCTTCCTCATCGGCCTGCTCGTCGCTCGCTCGCTCCAGCGCCCGACGCAGCGCTGGTGAGGCGCTGCTCGCCGCAGCGAACCGAATGCGATCCCGCTGCTCGGCGGACGCCGAGGGGGACACCGCGACGGCGGCCGCTGCCCGAGACAAGGCGTCGGCACCGGCGTCCTCGACCAGCGCCCAGAGGCGATCCGATGGAATGGGAGCATGGCGCATGTCGGCATCGGCCCCTGCGCCGGCGGCACGCAGGCCGCGCACCCAATCGGCGTCGTTCCGTCCGCGGCGCTCCAGTGAGGCCGCCTCCAAGGCGCGATCTCCTTGACCGTGGAGTGCGATGACCTCGCGAATGCGCGCCAGCACGAGATCGCGCTGTGCCTCGCTGTGATCGCGAGGACCGATGAGAATGCGGCGTACGGTCGTGCCGTCCTCACGCAGGAGCAGAAGACCGACGTAGTTCTGGGTGCCTTCCTGGGCCTCGATGGGCGCGACCGCGAAAATGTCTGCAATGGGAAAGTACTGCACACGTCCGAGCCAGCTCAGCGACACGGCGTCGGCGCCCACCACCACGGTGGCGGGTATCCAGTGGGCGAGGATGAAGCCGGCGAGCGCCATGACGTAGGCCGTGGCGAGCAAGCCGACGATGGGCACGCGCGTGCCCATCGTGACCACCGCGCCGGGCAGCACCAGCACCGTCAACGTGAAGAGCCAGCCGCGCAGGGTCGGCATGTCGAACATGAGCGACTCGCCATGAAACCTAGCAATGTGACGGGCAGCCCCATGACCGAGGTCGGCGACCAGCGTGCGTGCGGCGTCGATGCCAGGCAGAACGAGGGACGCCTCTGCCCCGCGCTTGGTCGCCAGGTGCACGACCGCGCCGAGCGCGGCATCCTCTCGCCACGCAGCCTGCGCGAGCTCGCCTCGACGGATCCAGGGATTGCCGTTCCAGCAGATCCATCGCGGGTCGGCGGTGAGCACGCCGGCCACGCGCCGCCGGCGGCGCAGCGCCGGGGGCAGCGTGATCGCCGCGAGGACCATGAGCGGCGCGAGCAGCAGCCAGCCGCCGTGACGCGTGAGGCTGCCGAAAAGCGCCGCGAAGAGGCCGATGAAACCCGGTGTCGCCGCCAGCGCGATCCACAGGCGATCGCGCACCATGAGCGCAGCGGGCAAGCCGCCGTCCTCGTCGATGCGGGGTGGGGCGCCTGATTCGCTCATGCGCGCCGCTTCTCCAGCGCGACGAGCGCCTCGGCGAGCGCCTCGTCGTCGGCCTCGTCCTCGGCCTCGTCCTCGGCGGCGCGCGAAAGGGCGATGCGCAGGGTCGGATCGACTGTCTGCTGCGCAGCGGTGCGGATGCGCTGGCGCTGCTCGGGCGAGGCGATCCGGCCGATGGCCACGGCTGCGGCGGCCCGATCGACCGCGCCGGCCGAGGCGTCCTCGATCAGGCGTTCGAAGCGTTCGATCGGTATGGGCGCAGCATCATCGTCCTTCACCAGCAGCCGCAGGTCCATTGCGCGCTTGCGATGAAGGCGCACCACCGTGCCGAGCAGGGCCTCGTGGTGATAGGAAACGCGATGAATCTCGCCCTGGCGCACGAACATTTCGTCATCCCAGGACAGCGTGTCGGGCCCGATGGTCAGCCTCCCCCTCGACCGGCGCGGCGCGGGGTTGTCGCGCCAGACCTGCGCCATGAAGTAGACCCCGATGAATGCGCAGAGCGGCGCGGAGAGGAGGGGGGCGCTATCGGCGCCGGCCAGCGCGGCGGCGATCGATCCCAGCGCCCCGAGGAGAGGTGAAGCGGCGAATGCGAGCCACCAGCCATTGCGGCTCAGGCGCTCGCAGCTCGTCCGGCTTACGGCCTCATCCCCCAATGAATCTCCCCGTCGGATCGCTTCAGCGGTTCTTCTTCCGGGCGTCGCGCTCGCGCTTGCGCTGCGTCTTCTTCTGATTCTTCTCGGCCTGGGTCAGCGGCTTCATCACCTTGGGCATCGGGTTGCCGCCGCCCATGCCCGGCATGCCGCCCATGCCTGGCATACCCGGGAAGCCGCCCATTCCGGGCATCCCTGGGAAGCCGCCCATGCCTGGCATACCCGGGAAGCCGCCCATCCCTGGCATACCCGGGAAGCCGCCGCCGCCCATGTTCGCCATCATCTTCTTGGCGTTCTTGGCCATGGCCATCTGCTTCATGCCGGGGATCTTCCCCATCATCCCCATGTTCTGGCCGAGACCCGACATCATCTGGCGCATGAACAGGAACTTCTGGACGAGCTCGGTGACCTGCTCGGGCTTGGTGCCGGAGCCTTTGGCGATGCGCGCGACCCGCGTCGGCTCGCGGACCAGGGCGTAGGGATCGCCCTTTTCGAGCTTGGTCATCGACTGGATGATCGCCTCGATGCGGACGAGCTCTTTATCGTCGAGGTTCACGTCCTTCGGCAAGCCGCCAGGGAACATGCCGCCGAGGGGGAGCTTGTCGACGAGATCCTTGAGGGAACCCATCTTCTGGATCATGCGGATGTGGTCGAGAAAGTCCTCGAGTGTGAACTCGCCCGAAAGCATCCGCTCGGCGTCTTTCTCCGCCTTCTTCTGATCGACGACCTCCTCGAAGCCCTGCATCAGGCCGACGACGTCGCCCATCCCGAGGATGCGGCTCGCCATGCCGTCGGCACGGAACTCCTCGAGCTTGTCGGTCGTCTCGCCCATGCCGGAAAACAGGATCGGCGCCCCCGTCGTCTCCTTCACGCTCAGCGCCGCGCCACCGCGCGCGTCGCCGTCGAGCTTGGTGAGGATGACGCCGCTGATGGCGAGGCGATCGTTGAACGACCGCGACGTCTTGACGGAGTCCTGGCCGATCATCGCGTCGATCACGAGGAAGATGTTCTCGGGCGCCGTGCGCTCCTTGATGTCCACCAGCTCCTGCATGAGCGGCGCGTCGATCGCGAGGCGGCCCGCGGTGTCGTAGATGATGACGTCGCGCCCGAGCTTCTTCGCCTCGGCCTTGGCGGAGGCGCAGATCTCGACCGGGCTCTCGCCGGCGACGTTGTAGACCGGAATGCCGAGCGACGCGCCCAGCACCTTGAGCTGCTCGACCGCGGCGGGGCGCTGCATGTCGGCGGCGACGAGGAGAGGCTTCTTGCCCTGCTTGTCGAGGAGGCGCGCGAGCTTCGCGCACGACGTCGTCTTGCCTGACCCCTGGAGCCCCACCATCATGATCCCGGTCGGACCCGACGCGGCGAACTTGATGGGCTCGCCCTCGTGGGCCATCAGCGCGACCAGCTCGTCGTGGCAGATCTTGATGAAGAGATCGCTGGCCGAGACCGCGTGGGTGTCGCCCTGGGTCTTGACGCGGCTGGTCAGCGTCTGGCCGATGGCCTTCGCCTTGACCTGCGCAAGGAAGCCTTTGACGACGCCCATCTCGACGTCGGCCTCGAGGAGCGACAGGCGCACCTCGCGCAACGCCGTATCGACGTTGCCTTCCGTGAGCTCGGTGAGACCAGCGAGTCGGTTGCGAGCCTGGCGAAAGCCTCGAGCGAGCGTGTCGAACATAACTTGCCCGATCTAACACGCCTCTGCTGCGGCCTCACGGCGGAGAAGAGGAGAGTCACAGGAAGGCGGGAAGGCGGAAAGGCCAGAGGAAGGTGATTGGAGGTTCAGACTCCGGCCCGGAATCTCTTCCGGGCTTCCTCCGACTCCCGTCTTCCTGTGCTCTTCCGGCTCTTCCGGCTCTTCCGGCTCTTCCGGCTCTTCCGGCTCTTCCGGCTCTTCCGGCTCTTCCGGCTCTTCCGGCTCTTCTGGCTCTTCCGGCTCTTCCGGCTCTCCGGCTCTTTCGGCTCTCAGGGCTTGAGGGTCCGGAGGTCGGAGGCGGCCTTGTCGCACTTGGGCATGTCTTCTTTGCTGCGGCCGATGAGCTTGGTGGCGGCGTCGAGCTTGCGCTTCATGTCGATGGGGTCGATGCGCTCGCCGGTCTTCATCGCGGCCTCGACCTCCTCGCTCTGGGTGAGGCTCTCGATCAGGGCGCGGTAGGCAGAGGCGCAGGTGTCGCGCGCGGCGATGCCGAGCGGATCCTTCGTCTCATCCTTCTCCAGCTCGACCAGAAGCTTCCGACGGACGTCGAGATCCACGCGCTCGGCGGCGCGCAAGGCCTCGACCTTGCGGGCGACGCGGTCGCGCTCGGCGCGAATCGTCTCGGCGCCGTTGCAGCCCGCGAGCAGTGTCGGCGCGCCAGCGCTGCCGCAGAAGAAGAGGAGGGCGAGGAGAAAATGAGCGGGTCGGCTCAATCCGCGGACTTCACCGGCGGACCCATCTGGATGCGCTCGCCGAGGTAGGCGCCGACCATCGTGAACATGATGCCGATGGCCGCCATGATCACGTACATGAACGAGTCCATCGTGCGGACGGTCTGCGTCTTGATGAGGTACGCGACGGTCGGGATGCTGACGAAGAGCGAGGCCACGGTCGGCTCGGCGAAGGTCTTGCCCGGCGAGACCATGCCCACGAGGAGCCCGCCCACGAACCAAACCGGGATGCTCGCGATCATCCCGTAGCGACCTTCGAGGTCGATCGCCTTCACGAACATCGGCAAGCCAACGACGATGGCGCCGGTGAGGACGACCAGAACGGCGAACGAGACGCCGAGCCAAAGCACGCTGAACCCACTTTGCTGGTAGCGCTTCGATGCGGGGGACTCACCCGCGCGGACCGATCGCGGGGCATCGGTGCTGGCGCCGCAGGAGGCGCAGCGCTTCGCCGAGTCCGGGTTTTTGAAGCCGCACGAAGAGCAAGCGACGACCTTCGACATGTGGCCGCGAAGGCTAGGAGCCTGGTGCTCACGCGGCAAGTCCGCGGCGTCCGACACGGGCACCGAAGGTCGAGGGACAACGGAACCTTCTCCCAGCTGGATTGTCGGTTGCTCGAGCGCATCGATCGGGCGATTCTTCGCTCGCGAACGCGCGCGACCTGCGGGCGATGGCGCCCCGAGGCGCCGAACACGGAACGTCGAACCAGTGACCCGCTCCAGCCCGACCCCGTCGCTCGCCATCCCCCGTGAGGAGGATCCGGAGCTTCTTGCGCTGCCCGCTCCCCCGAGGCGGGAGCGTGGCGCGACGCTCCTGGTGATGGGCGTGACCGCGCTGGCGGCCGCGGCCATGGCGGTGCTGCTCACCGGCGAGGCCCGCTACGCCCTGTCTTCAGGGAAGCCAGTCGAGCTGACCGATCTCACCTCGTTTGCACCCGGAGTGGACCTCGCGAACCGCTATGTGCGTGGGCACGGGCTGCTCGCGACGGGAGGTGCCGTGAAATACGGGCGTCCGGCGGAGGGCGACTCGTTCCGGCTGGCCCCGATCGCCAGCAACGCGAAAATTTGGGTCGAGATCCGCGTCCCCGAAGGTTTCGAGGGTCCGCGCTTCGTGCCTCCCTCCACATTCGCGGGTCGGCTGGTTCCGCTCGACAAGGCGGGGATCCGTCACGCCGGGCTGGGAGGCGCCGTCCTCGACAAGGGCGGCGCCGTGCCGGCCGACGCGTGGCTCCTGGTCGACGGCGACTCGCCCCGCGCCTCGCGGTGGGCGGTCGCGCTGGTGGCGTTGCTGGTCGGGTTCGCCGGTTGGAACCTACTGGGGATCGCTCGGATCCTACGCCGGGTGCGCGACAGCGCAGGCGCCCCGGCGGGCGAAGGGCCGACGCCCTCGACCACCTGAGTCGATCTGTCCCGATTCTGTACAGCGGGTGCTGGCGACCTGCTCTACGATGCGCCTCCCCGAATGGCCCTCGGTTTGCCCGCCGGAATGCAGGTCGAGCGCGTGCTCGAAGACCTGATCGCGCGCCTGTCCCGGATTGAATCGTCGAAGGAAGTGCGTGCAGCGCTGATCGAGGCGCGTCGGCTGCGCAGCGTGACCCTCACGTGGACGGCCATCCCGCCGCCCCCGGACGCGCGGCGCGAGATGCTCAACAAGGTGATGGATCTCGTCGCGCGAGTCGGCGCAGGCGCGGCGCCACGCTCCAGCGCGGACGTTCGCGCGGAGGCAGGCCTCACCACCCCGCCCCCTCCGCCGCTCCTCGGCGAGCCGCCGCTCACTCGCGCGCGTTCGGCGCCGCCTCCCCCGCTCCACGCGCCTCCTTCGCTCCACGCGCCTCCTCCGCTCCATGCGCCCCCCAACAGCCGGCGCGGGGGCGGGAGCGTGATGCCTCCACCCGACGAGGAGGCCGCGCCGCTCTCCATCCCCGCGCTCGACGTTCGCCAGCGCAAGGAAGATAGCGATGCGCCGCCCAACTCGCGGCGCCATGCGACCCCGGTCACGTACCCGGAGCGCGCGGCGTACCGACCGGCCCAGCGCGGCCAAATGCCAGAGCGACCGGCCGAGCGACCCGCCGACGAAACGCCTGCGCCGAGCGGTGGCTATGGCTCGCCGCCGACGCGTCCCGACCTGCGGGTGCGCATCGCGTCGCCCCCGGTGAATGCCCCGAACCCCCCGAGCAGCCAGCGTCGGACTTCGCCGTTGCCGTTCCGCAAGGCGCCGAGCGCCGCGGAATTTTCGGCGGTACGCAGGCCATCGCGCCCGAACATCATCGCGGTATCGCCGCAGCAGGGCGCCGCGCCACCGACCTTCCCCACGCCCGGCGCACGACGCACCTTCGGCTCCGGCGTCTCCACCCAGACCAACCTCGCGCGTCCCCTTCGCACAGCGATCGCGAACGGCGTGAGCCTCGTTCGTCCGCAGGCGACGGCATGGCAGGCCTACCCGCGCGTCCCCGGCGCGAAGCTGAAGCTCTTGTGGCGCGACGCCGACAGCGGTGCGTACACCGCGCTCCTGCACCTCGCGCCTGGCACGACGCTGCCGGCGCGCAAGCACGCGTCGGTGGAGGAGATGCTGCTCGTCGAGGGCAGCGCGATGCTTGGCGCCTGGGAAATGCGCGCTGGCGAGTACTGCCGGGCCGAGGCGGGCAGCGTGCACGAGGCGATCAAGAGCGAGGAGGGCTGCACCTTCTTCGTCACCGGTTCGGAGAACGACTCCATCGTGGAGGAGGCAGACGCGTGAGTGGGGTCGTGAGCTCGCCGCGTGACGATGTCCTCGTCCTCGGCGCGGGCGTCATGGGTTGTGCGGTCGCGTTCGAGCTGGCGCGGCGCGGACTGCGGGTCACCGTTCTGGAGCGGAGCGTGCCGGGTGCGGAGGCCTCGAGCGCCGCTGCGGGGATGCTCGGCGCGCAAGCCGAGGCCCACGAGGAAGGCGCGTTCCTCGATCTGTGCCTGCGAAGCCGCGCGCGCTTTCCGGCGTGGGCCGAGGCGCTTCGCGACGCCACCGGCATCGACGTGGAGCATCGGGTTTGCGGCATCATGCGGGTGGCGCACGACGAAGATTCGGCGACGCAGCTCGCGATGGACGTCGCGTGGCAGACGAAGCTCGGTCTGTCGGCGGAGCTCTTCGAGGGCGACCTCGCGCGTGAGATCGAGCCGGCGATCGGCAAGACGGTGATCGCTGCCGCCCAGTTTCCCTGCGACGGTCGAGTCGATCCGCCGACCTGGCTGCGCGCTTTGCGCATCGGCGCCGAACGCGCCGGGGCAAGGTTCCGCCTCGGGGTGGTGGTGCGAAGGGTCCTCTCCGACAAGGGTCGCGCCATCGGCGCTCAGCTCGAAGATGGCGAAAAGCTAGCGTCTGGCAACGTCGTGGTTGCCGCGGGGAGCTGGTCGACCCTGGTCGAGGGGACCGGTCTGCCGCCTACCGCGGTGAAGCCAGCGCGCGGCCAGATCGTGCAGCTGCTCGTGCCTTCGCCGGTCCAGCACACGATCGTGTGGGGCCCGCGCGCCTACCTCTGCCCGCGTGACGACGGCCGCGTGCTCGTGGGCTCGACCTTGGAGTTCGTCGGCTACCAGCGCGGCGTCACCGCGCGGGCGGTGCGCGATCTCATCGACGCGGCCATTCAGGACGTACCAGCGCTCGAGCGGGCGTCCTTCGATCGCGCCTGGTCGAGCTTCCGTCCGTATACGAAAGATGAGCTGCCGCTCCTCGGCCGGACCGGCACCGAGGGGCTGTGGTTCGCGAGCGGGCATTACCGCAACGGGATCCTGCTCTCGCCGATCACCGCCGAGATCATCGCCGCGCTGTGCCTGGGGGAGGCGCCCCCCTTCGACATTGCGGCGTTCGACATGAAGCGCCTGGTCGAGCCGTCGGCCGCCGCGACCTGAAGCGTCGCTACAACGGCTTGCGCGCCAGGATGAGCATCCTTGTCGAGGCCACGTTCGGTGGGCTCGCTGCCAGATCGTAGCCGGCGTAGAAGCCAGCGATCTCGAAGCCGACGAGCTGCAGGAGACGTCGCATCTCGGTGAAGGTGTAGAGCCGGACGGAAAAGGCGACCGTGCGTGCCCGGCCATCACGGACGTAGGTGCGCCGATCGACGAGCCTTCCGGTCTCCACGTCGAACTGGTGACGGTCGATCATCATGTCGCCGTTGCCCTTGTCGAGCACCGAGACCGCCGGCATGCGCCCGAGGATTTCGCGCGGTCGCAGATCGAGCAGCAGCCGCCCGCCCGGCACGAGGGCGGCGAACATGTTGAGCAGGACCTGCTCGTCGCCGTCGTCGCCGAAGTACCCGAACGCATCGAAGAGGCACACCACCCCGTCAAACACCGCGTCGGACTGAAATCCGCGGGCGTCGCCGTGCACCAATCCGAGCTTGATGTCGCGCTTCTTCGCAGCCTCCATCGCGACATCGAGGAAGCCTTCGACGAGATCCACGCCCAGCACGTCGTGGCCGCGCGCAGCGAGCTCGATGGCGTGCCGGCCGTGCCCGCAGCCGAGGTCGAGGACCTTGGCGCCCTTGTCCAGGCGCAGGACGGCCTCGATGAAGTCGCACTGCTTCGGCGTGTCCTCGGCGGCGAGCGTGCTCTCCAGGAAGTAGAGATACTCGGCAGGGTCAAACAAATCGTCGAACGAATAGCCTTCTTCGGACGCGGTCATGGCTTCTCCGGACGATAGAGAAGCGTCCGCACCCGCGCGAGCACCGCGACGTCGGCCGGCGGAAACAGCTCGTCGCGCAGATCGCTCAGAGCCGCCCAGCGCACGTCGGCGACATCGAGCGCGCGCGGCTCGGCCGAATCTTTCGTGCGCGTCGCCTCGAAGAAGAGGAGGAGCACCGATTTCTGTGGATACGCGTGGAAGGTGATCTCGATCGGCGCGCCGATCACCGTGGTGATCCCTAGCTCCTCGACCAGCTCGCGTGCCAGGGCGACGCGCGGGTCTTCACCCGGCTCGACCTTGCCGCCTGGAAACTCCCACGCGCCTTCCAGGTGCGTACCGCGCTTGCGCTGGGAGAGCAGGACGCGACCGTCCTCGATGATCACGGCGGCGACGACGAGGACGGGGGCGGCGACGGCGGAGCTCACGAGGAGGCGTCCACCTTTGCCTCCCCGCAGGTGCCGTGGCAACACCCGCCCGTGGCCATCACCTACCGCGATGCAGGCGTCGACATCGACGCGGCGGGCGACCTCGTCGGGCGCATCGCGAAGATGGCGGCTCGGACCCGCATCCCCGAGCAGCTGGGAGGGATCGGCGGTTTCGCCGGTCTGTGCGCGCTGCCCAGCGGGATGAAGGAGCCGATCCTGGTGAGCGGCACCGACGGCGTCGGCACCAAGCTCAAGGTCGCCTTTGCGACCGGCGTCCACGACACGATCGGGATCGATCTGGTCGCGATGTGCGTGAACGACGTGTTGACCTGCGGCGCCCGGCCACTGTTTTTTCTCGACTATTTCGGCACAGGCTCGCTCTCGGTCGACGTGGGCGAAGCGGTGGTCAAGGGCGTGGTCGAGGGCTGCGTGCGCGCCGGCTGCTCGCTGCTCGGCGGCGAGACGGCAGAGCTGCCCGGGATGTACGCCGACGGTGAATACGATCTCGCTGGCTTCGCGGTGGGCGTGGTCGAGCGCTCGCGGATCCTCGACGGAAAGCGCTCGCTTCCAGGCGACGTCGTGCTCGGTGTGGCCTCGAGTGGTTTGCACTCCAACGGTTATTCACTGGCGAGGCGCGTCATCGAAGGGTCGATGAAGCTCTCCATGAGCGACCCGTTCCCCGGCGACCAGCTTGGCAACCCGTCGCGCACGGTCGGCCAGGTGCTCCTCGAGCCGACGCGCATCTATGCCAAGGCGACCGCGGCGCTCACCGAGCACCTAAGCGACGAGCTCCGCGCGATGGCCCACATCACCGGCGGTGGCCTGCCCGAGAATCTCCCGCGCGTCCTTCCCGAGGGCATCGGCGCCGAGCTCGATCTGGGCAGCTTCGTGCGGCCGGCGATCTTCGATGTCATCGCGAGCGGCGGCCCGGTGGACGAGGCGGAGCTGCTGCGCACCTTCAACTGCGGCGTCGGCCTGTGTGTGGTCGTGGCGCCAGCGGCCGCCGAGCGGGCGATCGCGCTCTTGAAGGATGCCGGCGAGCACGCGTGGGTCCTCGGCCGGCTCGAGCGCGCCTCGGGCGCCGAGCGCGTCCGCACCATTGCGAAGAAATCCTGAGCGGTAGAGGGCGGGCGAGCGACATGACGGCGCCCGACGTCTCCTCGCCGGGCGCGCGCCTCGATGGCGCGCCGCTCGATCTCGGCGTGCTCGTCTCCGGTACCGGGACGAATCTGGGGGCGATCCTCGCGGCGATCCGGGCGGGGCAGCTGGGGGCGCAGGTGCGGCTCGTCATCTCCAACAAGCCCGGGGTGGGTGCGCTGGCGCGCGCCACCGAGCACGGCGTTCCGACAGCTGTCGTCTCGCACAAGAATTTCGCGTCGCGTGAGGCGTTCGACGCTGCCTTGGTCTCGATGCTGCAGGAAGCCCGAGTGACTCACGTCGTCTTGGCCGGCTTCATGCGCGTCGTGACGCCTGTGCTGCTCGATGCGTTCGCCGATCGGGTGATCAACGTGCACCCGGCCTTGCTGCCGGCGTTCCCCGGGGTCGACGCGCAGGCGCAGGCGCTCGCCTACGGCGTGCGCGTGACCGGCTGCACGGTTCACTTCGTCGACGCCGGGGTCGATACCGGTCCGATCCTCGCGCAGGCGGTGGTCCCGGTCGAAGAAGGCGACGATCGCGATCGCCTCGCTGCTCGCATCCTCATCTGCGAGCACGAGCTTTTGGTCTCGAGCCTGCAATCGATCGCCGAGGGCCGCGTCTCCATTGAACGCGCGGCGGGAGCGCGCGCCCGCGTGCGTGTCGCACCGCGAGGCTCGGCGTGATTCGTCGCCACTACGACGTCGTCGTTCTCGGCCGATCCATCGGCGCGCTCGCGGCGGCTGCCCTGCTGGCGCGCCGCGACTTCACGGTGCTGGTGCTCGGCCACGGCGGCCGTCCCCCCGGCTACCGCGTCGCCGATCACGAGGTGCGCCGCCGCGCCTTCACGTTCCTCGGCGCGACCTCGCCGGCCTGGTTGCGCATCGTCTCGGAGCTCGCTCAGTCGCAGACCTGGCGTCGCCGCACCGTCGCGCTCGATCCGATGCTGCAGGTGGTCTCGGGCCCGCGCCGCCTCGACGTTCCGCCCGACCTCACGCGGTTCGGTCACGAGATCGAGCGCGAGCTGCCGGAGGTGCGCCACGTCATCGACGATCTCTACGGCGTCCTGGCGCGGGTGAACGCAGCGGCCGACGAGGCCTTCCAGGAGGATCTGGTCTGGCCGCCCGGCACCTTCTGGGAGCGGCGCGAGACCAACCGCCGCGCCGCGACGCTCCCCTACGTGCGCGCCGAGCCCGACGCCGATCTGCTTGCCGACTTTCCGCGCGGCCACGTGTTTCGCCAGATCGTCCAGGCCTCGGCGCTCTTCGCGACGCACGTCTCCGCGCTGCCGCCGCCCTTCGCGGTCGCCCGTCTGCACGGCAGCTGGACGCGCGGCCTGCTCGGGCTTCCGCGCGGCGAGGACGATCTGGTCGACTTCCTGGTGCAGCGGGTCGAAGCGCACGGCGGCGCCTGCCGCCTCGACCAGCGCGCAGCGTCTGTGGTGCTCCGGCGCGGTGGCGCGGCAGGCGTCCTCGTCGACGGCGAGGACGAGGAGACCGGCGCCGACTGGATCATCACCGACCTCGACGGCGAGGGCCTGGCGTCGCTGGCGGGGGGCCAGGGCATCCAGAAGAGCGCGATGCGGGAATGGCCGCGCATCACCTCGACGGTGGGTCGCTTCGTCGTGTCGCTCGTCGTCCGGCGCGAGGGCATCCCGGAGCCGCTCGGTCCCGAGACGCTGCTGCTTCCTCCAGTCCGCGCTGGCGGCGCACGCGCGGTGCCTTCGCGCGAAGTGCGAGGGTTTCGCGGTCGCGAGCCGATCGTCCACCTGCAGAAGCTCGATCTCGGGGACCCGCACACGCAGCTGCTGGTGGCGGAGATCCTCCTGCCCGATGTCGGCGCGATCGAGGTGGGCGATGCGCGAGCCGCCGTGCTCGAGGCGGTGCGCGCCGAGCTGCCGTTCCTCGACAAGCACCTCGTCGTCGTCGACTCACCCCACGATGGCCTGCCAGTGTGGGTCTACGAGCGCGGTGTAAGGAGAGAGGTCGCACGCCCGGCAACCGGACCGCGCGCTGCCGGTCCCGAGCCGATGGAACGCCAGCTCGAGGTCGACCCGCCGGGCTACATCGGCCTGGCCGGCGAGCCGATCCGCGGGCCCATCGCGGGCACCCTCCTGGTCGGTCGAAGCGTCCTGCCAGCCCTCGGTCAAGAGGGCGCCTTGCTCGCGGCCTGGGGTGCCGCGCGCCTCGTAACGAAGGGTGATCGACGCCGGCAGCGCATGCGGCGCGACCTGTGGACCAAGATGGAGCTCGGATGACGATCGCAGGCTGCAAGGTCGCCCATCCGGTTGCCCCGCCGTGGCCCGCGCTCGTATCGTGCGCAGTAGAGATGACCCGACGCCTCCCGATCCCCGTCGCCTGGGTCCTCGCTTCGGCGACCGCGATCTGCACGCTCGCACCGAGCCTGGCTCGCGCGGACGATGCGCCGGGCGCGCTGCCCGTTGCCGTCGTGTCGATCACGACCGACGAGGTGCTCGACCAGGCGGAAGCGCTGACCGTCGCCATGAAGTCGTCGCTCCGCAAAACGCCGGGTTGGGCCCTGCAAGAGGGCGACTGGCAGCTCGAGGTGCTCACCGTCTCGCTCCAGTGCACCGACCCGCCGGACGCCACGTGCGAGACGAAGATGGCGGATCAGGCGAAGGCCGAGCGTCTGCTGTGGGGGACGCTGAAGAAGAAAAACCCGACCACCGTCGCCGCCGACGTGCACCTTTGGACGCGCGGCAAGGGCAGCATCGCGGCGCAGGTCGAATACAGCCTCAACCTCACTGATTCGTCGGACGAGGCGCTCGCACAGGTCGCCAAGGAGCTGCTCAACAAGCTCACCGGTGGCGTGCCCAAGGGCAAGGTGGTGCTCCACGTGGGCGACCTCGACGGCGAGGTGCTGGAGGGCGGCAAGGTCGTCGGGCAACTCCGCGGCGGCGTCGGCCGGCTCGATATCGCAGCAGGGCGGCACATACTCGTCGTGCGCGCCAATGGCACGACGGATCTGGAGACCATGGTCGAGGTGAAGCCGCTCGGCTCAGTCGACGTCACGCTCAAGCCGCAGCGACCCGAAGGCGGGCCCGACTGGCAGAAGATCTTCGGGTTCGGGACCGTCGGTCTCGGGCTCGGCC
>Ga0105046_10003667_pt1 | contig 24399 bp, 12 predicted proteins | sample MAT03_FD_78385 | JGI IMG/M metagenome (GOLD analysis project Ga0105046, IMG submission 78385) | Freshwater microbial communities from Lake Fryxell liftoff mats and glacier meltwater in Antarctica - MAT-03 (megahit assembly) | ecosystem: Environmental > Aquatic > Freshwater > Ice > Liftoff...
GAGCCCTCGTACCGAAAGGAGTTCGCGGATGCCGAGTGAGCCGTCCTCGACGAGGCGCGCGGCGACCGCGTGCTGCGGCAGGCTGACCTTGGCGAAACGATCGAACGGGGAGTCCGCATCAGGGAACGGGAGGTAGATGTTCAGCGGCACCTGGCGGGAGCGGGCGTGCGCCACCAGCGCGCCGATGTTCGCGAGCACCTCGGGCACGAGCACCGTCGAGAGCTGGACGTCGCGCGGACCTAGGAGCTCGCTCAAATGATCGAGCGCCTGCATCACCTGGGCATGCGCCCCGATCCTGTCCACCACCGCGTCGTGGGTGTGCGCGTCGGCGCCATAGAGCGGCACCATCACGCCGCGTCGGGCGGGGAGGGTGTGGGCGATGGCCTCGGCGAAGGCCCGATCGCTCAGTCGGGTGCACGGCGAGTTGATCATCACCTCCTCGAAGCCCAGCGCGCGGGCGTGCTCCAGCAGCGGGAGCACGAACGACGAGGCGAGCGGGTCGACGCCGGTCAGCCGGAGGACACGCGCGCCTCTGGCGAAGCGCGCCTCGAGCACCGCACGGTGCCCAGCGAGTTCAGCGTCTCCCTCATCCGATGGAGGGAACGTGTCCGGGATGGAGCAGAACGCGCAGTGCTGCTCGCACGGACCATTGAGGATCAGCCGGACCTCGCTGCCCTGCGGTGCATCGAGCGCGGTGATCACCTCGAGCGAACGCTTCTGGGGTGTGCCTGAGGCTCGGTCGCCCTCGCTGCGCGCCCCGAGCGCCACGGCGGTCGCCACCCGAAGGGCCTCCTGCACCGCGAGGGGCGCGGGGGTTCGATGCCGGGCCCGCAGACGCGCGGGTGCGCCGTCGTTCCCGAGGTGCAGCTCCAGGAGCACCCGCTGCTCGGTCTCGGGCTCGCCGAAGTCGAGCAGACGCCGGGACTCGACGACGTGGGGCTCCTGGGTGGCCAGGCGAAAGCCCTTCAGCGCGCCCTCGTCGGCTACGCCGTCGAGCCGGACGATCGCGTCGACTGGGCCCGCGGCGAGGAGCGAGCGCCACACCGGATACGACTGAGCGAGGCGCTGCAGCCACGGGCCCAGCCCGAGGGCCTGGGCCTCATCCTTGTGGAGCGCGCCCAGCGAGTATGAGAGCGCGACCGAGCCGAGGCCCAGCTCTCCACGGCGCGGGGCCCCCTCGCGCAGCACGACGCGCACGGTGTGGCCGCCGCCGACGTGCCGCATCTGCAGCGTGAGGGCGTCTCCTTCGCGCTCGGCGCGCGCGGCGACGAAGCCCGGCAGCGACGCCAGCTCGCTCGCCAGGCTCCAGAACGGCGTGTTCACCGCGGCATCATCGCACGACGCGATAGTAGATGTCGGCGGCCGGGCACTCCGGATCGGTACCGACGCCCGTGGCGCAACCGGCGCCTCGACGGTGGTCCTCCCACACGACGTGGAACGCGCTGGTGCTCACGTAGAGGCTGGGGCGCTGGCTGTCGCTGCGGCCCGCGACGGAGGTGTCGAGGCGGTAGTCGCTGGGTTGCCACGTCACCCCTCCGTCCAACGAGAAGTTGGCGTAGATGTCGAGGAGGCCATTGCGATCGTCCGCCCACGCGGCGGCCACCAAGTTGCCATTGCTCCCGAACGCGAGGTCGTAGCTCCCCGAGGCGCCCGGGGTGGTAGAGGTGTCCAAGCGCTCCGGCGCACCGAAGCTGGTGCCCGCGTTGGTCGAGCGAATGACGAACGGATCCGGGAACCCAGACCGGTAGTCGAGCCACGACACCAGCACCACACCGGCGGCGGGTGCCGTCACGAACGGCTCGATCGAGTCGTGCGCGAAGGCGTCCGCATCGAGCGAGAGCGCGCTGGCGCGCCAGGTGGCGCCCGAGTCGTTCGAGTCGTTGAAGTGGATGTCGAACGAGCCCGCGACCCGGTCGTCGACCCAGGCGACGTAGACGTTGGCGCCTTCGCACGCGAGCTCGGGCGAGAAGCTCGAGTGACTCCCGACCGCGTCACCCACATCGATGCGGGTCTCCGCGGCGAAGCTGGAGCCGCTGTTCGTCGAGCGCCGCAGGTAGAGATCGAGCGAGCCCGAGCGGTTGTCACGCCACACGACGTACACGTTCGATCCGGTCGCCGCGACGCGGGGGGTGCTGGCGACGAAGGTGGGGCTCGCCGACGCGGAGAGCTGGATCGGCGCCTGCCAGGTGTTGCCTCCATCGGTCGAGCGAACGAACCACGCGTGGCGTACCCGGGTGTCGAGGAACGACTCGTAGACCGCGTAGACGTTGTTGCCCGCGGAGGCGACATCGATGTTGTACGAATCGCGGGTGGCGCTGGTCCCGCTGCCATTCACCTTCACGTCGTTCGCAAAGGTAGTGCCGTAGCTCGCGGAGTACGCGCCGTAGATCTCGCGGTACCCCGCGCCGCCCCGAAAGTCGGGATACACGGCCACCACGTCGTCGGTGTTGGAGAACGCGAGCTGCGCGGGGAACGTGCCGCCGTTCGTGCGGTTGAGCCGTACCGCGCTCGCCAAAAACGCCGGGCTCGCGGTGGTGGATCGATTGAAGAAGACCTGCGCTCGCACGGGGGAAGTCACGGGGCGCAGATCCGTCCAGGTGACCCAGATGCGGTTCCCGCCATCGCCCAGGATGAACGGATCGAGCGAGTTCGCCGAGGTCGCGGTGTCGCCCAAGTCGACCCGTAGATCCGTCGCGCCGAACGGCACGAGACAGTTCTCGTCTGCCGTTCCGTCGCAGTCGTTGTCCAGGCCGTCACAGCGGGTCTCGGTCGCCTGGTAGCTCACGGGGAGATCGCAACGGAATCCCATGCTCCCCCGGCAGGTCGGCACGCGTCCCACGCACACACCGCGGGTCTCGGCACACGTGGGGACCGAGGCCGCCGAGGGCACGGGCACTCCGTCGTCGGTCGCGCCGTTGCAGTTGTCGTCGATCCCGTTGCAGGTCTCGGCGATGGGGCCGACGGCCCCGCTGCAGCTGATGCCACCGGCGGAGCACACGGTGTTGCCATACGCGCAGCGACCGACGTTGGAGGCGCCGCAGCGATCGCCGACACCGGGCAACGGCGTCTCGTCGGTGCGGCTGTCGCAGTCGTCGTCGGCGCTGTTGCACAACTCGGTCAGCGGGCTGGTCCCGCCGAGGCAGGTGAGCACCCCGACGACGCACGCGCGGATGCCGGGATCGCACGAGCCGGTCGAGACGCCGCAGGCGGTGCCGGCCATCGGATCCGCCTCATCGACGCGACCATCACAGTCGTCGTCGATACGATCGCAATCATCGACGCCGCCCGTCGGGACGCAGCTGTACTCGCAGCCGGTGCGGGGATCGTGATCCGCGTCGACGAACCCGGGCATGCAGTCGGTCGCAGGGTTGAACGTGCAGACACCGCTGCCGCAGCGGGGGATGGCGTTCGCAAACGCGCAAGCGACGCCGCACGTGCCACAGTTGGCGACGTCGGTGCTCAGGTTGAAGCCTTCATCGATGTTGCGATCGCAGTCGTCGTCGACGCCGTTGCAGCGCTCGGTCCCCGAGCCGGAACGGGTGCAGTTGTACTCACATCCGTCGTCGGGAAGGCCGTTGAGATCGACGTAGCCCGCGCGGCACCCCGACGCGGTGCACACGCCACCGGTGCAGGTGCTGTCCGCGTTGGGGATCGCGCACACGTTGCCGCATCGCCCGCAGTTCCCCACCTCGGTGTTCAGATCGAACCCCTCGTCCACGGTGCCGTCGCAGTCGTTGTCGACCACGTCGCAGACCTCGTCGCCGGTCGCCAGACACCGGTACTCGCAGCCGTTGATGATGACGCCATCGCGGTCGGTGAAGCCGATCGCGCAACGATCGATGTCGCACTCCCCGAGGGTGCACGCCGGGTAGGCGTTGGGGACGTTACAGACGTTGGCGCAGCTGCCGCAGTTTCGCGGATCGCGCTCGAGGTCGAAGTCCTCGTCCGTCAGTCCATCGCAGTCGTTGTCGACCGCGTCGCAGCGCTCCTCCCCCGAGGTGACGCAGCCGTCGGTGTTGCTACGGGGCGCGTCGCGCTCGGTGTCGATACCGCCGCCGTCGATCAGGTCGTCGTCGCCACAGTTCTCGAAGCAGTAGGGCTCGACCGCGCAGCCTCCGAGCGCCGCGGCGCCGATCGCCAGCGAGAGGGCCACCGCGGGTGCCCGAATCACGCGGCGCCGCATCCCGAGACCGAGCAAGAGCAGAAGGCCGCCGACCGCGAGGAAGGGGCTGCCACTCCGGCTGCTGCCCGCCGCGCTGCAGGTGCACGCGCCGCCGGTGGCGAGACCCCGCCGCGCGGGCTCGGTCGCGGTGCCCGACGTGCAGGCGCCGTTCGAGCAGCTGGTGCCGCTCGGGCAAGTGACGCCGGTGCAGGGATCGCTGATGCAGCTGCTCCCGACACACACCCGAGCCCGACCACAGCGGGGGGCGCAGCTGTCGAGCGTGCACTCCCCATCCACGCAGCTGTTGGCCACATCACACCCGCCGCAGGCGTCTAGGACGCACGCGCCGTCGATGCACTCGGTCCCGTGCCGACAGGGCGAGGTGCACGCGGTCTCGCACTCGCCGTCGCGGCAGAACTCCTCCTCGCGGCAGGTGACCCCGGTGCAGGGGTTCGCCTCGCAGCGCGGCGTGCCGCCTGCGCTCAGGACGCAGCGGTCGCCCGGTGTCGGACACCCACGACCAAAGCAGTTGTCTTCGGTGCAGCCGCCCCGGACGCACACGAACCCAGGCGTGCAGGTGATGTCGTCGCAGAGGTTGGCGCAGAGGCCCGTGTCGGGATCACAGACCTCCTCGTCGGAGCTGCAGACCACGCCGTTGCAGGGGCCCTCGACGCAGTACCCGACCACGTCCGGCGGCTCGGCGAGGCTGGTGTCGCAGAGGGTGCCGATGGGGCAGGGGAACTCGCTGTCCATGCAGGCCTCGCGGCAAGTGCACTCGCTCGCGATACACGCGCCACCAGGGCAGAGCGCGCCGTCGGCCTCTTCGTCGATGTTGCCGTCGCAGTCATCATCGAGGCAGTTGCAGATCTCGCGCGAGGTCGTGGTCGCGCCTTGGCACACCAGCGCGCCGGCGATGCAGCGCACGTTGCCGTTGCCACACACCACGCTGCCGTCGGTGGGCGCGCCCGCGTCGAGATCGGTGCCCGGTCCGAAGCCGCCGTCGGTGAACGGCAGGCACGCGGCGCCGCCGCCGGGGTTGCCGTCGTCGATGACTCCGTCGCAGTCGTCGTCGCGGTTGTTGCACGCCTCGACGGACGGCAGCGGCGCATCGCATCCGATGAACGAGCCGCCCTCGCAGCGCTCGCTGCCCACGCCGCACGCCGTCGAGCAGGCGCGGGTGATGCCTTCATCCACGTTGCCGTCGCAGTCGTCGTCCAAGCCGTTGCAGGCCTCGACCCCGGAGGCGGGCGCGCTGCACTCGCCGAACACCCCGACGCGGCAGACCTCGAATCCGGATCCACAACTATTGCTGCAGTCGCGGACCAGGCCCTCGTCGATGCGGGTGTCGCAGTCTTGATCGGTCCCGTCGCAGGTCTCGGCGCTGGGCAGGCGTGCGCTGCAGGTGCCGAAGCTCCCGGCCGAGCAGGTCTGGGTGCCGGCACCGCACGCGGTCGCGCAGGTGCGGGTCAGGAGCTCATCGACGCGTCCATCGCAGTCGTCGTCGCCCGCGTTGCACGACTCCAGGGTGGGGCTCGGCGCGGTGCAGCCGGCGTAGGTGCCCGCGATGCAGATCTCGGTGCCGCTGCCGCAGGTGTTGGAGCAGGCGCGCGAGAGGCCCTCGTCGGTGTTGCCATTGCAGTTGTCGTCGACGTTGTTGCAGGACTCGGTGCTGGGGACCCGCGCGCTGCACGCTCCGAACGTGCCGGCGGTGCAGGCCCGGGTGCCCGCGCCGCACGCGGTCGAGCACGCCATCGTGAGGAGCTCATCGACGCGTCCGTCGCAGTCGTCGTCGCCGTTGTTGCAGGTCTCGGGGCCGGGGACACAGAGCGGCACCAGGCCCGTGCCTCGCACCAGCATGTCCTCGTAGTCGTTGTCGCCGCCTCGGAAGAGGTCTTCGAACCCGAAGTAGTACGTGTTGGTGAACGTCTGGCTCGCGTAGACCAGGAAGTGCACGAAGTCGCCGTCGTCGTTCAGCGCCGACGACGTGAAGTAGATCCGGTTGCCAGTGTCGAGGCGTCCGCCGCAGCTGTCGTTGAGGTTGGCGGTGGTGGGGTTGCAGCCGACGTTGGCGGTGCAGTAGGCGAGGCTGGTGTCGTAGGTCCCGTTCTCGCGGGTGGCGTCGAGCCGCTCGGGGGTGCGGAGCCACAAGCCGATGGGGCGGCCCACGGCGAACCCCGGCATGGTCTCGAAGTCCACGTTCACCGTCCGCGTCGTGGCGCAGGGACAGTCGCACTGGGCGGTCGTGCGGCAGCCGAAGATGGTGAAGAGGTTCGCCGGGTTGGAGACGTCGGTGCCCACCCAGTACCAACCGAACGAGTTGCGGAAGCCCGCGCCCTCGGCGATGTCGACGAACGTCCCGCGGTAGTGGGTGCCCGCGCTGTTGAGCACGGGGCGGTAGGCCTCGGGCAAGACGCGTGCGTCCGCGGTCTCATCGAGCACCCCGGGACCATCGCCACTCACGGGCCGATCAAGGCACATCTGGAGGCGCCCGCTCACCGGCACGACGGTTCCGTCGGACTGGTTCACGTAGGCGCTCACGTCGGTGGTGAGCCCGAGGCTGAGGGAAGTGAAGAGGAAGAGAAGAAGCGAAGAGCGAACGAACGGCGTGGTGGACACGGCGCGATTGTAGCTGGGGCCGCCGCCCGTTCACGCCGTTCTGCGTGGGTCGAACGCGTGACGAGGGTGACCGACTGGTCGCTCTTGCCTCGAGGGCGAGTGGGGTCAGAACGAGGCGCCGACCGACACCATCGCGCCCTCCCGCCGGACATCGATGGAGGCGCTCGCGCCTTCGATGCCCGCGGGGTCCGTCGCCAAGCGGATCAGATAGATGAGCGGCACCGCCAGGAGCGGAACCGCCATCGACATCCACATCGTCCCGGTCAGCTCGGTGTCGAAGTAGGCGTAGGGCTGCGCACGCGAGTACAGGACTCCGTCGGCGGCCCAGAAGATCGCAGCGGGGACGATGCCGGCCAGGCCCACGCCGCCTATCACCAGCGACCACCACGGCACCTCGCCCGGCGTCTGGGGCAGCCACATCGGCAACCCGACGGTGGTGAGCACGGCGCCACCCAGCGCGAGGCCATACGAGGCGCCCATCAAGCTCGCGCGCGCGTCGCGGTTGGCGGCCCAGTCGGGGTTGCGGGGGTCCGAGCCGATCACCGCCTGCCCGGCGTCGTAGGCGACCGAGTAGGTGCCCCAGCCGGCGCCGATGGCCGCGACGCCCGCGATGCTGAGCGTGAGCCCCGCGATGAGCGCCCCATCGTCGCTTCCGCCGCCTGCTCGTTCGCTTCCTGATCCACCCTCGTCACGGACCGAACCGCCCTCGCTCCCTGGCCAGGCTCGGATCGCGACCGGCTCGCCGCTGCTGAGATCGACGCTGCGGTTCTCCAAGAGTGCCGTCGCGGCGCGTGAGACCAACGCGCCCTCGAAGTGCGCGGGATCCACGATCACCGAGGCTCGGACCACGCGGTGGGACACCTCGAGGCGATCGAAGCGAAGGCCACCGCCGCGGTCGTGGGTCACCAGGATGACGTCGGTCGCTTCGAGCAATCTGCCGACGGTGGCGCCGTCGCCCGCGCGGTGGGTGCGCGCCTCGGCCTCGCTCGGGTAGTCGAGTCGTACCTCGGGCATCGCCCCTGGCGCGGCGGGCCGAGTGAGGAGCACGTCGTCGAAGCGAACGTCGAGCGTGATCGTGCGGTTCTCCGCGCCGACGATCACCCGGTGGATTCGGCGTCGTCGCATCCGGGTGCAGAGCACCTCCACCCGATGCGCGCCTGGCACGATGTCGCCGATCGGAGCAGGCGCCGTCGCGCGACGACGCCCGTCCATGCGCAGCTCGCAACCCGCAGGGACGTCCTCTAGGGTCAGCTCGAAGGTCGGTCTCCGGGACAGTTCGCTGTCGATCTCGCGCAGCATGTCGACCACCGGCGGGGCTACGACCAGCGGGTTGATGTCCGCGTCGGGGTGCAGCTCGCGGCACTGCTGCAGGCCCTCGCGCGCCGCTTCGCGCTCGCGCAATTGGATGTGGAGCCACGCTTCCGCGATGCACGCGGCGAAGAGTCGCTCGGCGACCTCGGACTGCTCGGCCAACGCCGTGCTCAGCCCCTCGGAGAGCTCGCGGATGCGCTCTGCTTCCAGACGCGCGGCCTCCCGGTGGCGGAGCGCGGCGTGCTCCTCGAGGGCGGTCACTGCTGCGCGCAGCTCCTCGATGCGATCTGACTCGACCGCCGCTGGTTCCGCCGAGTGGTAGTCCTCCACGCGCGCCGCGGCCTCTGCGTCGAGCGAGATGGCGACGCCTATCCCCCCGAGCGCGTCGATGAGCGCCGTGCGAGCGCGCTGCTCCTCGGTGGTCGTCTCGCCCGTGCCGGAGCGAATCACCGCCCAGCGCTGCGCGTGAACCGAGGTCGGGATCGCCGACAGTGCCAACGAAGCGAGGAAGAAGGTGAGCCAGCGTCGCATGGTGAGAGGCCTCTTCGTCGCAGTCGCCGCCCCGTTGACGCCGGCCCGAAAAGAGGCGCGGTGATAGCGCCTGCGTCCCGGCAGGGCCAGCAAAGTCGGTCTCGCCCATCGGTATGGCCAACGGTGGAGGTGCGGACTAGAGTCGGGCCCCTTGGCCTTGGGAGGTCGCATGGATCGAATCGCATCGGGCGTGCGCGCCCTCGCATTCTTGGTGTTCGCCGTCGTTTGCGTCGGCTGTCTCGAGCCCATGCCGTGTCCCGACGGGCTGGTCCCCGGACCGAGCGGCTGCGTCCCCGAGGACGCGGGCCACGACGCAGGGACGGACGCGCTCGCGATGGGCGACGGCTGCGTGCTGCTCACCTTCTATCTCGACGAGGACGGCGACGAGCACGGCGACCCGGAGATGAGCACGACGGCGTGCGATGCCCCCGACGGGTACGTCGCTGCGGGCGACGACTGCGACGACGGATCGCGCGATAGCCACCCCGGGCTCACCGAGACCTGCGATGGCCTCGACAACGACTGCAACGACCGCGTGGACGAGGGCCTGCTCCTCACCTTCTATCCCGACGGCGACGGCGACGGACACGGGATCCTGGGCACGACGATGATGGCGTGCACGGCGCCCGCGGGATACGCGCCCGCGTCGGACGACTGCGACGACGCCTCGAACATGCGTTTCCCAGGGAACCCTGAGGTCTGCGACGCGATCGACAACGATTGCGACGCCCCGATGATCGACGAGACGTTTGCGTGTGTGCGCAACGCGACGACGGCGTGTGTGACCAGCTGCGGCAGCATGGGCACGGGCACCTGTTCGGCCACCTGCACCGCGCCCGCGGTCTGCAACCCCCCCGCCGAGACCTGCGCCACCGCCGGGGAAGATGACGACTGCGACGGTCAGGTCGACGAGGGCGTCCAGAACTTCGGCCCGCGCATCGATCTTGGGCCCACAGCGAGCAGGGTCGTCGTGGTTCGCACGGACATGGGCTACGTCGCCTTCATGTCGCGGACGGGCGGGCTCTTCGCGCGCCGCTTCAGCGACGCGGGCGCGATGGTGGGCAGCGAGGTCCTGATCCATGCCGACGCCTCGACGCGCTTCGACGCCTATGGACTCGGTTCGCGCATCCTCATCGGATGGATGACCGGCGAGAACCTCGTCGGTACCGTCCTCACGTCCGCGCTCGGCCCATCCACGCCGCCCGTCAACATGTACGTGTTGGATGGGTTCGAGGGCCAGCTTCGGGTGGGTGTTTCGGGCTCGACCGCGATGTTCCTCTTTCGCAACGGGAACCTGGGCAGCGTAGACGGTCTCCGCCGGAACTGGCCGGGACTCACGAGTCTGGGCACCTCGGGGAGGGCCATCATGGGCGCGGCGGATGATTTCGACGCCACGTTCGCCTCCTCTGGAGCCTTCGTCGCCGCGCGGGTGGGCTCCAACGTTCGGGTGGCGCACTACGCGACGAACGGGAGCGCCACGTCGCCCTTGGACGTCGGGGACCTGTCGCCCGAGTCCTTCCCGAGTCTCCACTACACCGCCGAGCACGGTGGGGTGCTCGCGGTCGCCTGGCTCGTCGATCTCGCGGGTACGACGTCCGATGGCGTGCGCATGCAGACGTTCTCGGCCGCGCCGACCGGCTCACTCGCACCGCTCGAGACAGCGACCCTGCTGCCCGGATTGGTCCGGAACTCGGTGCCTATCGAGCTGACCTACACCGGCGGCCGATTCGTCGCGGCCATCTTTCCTTTCACTTCCACGTCTTTCGTCCCGACGTGGAACGTGGTGGACGTGAACGCGGTGGGCATTCCGATGCCTCGGGTCACCACGCTCGAGAGCACGCTGGATACGAACACCGTCACCGCCATCGCTGCGGAGGGGACCGACGGCACCGTGTTCGTCGCCGGGACCCGCTCGGGTGGAATCACCCGCGCCTACCGCCGAGGTTGTCTATGAACTGGATTCGCATGGCCCTGTTGCTGACGGCGATCGGGTCGATCCTCGCCTCGTCGGGATGTCCGCTGGTCGAGGACACCCGGGAGCCCGACGGCGGCGCGGACACCCGCTAATTTTCTCGCACGTTCGAGCCGAACAAAATGCGAACGAGAGGAAACCGGCGGGACGCGACTCCGATGAGGGGCCCCGCGGCGCATTCAGCGCCCTCGCACCCCTCATTGGAGATCCCTGTGACACGTTTTTTTAGCTCGGTTCTTGGTTGGTCCCTTCGTCTCTTCACGCTCTCGGTCGCGTGCCTGTCGATCGCCATGGCCAGCGCTGGGTGCGTCAGCACCATGGGCTGTCCGTCGGGCGAGGCACCTGATGAGGACGGCCTCTGCGCGGCGGTCGACGGCGGCGTCGCCGATGGCGGCGACGCGACGCTGCTCCCCGACGGCTTCGCCTCTGGCGACGGCGCGGTCCCGCCCGACGCGCGCATGTTGCCCGATGTCGGGACCCTCCCCGACGGCTGCACCCTCACAGTGTTCTATGGCGACGCTGACGAGGATGGTTTTGGCGACAGCACCGCGCGGGTGATGGCCTGCACCGCGCCTGACGGCTTCGTCGCTGAGGGCGGCGACTGCGACGACGACGACATGACCCGCAGCCCCGGCGAGACCGAGCGCTGCGACATGGCGATGGTCGACGACAACTGCAACATGACCGCCAACGAAGGGTGCGAGTGCTACGTGGGCCAGACCCGCGACTGCCCTGGCGCATCGGATGTCGGCGCGTGCGTCGCCGGCATTCAGGCATGCGATGAGATGGGTCGCTGGATGGCGACCTGCACTGGGACGGTGACCCCGAGCGCCGAGCTCTGCGACAACCTCGACAACGACTGCAACGGCGTAGTCGACGACGGCAGCGCAGCGGCGGCCGCGTGCGGAGTATTCGCCAACGGGACGTACGAGTGCTCGTTCGGCACCTGCGTCGGCACCTGCAACGCGACGCACGCGGACTGCGGTGGAACGGCGGGTTGTGAGACGGCGCTCGGCACCCGCACGGACTGCGAGGCCTGCGGCGCGGACTGTGGCTGGGCTTGCGGCAGCACCAGCACGGGCTGCGACGACGCAGCGACCCTCGCGCTGGGGCCCGTGACCGGCTCGGCGACCCCGAGCGCGACGTGTGCGCCTCGCAACGCGGGCGGGATGATGTGCTGGGGGAACAACCAGTACGGCGAGCTCGGCACGGGCGGCCTCGTGAACGCGCCGCGCCCCGTGAGGGTGGTTGGGCTCCCCGCGGGACGGCGCGTGGTGGATGCCGCGATGGGCATCAACCACGCCTGCGCGGTGGTAGCGGTGGGTGCCGCGACCTCGGGTGAGGTGTACTGCTGGGGGCGCAACAACCAAGGGCAGCTGGGCAACACCAGCGCTGGTGGGGTGACGCCTGTGCGTGCTGGGACCATCAGCGACGCCGTCGAGGTGGTGGCTGGTCTCGACTACAGCTGCGCCCGCCTCACCACGGGCGCGGTGATGTGCTGGGGCGACAATGTCTTATACCAGCTGGGGCAGGACGACAATACGGACAGCAGCGCCCCCCGCGCGGTGGTAGGCGTCTTGGGGGCCACCGCGATCGAGGCGGATGTGTCGCGGACGTGCGCGGTGGTCTCGAGCGGCGTGACGTGTTGGGGTGCAGCGATTGGTAGGACCACCACCACCTTCTTGGGCACGGTGACGGCGGTCGCGGTCGGCTCGAGCCACACCTGCGCGCTCGTGAGCCACGGCATTCCCGGATTGGATGGTGCGGTGTGGTGCTGGGGTCGCAACGTCGAGGGACAGCTCGGTGATCTGAGCACCACCGACTCGACCTCACCTCGCGGGGTCAGCGGCTTCAGTCGCACGGGCTCGCTCGGTCGCGCCATCGCGGTCACCGCTGGTGGGAACCACAGCTGTGCGATCGCGGCCGATGGCCGAGCGTATTGTTGGGGCGCCAACGATGCGGGGCAGCTCGGCGTAGGCCCGACGGGTGCGAACCGTACCCAGCCGACGCAGGTCGGATCGCTCGCGAACGTCTCGGTACTGGAGGCGGGCGGGCGCCACACCTGCGCGATCACGACGGTCGCTGGTGGTTGGGAGTCGGGGCGCTCGCTCTACTGCTGGGGTGAGGGCAGCGCGGGTGAGCTTGGCAACGGGACGACCAGCGATCGCAGCGATCCAGTGTTGGTGACGCTGCCCTGATCGATCCGTGACACACGACACGCGCGCCGATCCGTCGGCGCGCGTCGTCGTTCCGTCTACTTGCGGTTCTTGCGGCGGGCGAGGAGGTTCTCGGCGAGCGAGGCGGGCGCCGCGGGCTTGGTCTTTGCACTGGGCTTCTCGGTCGGCGCTTCGGTCGCGTTTGCGGTCTCGACCGGCGCGTCACCCTTGGCCTCGAGCGCTGCGATCAATTCGGGCGCGAGGGTCGATGCTGGGCCGGTCGCCGTCGCGACAGGAGCCGCGACCGCCTCGGTCTTTACCGGGTGTCGCAGACGCGCGAGCCATCCATCGGGGATCACCAACCGGCGCGCTGCGACCGAGAGCAGCAGCATCAGCATCGCGGCCATCAAGAGCGGTCGCCAAAGCGGCGCGTAGGCCCAGGTCGACGCGGGACGATCGACGAAGAGGCGCCGCAAGTCGGTCCGCACTTCGCCACCGCTCACCCCAGCAATGCGGGCGAGCAGTTCGTGGTTGGTGCCTTCGCCACGCAGCTCGTCTCCCCGCGAGCGCACCACACCGACGCTGCCCACCATCTCCCCCGTGCCGTCTTCGTTCAGCTCGCGGACCGTCACGAGATACGGACCTGGGGCGGACGCGTCGAAGTCGGCCTCGTAGCGACCCGGACCCGTCTGCACGACCGGGACGGTGATCGAGCTGCCGTCGGGGCCCGAGACGATGGCGCCCAGATCCAGGTAGTTGCGGAAGCGGCCCGCGTCATCGAGCGCTTCGACGCGCACGCTCCCTGCGCCGCCGTGGATGCCGACGTGCAGCTCCGCATCTGCTGTGGCCGGGGTTCGAGCGAGGGAGCGGGTGAGCTGACCGAAGAGCGCGTCGTAGCCGCTCCAGCTCAGCCAAGGTCGGGCGAACGCCGCGCCCGCGTCGGTCGCGAATACTGCGCTTCGACCCACGCCGAATTGCCAAGTGAGGAGCAAGGGATCTTCCGCGGTCGCGCCGAGGAGCACGTTGGCGCGGGGACGCGCGTTCATCACCACGTATCCGCCCAGCGCGGGTGCGGATCCGAAGTCGATCCCGTCGGTCACGGGTGACGCGACCCCCAAGAGCGGCTGAAACGCCTCTTCCACCACGGCGGAGCGTGAGGCCTCGATGGTCTCCTGGGTGAAGATCCGAGGCAGCTCCCGCATGTCTTCTACGATGTAGAAGCGGCCGTTGCCCATGCGCGCGAGGTGCTCGAGTTCGGGGGAGTCGGGGCCCGCGCCCATCGAGACCACCGAGGTGGTGATGCCATCGCGGAGCGCAGCGCTCACCAGGCTGCGCGCGTTGCTCATCTCTTCGGAGTCGGAGCCGTCGCTGAACAACAAGAGATGCCGGAGCTGCGTCGGCTGATCCCGCAACACCCGGTAGGCCGCCTCGAGCGCCACATCAACGTAGATCCCGCCGCCGCCTGGTTGGGCGCCTCGGATGGTCGCGGCGATGGGTCCCGGCGAAATCACCTCGGTCATCGGCAACGTCCAGGTGACCCCAGTGTCCACGTGCTCGACGGCGATGCGATCCCGGGGAGAGAGGAGCATCGCCGAGCGCGCTGCCGCCTCGTTGGCCAGATCGAGCTTGGTGACCCCGGGCGCGGCCTCCATCATCATCGAGCCGCTCTTGTCGATGGCGATCACCATCGCGAGCGACGCGCGGTCGCGCCGACGCCTCAGATCGAAGGTCGCAGGGAGCGCCTCCTCCACGGCCGTATACGCGTATCCGCCCAGGCCGAACGCGTCGCGGACCCCGAGCATCAACAGGCCGCCCCCGAGATCGCGCACGTACGCGCGTAAGGCCTCCATCTGCGCGTCGAGCAGGTTCCGCGCGTCCAGATCCGACAGCACGATCAGATCGAAGCTCGCCATCTCCGCGAGATCGACGGGCATCCGGGACGCGCCCACCGACTCCACCTCCAGGCCCGCGCGCTCGATCGCACCCGACAACGCGGTCGCCTCCTCGGGGCGCTCGGACACCAGGAGCGCGCGCGCCGCGCCGTTTACCCGCACGAACGCGCCTCCCTCGTTGTTCTCGGGCGCCGCGTCGGCGTCTCTGTCGAGCGGCTCCAAGAGCACGTCGTAGCGGTGCACGCCGGGCTCGCCCGCGAGATCCCGGAGGGTGAGCACGTCGGTGCCGGCTGCGACGTGGGTGTCGGCTTCGGCGATCGGCATCCCGTCGCGCAGCACCCGAACCCGCACCTCGGTCGCGGTGGTCGAGCGGGTGACCACCCGAAGCTCGATGGGCTCATCGGGGTCGGCGGTGGGCGGCAGCTGGACCCGCTCGACGGCGACCTCGGCTTCGGGCGCCCGCTCCACCGACACGACGTCGATAGGGATCCCTCGCCCCGCGGCGAGCTGGGCGGCCGCCAGCGCGTCCCCCTCGGTCTCGACGCCGTCGGAGACCAGCACGATGCGGCCCGCGTACTCGGCGGGGAGCTCGGACAGCGCGCGCCGAAGGCCTCCCCCGATGTCGGTGGCGTCTCTCGCGATCGACGCGTGGCTGCGTCTCAGCTCGGGCGATGGTTGACACATCACCTCGGTCGCGCTCTCGGCGCCGAAGACCACCAGGCCCGCCACGTCGTCGCCGCGCATCGAGCGCGCGCCCTCCCGCGCCGAGGCCAACGCGTCCGCACCTCCGTCCTCGCCGCCGCGCTCTACCGATCGGCTCCGATCGAGGACGAAGACGACGGCCATCCGATCGAGGCGCGTGCCCCACTCGAGCTGCGCCACCGCGAGCGCGGCGGTGATCGAGGCCAGCAAGAGGAGCGCCTGAATGATCCGTCGCCTCGTGCCGTGATGGCTCACGGGCAGAGCGCGCAGCCGCGCCAGCGTCAGCAGCAACAGCGGCACGCCGAGCGCGAGGAGCAACGGCGCGGCGAAGCGCAGGTTCACGCGGCCGCGCCTTTTCGGGTCGCCCAGAGGGCCTCGAGCGCGAGCAGGCAGAGCAGCCCGATCGCGAGGAGTGGCCACGCCTGTCGGGGCTCGCTCGCCTCGCTCACTGCGGTGCTGGTCCGGCCGTCCGTGACCTCGAGCTCGACGCGCGCGCTCGGATCGCTCTCCTCGGGGTCGAGCAGGTTGCGGAGGGCGAAGCGCTCTTGCTCCCCGATGCGCACCGTGAAGACGCCCGGCGTCGGCGGGATGGAGATGATCGCGAGGCCGCCGCGCGAGCGCCCGGTCAAATGAGTCCCGTCGGGCGTGGTCACCTCGATGTCGGCGCCGTCGGACGCGGGCACCCGGAGCGACTCTCCGATGCGAGCCGGCGCGATCCCGCCCGCAGCGCGTCGGGTGCGGGCGCCTTCGAGGAGGTTGCGAAAGAAGATCACGAACCCTGCCTGCCGAGGCCAGTCGCTGTGATCGGGATCGAAGCCGATGATCGTCACCGCGCCATCGGGCCGCTCGAGGCTGGCGATCGCGGGGCCGGCCTCGGTGGTGACCAGCGGGGTGTACGCCGCGAGGCTCAGCGGGCGGAGCGAGCTGAGGTGCACGCTCCCGAACGTGGTGAAGCGGAGGCGGGGGTCGTTGTCGTCCCAGGTGATGACGCGAGGCCTCTCGACCGCCTCGCCGAGCTCCGCGCCGAAGACGGACGACGTCGGTGCGATCACCAGCACCTCGCCAGGAGGAGGCTGGCTCGGCGTGGCGCCCGCGAACACGTACGCGCCTTCGAGCTCCGAGCCGGCGCGTGCGGCGAGCCCGTCGATGCTTGTCGCGAAGAGTTCGGCATCACCGTCGGTCAGCAGGACCCGCCGCACGCTCTCGGGGATCTCACCCACCAAGAACACCGGGAGGCGGCGCGCGCCAGGGCTCGCTGCGACCGCGACGTCATCGAGAACCAGAGCATCGTCCCTGTCGTCGTCGCGGCGAATGCGCACGAGCACGGTGGGCGCCCGTCCGTCGTCGTCGGGCGGCAGATCGGCGGTGAGGAGCGCGCTCGCCGCCGCGCCCGGCTCGAGGTGGATCCGGCGCGACGCGACGACCTCGCCTCGCACTTCGGCGCTCACGTGCACGTCGCCCGCGGCGCCTCCAAAGCGCTGCACCCGAGTGAAGATCTCCGCCCGATCCGGTGCGCCGTCGGTAGGACGGGCCCGGACATCCAGCGCGAGGATGGCGTCGTTGCTGGTGCTCGCGTGCAGCGCGGAGTCCCCGACGCGCTCGATCGCCACAGGCACGCGCGAGGCCAGGGTGAGGGTGCCCGTGATCGAACCGTCCGTGATGACGACGATGCGCGATCCATCGGGCGCGCTCTCCAATCGCTCACTGCTGAGCGCGACCGCTCGCTCGATCGCCTGGGTCCCGCCATTCACGGTGAGGCGATCGATCGCGGCCTCGATGCGGAGAAGATCGCCAGTGGGCGGCAAAAGCATGCTGGGCTCGCCTGCGCCTTCGACGATCGAGAGCTCGCCACCGGGCGGTAGCGATCGGGCCAAGGCACGGAGCGCGTCCTTCGCCCGATCGAAGCGAACGCCATCCTCGTCGCGCGCGGCCATGGAGGCGGAGGTGTCGAGCACGACGATGACGCGCGCGCCGGTGGGCAAGTGACCCGCGCCCGCGGGGCGGGACAAGGCGAAGGCACCCGCGATGATCACCAGCGCCTGAAGGAGCAGCGACAAGTGGGGCACCAAACGCTGCCAGGGACGCTCGGCTCGCAGATCGCGCTGGGCCAGCGCCCAGAGCAACGTCGAGCCCACCGTCCGCTCGGTGCGCCGCCGCTTGAGGACGTAGAGAACGATCAAGGGCGCGAGCAGACCGAGCCACAGGAGCGAGAGCGGCGAGAGCAGGTTCACCGGCCGGCCCCTCGGAGGTAACCGAGCAAGAGATCCTCGAGCTGCGTGTCCGAGGTCAGCCGTCCGTAGTGGACTCCGCGCTTCTTGGACCAGCTCTCGAGCTCGCCGAAGAACGCGTGCAAGCGCGCGCGGTAGGCGCGGATCGCGCGCTCGTCCAAGGTGACCTCGATGCGGTCGCCTCGCTCGCTGTCGATCAGGGTGAGATCGCCACCCGCCTCGGGCTCTACTTCTTGGCGGTCGAGGACCTGTAGCAGCACGGGCTCGAACTTCTGCGCGAGCAGCCGATCGAGCGGTCGGGCGAAGCCTTCGGGATCGAGGAAGTCGGAGATCACCGCCACGATGCCCGGGCGCACCGAACGCGAGAGCAGTCCATCGACGGCGCGGGCCAGGCTGGTACCGCCCTGCGCCTCGAGCCTGTCGAGCTGCATGAGCAGGGTCGCTATCCGCTTCTTGCCGCGTGACGGCGGCAGCGCGGTGGTGAGTCCGTCGCCGAACGCCATCACCGAGACCCGCTCGCTGCCCGAGAGCGCGACGTAGCCCAGCGCCGCGGCGATCTTCTTCGCGCTCTCGAGCTTGGTGCCGACGGAGAGCGACGCGGACGTGTCGATCAACAAGTAGAGGGTGACGTCCTCTTCGGCCACGAAGAGGCGCAGCACCAGCTCTTCGAGCCGCGCGTACGCGTTCCAGTCGATGCGGCGCACGTCGTCGCCCGCGTAGTAGGGGCGGTGCTCGGCGAACTCGGCGGAGGCGCCTCGGCGCAGAGACCGGCGACCGCCTGCCGAGCTGCCCGCGAAGCGTCGCCGCACCGCGATCCGGAGGCGGCTGAGGCGCGCCAAGAACTCGGGCGAGAGCAACGCGCTCACGCCGGAGGCTCACCTTCGTCCCCCGATGGGACCTCCGCCGCCGACTTGGGGGCAGGGCCCAGTCGCGCGAGCAGCTGGGCTCGGTGCGCGTCGACCAGCTTGCGCACCTGGCGCGCCCGAACCTCGACGGCGAGCCACAGCGCGAGGGCCAGCCCCGCGTAGACCGCGCACGCCGCCAAGCCGGTGCTCAGCTCTTCGGTGCTCGGCATGTCGTGGCCCAGGGAGCGCCCCGCCAACACCATCGGACCGATGGGCGACATGCCCACCAACGGTGGCACGTAGTGATCCAAGGTATCGATGACGCGCGGGTTCATCACCGCCGCGCCGACCATGCTGCCGAAGGTGAGCCCGGTGAAGAGCACCACCGCGAGCAGACGCGCCGCGGCGCCGTTGCGGAGCAAGGCGCGCAGCCAGGCCGCGGTCGCCGCCAGCGCGCACAGCACCGAGATGCCCCCGAAGGTCAGGAACGCCGTGCCCAGATCGGCGGAGGCGTTCTCGACCGAGTTGGGGAAGCGCGCGTAGCGGACGACCGTCGCGAGCGCGCCCATGCCGCCGATGCCCAGACCCAGCACCAGGAAGGTGAAGCGCAACGTCGGCCCCGCGCCGGGCCCGAACGTGTCGTAGAGCAGCTTGCGCAGTACGTTCCTGGGGGCGCCCAGGCGAGGTGGCAGCGGCGGCTCGTTGGCGAAGACCAGCGCGATGAGCGAGAAGATGAAGGCCAGCGAGGCCATGCCGAAGACGACGGTGACCGCGCCTGCGTCGTCGGCGTCGGCCATCATGGTGCCGAGCCCGACCACGGTCGCCGCGGTGCCAGCCGCTGCGAAGAGCGACCAGCGTTTGAGGCCGCTCGAGCGGTCGACGCCGGGCGCATCCACGCCCGCGATGGCGCCCGCGAGGTTGAGCCACGTGAGCATCACGAAGAAGAACGCGGGCAGCCCCAACAACAGCGCCCACGCGTCGGGCTCGTCCGTGCGCTCGGCGAACGCCGGGCCGAACCAGATGGGGCCGTCGAAGGGCGTCCCCCACTGCTCGCGCGCCAACTCGCCGAGCGCGACGATCATCCCCGACCACATCATCGCGAGCGGGACGAAGATCACCGTGGTCGCCGCCACGGACGCGCGGGTCGAGTCCAAGCGTACGGAGACCGCGATGCCGAACGACACCGCGATCGCGACGCAGCCCAGCAGCCAATAGAATGCGACCAACACAGCGACGGGTGAGACGCCGCCGAACAGAAACGCGACGCCGATGACCGGCGCGACGGCGATCACCACCAAGAGGATCGAGCCGTAGATGGCGAAGAACTTCCCCATCACCACGCGGGTGGGGCTCATGCCCGAGAGCAGGAGCGACTCCCAGGTTCTGGTCTCTTTCTCCAACGTGAACGCGGACGCGGCCTGGCTTGGCGCGGCGAAGAGGAGCACCACCACGAGCGTGCAAAAAAAGAGGTGGAAGATCGATCGACCGACCTCGGCGGGCGCCGTGTCGCCTTCGCTGACGGCCGCGCTCCCCATCAAGACCACGATCGCCACCAAGCCGGTCGCGAGATACAGAAAGCGTATGAACAGCGGCGTGCGCAGGGTGGCGCGCAGCTCCTTGAGGAGGATGGGGTTGGGATCGCGCACGATCGCCAGCACCGCGTCGCGCAAGCGGGTTCGCAAGTCCGGGCGCCCGGGCGGGACGGGTGCTTGTCCGAACGCGCCGCTACTCCGCGAGATGCGCTCGGGCGCCTCGGCGCTCGATTCGGCGCTCGATTCGGGGCTCGCCAGGCCGGCGCCGAGAGGCTCACCCGACACTGGGAGATCGGGCGCGCTCATTGGAGCTCTCCCTTGGTGACTTCGAGGAAGATGCGTTCGAGATCGTTCTGATCGGGCTCGACCCGTACGAGGCGCAGTCGCTGCTGCACCGCGTGCTCGACGATGCTCGCGAGCACCTCGTCTCCGCCTTGGTACTGCACCCGGTAGGCGCCGTCGGGCTCGCGCTCGACCGCGAGGACCGAGGGACCACGGCCCAGCACCGCCTCCACGTCCACGGGCGGCGAGAGCACCCGGACCCGCACGCTCCGCTCGGGCCGCAGGGTTTGGGCGATGGAGTCGACCGAGCCGCCCGCCACCAGGCGCCCACGCTCCAGGATCGCGACCGAGGTGCACATGTCGGAGAGCTCGGTGAGGATGTGGCTCGAGAGCAGGATGGTCTTGCCGAGGCGGCGCAGCTCTTCGATGAGCTGGCGCATCTCGATCCGGGCACGGGGATCCAATCCGTTGGCGGGCTCGTCGAGCACCAGCACCTTGGGGTCGTGCAGCAGCGTGCGCGCGATCGCCAAGCGCTGCTTCATCCCCTTGCTCAGGGTCTGGACCAGCTTGCCCTTGATCTGCCCAAGCTCGGTCAGCTCCATCACCGCGCTGATGGTCCGCTCCCGCGCGCCGGGGCCGATGCCGTGCGCCGAGGCGAAGAACTCCAGGTACTCCTCCACCGTGATGCGCTCGTAGACCCCGAACGAGTCGGGCATGAAACCTATCACCCGGCGCACCTCGTCGGGCGCGTCGACGACGTCCATCCCATCCACGAGCACCCGCCCGTCGTGCGGCTCGAGCAGCGTCGCCATCATGCGGATGGTGGTGGTCTTGCCGGCGCCGTTGGGTCCGATGAACCCGAAGATTTCGCCCGCAGGCACTTGGAACGAGACGTCGTGCAGCACCTGAAAAGTGCCGAACCAGTGGCTCACGTGCTCGATGCGGATCACTGCGCTCCTCCGTACCGAAGCGCGGAGGCGATCGCGCGGTGACTGGGAAGGCTCGCGACCCGCAAGAGGCGTCGATCCCACTCTCGGGTGAAGCTCGGATCCGTCGACGGATCGGGCGGCGCCTCGATCCAAGCGTAGAGCACCGGCGCGGTGTTCTCGATGAGCTCGCCCGCCAAGAGCGATTGGATGCCGCGCATCACCGCGGAGTCCTCGGGGGGCATCCTCAGCAAGGCCATGAGTGAGGTGGTGGTGGCGTCGGTCCCGCCCGAGGTCCAGCCGCCTGTGCTCTCGTAGACGTACCAACCGGTGGTGTCGGGGATCGGCGCCCGGCCGTGCGGAGGGATATCGCCCACGACGTAGGCCGCACCGGTGATGTCCACCAGGACGGCGCTCGAGAGCGTCCAGTCGGTGTCGTTCCGCACGTTCACCAAGCGGCCCTCGGCGAGGTCGAAGTGCACGCCTCCGGGCGCGTCGATCATCCGGTCCTCGCGCACGAAGATGGTGTCCCAGAGGCCACCGCGCACTGCCTCGGCTTCGACGGTTCCGTCGTGATGCAGGTAACGAGGACCCGAGGTGCCGCCGGGGGCCGCGACCCGCCGCAAGAACGCGCCGGGCTCGGGGTGGAGCGCCGCAGAGGTCGGGCGGGTGAAGAAGTAGCCGGTGTAGCTGCGGGAGACCGCGCGCTCGCTGTCTTCTGCGAGCTCCACGATCGAGACGCGCCGGTAGCGCATCACCACGCCTTTGCCGACGTATCCCACGGCGAAGAGCACGGCGGCGCAGGCCATGGCGAGAAGCGGCGTGGTGATGAGCGCGAGGGTGGGTTGGTTTCTGCGCTCGATGATCCGGAAGTGGATGGGTCCCACCACCAACACGTAGAGAAAGAGGAGGATCGCGACGAGCGCGAGCGAGGTGCGGTAGCCCTCGTTGGGATCGAGCGATCGACGCATCGCACCGAAGCTCGAGGCGCCGTTCGAGTAGTCGCCAGCGTCCGTCTCGTCGAGGCCCGCGCCGAGCGGCAGCGCCGTGGGGGTGCGGTCGTCGCGCTCGTCGATCAGTCGCAGCACCAAGCTGCGAAGCATCACGTCCGCCACGTCACCGCTGCCCCCGCTCGCCGGGTTCGTGAGATCCCACGTCGCGAGCCGAACGAGGCCGTGGCCGAGGTGAAGCACGCACCCGACGCCGTCCTCGTCGGTCGCGCGCTCGCAGTGCTGAAGGAAGGTCTCGGGCGGCGCGTACGGGGCGGCGGCGAAGTGCCCCTCCGAGCGGGTCACTTCACCGAAGAAGCGCCGCACCGGAGGAAGGGCGAAGTCCGCGGGGTTGCGGGGGGCGATGACCAGGGTGCCTCCCGCGATGACGTAGTCCTCGAGGGCCGTCAGCTCGCTCTCGCCGAGTCTCGCCAGCGTGCCTGCGGACGCGATCACGATGCGGACCATCGCGTAGGCCTGGGGATCGCCAGGCACGATGGGATCCCCCGTGCGTCCATCGAGCGAGTTGCCGCCGACGGGGACCGAGACCGTGCGCGTGCCGGCTCCGTAGGAGGGGTAGCCCGTGTTCTCCGCGGCCTCCTCGGTCTCGAGACCCAACAGCGCGGCGCGAAGACGCGCGGGTTGATCCGCGAGGATCACCAGGCTGCTCGCGCCCGGGGCATAGGCTACGGACTGCGAGCCCAGACCCAAGAGGCGGCCGTCTTCGTCCACGTAGATGGCTTCGAGCGACACCCCCGAGCTCTCGATGAACACCGTGAGTTGAGCGCGGCGCGTCTCTCCGGCTGGAAGATCCAGCTCGATCACGTGACGCTCGGGCGGGCTGTTCCACTCGGAGACGGCGAGCTCGACCCGCCCAGAGAACGCCCGCGTGGTGCGATTGGTGACGGTGACGACCAACCCGGTGTAGCCACCCTCGACTAGGGCCTCTGGGCCGAAGACGCCCTCGAGCACCACGTCGATGGGCAGTGGGCCCTGCGCAGCGGCGCGCGGCGCAGGGCCTATCGCGAGCGCGACGACCGCGAGGAACGCCAGAGAAGACGAGACACGGAGCATCTCAGTTGTCGATCCGCCGTACCGACTCGGGGAGCTCGGGGACCTCGGACAGCAGACGGGTGACGATGTCGTCGGTGGTGACCGCCTCGGCCTCCGCTTCGAAGCTGGGTATGAGGCGGTGCCGCAAGGCTGGCGTCGCAACCCGCTTGAGATCGGCGAACGTCACGTGGGTACGGCCCGAAGAGAGCGCCAGCGCCTTGGCCGCGAGCACCATCGACTGCCCAGCGCGCACACCCGCGCCATAGCGAAGCAGCTTCTTGGCGCTCGCTGTCGCCGACGGAGAGCTGGGATCACTCGCGCGCATCAGCCGCGCCACCCAGCGGGCGAGCGGCTCTGCGATGGCGACGTCGCGCACCATGGCGCGCAACGCGAGCAGCTTCGGCCCGTCGATCACCTTGGGAACGGCATTCGACTCGTTGGTCGTCGTGCGATCGAAGATCCGCACCAGCGTGTCTTCATCCGGCTGGGGCACCAGCACCTTGAAGAGGAACCTGTCGAGCTGGGCCTCGGGCAGGGGATACGTGCCCTCCATCTCGATGGGATTCTCGGTCGCGAGGACGAAGAACGGCTCTTCGAGCGCGTGGCGCTGACCGCTGATCGTCACGCTGCGCTCGGCCATCGCCTCGAGCAGCGCGCTCTGGGTCTTGGGGGTTGCGCGGTTGATCTCGTCGGCCAGCACCAGCTGTCCGAAGATCGGACCCTTCTGCAGCTCGAACTTCTTTCGCCCGCGCTCGTCCTCGACCACGACGTTGGTGCCGACGATGTCCGCGGGCATGAGATCGGGGGTGAACTGGATGCGGGAGAAGCGCAGCTCCATCGCCTCGGCGAGGCTGCGGACCAAGAGTGTCTTGCCCAGGCCCGGTGCGCCTTCGAGGAGCACGTGTCCGCCCGCGAGCAGACAGATGAGCACTTCCCTCACCACGCCCTGCTGCCCCACCACGACGTTGGCCACCGCGGCCTCCAGATCGGTGACGGCCTGCTGAAACTCGGTCGTGTTGCTCTTGTCGATGGTGTCGCTCAATCGGTCCTCATTCGTCGAAGTACGCGCGAACGTGATCGCGGTAGTCCTCGGGGATTCGGGTTCGTTCGATAGCCCCCGGCTCGCCGCTCGTGGCGGTGCCCGTCGCGCTCCCGGTCGCAGAGTCGGGCGCTTCGGTTCCGTCGGGGCTCACCCACTCGAC